>Ga0207428_10001583_pt1 | contig 23694 bp, 21 predicted proteins | sample RhiMethybrSRZTD1_FD_187600 | JGI IMG/M metagenome (GOLD analysis project Ga0207428, IMG submission 187600) | Populus rhizosphere microbial communities from Tennessee, USA - Rhizosphere MetaG P. TD hybrid SRZTD1 (SPAdes) (version 3) | ecosystem: Host-associated > Plants > Roots > Rhizosphere >...
CCGAAGGGAAACAGCTCACTGGCAACAGCGGCAGCGCCGGTCCGACGGTGACGGCGGGGGGCCTGGTCTTCGTTGGCGCAACCACCGATCGTCGATTCCGCGCCTTCGACTCGAAGACCGGCAAGGAGCTGTGGGCGACTCGAGTCGATGGTCAAGTCAACGCAAACCCAATGACCTACCAGGGTAAGGACGGTAAGCAATACGTCGCCACTGTCGCCACTGACGTGCTGGTCGCGTTTACGCTGCAAAAATAGCTGGGACTAAATGCCGCACTAGTCTCTGGTGTCGAGGTGGCGCCTCGACGCTAGTAACCCACTTTTTCGTTCGGGATCTCTCTATCTTCAGGCATTTCGTCCCCTTATCCCCATATTCCCAACTCTCGTACCTCATTAGGGTTGGTCCCAATTGACTTCCCGAAGTGACGAAACGTTATGCTTGCATTACGAAATGCGGCTGATCCATGATTTTGGTTCGTAATGTTGCTCCTATGGATCTATCCGCCCCGTTCGCAGGCGTCCTGAGCAACAAACCACTGAAAACACAGCATCTCCATCAATGGGGCCGCTGGTACACGTTTTTCGTAAGCAGTTCCTGTTAACTGAAGAGAGCAACAGTTTTTAAGGAGAGAACTGATGTACGCACGTATAAGTGCTTTTCTTGCGGCGTGCGCGCTTGCCTGTACGAGCATCGCATCCGCCCAGGAAATCGGCGGCTCCATATCGGGCCGCGTATTGGACCAGCAGAAGCTGGCCGTGCCTGGGGTCACTGTCACGGCGACAGGGCCACAGGGTTCCCGCTCTGCAGTCACCGACGCGGACGGCCGCTACCAGATTCCGTTCTTGACGCCTGGGAACTACGACGTCCGCGCCGAGCTTCAGGGGTTCAAGGCGTTCGAACAGAAGGGTATCAGCGTCAGACTCGGGCAGGTCGCCGAGGTTCCCGTATCGATGCAGGTGGGCGGCGTTGCGGAGACGATCAGCGTAACGGCTGAGACCCCCCTCATTAATACGCGATCGACCACGATCGGCAACGTGATGGACACGGACACGCTGCGCAACTTCCCGGTTGGCCGCACGTTCGCCCAGACGTTGTATCTGACCCCCGGCGTCAGCAGCTCGGGCACTGCAGGCGCTGCCAACCCGTCCATCTCGGGCGGCACAGGCCTGGAAAACCTGTACATCGTCGATGGCGCCAACGTGACGAACACCGGCTACGGCGGTCTCGGGTCATACTCGGGCACGTTCGGTTCGCTGGGTAATGCGACGCCTTACGACTTCGTCAAGGAAATCCAGGTCAAGACCGGCGGCTACGAGGCGGAGTTCGGCCAGGCTACTGGTGGTGTCGTGAACGTAGTCACCAAGAGCGGCAGCAACCAACTCCGTGGTTCGGCGTTCGCCTACGCACAGCCTGACATGTTGCAGGGCGACTTCGTCCAGTACCAAGCGGCCAACGGCTCGGTGAACACCCAGGCGACGACTGTGAGCGACGTCGGAGTCGAGGGTGGATTCCCGGTGATGAAGGACAAGCTCTTCTTCTTTGGCGCCATCGATCCGTCATGGCGCGTCACGACGTTGACCGCACCCCCGACATTCCCGCTCGCCTCGCTCGGTGAAGTCGACCGAGACCGTCGGACGGTTTCCTACGCGGCGAAGGGCACCCTGCAGTTGGGTGGTGGTCATCGAATTGATGCGTCGTTCTTCGGCGACCCCTCGCACGGCGCGAACGGCCCGCAGCGTACCTCTGCGTTGCTGGTCACCAACACGGCGTCGTTCAGCACGCTCGATTATGGCGGTCATCAGCAGTCCATCCGGTATAGCGGTCTCATCGCCTCCGGGTTCCTGATCGAAGGTGGCTACTCCCGGTCGCTGAACACGATCGGCGAGCTGCCGTCCGTGAACGAGTGGCGCTACACCGATAGAACAGTTACGCCGACCATCATCACTGGCGGTGTCGGAACCTACGAGCAGGGCAACCGAAGCCTCAATAATCAGTACCAGATCAAGGCGACGAACATTTTCAAGTCGCATTCGGTGAAGTACGGCTTCGAGTATTACGACGCGACCTACTCACAGGCGAACCAGCTCACGGGTCCGACGTTCACCGCGCCCGACGGCCGCCAGACTGCGACCGGCGCGCGAGTGGACATCCTTCCGGCGACGGAAGTGGCGGGCGGGAGGATCTACCGTGTGGTCCGCGCGAACTTCAACAGCGAGCGCGACACTCCCCAGACCTACTGGGACTTCTTCATCCAGGATCAGTGGCAGATGGGTCGCGTGACGATCAACCCCGGCCTCCGGTACGAACAGGAGACCATGAGCGGCACGATCATCAAGGACTGGACGCTGAAGAACAACTGGGCGCCGCGCATCGGCGCGACGTTTGATGTCACGGGTGATGGAAAGACCAAGATCTACGGCAACTACGGTAAGTTCTACGCACGCATCCCGAACGACCTTGCCGCACGTGCTCTCTCGGCTGATGACGGATTCACGCGTGGCGACTACTTCGACTCTGCGCTCACCCGCGTGATCCCGGAAGGCGTACTGGCCGCCGGGGTGACGCGTCACTTCATCCTCGCTGGCGTAGGCGCCGACACCATCGACCCCGAGGCGAAGCTCACCTACACGAATGAATACGTGTTCGGCCTCGACCGCGAGATCATGCGAAACACCACGTTCGGTGTCCGCTATGTCTACCGCAACATGCCGCAGGTCCTCGAAGACATCGCGAACTGCCCCATGGTCGCCTACGAGCTCCCGCAGACGGCGAGCATCTGCGGCAGCGTCGAGTACATCCTCACCAACCCGAGCAGCTCCATTCCTGTTGCCCCGGGCACGGAGTTCCTGGGCGCGCACTTTGACGATCCCGTTCACAAGTACAACTCACTCGAGTTCACATTGAACCGCCGTGGGTCGAACTGGTCGACGATGACGTCCTACCGCTACTCGCAGCTGCGCGGCAATTTCGAGGGCTTCTACCGTGACGACAACGGGCAGTCAGACCCGGGCATCTCGTCGCTGTATGACTTCCCGACCAACGACCCGAGCTACAAGCCGTACTACGACGGGGCGTTGGCGTCTGTTGGAGGCGCAGGCGACATCCGCTACCTTGGCGACCCGGATGGCATCCTTCCACTGGACCGTCCGCACCAGGTCAAGCTGTACGGCAACTACGCTTGGGACTGGGGCTTCAACCTTGGCGGCGGTCTGAACCTGTCGTCAGGCAAGCCGCTCACACCAATGGCCGCCAACCCGAACTACACTAGCGACGGTGAAATTCCGACAGCGCCGCGCGGGTCAGGCATCCAGACGGTCGACGGCTTCAAGAAGCGGACACCATTCGAGAGCCAGTTCGACATCCAGGCGTCCTACGCCATACGTATGGCAAGCGCGCGCCGCGTAACGCTCCTCGCGGACGTGTTCAACCTGTTCAATCAGCGGCGTGTGACGAACTACTCGCAGAACACGCAGCAGGACAACAACATCATTGATCCGGACTTCGGGAAGCCGGTCAGCACCATCTTCGCCGGCAACCCGCCGCAGTTCCAGGCGCCGCTCAACATGCGCGTGGGCGTCCGGTTCGAGTTCTAATCACCGACCAGACGCAGGCTCCAATCTCTCTGAGTGGAGCCTGCGGCTCGGGTAAGATTGGGCCACTTCGGTGGCCCTTTTTTTTTCCGGAACCCTGAACGTGGATCCAGGAACCGGGATGCGCGATTCGGGGTTCGGATTCAGAAACTCTGCGAGGCTGTTATGAACAGGTGCGTCGTCCTCGGCATCCTCGTTATGACCGCACTCACGGCGTCCAGTGTCAACGCGCAAAAGCTCGTTGACGAACAAAGCCGTCTTCAGGCGATGGAGCTGTATCGCACCGGCCAGGACTTCATGGCCAAAGAGCAGTTCGAGAAGGCTGCCGAATCGTATAAGGCCGCGATCGACAAGGATCCGCTGCTCTCCGTGGCGCACTACCAGCTCGGTCAGGCACACATGCAGTTGAAGCGGTTCGCGAGCGCCGTCATGGCTTATCAGGGTTGCCTCGATTCGATGGCGTCGCTCCATCAACTCGAGCAGTCGAACAAGTTCGAAGTCGACAAGGTGCGACAGGAAACGATTCGCGAGCTGCGCACGGAACTCGACAGCACCTCACAGAAACTCGATTCATTGAAACGCACGGTTCTCGAGCAACGAGTGAAGGAGCTCGAGATGGAACGAGCGGCACAGGGCGGGCCCTTCCGTCCGCCTGCGTTCGTCATGCTCGCGATCGGCAGCGCGCATTTCCGTAACGGCGATCGAGAGAACGCGGGGTCAGCGTGGGAAGCGGCCGTGCAAGCCGACCCGAAGTTGGGTGAGGCGCACAACAACCTCGCCGTCTACTACATGCTGAGCGGTAGAAAAGCCGACGCCGAGACTGCCGTGAAGAACGCGGAGAAAGCGGGCTTCAAGGTCAATCCGCAGCTGAAGGCCGATATCAAGAAACTGAACTAAGTGTCGATCTGTGCGCGCTGCAGCTTGCCGCTGAAGTCCACGTAGATCGACTTCCACTCGGAAAACACGTCGAGGGCAGCGGTTCCCGCTTCGCGGTGACCGTTGCCCGTTGCCTTCGTCCCGCCAAACGGCAGATGCACCTCTGCTCCGATGGTCGGAGCGTTCACGTAAAAGATCCCCGTGTACATGTCGCGCATCGCCGTGAACGCCGAGTTCACATCGCGCGTGTAGATCGAAGCTGACAAGCCATAGGCGACGCTGTTGCCGATCTCGATCGCCTGCTCGAGCGAACGGCAGCGCATTACCGACACCACGGGACCGAAGATCTCCTCCTGCGCGATTCGCATCGACGGATCGACGTCTCCAAATATCGTCGGCTCGTGAAACCAGCCCCGCGCATAGGGTCCTGACATCAGACGATTTCCGCCCGTAACCAGACGCGCTCCTTCACGACGACCGATTTCCACGTACTTCATCACTGTCTGCAGCTGCGACTCGCTGACCGATGGCCCCATCTGGGTGCGATCGTCGAGGCCGTCGCCGACGCGCAAAGCACTCGCCCGCGCGGCGAACTGACGCAGGAACTCGTCATAGATCTTTTCGTGGGCCACGATGCGACTCGCCGCGGTGCATCGTTGCCCGGTGGTACCGAATCCGCCCCACAAGCACCCTTCGACCGCGAGCTCGAGCTGCGCGTCGTCCATGATCATGACGATGTTCTTACCACCCATCTCGAGATGCGTCTTCTTGAACGTCGATGCGGCGTGCTGATTCACCACACGCCCGACAGCAGACGATCCGGTAAACGACACGACCTTCACCGCGTCGTGCGTCGTCATCATCTCGCCAACGTCAGGACCACCAGTCACAAGGTTTACGACGCCGGGCGGAATGCCCGCCTCCTCGAGCACCTTGACGAAGTTCACCGCGGACAACGGAGTCAGCGTGGCTGGCTTGAAGACGACGGTATTGCCGCACACGAGGGCGGGTGCGATCTTCCACGATGGAATCGCCATCGGAAAATTCCAGGGCGTGATGATCGAGCACACGCCGAGCGGCTGCCGTATCGACATCGCGAACTTGTCGCGAAGCTCGGACGGCACGGTCTGACCGTACTGGCGGCGCCCCTCGCCCGCCATGAAATAGGTCATGTCGACGGCTTCCTGAACGTCGCCGCGTGTCTCCTCGAGCACCTTGCCCATCTCTCGCGTCATGTCGCGGGCGAACTCCTCCTTGCGCGCCGCGATGATCTGCGCCGCGGCGAAGAGCATTTCGGCGCGCTTTGGGGCAGGGACCAACCGCCATGAGCAATACGCACGCTCGGCGGCGCGCACCGCGGCCTCCACGTCCTCGCGATCGGAGTCCTGAAAAAGTCCGATCAACTCATCGCGATTGGCCGGGTTTCTGTTCTCGAACGTGCGACCGGATCGCGACGGGGCCCACGCTCCGTCGATGTAGTTGTGAAAAGTGCCCACAAGTCGCTCCTTCGTCCACAGACTGCCGCAATATGGTCACTTGGACAAGCCGCCGAGTCGCACTCGACCATGAAAACCCGGTAGAAGTTCGCGATGGAGCCGACTTGCCGCTCAGGCAGGAGTTCTAGGTTAAACACCAATATCACAGCGACTTACACCGTATTTCCCTATTGTTCCCGCTCGAGTGCGGCTATGTCGAATGTGCTGGATCTGACGATAAACCAGGTAAGCCTGGCGGTCTCTACGAACCGGCCCTCGTGGCACGGATCCTGTATTAGAGGAGAGCAGAAGGGCGGGTTACTGAGATGACTGAGCCGAACCAATTCACCGCGCCACCAGTGCAGAAGGTTGTCGTGATCAACGGCAACACCGAAGTACTGGGCATGCTCGAATCGGTCCTCGACTCCGGTCGTTATGACATGGTCTTCGTGGAGCCCGGCGATCGAGCGTACTCACAGATCAAAAAGGTGCTCCCCAACCTGGTCATCCTCTGCACACGGATTGAGCGTCTCGATGGGTTCCAGATTCTGACGATGCTCAAGTTGGATCCGGACACATGCGACATCCCGGTGTTGACCTACACCACCGAGGCCGAAGGACAGGATTTCGGCACCGTACTGTCTCAGGTCACCGAGGACGATGACAGCCTCTTTCCGAGCCGCGCAGCGATGCGGATGAATTAGGAAAAACTGCCCGCTAATGTCTGAGGAAAAGCGCGACGGCGCGCGAGTCGCCATGATCAGCCGACTCGAGGGCGAGGTCATGGTGTTTCAACCGATGGCGATCCGTGAGGTCAGTCTTCGGGGCGCGCTCGTCGAAACGCGATTCGCGATGCATCTCAACTCCTTGCACGATCTGCGAATCGAGCTCGGAGAGCGATCTGTTGTCGTGAAGGGGCGCGTCGTGCACTCGCAGATCGCGGACGTCGACGATGACGTTCTCGTGTATTCGACGGGGATTGAATTCGTCGAACCGTCGGAACACGTATCCAACGCGATCGCCGGTTTTCTCAAGTCGGTCCGCGCCGAGCGCTTCTAGCGGCTGAAGCCGCGGCGCTACACTGCCACACTAGTACTTTAGCGAACCCTCAAGTACTCTAGATAGTCGCCAGAGGCGATACGCTCCGCCCGACCGAGCGGCGCGTTGTAGAAGTACGCTGACGCGTACACGACCGACCCGTCTTCCATCGTGACCGGTGTCAGCCGACGGGTATAAAGGCTTGCTTCGGGCTCGCTGGGGCGGTGGCCCTCGAGTTCGTCCAAGGCTCTCAGTACAACTACTGGGTGGGTCATCTCGTAGACCTCTCCCCAGACTTGACCATCCGGGTCTGGCACAGCGGCCGGGTAAATACCGAGATCGAACAAGGCGGCCGTGATCGTGCCGCGGCCCTTGTAGACGAGATGCCGGTCGATTCGCAGACGCCCGGTACGGTTGAAAGGCGTCATCAGCGTGCCGTAAAAGAACACGAGCTTCGGCATGGAGTTCGTAATTGCCTGACGATTAGCAACTACGAGGCGAGTGCGCGAGATATTTACCGTTCCGGAATCTCCGCCCGGGCGTTGCCCGCCCGTATCACAGGGCGGGGGGCGCGTCGGGTCGAGGGGCCGGGACGGGTGTCGAACGCGGTCTGGCCCGCTGGGCGCGGAGCGCGCCAAGTGCGTCGATCATCTCGGACGGCACCGAGAAGGACAGGGAAACCGTGGTCCCCTGAGCGGATAGCTGTACGGAGTTCAGGAACTCCGCAACCTCTGGATGCTGGCTTGCCTGCAGCCGCCCCAGTGCCATGAATCCCCGGACGACCTCCTGAAGATTCTGAGCCGACGCCTCATCGCGGGTCTCAACACGCAATTGCCCCTGGACACCGCCATCGACGAACGCGCGGGCTGAAAACCAATTGATTGGTGGCAGCTGACTCGCGACCTCGGGTGGCAGCTTCGATCCGGTGAGGGCGTCAAATCTCGCAACGACCCACGCATCTCCGTCGTCGATACCTCGGACAAGGCGCATCACCTCGTCATTGTTCTTGACGCTGGAACCTGCCGCCTTGGTGTCAATGGACGCTCGCACAGCGGCGGGACCCCCGATCGCGACGAGCCCGGGCTCGAGGAAGACCACAGCCAGCCTGTTCTCTTGATTGACCAGCAGCCGGGCCCCTTTGTATTCCTCGACCGTCCCACCCTGGTCGCGGACCAACCCCTCGATACGAACCTGATCGAAGCGGCCCCTCGCCAACACGAGCGGCGGCTCACCCTGAGGCGGTTCCCCCATGCCCGCAAACGAAGCCACTATGTAGTCGATATCAGTCTGGAGATCGATGCCGGTTTGCTCTTTGAAATGTTCCGGCCCTCGGCTGCTGTCCGGCTGAAGTGTGGAGAGTTTGTGACGCAGCTCGGAATCCATCACGTCGCGAACGTTCGCGTAGGCGACGGCATGCGCGTCGGCGGGGATGTAGACGAGTTCCCCAGGGCCGTCACCCCCGACAATGGTGAGATTCTGGAAGCCGCCGACGTAGGCGGCAAGCAGGCCCGTACAGAGGCCCACTACCAGGATTGCCGAGGCGACTGCGACGAATAGCCGAGTCCGCTTGCTCATGACACGTCTCCCAAGGCCAGTATACGAGCCTTGCCGCTCCCGTGTTCCCGGACCAGCTTCCGCCGGGACATCGCAGGGAGATTCCTACTGTTCCAGAACATATTCCCGCTGTTCCACGACCCGCACCGCAAGCGCCAGCGATACGAGGATCGCGAGTGCCAGACACGCCAGACACACCGAAACCGATGGCGGATCCCTGAAAAAGGCGCCCTGAAGCAGTGACACAGTGTCCCCTGTTGGCATCGCGTGCGGGACGAGAGGCTGGAGGTAGTACGCCAACGTAAACCGCTTCAGGTAACCGGGCAACACCAGCGTCACGAACTCCCATCCAAAGACGAACACGAGTCCCACGATGAGAGGGCGTCTGAGCGCCGCGCCAATGAGCGCAAAGAGCGCCCCATAGGCAGCCAGCCCAAGGCCAAGGACGCCGAGATCGACGACGAGCGACATGAAACTCGACGGGATCAGTCTGATCGGCACCATCAGGAAGTACACGATCATCACCGACGGCAGGACAACGAGCGTCGTGCAGACCAGGTATGCCAGGTACTTCCCGACGACGACCGCACCGCGGCGCACCGGTCGCGTGAAGAGGTATGTGATCGTCTTGTCGTCCACTTCATCGGCGATGAGCGACGTGCCGTAGAAGACGCCGAGGATCGGGACGATGAACCAGAGAAAGAGGATCCAGATCATCCCGCCGAACATGCTCACGGCGTCGACCTGCACGCCATTGACCCTCAGGGGTGCGATGCCCGCTGACTGCACGATGCGTGCGACGAGGGCCACAATCACGGGGCTGCCCACGATCAGTGCCATGAAGATCGTCCGGCGTGACCAGAGCATCTCGCCGATGGAGAGCCCGAACACGCGCCAGGCGCCAGTGAAGAACGAGGTAGTTCGCGGGACCGGAGTCGCGGTCACTGCTTTACCAGGTACTTGAACACGGCCTGCAGGTTGTCGTCCGGCGACGTGATTTCGTCAATGACGCCAGCCTCGCCGGACGCCGCCATGTCGGTGAGCCGCGCGTAAAACGCATCGGGACGCGCGGTTTCGAAGATCACGGCGTTCTGCTCGAAGCGCAGGCTGATGACGCCGTCTTCCACGAGTACGTCGCGCGCCAGCCGTTTCGGGTCTTCGCAGCGGACATAGACGGTGTGGGGATGCTCGTCGATCAGCTCGCGAATCTGGTGGACATTCCCTTCTGCGACGATGCGGCCGTTGTTGATCAGCAGGATGTTCGACGTCATCGACTCGACTTCGTGGAGGATGTGACTCGACACGAGGACGCTCTTCCCCGACCGGCCCCATTCCTTGATCTGTCGAATGGTGCGCCGGCGCATGATCGGATCCATGCCACTCAGCGGCTCGTCGAGGATGAGCAGCTCGGGATCGTGGGCGAGCGCCTGCGCAAGCTTGACCCGCTGACGCATGCCCTTGCTGTAACCGCCAATCTTGCGGTCGGCGGCATCCAGCAGATCCACGGCGCCGAGTGCGCGACGCGTGGCATCTGCCGTCTCCTGTTCCGAGTAACCATTCAGGCCCACGAGCGCGGACACCCATTCGGCGCCGGTCATCCGGTCGTAAAAGGCGTCCTGCTCCGGGCAGAAGCCGATGCGTCGATACAGCTCGTGGTTCCGCCAGATGGGTTCGCCAAGCACACGAACGGTTCCCTTGCTTGGCTTGAGCTGTCCCGTCACCAGCTTCATGAATGTCGATTTGCCAGCGCCATTGGGACCGAGAAGTCCCGTGATGCCCGGCGGCACCGATACCGTGACGTCGTTGAGCCCGGACACCTGTCCGTACCACTTCGAGAGGTGATCGGTCACGATGGCGCTCACGCGACGATCTCCACTGGACGCACACGCCGCTCGAGAATCCACGCCGACAGCGCAATCAGACCCACGATGACCAGCACCGCCACATAGACCGGAACCGGCTGTGGCGTGCGAACGCGGAAGATCCAGTCAGTGAACACGTCCATCATGTTGCTCGGTGCAATCGCCGCCCATGCACGACTTCCGGTAATCGCGCGGAGCACCTGCTGCATCGCCAACGTGAAGAAGATGATGCCGGCGTACATGATCGCCACGAATCGACGGCTCTTCGAGAGCGACGACAACGCGAGGATCATGAACGTGGACAACAGCGCGCGCACTAGCGACGCGAGCGTAATGGCCGGAAGCAGGAACAGGTTGTTTGCGAGGAAACTGACGCTTCCGGAAAACACAATCTGTAGGACGATGAGGCACAGCGCGGGAACCAGCGTCAAACCGAGGATTAGTATCAGCAGCGGTGCTGCTTTGCCGAGAATGTACTCGATACGAGTCACTGGCTTCGACAAGTACAGCTGCAACGCGTTCGCTCGTCGATCGTCCGCAATCAACCCGCCGAGAACGATCGTGATGAGGAACACGAAAAAGCCCTGTCCGTTCAGAAAGTTCCGGAAGGTCTGAGGGTTGGTCTGGGCAAAGCTGGCCATCTGCGGAATGAACACTGGGCCGATTATGTAGAACGCCGCATAGCCCAGGAACCTGGCCCACCCTGCGACCACCAGCAGAAGAAACCAGCGTCGCTTGAACGCGGTGATGAGGTGCATACGCGCCATGGTCCACCACGCTCGGCCGACAGGCACGCGCTGCCCCTGGTAGCGTTGATATCCCTGATCGTGAATAGGCATCTATTTCTCGCCCACTGCTTTCGCGAACACGTCTTCCAGCGTCGGGACACTCGCACGCAGATGTCTGACCTGCACTCGCTCCTGCGCTGCCAGCCGGAAAAGCGCGGGGGCACCGGTGTCGTCCGGGACGAAGACCCGCATGACATCCTCGTCGGTCGCGTGACATTCGAGCCCGGCCGAGTGCAGCACGCTGATGAAACGATCGGTGTCACCCTTGATCCGCAGCTCGAAGACACGTCCACCGGGCCCCTTGAGACCGACGATGGGGCCCGCCGTCGCGATGGCACCCTTGTCCATGACCACAACGTGATCGCAGGTGTATTCGACGTCGGGAAGCAGATGCGACGACAGGATGAGATTCAGCCCCTTGTTGTGGGCGATGTCCCGAATGAGCTCGAGCATCTCGTCCCGCCCCTTCGGGTCCATGCCGTTGGTCGGTTCGTCGAGAAACAAGAGATCCGGATCGTGCACGAGCGCCTGCGCCAGCTTGATGCGCTGCTTCATGCCGGTGGAGTACTGATCGATCGTTCGGTAGCGCGCCTCGCCAAGGCCGACGTAGTACAGCACTTCATGCGCGCGCTGCATGGCGTCGGCGGGTGGCAGGCCGGACAGTTCCCCGCAGTACGCTACGAACGACACCGCGTTCATCTGGGGAAAGTGCGTGTCGCTCTCCGGCATATAGCCAATGCGCGACCTGATCTGGAGAGGCGCCCGCTTCACGTCGAGCCCGAGCACGCGCATCTGGCCACCTTCTGGCGGCAGCAACCCCAGCACCACCTTGATGAGCGTGCTCTTGCCTGCGCCGTTCGGGCCGAGGAGCCCGACGGCCCCGGTCGGGAACGAGGCGGTCACATCGCGGAGTGCCCAGTTTTTCGCGTAGTGGACGTTGACGCCTTCGAGGTCGACGACGGAGGAAATGGTCACGGGCTCAGAGGTTGAGGAGGCTCACAAAGTTGCACGCGGTACAAAGAGTCCTGTTCACGAGTGTCAATACGTTCCGCGCGGTACAAAAGGTTCCCGGCCACATGCAGTCGTCAGAGGGAGCCGCGCAAACCGAGCGTGTCCGCTCGCTCGCGCATGAAGCGGATGACATTCCCGGCATGTTCCTCGAGCGGAATTCCCAACCCTTCCGCGCCAGCGCGCAGGTCATCCCGCGAGACAGCGCGGGCAAAGGCCTTGTCCTTCATCCGTTTGATCACCGACGGAGCTTCGAGGTCGAGCACGCTCTTCGAGGGGCGCACGAGCGCGGCGGCGGTGACGAATCCTGCCATCTCGTCGCACGCAAACAGCGTTCTCTCAAGCAGGCTCTCACGCGGCACGCCCGAGTAATTGGCGTGCGAGAGAATTGCGCGCATGAACCATTCCGGATAGCCGCGCCGACCGAGCTCTTCGCAGCCGCGAAACGGATGGTCGGCCGCAGTCGGGTATCGCTCGTAATCGAAGTCGTGCAACAACGCGACGACTCCCCAGTCGTCCTCGTCTTCGCCGTAGAGTCGCGCGTATCCGCGCACGGCCGCCTCGACAGCCAGCGCATGTTTCCGCAGGCTGTCGCTCTGCGTCCACTCCGTGAGAAGCGCCCAGGCGTCGTCACGGGATGGTGTCATGAACGCGATCCGTCGTAGGCAGGTCGGTCTTGACTTATGGACCGGGAGGGCGGGTCTTGCTTTGTAGACCCGCCGGCTTCACGATCCAGCACGAGCGCTCGTTCGACCACCGCGGTTGCCTTCGAAGTGAGATCGTACTCCGCCAGATCGTGGGGATCAGCGAAGACCACTTCGGCCACGTCGGAATCGGCGCACAACGTACCGCCAGTCGGCCAGCACAGGTAATCCACCAGCACGAAGTGATACATCACCCGTCCCTCGTCGTCACGCGTAATGCGGTCGAGCACTTCGATCACCGGGCCCACGCTCACTTCGAGCCCGGTCTCTTCGAGCATCTCGCGAACCAGGCACGCTTCAAGCGTCTCGCCGACTTCGACTGCCCCACCGGGAAGGCTCCACTGCCCGGCCAGCGGCTCGTGTTTCCGTCTTACGAGCAGGACCTTTCCTTCGTGCACGATCACGGCACCAACGCCGACGAAGGGACGGTCGGGGTACTTGCGCCGGTCGTTCACGCTACTCGCCCATTACCTTGATCACGACGCGCTTTTTTCGCTGTCCGTCGAACTCGGCGTAGAACACCTGTTCCCACGGACCCAGATCGAGCTTGCCCGCCGTGATTGGAAGGATGACCTGATGTCCCATCAGCGTGCGCTTGAGATGCGCGTCCGCATTGTCCTCGCCTGTCTGATGGTGCTTGTAGTCGAGTCCTGCCGGCGCAAGCTTCTCCAGCCACACTTGAAAGTCGTCGATGAGTCCGCTCTCCCAGTCGTTCACGTACACGGCAGCAGTGATGTGCATCGCCGACACGAGGACCATCCCTTCTTTCACGCCACTCTTTTTGACGACGGACGCGACCTCGTCGGTGATGCGGATAAACTCCTGCCGCTTCTTCGTGTTGAACCATAGATACTCTGTCGCCGTCGTCATGCATCACCTAAACACCCAACAACCTAGCAACCTAGCAACCTAGCAACCCAGTCTACCTAGCTACCTAGCACCCAGTCTACCTAGCTACCTAGCTTCAACGCCGCGTCAGCGTTGAGATCCCAGCCGGCGGTCGTTCCCGCCCGAAACGTCCGCAATCCCGCGGCGGCAATCATCGCCGCATTGTCCGTCGAGAGCGCCAGGCTTGGGATGAACACCGGAAGATCGCGCGACTCCCCCTGGACGATTGCGTCGGCACGCAGCCGGCTGTTTGCCGAGACACCACCGGCGATACCCGCGCTGTGCGCGCCGTACGACCGGGCTGCTTCGAACAATCGATCGAGTAGCACTTCAACGACAACGCGCTGAAAGCTCGCGCAGAGGTCGCGAATCTCGTCTTCGGGCAGCGTATCGGTGTCGCCCAGTCCCAACGCCGACCGCCTGGTGTTCACGTGACGCAGGACGGCCGTCTTGAGGCCGCTGAAACTGAAGTCACGTCGCCCGGGCATGTCCGGTGCGTTGCGATCGGCGTGAGTCAGCCGTGTTTTCGGCAGGCTCACCGCGCGGTCATTTCCCTCGCCGGCGAGGCGATCGATCACAGGACCGCCGGGATAGCCAAGACCCAGCAGTTTCGCGACCTTGTCGTACGCTTCACCCGCCGCATCGTCACGTGTCCGGCCAATCAGCTCGAGCGCACCAGGCGACCTGGTCACATAGAGGCTCGTGTGGCCGCCCGACACGATGAGGACGACGGCGGGCAGCGGCATCTCACCGCCGTCCAGCACGAGCGATTCGACATGACCTGCCAGGTGGTGCACAGGAATGAGCGGCACATGGCTCGCCCAGGCGAGCGACTTCGCAAAGGCGACGCCCACCAACAGGGAGCCGACCAGGCCTGGCCCCTGCGTGACGGCTACGGCATCGTAGCGTGCGTGTCCCCCGTCGAGCAGCGTGCGCTCGACGACACCACAGATGTCGCGAATATGCTGCCGGGCCGAAAGCTCCGGCACGACACCGCCCCACTCCCTGTGGATGGCGACCTGCGATGCGACGGTGCTCGACAGCAGACGCCACGGCCGCGCCGCATCACCAGTCTCTTCAACCAGCGCGGCCGCCGTTTCATCGCACGAGGTTTCGATACCGAGAACGATCATTCGTCTATGTGTTGTCGCGACCGTAGGGCCTATCTGTTGTGTAGGGCGGGTCCTGTGGACCCGCCGGGTCTAAAAAGCAAGACCCGGCCTACTCTGCTCGCATGAGGGCAGCAAGTGACTCGTTGTACGGTGCCCGCGCGATGCCACGCTCGGTGATGATCGCGGTGACGTATTTCGACGGCGTCACGTCGAACGCCGGATTCCGGATATGCGCGCCCTCGGGGGTCAGACGCGCCGACCCCACGTGCGTGACCTCGCGATCGTTTCGCTCCTCGATGGGGATCCTGCTCCCGTCCGGCGTATTCAGATCGACAGTCGACAGCGGTGCCGCGACGTAGAACGGAATGCCGTGTTCCCGGGCGAGGACCGCGACGCCATATGTGCCGATTTTGTTCGCCACGTCGCCATTGGCCGCGATTCGATCGGCGCCCACGACCACGAGATCGACGTGCCCGAGCCTCATCATCGAAGCAGCCATGTTGTCGGTGATGACGGTCGTATCGATGCCGTCCTTGACCAGTTCCCAGGCAGTGAGCCGCGCGCCCTGCAGGAATGGACGTGTTTCGTCGGCGAGAACCGCGATCTTCTTTCCCTGCTCCGATGCGGCTCGAATCACACCCAGCGCGGTTCCATAGCCTGCCGTCGCCAGCGCTCCGGCGTTGCAGTGAGTCAGGATCTTCGCCGAATCGGGTACAAGCGACGCGCCGTGCGCACCCATGGCCTTGCAGCTCCCGACGTCTTCATCATGAATCGCTCGCGCTTCCGCTTCGAGCCGCTGCGCGATCTCGGTCACCGATCCGCCACCCTGTGCCGCCGCCGCAAACGTCCGCTTCATGCGCTCGATTGCCCAGAACAGATTCACGGCGGTGGGGCGCGTTCCCGCCATCAGATCGCAAATCTTCTGAAACTCGGTCGTGAATTGCTTGGTGCCGGTGGCGCTGCTTCGGCGCATTCCCAGCGCAATTCCCATTGCCGCAGCGACGCCGATTGCCGGTGCTCCACGGATCACCATCGTGGTAATGGCCTTCGCAACCTCCTTCGCCGTTTTGCACGTCACGTAGACCTCGGAAGCCGGGAGCTTCCGCTGGTCAATCATCACAATCACGTCGTCTTTCCACTCAATCGTCGGCAGCATCTGTTCTTGGATGATATCAGGCGGTTGCTGATCGATCCGGCGGGTCTCAAGACCCGCCGCTACCTACGCGCTTGTAGAGGCGGGTTTTAAAACCCGCCTACAGCAGGCGGGCATCGAACGGCAGCGGCAGCAGATCCTTGAGCTGATGTCGGCCGGTCTCGCGCCGCAGATTCGCCAGGATCACTTCGAGGTCGCCGCCAAACTCCCACAGAATCTGGCGACAGGCGCCGCACGGCGGCGTTGGCGCGTCGGTGTCGGCCACGACGGCAACGCGTGCGAACTTTCGATGTCCCTCCGAGAGTGCCTTGAACATCGCAACGCGCTCGGCGCAAATCGTAAGGCCGTAGGTGGCATTCTCGACGTTGCACCCGGTGATGATCGTGCCGTCGGAGGTCTCGAGCGCCGCGCCGACTTTGAAGTTCGAGTAGGCGGCGTGCGCGTGACGACGCGCGCGACGAGCAGCTGATACGAGCTTAGAGGCGCTCAATGATGCCCTCGAGCAGGGAAACGAACGACCCGCGTACCCGTCGTGCCGTCTCAATGACTTCCTCATGCACGAGCGGCTGCGGGAGCACACCGGCCGCCATGTTGGTGATGCACGAAATGCCGAGCACTTCCATGCCCATGTGCCTTGCGGCAATTGCCTCGGGAACGGTGGACATTCCAACAGCATCCGCGCCCCAACCGCGGAACGCCCGGATCTCGGCCGGCGTCTCGTAGCTGGGTCCATGCACTGCGACGTAGACGCCGTGACGCAGCTCGATGCCCAGCGCGTGCGCTGCCGCATCGGCGATGGCTCGCAGCCGGCGCGAGTACACCTCGCTCATGTCAGGAAAGCGCACGCCGAAGCGCTCGTCATTGGCTCCTACCAAGGGGTTGCTCCCGAGCATGTTGATGTGATCGTCGATCACCATCAGCGCGCCCTGAGCGAACCCGGTGTTGATGCCGCCGGCGGCATTCGTCAATATGATCCGCTTCACACCCAGGCGACCCATCACGCGCGTAGCAAAAACGACAGTCGCCAGGTCGTGCCCTTCGTAGAAGTGAACTCGGCCGGACAGCGCGGCGATGCGCTTGCCCGCCACGGTGCCGACGACGAGACGACCTGCGTGGCCAACCACGTTCGACGACGGCCAGTGTGGAATCGCCGCGTAATTGGTCGCGACGGCTTCACCTAATGTGTCGGCGAAATCTCCAAGGCCGGAGCCAAGTACGATCGCGGTCTCGGGTAGGCGGCCACAAGCGGCGCGAACTGCGGCAGCGGCCTCTTCAACCCGTTCGTAGGCACCCACTAGAGCAGCATTCCCGCGATGGTCGCCGTCAGGAAGTTGGCAAACGTGCCGGCGAGCATGGCCCGCACCCCGAGCCTGGCCAGATCGTGCCGCCGTTCGGGGGCGAGCGCTCCGATTCCACCGATCTGGATGCCGATCGAGCTGAAGTTGGCAAAGCCGCACAGCGCGAAGGTCGCGATCGTGAACGACTTCGGATCGAGCGTGGCCTTCAGCGGGCCGAGTTGTGAGTAGGCGACGAACTCGTTGAGCACCATGCGGGTGCCGAGCAGATTCCCGATTGTGGCTGCATCGTGCCACGGCACGCCGAGCGCCCACGCAATCGGCGCAAACACGTAGCCGAGAATCAACTGGAGGCTCAAACCGGCACCGAAGCCGGCGGCGCGTTGCAGATTGTCGCCCAGCAGTCCGAGCCCCGCATTCAGCAGCGCGACGAGCGAGAGAAAAGAGATGAGCATCGCACCAACGTTCAGTGCCAGAAGCAGACCTTCACCGGTGCCACGCCCGATGGCATCGATGACGTTGACGTCGGTCTTTTCAACCTTCAACCGCACCGTGCCCATCGTTTCAGGCTGCGCGGTCTCGGGCACGAACATCTTGGCCATCATCAGGGTTCCAGGCGCCGTCATGATCACCGCCGTGAGCAGATGCTGCGCCTCGACGCCGAAGAGGATGTACGCCGCCATCACGCCGCCGGAGATGTGGGCCATCCCGGCCGTCATCACCGTCATCAACTCGGATTCGGTCATACGAGGAAGAAACGGCCGGATCGTCAGGGGCGCTTCCGTCTGGCCCATGAATATGCTCGCCGCGACGTTCAACGACTCGGCGCCACTCGCACGCATGAACCGGCGCATGACGACCGCAAACAGCCGCACGACGAACTGCATGATGCCGAAGTAGTACAGCATCGCGAACAACGCGGCGATGAAGATGATCGTCGGCAGCACCATGAAGGCGAATAGATTCAGGTACCGATCGCCATCGGGGCCGAGAACCGTCGTGATCACGCGCCGCCAGACGTCCGGGTTACCAAGCGGCCCGAACACGAAGTCCGACCCGATGACGGAAAAATTCAAGAGACGCGTGATCACAGTGCCGACGCTTTGAAACACCGCGCGGCCAACGCTCGTCTTCAGCACAATCAACGCGAAGAGAAACTGCAGCCCTAGTCCCCACGCGACCGTGCGGTAGTCGATCGATCGCCGAGCTGACGACAGACAATAGGCGAGCGCCAGGATGAGCGCCAATCCCGCAACCGGTTGCACGCGGTTGGCACCGGCGAAGCCAAGCGCAATGGCCACCACGGCAATCCCCGCGAGACCGCCGAGCAGCGTCAGGTCGGCCTTCGTCCACGGCTGTCTTCCCGCAGCCGGGACTCCGGACTCGGGACTCGGGAGCCGAGATTCGACGCCCGTGCTCACAGCCACCGCTTTCTTACACGCGTCATTAACGCACCTCGCCCAGTACCTTCTGACGGAGAGCAGGTGGCTCGTCCCCGATAGAAATGGCTTCTTTGCACAGCGCCACCGCCGTTTCGAGATTCCGGCCACCCCGATGGTGCAATTCGACCAGCGGATCGCCGGCCCGTACAGCATCGCCAGGCTTGACGGCCACGATCACGCCAACAGCGTGATCGATTGTGTCACCAACGCGACTTCGCCCGGCGCCGAGGGCATGCGACGCGCGACCGATCGCCTCAGCCCGCATCGTCATCACATAACCAGCACGCGTGGCGCGTATGGGCTCCCGATCGGGCGCCGAGGGCAGGCGTGAATGGTCGTCGACGATGCGGCGGTCGCCGCCCTGCCGCTCGATCATCTTTGCAAACACATCGAGCGCACGCCCTGATGCAAGAGCCCCGTCCACGCGACGCGCCGCGGCGGATTCGTCTCGCTCTATTCCACCCAGCATCACCATCCGAGTCGCCAGCACGCGGATCACGTCGGAGAGCTCCGAGGGACCCGTTCCTCTCAACGTCTCGAGACACTCGATGATTTCGAGCGCGTTGCCGACCGCGCGCCCCAGGGGCACGTTCATGTCCGTGATCACGGACTCGGTTCGCACGCCAGCCTGCGTGCCAATCGCCACCATCGAGGTCGCGAGGGCTCGCGCGTCCTGGAGATCCTTCATGAAAGCACCATCGCCGCATTTCACGTCGAGCACCAGCGCGCTGCTGCCTTCAGCGAGCTTCTTGCTCATGATCGACGCCGAGATCAGAGGGATGCTCGGAACGGTCGCCGTGACATCGCGGAGCGCGTAGAGTTTCTTGTCGGCCGGCGCCAGGGCCGAGGTCTGGCCGATGATGCTCGTCCCGACATCGCGCAGGACCTGCTTGAATTCGTCGATCGTCAGGTCAATGCGATAGCCGGGAATGGATTCGAGCTTGTCGAGCGTGCCACCGGTGTGCCCCAGCCCGCGCCCCGACATCTTGGGAACGATCACGCCACAAGCGGCGGCTACGGGCGCGAGCACAATCGACACCTTGTCGCCCACGCCGCCCGTGCTGTGTTTACCGACCTTGAAACCCGGGACGTCGGAAAGATCGACGCGCGCGCCTGATCGCGCCATCGCAGTGGCCAGCCATCCGGTCTCCTCGTCATTCATGCCTCGGATGACAATCGCCATCAGCAATGCCGATGCCTGGTAGTCGGGGATGGCTCCGCTGGTGACTCCGGTCACGAACGAGTCGATGTCCTCGCGCGAGAGAGCCCGCCCGTCTCGCTTGCGGGCAATGATGTCGACGAAGGGCATCGAGCGCAGTATACGAAAGTCCCAGGGGCCCGGGACTCGAGACTCGGGATCCGACTCGTCGCGCGCGGGCTTCAGCCCGCGCAGACCTATTAGAATCGATACTCGATGCCGCCACCGCTAACCGAGCCGATGGCCGTCGAGCAAAGCGCGCTGTTAACTGACTTCGCTCGAACGTGCAAGGCGGCCGCGCGCGCAGTCTCGCTGTATCCGGTCACGCATCCCGCAATCGGGGTCTCGCTCTCACGGCTGGTTGCCGCCACCGGACGGCTGACCCGCGATGGGCCGGTGAAGTTCGCCGTTCACCGTGACCTGCTCGCCATCGACGGTCGCGCCCCGCTTCGCCCCGACTCCTCAATCGGCGAGCTCGCTACGTTGCTTCACGAACGATTGATCGGTCGACTCACCGTCCAGCCTGAGGCCGACGCTGGCGACTGGCAAGCCCTCTTGCTCCTCCTGGCGCGTGCGCCCGACGACCTGATCGCGAATGGCGGCATCGGTCAGGCGTGGACCGCGACAGGACGAACGCACGTCGAGATCCGCGAGATCGATTACGCTGAGGTGCTTCGCGAGCGCGGCGGCGGCGAGGCTGACTGGGATCGAATCATTGCCTTCTGCTTACAGGGCGAGCGCGGCATCCTCGATGAGAGCGCCCTGGCGTCGCTTCTCGAGGCGCTGGACGACCCGGCTCACTTTTCGCGATTGCTCGAACAGCTTCAGCTCGCGCCGGCGGGCGACATCAAAGTTGGCGCGCGTGTCGGAGCGCTCCTGCAACTGTTGCGAATCGCCATCGACGCGGCTCGCGCGCGGGGCGAGGAGACAGTCGAACGAGCGCTCGAGACGATTGCCGCCTCCTGCGCGAGCCTGACGCCCGACATGATGCTGGCGTTGCTGGAACGCCGTGAGTCGCCGAACCGCGACGAGGCCACCCTCGTCAAGCAAGTCGTCGATCGCATGACCGATGACACATTCGCTGCGTTCATGGCGCGCTCAGTCGCTCGCGATCGCGCGGCCACCGAGCGCCTGGCCCAGGCGCTTGATGCGCTCGTCCCCGCCCAGGAACACAAAGCGCACGTCGTCGAACTCGCCAAGGCGGAGGCGCTCGAGAGCGCGCTCGGCGAACAAGCTGGATTCGAGCAGCTGTGGGCGAATGTCGCCAACACGGTGATGTCCTACTCGATGCTGTCCTACTCGGACAGCTCCTGGATCTCGGATCAGTACGGGAAAGAGCTTTCAACGTCGAAGAGACAAGCGATCGAAGTCGAGCGCGTCTCTGACGATCCGCCAGAACGGGTTCAGGAATGGATCGCAACGGTAAGTGGCGCCGCGCTCGAAAAGCTCGACCTCGAGATGATTCTCGATCTGCTTCGAATCGAAGGCACACCGGAACAGTGGGAGCCCATAACCGTAGTCGCGGCGTCCGAGATCGAGCGGCGCACGCTCGCTGGTGACGTCGCGGGCGCGCATGCATTGATCGACGCGTTGGTGAGAGAGACCCGGACGGACGGGCGAGCGCCGCTGCGCCCGGCCGCCACCAAGGCAGTCGAACATCTTGGCGCGGGGCCAATCGCGCGCCATATCGCCGTTCACTTCCGCACCGTCATCGACGAGGACGTCGAGCGGTTTAATCAGCTTTGCCAGCTGATGGGTCCCGGCGTGGTCAGGTCGTTGGCCGATGCCTTGGCGCGCGAAGAGAATGCGGTCGCGATCCGTCGGCTTGGGAATCTGTTGTTGAGTTTTGGCACCGCCGGCCGTCGCTCGGTCGAGCAGTTGAAGAATTCGCCCAACCCGGCCGTGCGCCGGACGGCGGTCACGCTCCTCCGCCGGGCAGGTGGCCAGGAGGCACTGCTGGAACTGGCCTCGATGCTGGGCGACGACGATCCAGATGTGCAACGAGAGTCAATCCACGCCATCGTGGAGATCGGGAATACAAATGCGTACTCAGTCCTGCATCGATTGCTGCTCGAGGCCGACACGCCGCGCGACAGCGCCTTGCGCGAGCTGGTCGGTCTCCGCGACGACAAGGCAGTGCCCCTCTTCAGCTATGTGCTTTCCAGGGGAGAGCCACGCGGAAAACTGATCGGGATACACGTTTCGATCATCGAGGCACTCGGGACGATGAAGCCCCGTCCTGAGTCGATTCGCGCCCTGCAGCAGGTCCTTTTGCGAGGTAACTGGTGGACGCCGTTCCGCACCGCGACACAGCGGCAAGCTGCCGCCGTCGCGCTGCGGCGCCTGGGCACACCGGAGGCGGTCGCCGTACTCGAAGCCGCCGTCACCTCGGCCGGGCGCAGCGTCAGAAGGATTGCGAACACACAACTCGCGATGGTGCGGGAGAGGAATCGCGCATGAGTGTTCCGCAGCGGACGCGTCTCGCCGACGAGCTTTCGCGTCGCCTCGCCGCCGCAATCCGCGGTGCACAGCTGTATGCCCCGAGGCATCCGCTGGTCAGGCGGAACATTGTGGCGCTGCTCGACACGATCGCGCTCGTCCATCAATCGTCACCATCAGTCGCCATTGGCATCGTCGGTGAGGAGCTCGTCGTCGGAGAGGTGCCGATCGGCCGCGCCGCCGAAACGATGGGCGAATTGATGCGTCGTCTCCAGCAAATCGGGATCGAGCGCATCGTCATCGATCGCGGGGTTCACGAGGACGAGATCGAGCAGCTCGTGGACGTCGTGGCCAGGGGCGAGGGGGACGCGGTGACGTCCCTCGGACGTCTTCCACACCTCCGCGTGGGTCGCCTCGAAGTCGAGCACCACGTATTCGCCGATAGCGGCGACATCGCCACGTTCCGGAGGCTCTACGACGATGCGGTGAAAGTTGCCGGCGATCTGTGGGAGAGCGCCCGAACAGAGGGTTCGCCGGATACCCACTCGGCGCGTGGCATGGTTGACTCGCTCGCGCAGGCGGTGGCACAGAACCGCACGGCACTGCTGTCGCTCACGGCATTGAAGAATTTCGACAACTACACGTTCACCCACATGGTGAACGTGTCGATTCTGACGATGGGCCAGGCCCGTGGAGTTGGCATCGACGGCGCCCTTCTCCGCGAATTCGGCATGGCGGCCTTGATGCACGATATCGGCAAGGTGCAGACGCCGAACGAGATTCTCAACAAGCCGGGAGCGCTGACCGATGAAGAATTCACGATCCTGAAGCGGCATCCTGTCGATGGTGCGGAGATCCTGCGAAAGACACCGGAGATGCCGGGGCTCGCTCCCGTCGTCGCATTCGAACACCACTTGCGGGCTGACGGCACCGGATATCCATTGGCTGTTCGAGCGAAGCTGAACCTGGGTACGACGATGGCGGGGATCGCCGATGTGTACGATGCGATGCGATCCCAACGCGTGTACCACAACGCGTTTCCAACCGACCGGATCCTCGCGGTGCTGCAACGGAACGACGGCAAGCAGTTCGATCAGCATCTCGTCCGCCGTTTCGTACAGCTCGTCGGCATCTACCCTGAGGGCAATCTGGTGAAACTCGACACCGGCGAGATTGGCGTCGTCCTCAAGACGTATGCGCCGGATCCGTATCGCCCGCAGGTTCGCATCCTGCTTGGCCCGGATCGTCAGCCGCTCGCCGAACCGAGTGACTTGA
>Ga0207428_10001585_pt1 | contig 23687 bp, 17 predicted proteins | sample RhiMethybrSRZTD1_FD_187600 | JGI IMG/M metagenome (GOLD analysis project Ga0207428, IMG submission 187600) | Populus rhizosphere microbial communities from Tennessee, USA - Rhizosphere MetaG P. TD hybrid SRZTD1 (SPAdes) (version 3) | ecosystem: Host-associated > Plants > Roots > Rhizosphere >...
CCTCGCCGCCATCGCAAATTCTGCGCGCGAGCTCAACCATGGATTCGGGTTCGCCTCAATCACCTGCACGCATCCGTTGGCCTGCAGGCGCATGTCGATGCGTCCGTAATCCCGTAATTCGAGGGCCTGGTATGCAGCGACTGCCGTCTGCTGCAGTGCGGCGACAGTTTCCTCACTCAAATCGGTCGCGACTGCCGATTTCGTATCGCGGTAGGCCTTTGTGCCCTTTCCCCATTTCACTTCGGCGGCGGCAATGCGCGGAGTGCCGTCAGGCAGCTTGGACAGATCAAGTTCGACCACCGGCAGCGCTTCGGGCTTGTCGTTGCCGATGATTCCGACGTACATCTCGCGTCCTTCGATGTACTCCTCGATCAGCACGGGCGAGTCGAAGTTGGCGTGCAGCCAGTCCATGCGTTCCATCAATTCGCGAATGGAGTTGACGACCGCGCTGAATTCGATACCAATCGAGCCATCCTCGCGTGCCGGTTTGACGATGACGGGGAACTGGAGGTCGTGCGAAAAATCGAGGCGGCCGCGAAAGGATTTCGCGAAGGTCGGCGTGTGAATCCCGTGGAACGCGAAGATCTTCTTCGCAATCGCCTTGTCCTGCGCGAGCATCAGGCCGTGAGTACCTGAACCCGTGTACTTCTTGCCAATCAGCTCGAGATACGCGGCAATCTTGAAGTCGGCGGTGTCGTCGCCGTTGAACGACTCGCACAGGTTGAACACCACGTCACAGTCAACGCGCGAGAGTCCGAGCAGGCTCTTGAGGGTCCCGTCGACTTCGTAGAGCACCGGCTCGTGGCCAAGCTTGGTGAGTGCCTCCGCGACTTCCTCTTCGACCTCTTTCTTGTCGAGCGTGCGGACGACCGGCGCCTTGTCGTTTCCGGCGGCCTCCTCGTCTTCATCGACGAGGACCCGATCGTAAATAACTACTACTTTGAGTTTGCCCATGCGTTCGTTACGTCTCGAACCTCCCGCTCGTTAGGAAATTCATGGCGAGCGTCGTCGCCAGCGCGGTCACCTCCACAAGGTATCGCGCCTCCTCGCCGACCTCGCCCCACAGCTTCATCCGCTGGCAGTTACGGCAGATGGAGTCGATCAGGCCGCGGACAATCGGCCGCCGGACACCGGTCCAATATGTGATCTTCTCAATGAGCTCCGGCGCGTACTTGTTCACAATATCGGCCGCGGGGCGTGATTCCTTGCGCTTTCGCGTCAAAAAGATGTGTCCAAGGTGGGCGTCGAGGGCCAAATCGATGCGAGCCTGCCGCTCCTCCTCGGCCTGCCGGTAGAACTGCTCCACTGAGACATCGATGTCCTGAGGCGTGATATCCACCTCACCGGTGTTGACGATCGGATCGAGGTCAGCGACCGCGCGCGCGACACGTTCCACGTACCGGAGCTTCTGCATCGCCGGCCATCCCTGGTACTTACGGCGCCATCCCGAACGCGGCGTCAGCCAGACGGCAAACGTCTCGGCGAAGTCTTCGTCAGGATGTTTCTGGGCGTACCACCCTTCGATATGCCGGACGTAGTTCCTGCTGAACGGCACGGGACGGTAATCGTCACGATACGGCCGGAAGAACGGCCCGAACATCCGGCGCCATTCGGGCGTGGTGTACAGGCGATAGGCGTAGTTGAACACATGGCCGGCCTCGTGGCGCATGTACATCATGATTTGACGCTCGTTCTCGAGCGCGTCCACCGCCTTTTCGAGTTTCGCGAGCTTCGGGTCCGCAAGGTAGAACGGGATCCCTAGCACTGGCTGCTGGTCCGGACATCCCCACTCGTCGGTGAGATAACACACCGGACGGAACTTCTTCAGGCCCCGCCGCTCGAGCTCCGTGTACAGCTCGCGCACATACCCTTCAACCGGCGACCCTTCGAGCTTCAGGCCGAGCTCGCTCACCTTTTTCCCCAGGACGCCGCGGATCTCCGGGTCGAGGGATTCGAACTTGACCACAACCGATTATGGTCTGCGTTGTGCTTTGAATCGAGTAAGGGTCGGAGGACAGGATGCCGACGGTAACTCTTCGAGACTTATATGCGGCCGAGCTCCACGATTTAATGAACGCCGAGAAGCAGATCGTCGCCGAGCTGCCAGTCATGGCGAGCCGGGCGACGTCAGCACGCCTGCGGCGTGCCTTCGAGGACCATCACGTGGAAACCAAGGTTCAAATCGATCGCCTCCGACTGCTGCTCGGACAGCTCAACGAGCCCGCGAAAGCGATTCCGGGCGGCGCCGTTGCCGCGCTCATTGAAGATGCGAGACGGCGGTTCGATGACACCGAGCGCGGCGAAACGCTGGACGCGGCGCTTATCGCGGCCGCTCAGCGGATCGAGCACTACGAACTGGCGTCCTATGGGACCGCCCGCAGCTATGCAGAAGCGCTTGGCGACTACGACGCGGCGAGGATTCTTCAGCAGACACTCGACGAAGAAGGACATACCGATCACCTGCTGACAAAACTCGCCGAACGCGGGATCAATCAGGCAGCCGGTGACGACCTCCTGCAGGAGTCCACTCGGTACCGATCCCGACTGCGGTTCGTCGGCATCAGGGATGTGCCGGAGGCCCGCGAGCGCGAAGTCCACCTGCATAACGCGTCCGGCGAGCATCTGGGAACGCTCGACGGATTCGTCGTCGACAGCGACTCGGGACGTCCGATTTACTACGTGGTCGACTCGCGCGGCTGGTTTGCCGGACGCCGGTACGTGGTTCCCGTCGGCCAGATTGATGCCGACGAAGGTGCAACGGCTCTGCGCACGACGTTGAGTCGGGCCGAGTTAGCACGGTATCCGGAATTCAGCCCAAGCGCCTTCACAGCCATGGACGACACCGATGCCCTGCGTTACGAGCGGCGTCTGCACCGCGTGTTCGCGCCGGATACCAAACCGTATGATGGTCGGCCGGTATACGAGAACCTGCCGGCCTATCGGACTCCGACGTGGCTCATGACGGGCGTCTGGATGAGTGATGCGAGCGGCTTTGCCATCACGCCGCAGGCAGACTCGGACGCGGTTGCCGTGCGTCCAGTGGCGCCGCCGGATGCGGACACTGGCGCATATGAGCGGACCGCAAGTCGCGATTCCGGCGGTGAGCCCCCCTCGACCGCCTCAGCGCACCCGGAGCGTGAGCGGACGCCGAATCCGGAAAGAGAGCGAATGATTGCTCGCAGCCCCTCTACCGAGCCGGCGCCGAGCGACCGCGATGACCAGGGGGCAGACAAAGCAGCGAGACCACGCGAACCTCGGATCGAGCAATATCGCGAACGTTAGAGCCAGATCCCATCGGCCGTTGAAGGGCGCTGGCCCAGATGCGCGGTCGATTGGAATCGGTTGACCGCCTCGCAGCTGATTTCTAGACGAGTTTCGGTTACACTCCGTCCCCGCGTCTCGTACGCCACCCCCTTGATAAACCTTCCACGGCCGGCGCTGTACCGCCGGTCGCCTGGTTCGGACGTCATCTCTTCAACCGCGAGGCGGCGACGAGGCGCCGGCGCGGCGCGATGTCTTCATCGTGATAACCGAGCAACCGGCGACCGCGGGAGCTTGAGTCCTGTGCCCGTCCCGTATTAGTCTGCGCTGATCCACAGCATGAATGCGACCGGCGGGTCCGCCGCACGTAAGATCAACTTCCTGCGGCAGCATCCCAGTCAGGGGCATGCGGCGGCGCGGCTGGAGCGTGTCCTCGCGATCGGCCGTGCGTTTCTGACCGTTTGGGGCCTCGTCGCTGTGTACGTCGACCCCACAGAGCCCTCCGGCCTCTCCGAGCTCAGCTACGCGATCATCGTCGGCTACGCGCTCTACAGCGTAATCGTGCTGGTATTCGTCGAACGCGCGACGCGACTCGCGCCGCGAGACGGCGAATTCCTCCACGGCATCGACATCCTCTGGGCGGCAGCCTTGACCTTCGTCAGTAATGGCGTCGGCAGCCCGTTTTTTCTGTTTTTCATCTTTGTAGTCCTTGCGGCGGCGTTCAGGTGGGGGTTTCGCGCCACGATGATTACCGCGGCGACGGTCCTCGGCCTCGTCGCGGTGCAGACACTCGTACTTGCCGCCGGCCCGTGGGGAACGCTGTTTTCGATGAGCGGCGACGAGATCAACCGCACGATCATGCGCGTCGCCTATTTGCTCCTGTCGGCGTTCATGGTTGGATACCTTGGTGAACAGGAGAAACTGCTTCGCGCCGAGACGACGACGATGGCCGCCGCCGGACGGCAGCCGCGAGTGGATCTGGGGCTTGGCGGATCGGTCACGGCCGTTGCTCGCGAACTGCTCCAGACCTTTGATGCGTCGGCGGTCGATTTCGTGATCCAGGATTTCGAGACGCGGCGGACGATGCTGTGGCGGGTCGATCGCACGGATTCGGGTACCTCGCGGCGCGCGCTGCACGTGAAACTTGACCCTACGCAGCAGGATGCGTGGCTGTTCGATGATCCCGGCTCCACCTGGTCCGCAAAGAGGTTGCCTGACGGCAGGGGCTATTCCGTCCGCGTCACGCAACCCGGTGTATGGCCGCTGGCCGGTGCAACGATGACGCTGCCAACCGAACTGGTCGAGGCGCGGCCATTTACGACGGTGGCGGCGAGCAACCTGGGGCTCGGCGAAGAGTGGCGGGGGCGTGTCTACCTGTTCGACGCGGCCGGCGGCGACAACCTGGAGCGCTCGATGCATTTTCTCGAGCAGCTCACCGAACACATAGCCCCGGCGTTGACGAACGTGTTCCTGCTGCGACGCCTCCGATCGCGCGCGGGCGCCGTCGAACGGGCGCGGGTCTCGCGTGAGCTGCACGATGGAGCCATCCAGTCCTTGTTTGGAATCCAGATGAAAATCGAGGCGCTGCGCCGCGGCGCGACGCTGACGCCCGAGAAGGTCGACGAGGAGCTCGGCGAGGTTCACGACCTGCTGCAGCGCGAAGTTTTGGCGCTCCGAGAGCTGATGCAGGCGTTGAGGCCGCTGGAGCTCGAAACGAGCGACCAGCTCCCCGACGTGCTCGCGTCGCTCGTCGAACGATTCCGACGTGACACAAGTGTCTCGGCCCGGTTCATCTGGACCGGTGGACCTATTTCGCTTCCGTCCGCGACCGCGCTCGAACTCGCGCGCATCGTCCAGGAGGCGCTGGTCAATGTCCGCAAGCATAGCCGCGCCCGCAACGTGCTGGTCCGTCTGACCAACAACGACGACACCTGCACGTTGATGATCGAGGATGACGGTCAAGGCTTTGGCTTCGAAGGGCGGCTCTCTGCGCGCGAGCTGGAAAAACGGCGCATCGGACCCGCGATTATCAAGGAGCGCGCGCGTATTGCCGGAGCCCAGCTCTCCGTCGATTCGGCGCCAGGAGTCGGTGCGCGACTCGAGCTCACATTCAGCAACGGCGTCCATGCCTGATCAGCCACGTCAAGTACGCATTGCCATCGCCGACGACCACCAGATCTTCCGTGATGGCCTCAAACGGCTCCTTGAAAGCGAGCCAGGATTCGAAGTGGTCGCCGAGGCCAGCGATGGCATCGACGCGATCCGGATGGCCCACGACGCCCAACCCGACGTCCTCCTCCTCGACGTTGCGATGCCGCGGATGGGAGGGCTCGATGCGCTCGCCGCGCTGGCCAACAACGGTCCGCGAGTCATACTCCTCACCGCGGCGATTCCCCCCGCCGATCTCCTGAAGGCCATCCAGTTCGGCGCCCGGGGAGTGGTCATGAAGGAGTCCGCGACGCGGCAACTCATCGACGGCATCCATCGCGTCATGGATGGCAAATACATCATCGGCACAGATGTCGCCGACGATCTGGCGCAGGCCGTCAAGCAGGTGGGTGGCGGGCGGTCGCGTCCGTACAAGCTGACCGCCCGGGAACTGGAGATCGTCTCCGCGATCGCGGACGGTCAGAGCAATCGTCAAATCGCCGAACGTCTCTCCATCAGCCTGCAGACGGTGAAACACCATCTGACGAGCATCTTCGACAAGACCGGCGCGTCCAATCGCCTGGAACTCGCGCTGCTCGCGATTCGCGAAGGTGTCGTTGATAGTGATTAGGCTGCTTTATCGCTCACTGGCAGGACCGAGCCCCTCGTCTCCGTCTTTTTCGGGATCCCGCGATCGGCCCTCATCGGTTCGTCGCCCGGATCGATCCCAGTCGCCGCGTGCCTGGTCGCGGTTCGGGTTGCGGTAGCTCGGCTCGCTGCGTTTCTGGACAATTTCGGAGCCGATATCGTCGAGCGTGTCCCGCTGAACGTTCGAGTCTTTCTTGATCTGTTTAGCTTGACCGCGTCTCAGGATGGCCATGTGCTCCTCCAGTCATGCAGAGGAGCAAATCCCAAACCGGAATCTCCAAACCACGGAGGCACGAAAAATACGGAGATGGACAAACCTCCGTGCCCCTCGTGTCTCCGTGGCTCGTATGGATCAGTTTCAATCTACGCGGAGCATTCCCCATCCATCACGACCGGGTCGAACGCCTGACTCTCGCCGAGGTCGATAAAGTCGTCCGGTGTGGTGGCGTTTGCGTTCAGCTCGACGAGATCCTTCAACCGATCCGCGGCGATCGATGGCTGGATACGTCGGTAGAAGGCTCCAAGGTCTTCGGTATTGCTTTCCCGCTGTTCACGGTAGAGATCCACGAGCCTTCCTGCCGCTTCCGCGATTCGCCTGGCCGGGATCTTCGCGACCACTTTTCCGAAGTGCGCTCCCTCGTCGGTGACGCCGCCGCCGACGAGCACGAAATACTGCGGTACCGCTTTGCCTCCAACCTTGCGGACGCTTCCCTGGAAGCCAAGCGAGCCGATGTGATGCTGGCCGCAACCATTCGGGCAGCCGCTGATGCGGATGTTTCCCGACGGAACGAGATCCACCAACTCCGGCCTGGCGCTGAAGTATTCCGTCAACACGCGCCCGAGGCCACGCGACTGCGTCACCGCGAGGCGGCATGATTCAGCGCCCGGGCAGCTGATGACGTCGCTCATCGACAGTGCATCCGGCGAATTGAGGCCTGCAGCGGCGAGACGCTGATAGAACGGTTCGAGCGATTCGGTTTTGACCCAGCGGAACAACACGTTCTGCTCGATGGTCAGGCGCATCGTGCTATCCCCGTATGCGTCCGCGAGATCCGCGAGCACACGCATCTGGCCGGCGGTAAAGTCGCCAAGCGGCAGGCGTACGGTGACGTGGCAGTATCCAGCCTGGCGCTGGCGGGTGACGTTGCGCCGCATCCACCGCAGGTGCGCGTCTGACATCGGCTGGAGGCGCACGGTTCCGGGATGGATACCAGGGCCACGCATCGGCGTCGCCGCCAACGCGGCGACGTGCTGCAGCGTCGGAGGTGCGGCGGGCTCCCAGTCGGGCGCACCCTCGACGGCGACCTTCTCCGCGTCGAACGGAAGGCGTGCACCACCCTCGAGGCGGAAGGCTTCGAGCTCCTCCTCGAAGTGAGCGCGATAGGCGTCCCACCCGATGGCGCGAATGACGAACTTCATGCGGTTGCGCTGCGGGTGCTGATAATCGCCGTATTTGTGGAAGACACGCACGACGGCTTCCGCCACCTCGAGCATCTGCTCGACGGGCAGGAACTCATACAAGATGTAGCCGCTTACGGGAAGAATGGACGTGCCGCCGGCGACGGTGACCTTCCACCCTTTGCGGCCATCGACGATTCGCGCGCGCCAGCCGATGTCGTTGATCGACGTGTAGGCATGATCGTCCGAGCATCCCTCGAAGGCGATCTTGAACTTGCGTGGAAGGACGCCGCTCAACGGGTGACGCAGGAAGTACCGCGTCAGCGTCTCGGCATACGGCGACGGATCGAAGATTTCGCTCTCGGATGTCCCCGCATACGGGCAGCCGGTAATGTTACGGACCGAGTTGCCGCACGCCTCTCGCGTGGTGAGGCCTTCGTCCGCAAGCTCGCGCATCGCCGCTTCGACGTTTTTCAACAGGACGAAATGCAACTGAATGTTCTGCCGCGTGGTGATGTGGCAGAAGCCGCGGGAATAGCGCGACGCGACACCGGCAAACGCCCGCATTTGCGAAGACGTGACGACACCCTGCGGCGCCTTGACGCGAAGCATCTGCACGCCGTCCTGACGCTGTCCGTAGGTTCCACGCACGAGACGGAACCGCCGCCACTGATCCGCGGGCATTTCGCCGCACTCGAATTTCCGGAGCGTTTCGACAAACTCGTCGATGTCGTGCTCGCTGGCAAAATCCAGGCGCGCACGTCCTAACGTCCGTGTGTCATCAATGGCGTCCATATTTCACCTCTTCGGTCGCAGACGTTCCCGCGAGCGATTCGCGAATCCGCACGACGTCTCCAATAACCACCACACCTGCAATGCCGTCCGGAACGTCTACCTGCCCCAGGTCGGAAACGCTTCCCGTCCACACCCACTCGTCAGGCGTAGACGCGCCGCAGATGATCGCCGCGGGCGTTGCCGCGCGCCAGCCCCGGCCAATGAGTGTCTCTGCGAGCTGCGCACGGCTTCCGACGCCCATCAAGACGATGAGCGGCACGGCATTCGGCTGAATCGCGCGCAGGCCTCGCTCGAATGTGTCGATCGCATGGCCCGACAGGACGAGAAATCCTGACGCGGTCCCGCGATGTGTTACCGGAATGCCCGCCAGCTCTGGAGCCGCAATCGCGGCGCTCACGCCCGGAACGACTTCGAATGGAATGCCCGCCATCGCGAGCGCCAGCGCTTCCTCGGCGCCGCGGCCGAAGACAAACGGATCTCCGCCCTTGAGCCGTACCACGCGTTTGCCGGCGCGCGCCGCCCGAATCATCAGGCGGTGAATCGTTTCCTGGCGCACGCTTTCGCGCCGTGCCCGCTTGCCGACGCAGAAACACTGCGCGTTGGTGAACCGCCGCAACGCCTGCGCGTCCACCAGCGCGTCATAGAGCACGAGATCGGCCTGTTCGAGATAGGCCACGGCGCGCCGCGTCCAAAGGTCTGGATGGCCAGGTCCCGCACCGACTAGCGCGACAGTGGCGCGTGTCGGAATTGGGGCTTCGCCCCTCGACCTTTCGGCAGGCTCAGGGTCGTCACGACCAAGGTCGAGGGACGACACGCTCGGGTCGCGCTGCGGCTCTCGACGGGCGGGACTGGGGATTCGACGTTTACCGTACAGGCTATTCAGCGTCTCGAGGAGTTGAGGACGACGCAGATCCATTGGCGTGCCCTCGCGCCGCCAGAGGCGTCGCGCTTCATCCGACGCGTCCAGCCACTCGTCGATCTCCCGCGGCAACAGCGCATCGAATGCCTCGCGCAGAAGACCGGCGAGAGCCGGCGCCCGGCCGTCGGTCGAAATCGCGATCGTCACGCCGCGTCGACGCACGACACCGCCGAGATACGCCGTCGCATGTTCACGATCGTCAACAGCGTTGACGAAGATCCGTCGCCGCTCGGCAGCCTCGCGGACCTGCCGGTTGACTGCCGGTGGCGCAGCGGCGACGACCCACCACGCGCCATCGAGATCGGAATCGACGAACTCCCGCCGGACGATCTCAACATCCGCGTCGTCGATCTCAGGCCGGATGTTCGGAGCGATCACGGTAACGCGCGCGCGCGCGGCAAGCAGCGCCTCGATCTTCCCTGCAGCGACAGGACCGCCGCCTACGACGACGACCTTGCGGCCGGCCAGATCGAGGAACGCAGGAAACATGACGCTCATACTGACGCCGGCACCTTCAGACGGGATCCAACCACCCGGTCGAAATCGGCCAGTGACCGGCCGATATGGGTCGGCGCGGCGACGCGGTCTCGCACCACTTCGGCCGTCTTGTAACCGTTGCCCGTAATGCAAACAACCACCGATTCGTCGTGCTTTATGACGCCTCGTCGAATCAGCGCACGCGTGGCTGCGAGCGTCGTCCCGCCGGCAGGCTCGGTGAAGATCCCTTCCGTTCGCGCGAGCAACTGGATTGCGTCGAGAATTTCGTCGTCGGTGACCATTGCGCCCGTCCCGCCCGTTTCCTTCACGACGCGCACAACCTGGAACCCATCCGCCGGATTGCCGATCGCAAGAGACTTGGCAATCGTGTTCGGCTTTACTGGATCAGGGAATTCGGCGCCTGATTCGAGCGCACGGATGACCGGCGCGGAACCGGCGGGCTGGGCTGCGTGGATGCGCGGAAGCTCGCCATCGACGAGTCCCACCTGACGCAACTCGCGCAGGCCTTTGAAGATGCGCGGCAGCAGCGTTCCGCCCGCGACCGGAGACACGAGGTGATCCGGAAAGCGCCAGCCAAGCTGCTCGGCAACTTCGAACCCCATCGTCTTGGCGCCTTCGGCGTAATAGCTGCGCAGGTTGATGTTGGCGAAGCCCCACCCGTACCGATCCGCGATCTGCGTGCACAATCGGTTCACGTCGTCGTAGTTGCCGTCAACGGCGACGATCTGCGGCCCGTAGATCGCAGATCCAAGGATCTTGTTTGGCTCGAGGTCATTGGGAATGAAGACGTAGCACGGCAGCCCGAGACGCGCCGCGTGGGCAGACACGCTGTTGGCAAGATTGCCGGTGGAGGCGCAGCCAAACACCGGGAAGCCAAGCTCCACGTTGCGCGTGGCCGCAACGGACACCACGCGGTCCTTGTACGAGAAGGTCGGATGATTGACCGAGTCGTCTTTGATGTACAGCTCAGACAGCCCGAGTTCATTCGCAAGACGTTCGGCCTTCACAAGTGGCGTGAAGCCCGAGTTGAAGCCGGTTTTGGGCGATTCGACGGGAAGCAGCTCGAGGTAGCGCCAGAGCGACGGCGGCCGTGATTCGATGGCATCGCGGCTGATCACGCGCTTGATCGCAGCGTAGTCGTACGTCACTTCCAGCGGACCCAGGCATTCGGAGCACACCCAGAGCGCCTGTGCCGGATAGGTGGCGCCACACAGGTGACACGTCAATCCTGAGACGAATTTCATGCGGTTCTCCATGGGCGAGACGGGCTGGAGGAGAGGGAGAGCCCCTCCTGCCGTTCCTGACTCTGCCTCGAATCTTGATGTGCGGCCAGCGTCCGGACGGTCACCGGCGTCCCCGCCGCTTCGCACGTTGCCTGCAGCAGCCGTTCAACCCGTGTGAAGTCACGGTGCGCCAGCACGGCGACGGAAGGACCCGCGCCCGACAAGTACGCCCCGAGCACGTCAGGATCGTCAATCGTGAGCACGGCATTCAGATGCGGCACAAGCGCCGCACGCGCTGGCTGGTGCCAGCGGTCCTGAAGCGCCTCCCGAAGACGATCGTATTCACGATTCTGCAGCGCGTGCACAAGCGACAGCACATGCTGAAGATTAAAGACCGCATCCTTGCGCGAAATCGTCGGCGGCAAGGCAGCACGCGCCGTGTGCGTCGCCAGACCGGTGAATGGCGTCGCAATGACGAAGCGCAAATCATCGGGCCATTCCCACCGCAGGGCGCGTACCGTACGTAGTACGTCGCTTGGTGAGTCGTGCCGAGGCTCAGCAGTCTCGACGACCGAGGTCATGCCGCCGAAGAGCGCGGGTGCCGCATTATCCGCGTGCCCTTCGAGCAACGTCGCGGCCGCGAGCAGCGCTGTTTCCGAAACCGGCGCGGTTACGCGCTCGAAGATGCGCAAGCCGGCAACGGTCGCCGCTGCACTGCTCCCGAGACCTGCGGCCAACGGAATGTCGCTGTCGACCTCGGCGAACACAGTCGGCACTGACCCCTTCGCCTGCTTCGCCATCACCGCGAACGCTCGCTCAACCGCGTTGATACCGCGGGGAGCAGGCCTACTGCTGACCACCTCGAGGCGCGCGCCTCCGTCCTGCCGGACGTCGACAATCCGCGCGCGCAGGTACAGCTGCACGGCCACGCCTAGCGTGTCAAACCCGCCGCCAAGATTCGCGGTGGACCCGGGTACTGTGACTTCGTTATCCACAAAGTAAAAAGCCCGCCGGAACCATTATGGTCGGCGGGCCTGGGTGATGTCGGGTTTCCTGCCGGGAACGTTTATGGCATCCACCAGGTCGCGCACGTCATGCGGCAACACATACACATAGCCATCGCGGCGCGCGGAACCGGCAGGATAAGACCCAAAACCGGCGAAGAACCTGAAAACATTCGAGAAATCATACGCCCAGGCGGAGCAGCAGAGCAAGGGAAACGGTTTAAACCTTAGACTGTAGTCCGGACGTGATGACGAACTCCCCCTTCACCGTCGGCCTCATCCAGGATCACGCGACCGCTGACGTGGCGGCCAACGTCACGCGCGCCGAACGGCTCGTGCGCGACGCCGCCGCCCGCGGGGCACAAATCATCTGTCTGAAAGAGCTCTTCAGCGCGCAGTACTTCTGCAAGGCGCAGGAGTGCAATCGGTTTGACCTGGCGGAGCCGATTCCCGGCCCAACAACCGAGCGCATGCAGGCAATTGCGCGGGAGCTTCAGGTGGTGGTCATCGTCCCGCTCTTCGAGCGTCAAACTGCCGGCATCTATCGAAATTCCGCCGCCGTCATCGATGCCGACGGGTCACTGCTCGGCGTTTACCGGAAGATGCACATCCCGGACGATCCCCTCTTTTACGAGAAGTATTACTTCACGCCCGGCGACGGCCATCTCGATTACCACGGTGAACGCCCCGGTGAAGCCAACGGATTCAAGGTCTGGAGAACGCGCTACGCAACCATCGGTGTGCTCATCTGCTGGGACCAGTGGTATCCGGAGGCAGCACGGATTACGACGCTCCTTGGCGCGCAGGTGCTCTTCTATCCGACGGCGATCGGCTGGCATCCGGCCGAGAAGGATGAATGGGGCAAGGCGCAGGTCGAAGCATGGCGGACGGTCCAGCGTGGCCACGCCATTGCCAACGGCGTCTACGTCGCGTCACCGAACCGTATCGGCCACGAAGACGAGCCGGGCACAAACGGCATCACGTTCTTCGGACATTCCTTTGTCGCGGATCCGTTTGGCCGTTATGTCGCGGAAGCCGGCGAACAGGAAGAGATCGTCATCGCCCAATGCGACCCTGCGCTGATTGAATCCGTTCGGCGGAACTGGCCGTTCCTCCGCGATCGCCGCGTCGACGCATACTCACCGATTCTGAGCCGCTATCTCGGAACCACCGAAGCGTGAAGCGCTTGCGTATGCCAGCGGAATGGGAGCCGCACCGGGCGACCTGGATCGCGTGGCCCCATCACGAACCCGACTGGCCTGGGAAGCTCGCCGCGATTCCGTGGGTTTACGCCGAGATCGTTCGAATACTCGCCTCGCACGAACAGGTTGAGATCCTCTGTCACGACGAAGGCGTTCTGGGCGACGCGCAGACGGCGCTCGACGCGCACGGCGTGCCGGCGAGTCGCGTCCGCTGTCACGTCGTTCCGACTGACCGCGTGTGGCTTCGCGACTCGGCGCCGAGTGCGACGCTTGATGAAGACGGACGCGTCGTGCTGGTCAACTGGGCGTTCAACGGCTGGGCGAAATACGACAACTGGACGCGAGACGCGGACGTCGGGAAGGCTGTATCGCGGGTGACCGGACTCGAACGTGTGGAACCGCGCCGCCCCTCGGGCGAGCGGATCATCCTCGAGGGCGGAGGCATCGACGTCAACGGCGAGGGGCTCATGCTCGTCACCGAAGAATGGCTGCTGAGCGACGTTCAGGTTCGAAACCCAGGAATGAGCCGCGCCGAGTACGAGCGCGTCTTCGCCGACTGGCTCGGCGTGACACGCACGATCTGGCTCGGTGAAGGATGCGTGGGTGACGACACGCACGGTCATGTGGACGATGTGGCCCGGTTCGTCAGCGCCGACACGATCGTCCTTGCGGTCGAAGAGGATCCGCACGACGACAATCATGAACGCTCGGCCGATAACCTGAACCGGCTCGAACATGCCGCGCGTGAGGCACATCGTCCGCTTCGAATCGTGACGCTCCCCTTCCCGCGGCCTGTCGTGATGAAGGGTGAACGGCTACCTGCGAGCTATGCCAATTTCTACATCGCCAACGGGGTCGTCATCGTCCCAACGTTCAACGACCCGAGCGACCGGCTCGCCCTGAATACGCTCGCGTCAGTGATGCCCGCTCGCCAGGTCATCGGCATCCACGCCGTCGATCTCGTCTGGGGCCTCGGGACCCTGCACTGCCTGACGCAGCAGGAGCCCGCGGCGAGATCCGGCGTCTCCGTTTCGCACGCGCCTGCGTCCTGACCGCACACCCAGTTCGCGGATCCGCACGGTTCAACAGCGATCCAGCGGGAATGGAAGCTGCACTAGAAGCGCGGTTACGAATGCGCATCCAGACGCGTCTCCTTCTCTTCGCAGCAACGGGCGTGTTGCTGGTACTGGTCGGCGGCGAGGCGATCGGCTTGAGTACCGCAGCCAAAGTCGGCTGCGCGGGCTTCATACTGTTCGGTGCGGTTTTCATGGCGCACTCGTTGGCCAAACCGCTGCGACACCTGCAGCGCGGGGCGATGCGGATTGGCGCCGGCGAATGGAACACGCCGATCGCGCTCGAACGGCACGACGAGTTCGGCGAGCTCGCTTACATCCTGAACCGGATGGCGGAGGACCTGAAGAACCTGCATACCGAGCGCGATCAGGCGACGGCGGCGCTGGTGCATGCGAAGAACGGGGCTGAAGAGGCAAACCGCGCGAAGAGCGATTTCCTCGCCAATATGAGCCACGAGATTCGCACCCCGATGAACGGCATCATCGGGATGACGGAACTCGCGCTGAACACTCCATTGAGTACCGTCCAGCGCGACTATCTCCAGACCGTTCATCGCTCCGCGGAGCTGTTGCTGGTCATCCTCAACGACGTGCTCGATTTCTCGAAAATCGAAGCGGGCAAACTGCAGATGGAGGCGATTGACTTCTCGCTCAGGCAGATGCTCGACGACACACTAAAACCGTTCGCCCTGCGTGCGCACGAGAAGCAGTGCGAGCTGATGGTCGACATTCGTCCCCTGGTGCCGGACGCGCTCATCGGCGACCCCCACCGCCTCCGTCAGGTGCTGGGCAATCTCGTGAGCAACGCGATCAAGTTCACGGATCGTGGCGAGGTGATCGTCCGCGTCGAGCGAACGCGACTTCGCGAAGACGATCGGGCCTCGTTATGCTTCAGCGTCATCGACACCGGCATCGGCATCCCGCCAGAAAAACAGGCAGCCATCTTCCGGCCGTTCACGCAGGGCGACGGATCAACCACGCGGCAATATGGAGGCACCGGGCTTGGACTGACAATCTGTCAGCAGCTGGTTGAGTTGATGGGTGGACGGATTTGGGTCGACAGCCAGCCGCAGCGTGGCAGCGTGTTTCATTTCGTGGTCACCGTGCCCGTCAGCCGACAAGCGGTGACCCCGCCGTTCCTGCCGCGCACCGACGAACTGGTCGACATGTCAGTGCTCGTGGTGGACGACAACGCAACGAATCGACGGATTCTCATCGATTTGCTGTCGAGCTGGGGCATTCAAGCGACCGCGACTGCCAACGGCGTCGAGGCGGCACACGTCGCGCGGCAGGCGTCGCGTCCGTTCGCGGTCGCGTTGATTGACATGAACATCGGGAATACGTCAGGCGTGGACGTCGCAGCAGCGCTGCGTCAATCGGTGAACTGCGCTTCGACGCCGATGCTCCTGCTGACGTCGGCCGACCAGCCACACGACGCGGCGAATGCGCCGGCGGTGAACGGTTTTCTCGTCAAGCCCGTTGGCCAGCAGGCATTGCTCGAATCAATCCGCCGGGTCATCGGCCTGCGGATGAATGCGGACCGCCAACCGGCGGCGCCGTCGATTACACCGACGCGGGCCGCGCACGGGTTGCGAGTGCTCGTGGCGGAAGACAATCCGGTCAATCAGAAGCTTGCGCAGCACCTGCTCGAGAGACGGGGTCACACGCCGATTCTCGTAGCCAACGGCCGGGACGCCGTCGCACTGACCGACCGCGATCGGTTCGATCTAGTTCTGATGGATTTGCAGATGCCCGAGATGGACGGTTTCGAGGCAACAGCATCGATTCGCACGCGGGAGCGTGAAGGCCGTCGCCCGCGCGTACCGATCATCGCGCTCACCGCCCACGCGATGCGGGGCGACCGACGGCGATGCCTGGACGCCGACATGGACGGCTATGTTGCCAAGCCAATCAAGCCCGTCGAGCTGTTTGAAGTGATTGATCGTGTGATGGCGGCGAGTCACGCTGTCGCGTGACGAAATCCCAGATCCCAAACCCCAAATCCCAAATCAAAAGTGATTGGGATTCGGGATTTGAGATTTGCGATTGACTCCTAATTCACCGCGAAGCAGTACAACAGACCGGCGCCGCCCGTCATCACGAGGTTCGGCTGGCTGCAGCCGCGGCTGCCATGTGCCGAATTCCACGAGCTGTTGTTGCCACCCTGCTTATCCGAGTGTCCGAGCTGCACCTGGCCCATGCCGTCGGCGTTGCTCGTGTAGTTCATGCAGGTGTGATCCATGCCGTCGGTGAACGCAGTGCCGTCCGGGCGCGAACCCGTGAGGATGTCATGCGTGTTCGGCATGTCGCCGACGCCGTTGACCGGGGTTCCCTTCTCGCTCAGCGAGATCTGCTTGCCCATCGCGTTCCCGATGCGGGCCTGGTCGATCGTGTCGCCATGGAGCACGCCATTATTCATCGCGATCATCTGGCCTCTCGCGTTATACCAGGGGCCATTGCCAATCCGATCGCGCGCGTTCACCGCACCTGCTCCCTGCGTGCTCAGGTAGGCGTGCCACGTGGCTCCCCCCCGTCCCGCCGCCATCGCCATTTGCTGGCAGTACGCATCCGCGCCGGCGATCCCGCCATAATTGGCGCCATCACCTTTGCCGACACTGGTGATGAAAAAGCTCATTGGCTGCTGAGGACCGCGGGCACCGCCACCCTGCCCGCCGCCGCCGGGCGCCGCGCCACCACCGCCTCGCTGCCCGCCACCGGCCCCGCCGCCCTGTGCGAACGTGACCGTCATCGCGAGCGCCGACAGCGCGAGCGCCGCAAGAGTCTGAGTCGTCTTACTCATCGAGCCTTCTCCTTCCGAATTTGCCTGAAACGTTTTCTGGAGTCGTTCGCGTTGCCGGGCCAGAGAGTAGCACAAGCATGCCTTCGGCTTCTTCTCGAGCTACCGGGCGATAGCATCGATCGCGGCCGCGGCGGCAACGGCCCCGCCCTCTGCGCGTACGATCGCGCCCACTTCGTCTGCGCGTGCCTGGACCCGCTTATCGTTCAGCATCCGTTCGAGTTCGCGTGCGACGCGCGCCCCGCGGTAACGGTGCTGCCGCAGCGTCCGTGCGACGCCAAGTCGCGTCACGCGAGCGGCATTGTCTGGCTGATCGTGTGCGTGCGGCACCACCAGCATCGGACGGCCCGCGCGTAGGGCCTGCGCCAGCGTTCCGGCGCCGGCAGGATGCACAACGGCCGCTGCACGCGGAAACAACAGCTGATGCGGCGCACGATCGAGGACAAACGTGTCGGCGCTAGTGGCGTCGCGCGGAACATTGCGCTCGAACCCTCCCGTCAGAAGCACGGCTCTCGCGCGCAGGCGCCTCACGGCATCGAGGCTTTCTTCATAGAATCGGCCGGCCGCGGCGACGGCGGAGCTGCCGAGCGTGAACACGACGGGCGGAGGGCCGGCGTCGAGAAACGCCTCGAGCTCCGGCTGCAACGACTCGGGACCGTTATAGAAAATGGAACCCGTGATCACCACGTTCGGCGGCCAGTCCGCCTGCGGCGACGCAAGCACGCGCGAAAACAGCGCGAGCGTCAACATTGGCGAGAACTGTCCTTCAAAGAGCGGATGGTCGCCGACCCCCAGCCCGAGGCGGCGTCTGAGATCGAAGACTGGATGCATCCAGCGGCGCGTGCTCGCCCGTGCAACTCGACCCAGAACGCGGCCGTACCACGGTCCGAAGCGGTCGAGACGGGCCAGGTATGGCGCGGGGGCGAGTACCGGGACATCGGTGACGGAAAAGAACGACATCGGCGCGAGTACCGTCGAGACCCACGGCAGGCGGCGCGCCTGCGCCACGACTGGCGCCGCAAAAGTGATCGGGTGCGTGACCATCACCTCTGCCCGCTGCGCGGCGAGATCGAGCGCCGCATAGTCGGCGTCGAGCGACGGGAGGAGCAGATCTTTCACCAGCGCATCGGCGCCGCGCACCGGATCGAGCACACGTTTGACGGTCGCCTGATCGCCTGGATCGATCATCGGCCCCATCGGGTGGAACTCGAATCCGAGCGACTCGATTAACGGTCTGTAAAACTCTGCGGTCGCCAGCATCGGCTGGTGGCCTCGATCTTTCAGGGCGAAGGCCAGACCGATGTACGGATATACGTCGCCGAACGAGCCCCAGCTTGCGATGAGAATGCGAGCCACAGTGGTCAGGGAATCCAGACCGGATTCAGGAGTCGGAATCCGGAGTTCGAGCGCTTCGAACCCCGGTGACGAAGGCGGTTATCGGGCGGCCGAAGTGCTAACAGGTTTCTTGTTGACGACGTTTGCCTGGAGAAAGGCGTCGATGGACGACCATGCGCGCAGCATCTGATCGCGCGGGAAGTTGCCGTGACCGCCGCCCGGAATCGTCACGAGCTCGGCGACCCCGCCGGCCTTCTTCAGTGCATCGATCTCACGCACTTCCTGTTCGTAAGGAACGATCGGGTCCGCATCGCCGTGAATGGCCATCACCGCCGGCAGGCCGGCGCGCACATAGGTCATTGGCGACACGCGCTTGGCAACGTCCTTGTAGTTTGGCTGACCGCCAATCCAGCTGATGGCGTAGTCGCGCTTGGGATCGTCGACGAGCGTCGTGTAATCGAAGACGCCATACCAGCTGACGACCGCCGCCACTTTCATCGGTTCCGGCCCCGGGCAGTTCCGATCGAAGCCGGCCGACTCCGGTACGAGGCCGGTCATCAGCGCCAGGTGTGCACCGGCCGACTGTCCGGTAACGATGATCCGATCGGTGTCGATGTTGTACTCCTTCGCGTTGTGAATGACCCAGCGCAGCGCGCAACGTGCATCCTCGACCGCCGCCGGCGCCTGCGCGATGCCGCTGGCGCGATACTCCACGTTTACGGCATTCCATCCCATCTGGATGTACGGAAGCAGACTCAGCACCGACGCTTCCTTACGCGACCCGATGCGATAGCCGCCGCCGTGCATGAAGATCGCGGTCGGCGTCGGACTGGAGGGACGGGCCGGGCCATAAAAGTCGAGCTTCAGCTCGACGCCGCTGGCGGTCGTGTACGTGATATTCGGCACCGTGCGGTATCCCGTGAACGCGGCGAAGCCCGCCGCGTCGCCGGCGGGTCGCTGCGCGAGCAGAGTGTCGCCTGTGCTCATCGCGAGCCCCGACATCAGCAGTACGACCCAGAAACGTTTCATAAAACAATCTCCCGTTAGGGGCGTTCGCCCTGTTGTGTTGCGGGCGTGCCTATGTGGGCGGCAATGGTACCAATGCGGTTTCGATGTTGCAATCGCACGGTCCGTGAACGACGTGACGAAACGAAGGTTGACGATGGTGGGACGTCAGGTTTACTTCGCCGCTCTCTTCGTCCTCTTCGCCGCTATCACGTGGGACGCGACCGTACGTGCCCGCCGTCCAGGCACCCAGACCGCGAAGCCGATCAGCGGCCACGAGTTGTCGTGCGACCTGACGAAGGACCGAACACGATCGTTGCAGTTGCTCGGCAACCTGCCGGAAGCCAGCGGGCTGACCTTGAGTCGCCGCTCTCCCAATCTTCTGTGGTCGTTGAACGATTCCGACACCCCGACCGTCATTGCGCTCAGCACGACGGGACAGGTGATGGGCCAGGTGCGCGTGACTGGCGCCGCGATTCGGGACTGGGAAGCGCTCAGCGTGGGGCCATGCCCTGCCGGGTCGTGCCTCTACGTCGGCGACATCGGCGACGATGGCGCCAAACGCATGCAGGTGACGGTCTATCGAGTACCCGAACCAAGAGCCGACGACGCTGCAACGGCGCTATCGGAAACGTTGGTGTTCGCGTATCCGGACAAGGCCCATGATGCCGAGTCGCTGTTTGTGACCGCCGACCAGAGTCTGTTCATCATTTCGAAGGGACATCCAACGGTGCTCTACCGCGCGCCACTCGACGCGCGACCCGGCACCGTGGCGACGCTGACCAAAGTGGCCGAATTACCCGTCGCCACGTTCCTGGACGATCAAGACCGAAGGCGATCGCGCATCACGGATGCTGAAACGACACCTGACGGCGAATGGGTGGCGGCGCGTACCAATTCCAACCTACTGCTCGTCCGCACGCGCGACCTGGTGAACGGAAAGATGAACGACGTCTGGCGCGTCGACCTCCGCCCGCTTGACGAAACGCAGGGTGAAGGTGTGGCGATTTCAAATGCTGGCGATGTTTACCTCGCCGGCGAAGGCGGTGGACGCGGCCTGCCCGGAACGTTTGCCCACCTGAAGTGCCAACTACCAGGCTAGCGTTCGATCCGGGCGATACCATGGGAGATGGCCCGCGGCAGTGTTGGACATCGCTCGCGTTGGATTGAAGATCAGCCGGAGGCTTGCCCGCCACACGCGGTTGCGGGTGTGCCGCTCGATCCATTCGACAAGGAACTTGTCGAGCACATCTTCCGCAATCACCAGCCCGAACGCGCCGGTGGGTGTCACCGCGTAATCCACCCATCCCGTCGTCTCCGGACGACGACCGACGTTGCCAAGCGAGGCTTCGCTGATCGGGCCAATTTCGAACTGGAGGCTGTAGACAGCGGCGAATGCCGCCGCGCGGCCGCGACTCGCCCAGTACCGGTTGTCGAACTCAATGGTGATCGGCGCCTTCGGATCGTGCTCGATCCACAGGTAACCAGCCGCCGCGCCATGAATGGGATGGCCAACATAGTTCACGAGCCACGAGTCGGTGTCTTCCCATGCCGTCGGCACACGCACCGACCGGCGGTAATCGCGCCAGAAGTTGCCGCGAAGCTCCCGCCGCGTTCCTGTCTGGAATGCGAGCCGGATTCCGTGCTCGATGCCGAGCAACGCCAGCGAATCGACGAAGACGCCGCTCTTGTCGATGCCGCCGGGATCCGGGATTCGACTTGCTCCGAGCGCAGTCGAGGGGGCTCCGGGATCCGATGGTGCGGGGGCGGTCGACTGCGCCATCGCCGACGTCGGAACAAGCGAGATCAGGATAGCTGCGAGAAACGCGCGGACCACTAAGCCGGCCGGCCCTCGAACCGGAGCGCGAGGCTGGCGTGGATCACCAACATGTGTTCGATGAGACGCTGCATGTCGACGCCCTTGACGAAGTAACCAGCGGCGCCCGCCACCTCGATTGGATGAACGGGCTCCATCCAGAGCTGTGAGGAAAGCCCGAGGATCTGGATAAACGGCAGCTCGGCGCGAATACGCCGAGTCGCCTCGATACCATCCATGTGGGGCATCGAGATGTCCATCAGGATGACGTCTGGCCGGAGTGCACGCGCTTGAGCGATCCCTTCGATACCGTTGCAGGCATCGCCGACGACCACGAACTCGCGTCGCTCCTGCAGCAGATCCCGGAACACCCTTCGCACGGAGGCGTGATCGTCGACGATCAGAATTCTCAACGCGGGCTCAGACGGGAGGCTTTTGGCGCCCCGGATGATTCGCTCACCGCCTGCGCGCATCGACGAATCCTGTGCGGCAACGTCGTCCTGCGCCGCGCCCCGGGGAGCGATCAACCGAAAGGTCGTGCCCTGCCCCGGCGCGCTTTCGATTTCGAAACGACCCCCTAACAGCGTCAGCCTTTCACGAATGCTGAACAACCCCCAGCCGACCGGCCCGGTCTTTGGGCCATCGACAACCGCCGCCGGGTCAAACCCGATGCCCCGGTCCGTCACGGTGATGCGTAGTGCGTCGTCAGGGTCAAGGGCCAGCACGATTGCGACCCGATCGGCGTCGGCATGCTTCACCGCGTTGATGAGCAGCTCCCGGACCGATTCGAACAGCAACGTGCGGATGTCTTTGCGGACCGAATTGGCGAGCGGGTCGGCGGTGATCTGAACGTCGAGCCCGTACTTCTTCCGCGTCTGCTCTGCCAGCCAGGTCAAGGCAGCTGGAAGCCCTGAACTTTGCAGCACGGGCGGATAGAGCTCGATGCTCAGGGATCGCGCGGCAGCAATTGCCTCGTCGAGGCCGCTTCTTGCCTGGACGACGAGTTCGTCCGACGCGACGCCCATCTGCGCATCGCGTTTGATCTGTTGATCGAGGTTCACCGCCGCAACCAGCAGTAACTGTTGCAGGCCATCGTGAAGCATTTTGGCGAGCTGTTCGCGCGCGTGGTGTTCAGCAAGCGTCAGGTCCGACGCGAGACGGCTCAATTGCGCCGTCCGATACTCCAGTGCGGCGGTTCGTTCCTGCAGCGCGGCGGCAGCCCGCCTGCGTTCCGTGATGTCTGTCACGAACGCGATAGCGCGGCCTCCGCCAGCGGTCGCCACGTGGTTCAGGCTGACTTCGATCGGAAATGTCGATCCGTCTTTCCGCTTCCCGACGAGATCCAGTCCGCCTCCCATGAGACGAGGTCGCGGCGCAGCGTAGTACGTCGTTCGATGCTTCACGTGCATGTCGCGGGCGGATGAAGGCAGCAGCTGCTCGATGGACTGACCGATCAACGCTCCCGGCGCCCAGCCGAACATCGCCTCGAGCGCACGATTCGCCGTCACGATCAGACCATTCGCATCGACCGAGACGATGCCTTGCGTCGCGGTTTCCAACAACAGTCGCAGCTCGCGATCGTGTTCCTCGTCACGACGCGCCTGCAGTGCCTCCTCTGCGCGCCGCCGCTCGGTGACGTCAAGGCAGATTCCTCCGAGTCGGGTGACGCGACCCTCTATGTCACGTTCCGCCTTGCCGAGGCCCTGCATCCAGCGGACGGTGCCGTCCGGGCGGACGATGCGGAACGTCTCATTCCAGTCGTCGTCGTCAGTGCAGCCCAGAACGTGTTCGAGGTGATCGAGGACTCGCTGGCGATCGTCCTCGTGCAACGCGGCGCTCCACGTGTCGAGATTTCGCGGGACAGCGGCGACGAGGCCGTAGTGTGCATGGACCCTCTCGTCCCAATCGAGCCGATTGGTCTGAGCATCCCAGGTCCAGACGCCGGCGGCGGACGCGTCGAGCGCGAGGTGCAGCCGCTGTTCGCGCTCGCGCAACGCCGCCTCGGCGCGAGTCCGCTCGACGGCGTCCCATGTGCGCTCCGCGACATCGCGAACGAGCGCGATCTCGGTGGATGTCCATTCGCGCGGCGTCGCGTTATTCGCACCGAAGGCGGCGAGGAACCTCCCGTTCTTGACCAGCGTCGCGCCGATATACGCCGCGATCTGTCGCTGCTTCATCAGGACGCGCTCGGATTCGGTGAACCTCGGATCCGAATCCACGTCGTTCACCACGACCGTCTCGCCACGCCGATAGGCATCGCGTAACGCCGCCCCAAACGTCCCGGATGTTCCATGGCCGACAAGCGGCGCGACGCCGCGTGTGTACTCGCGACGAATGACGTAGCCGTTACCTTCCATTTCCGCGTAACCGACGCGGTTCACGCCCAGGTACTCTCCGAGGAGCCGTGCGGCAGTTTCCTGTACATCGGCAGGATCAACGAGCCCGCGAATCGCGTCGGTCAACGTGAGCAGGAACTCATAACGCTCCTGGGTCTGGCGAAGATGCTCCCCGAGCAGGCGCGTTGACATGTCCTCCGCCTCGCCTTGATCTCGCAAGGGCCGGAAC
>Ga0207428_10001586_pt1 | contig 23680 bp, 16 predicted proteins | sample RhiMethybrSRZTD1_FD_187600 | JGI IMG/M metagenome (GOLD analysis project Ga0207428, IMG submission 187600) | Populus rhizosphere microbial communities from Tennessee, USA - Rhizosphere MetaG P. TD hybrid SRZTD1 (SPAdes) (version 3) | ecosystem: Host-associated > Plants > Roots > Rhizosphere >...
CGCCTTCGATCACATGCAGGTCGGTGCGGCAGACGCCGCAGGCGCTAACCCGCGCCAGGATTTGACTCGCGCCGGGCTGCGGTTGCGGCGCTTCGGTATATTCGAGCGGGTTTTGTTCGATCGGCGCGATGGAGCGGAGCAGACAGACTTTCATACCAGCCTCATATATCGTTCACGTCCTTCCGGCGCGGGATAGCCGACTTTACAATTTAACGAAAAGTTTAGCCTTCGGAAGCATTATGGCGCCTGAAATACTAAGAAAGCCAAGCCGATGAGGACGGAAAGCGTCCTGACTTTTACTTTCAACCCCCGGCGACCAATAGGATTCGGCCTCAGTCGCTGAAATATTAAAAGTACCAGCTTTCATACTGACCTCACGAATCGTTCACGTCCTTCCGACGTGGAATGGCTGCCATTATGATTTAACTAAGAGTTTATGTTTTCGGAGCTAATCATGACGCCTGAAATCCTTGCGGTCGCTTGGAAGGCTTGTTATCATTGGGCCCGTGTCTCATCTAGCGTTTTGAAGCTCCCACAAAAAGCGATTCTGATGCTCTAAAACGGGATGGGTGTACATTCCCGCCTGACCTTTAGCGCCTCCATCGCTTAGAAACCGCCTCAAAGCACCAGCGCTGCATCTGAATTGCCAAAGAGTGAAACCGCGCCCCAACCGGGGAGTACTTTGCTCTGCTTCGAATCCAAGGATGAAAAATGTAAGCAATGGTTGCCGGGCTCCTCGGCTTATAAATTATCAGGAGGATTTGAATATGAAGATGTATAATCGAAAGATCTTTACTGTAGGTCTATTGGCGTTGCTTTCGCTTTAACCATACGAACCCACTCCACGTGGACACTGTGCGCGCCAACCCGCTCTACGGGCAGGGCACAGCGCGCGACCTGATGCTGACTCAGACCGGGTTATCATCTCGAAATTATTCTCAGTGTTCTTTGTGTCTTAGTGGTTTGTATCAATCTTCGTCATTCCGATATAGGAGGCGTGTTCCTTTCCGTCTGGAACAAAAGTTCAGATGGAGAAGAATGCGTGAAGAAAGATGAAAATCTTCCTCATAGCATTATGTGTGTGTTTGAGCGTTGCGGCCCAGTCAGATTCGTTTGAGAAGCGGGCAATATCCGCCGCACAGCGGATCCCCGCTTCCAATCTGGACGCGAAATTGCCGAACCGCTCCTTCGTCACCTGGCTCAGTGCTCTCGTCGGGAAGGATGCGGGTGTCGTCTGGCAGTTGGCCGAATGTGGCGCCGGCGCGCCCGGCGGGACCAGCCAGGATGCGTTGGCGTGCGCCGAAGCCACTGTGCTCTTGCCTAACGGCGACACGGTGATAGTCGGCATTTCGATCGGAACGTTCAAACTAGGTTTGATCGGGGAGCCGACTTTCCAGGGCGCATTTATCAAAACCGACGAGCGAATCTTGCCGGTCCGCCGGTTGAGCGACCTGCCGGGGATGTTGCCCCCGGCGAATGGCGTCTCACGCCAGCCTCTTCTTCGAGCGGACCTGGGGCGCGAATCAAAGGGGGGATCGCGCTCGTTGGGTGTCGAATCACGCATGCCTGATCTGCTGGCTGATCCGGCGCAAATGGTTATGCGCCCCTTCCCGTATTCGCCCTCGGCGGCGCTCAACCCTGGCAATGAATTCTCCGCGCCGAAATTTTCGGCGCCGGATGAAGATGTGGCGCCGCCGGCGCCTCTGGCGCGATCACAGCAAGGTTCGGGGAAATTGGTGGACGCCAGCATTATTTCGAAGGGCAGGGTGATCTATCCCCCCTCCGCCAGGTCCATGGGCATTACAGGGAAGGTCGAGGTGAGGGTCGTCATTTCGGAAACTGGGAAAGTCGTTGATGCGACTGTCCTCAGCGGGCCTATGTTGTTGCGCTCCGCAGCTGCGGCCGCGGCGCGCCAGTGGGTCTATAAACCGGCGACGCTCAACGGCCTTCCGGTGAGGACGGAAAGCACTTTGACTATTAATTTCGGCGACCAATGAAACGCTCTGAATTTGAGTTCCGCTCATTCTCCGTTCATTGGCGCTTCATCCAAGTCGCGCCGTCTCACGCGGAAAATTAGGGCGTATTTCGATTGCGTTTACTGGACCAACCACTGGGAGCGCGGGGAAACTAAAATGGAGGATTACCTCTCCTCTACTTCATCCCCGTGATCCCGTGTCTTCCGGGTTAGCCAATCTTTGCCATACGCCGATTTGAAATCTGATCCAGCGCAAAGTCCCGCCCTCAGTCGGAAACGTCAGACACAGGTCCATTCCGTGACGCCAATGCTTCCGCCTGACGGCGCGATTACGAACCTAGAGCGGATTGCAAATGAGTATACGGTCTCGGGCGATTCGTTTAATCACCATGGTTGCGGCGCGGTACAGTACCGGGAGCGGTAGCGACCGGGTCACTGGCGCCCGGTCGCTACCGCTCCCGGTACTGTACCGGAGCGCTCCTTCCCGTACATCCAATTGAAAACCGCTCTATCTTTTCATTGTCTCTGGGAGTCGTCCGTGACGACATGAACGACTCCTGCTAAAAAAGCGCATGGGGTTCGACCTATAAGGCCGAACCCCATGCGCTTTTTGTAATTTCAGGATGTCGTCCAATACGATCTGAACGATCCCTTTTAGAAGAGAAGCTTCAGCCCGAATTGAATCACCCTCGGACCGCCGTCGGCCAGACGCGGATTACCAAGAAGCGTGTCGGGCGTAGAGGTGATGGTGCCGAAGGTCGTCAAACTGCTGAAGTCCACTTGCGGCAGACTCAGGTTGGCGCGATTGAAAAGATTGAAGGCTTCCGCGCGGAATTGCGCCGAGAAGCGATCGTTGATCTTCGTCAACTTGCCCACGGTAAAGTCCACGATGTGCAGTTTTGGCCCGATGATCGTGTTGCGCCCTGAGGAGCCGAAGGTTCCGGCCGCCGGAGTCGCGAAGGCCATCGGGTTGAACCACATCGCGGCGTCGCGCCGCGCGCCAGAGTCCGGATCGCCGATCAGGTTCGGTCGGTCATTGAGTTCGCCAGTCCCGCTTATGTCCGTATTACCCATAAACGGCGTGATTGGCAATCCACTCGCCCCCGTATAAATCCCGCTGAACTGCCAGCCGCCGGTTAAAGCTTTCGGCAAACTGCCCAGCGCGGAGGTAAGGAATTCCAGCTCGTAAGTGAAATTCGCCGTGAACCGCTGGCGCTGGTCGAAGACCGAGACGGCGCGTTCCGCGGCCAGGTTGAAACTGTTTTGCGGGAACGAGACGCCACGCGTTCCACCGAAGATGCCGTTCGACGCGTCGTCAATCGACTTCGAGTAAGTATAGGCGAGGGCAAAATTCAGCCCACGCGAGAGCCGCTGCTTGAGCGACGTCTGAAAGGCGTTGTAACTGGAGTTTGCCGAAGTCTCCAGATAGTTGATGAACGAAAACTGCGGGTACTGCCCGTTGAAAGGCCGGCGCAACTGGCGCGTCGCCGCCAGCCCTGGTGTCGCCTGATTGATGTCGCGCACGCGGAAGAGTTTCCTTCCCTGCGAGCCGACATAACCGACTTGCAACACCATGCCCGGTAACACTTCCCGCTGCACGTTCAAATTGTAGTTCTGAATGTAGGGCGTGCGCAGATCCAGATCGACGCCGAAGATCCCGAAGGGCGAAGTCGGCGCCGTGGCGTTGCCGAAGATCGAAACGTTCGGCCCGAAGCCGACCGGCCCTGAACTGAAGACGTTCAGGTTCGGCAGCGGATTGGTCGCCGGACTGGCCGGCCCGCCGCTCTGGAAACCCTGCAACAGGAAGAAATCCTGCGACGGCGTGTCGTAATAGAAACCATAAGCGCCGCGAACAACTGTCTTACCCTTGCCCGTCAAGTCGTAAGCGAAGCCGAAGCGCGGCCCGAAATTGTTGCGATCCGAATCATACAAATCCGACAACCCCGGGGTTCCCACTTGCACAAGTCCGGTCGTGCTTCCGGGAACGAAATTCGCCATCCGGTCGCCCTCATCTTTAAAGACGCCCAGATATTCGTAGCGCAGTCCGTAATTGAGCGTCAGGCGCGGTGTGATCTTCCAATCGTCCTGCGCGAAGAGGCCGAAGTTATTGGTGAAAGTGTCGCGCCGCGTCGCGCCGCGCAAGATCGTTGAGCTGGGCGCAATAGCCCCCGCCAGGAAATCAGCGAGGTTGTTGAAATTCAACCGCCCGCGAGCGTTTACGTCATTGACCGAATTGACGATTGCGCGCCGGTATTCGCCACCGAACTTGTAGGTGTGCGCGCCCGCCGAAAAGGTCAGGTTATCCACCAATTGATAGGCGCTGCTGAAGCGTCCGCGCGGCACGTTGGTCGGCGCTCCCAAACTGACGAAGCCTCCGATCACAATCGTCGGCAGCCCCCCCGTCTGCGCGCCCGTGACGAGACCTTGCGGGAGAGGATTGCCGGCGTCGAGCGGCGTGAAGAATTGGACGTAGCGGTTGTAACCGGCCCGCGTCTCGTTGATCAGGCGCGAGCTCAGAACCTGCGAGAAGTTGATGCCGAACAATTGAATGCGCGTCGGGACGACCGTTTGATATGGCGCCAGCGGCGAGCCGTTTCCGCTGGTGAGCGGAAAATTCTGCTGGCCGTCGCCGTAGACGTAGCGTGCGTTCACATTGTATCGGTCGCTGAAGCGGTAATCGAGTTTGACCAGAAAGTTGTCGCTGTCATTCCTGTTCGGCGCGGCGAACGAAAAATTGTTGCCCGACGCCGCCGCCGAAGTCGGTTGCGGGAAGAGCGGCAGAAGGTTCGTGCTCAGCGCGTTTTCGGCGCGGCCCATTGCGGCGTTTTGCGCGCGCGCGGCGGCGATGTCGGCCGCGCTTGGCACACGCACGAGGCCCGGCGAAAAGACGAATTCGCGCTGGCCTTCGTAACCGCCGAAAAAGAACAATCGGTTCGCAATGATGGGGCCGCCCAACACGGCGCCGAAGTTGTTATTCCGAAATTCCTGCTTCCCGCCACCGGAGCAATTGGGATTGGAAGCCGGGCAGCGCTCGAAGAAGTTCCGCGCGTCGAGATTGTCGTTACGCAAAAAATCGTAAGCCGAGCCGTGGAATTGGTTCGTCCCCGATTTGATGGCGATGTTGACGATCGCGCCCGAATTGCGCCCGTATTCCGCCGGACCCTGCGTCTGAAGGTTGAATTCGCCGAGCGCGTCAATGGGGAAGAGCGTCGCGGGCGCGCCGGTCACGCCGCCCTGGTTGAACGACGGCTGGTTGCGGAACGAATCGTTGTTGTCCACGCCGTCAATCAGAAAGATATTCGCCTTCTCGCGCTGGCCGTTGACGGTGAACGAACCGAGCGAGCCGCTCTGCGAACGCGGCGCCGAGCCCGCCGAGAGCATCGTCAGTCGGCGGAAATCGCGGCCGTTGACCGGCAACTCCTCGACTTGTCTATTGTCAATGACCTCGAACAGCGCGCTGCTGTCCGGCTGTACGAGCGGCGCTTCGGCGCTGACATTCACCTCGGCCTCCTTGGCTTGCAGTGAGAGCGTGACATTCACGCGAGTCTCCGCGCCGACGTCGATCTTGACGCGCGTCAAGGTCGTGGCGACGAAGCCACCACCTTCGACTTTAAGTGCGTAAAAGCCGACGGGCAATTCGGGCAAGACGTAATTACCCTCCGCATCCGAAGTCGCGCGTCGCGCCGCCCCGGTTCCTTCGCTGGTCGCAGTCACCGTGGCTTTCTGGATGACCGCGCCCTGCTGATCGGTGACGGTGCCGCTCATCCTGCCGGAGATGGACTGAGCCTGCGCGATGGCCGCCGCTAACGCGCAACAGACCAATGCCAGGCCGCAATTCTTCAAAGTAACTATTACCCCTCGATTGATTAAAGCGACTCGTGTTCTCATCGCTATTCCTCCCGTGGAAAAGAGCATGGTTTTCGGTTTTTAGGCCGCATTAGGCATTGCGGCCTGAAAGAGCATGGTTTTTCGGTTTTTAGGCCGCACAAACCCTGCGGCATGAACATTGTATTCCAAGCGTCATTCCATAAATTCAGGGCGTAGCCTCATTGTGAACGGCAAGAACGGCCCCTCTTAATCCCATATTTTGATTTTGGTTTCTTAAATTCCTTGACCTGTTTATCGTACGTAGGCAGGCGTTTTCCTGGATTTCTGGAAATCCTGTTAGGAATGGGAGAGCGTCTATGATTTGTATTTTCGGGGGTTACTGACTAATGATGCGCCCGACCTTTCTTCGATTCCAGCGCCTCATCAATTAAGTGTTTATGCGCTTAGCGTTGGATGTGCGCGAGGCATTTTTGTTTGATAAACAGCCGCCTCAGGAGAATCAAAGATCATTAAGTACGCTCGCCCGCTTACGAGCGCGCCATTCGAGTTCGAATGTTTCGATTTTTTTTCAGCGGGAATCGGAGCTGCCTCAATATACTCAAACAAGGCACATTTGGCAATAGGCGCCAAATCGGTCATAGAGGGTTACGCCCGGGCGCCACCCGGCGCCGGCAGGCGGGAATTGAGTATTGCTACTTCCTCTTTTTTTTCCTGCCGCTCGACCCGACGACCGAGAAATCCACCAGATGCCGATCAATATTCACGCGGTCAACTCGCACGCGGACACGATCACCAAGCTTGAATTGCCGCCTTCTCCCGCGCCCGGTGAGCGTGTGCCTGCGCTCGTCGAATTGGTAAAAATCGTCGGTCAGCGTTGCAACTGGAACCAGACCTTCAATAAAAAAATCGTCCAGTTCGACAAAAAAGCCGAAGTTCCGAACGTTTACGATCATCCCGTCGAACTCTTCGCCCAGGCGTTCAGCCATGAAGACGGCTCTGCGCCACTCGTCAATCTCGTTTTCAGCGGCGTCGGCGGCCCGTTCGCGTTCGCTCGATTCTTCGGCGATCAGTTCCAATTCGCCGAGCGGGATCGGGGCCAGGGGGCCACGCGGCTGTTTTTTGGCGGGCTTGTCTCTTTTATCCGAGCCGGTCGGCGCAGTACCGGCCGCCGCCGCCCCTGAATCGCCCAGGCTCGACGAGATTTTCAGCAGCGCGCGCAGGACGCGATGTACGATCAGATCGGGGTAGCGGCGGATCGGGGAAGTGAAGTGCGTGTAGACTGGCGCGGCCAATCCGAAATGGGCCAGGTTCTGCGCCGAGTATCGCGCGCGTTGCAGCGACCGCAGCATCGCGTAGGACAGGACGCGCTCTTCAGGCTTTCCCGCCAATTGATGCGACAACCGCTGGTAGTCTTTCGAACTCAGGCCCTCGACCGGGAATTTATAACCGTATGCGGCGGCCAGTTCGGCGAATTCGATCACGCGCTGCGGCTGCGGCTCTTCGTGGCTGCGGTAGAGCGAAGGGACTCGCAAACGCTGCAAGTGGCCGGCCACGGTCTCGTTGGCCAGCAGCATGAACTCTTCGATGATGCGGTGAGCGATGTTGCGGTCGGCGCGCAGCACGCCGGCCACCCGCCCTTCGTCGTCGAACTCGAAGATCGATTCCGGCAGGTTGAAGTCTATGGCGCCGCGCCGCTCGCGCATCTTGATCAGGATGCGCGCCAACTCCTCCATCGTTTTAAAAAGCTCGCGCAATTTGGCGTAACGCATCGCCAATTTCGGGTCTGCATGCGTGAGCAGCTGGTTGACGTCGGTGTAAGTCATCCGCTCGTCGCTGCGTATGACCGTCTCGCGCAGTTTGTAATTAACCACGCGCCCGCGCCGGTCGACTTCCATCAGCGCCGACATCGTCAGGCGGTCGACTTTCGGATTGAGCGAGCATATTCCGTTGGACAATCGTTCGGGCAGCATCGGGATCGCGCGTTCTGGGAAATAGACCGACGTTCCGCGCAGCCGCGCCTCGCTGTCGAGCGGCGAGCCTTCGCGCACGTAAAAACTCACGTCGGCGATGTGAACGCCGAGCAGAAAATTGTCGTTGTCCAGCCGACTCAAACTGATCGCGTCGTCGAAATCGCGCGCGGTTTCGCCGTCAATCGTCACCGTCGGCTCGGCTCGCAAATCCAATCGCCCGGCGATCTGGCCTTTAGTGACGACCGGCGAAACCGCTTCGGCCTCTTCGGTCACTTCGTCCGGGAAGACGTGCGGCAAATCGTGTTTGTGGATCACGATCTGAATGTCCATTCCGGGCGCGTCGCTCGAAGCGCCGAGCCGTTCGATGAGTCGCCCCGCCGGGTTGCGGCGCGCAACGGGATAACTCGTGATCTCGACTAACACGACCCATCCGTCAGCAAGACCGGTTTCCGGCTTTCCCTCGATCTCGATGTCGAAGGGGAATTTTTCGTCCATCGATTCGACCCACGACTCGCGGAATCCGTGGCGCAGCCGCCCGATGATCCGCAACCGCCCGCGCCGCAAAATCATCCCGACTCTTCCGTATCGCTCGCGCTGAAGCGTCGAAACGGTGGCGAGTACGCGGTCGCCGTCGAAGGCGCCGTTCAAGTCTTCGGGTTCGACGCGAATGCGCCCGCGAACGCGCTGACCGACGTCATCCGGGATGAAATTGATCATTTTGCGTCGGCGCTGGCGGATCAGGCCGGTCATCACTTTTTGAGAGCCGGAGAGGCGATAATTCTGCCCGTAGCGGCGCAGCAGCCCCAAGCTCTCCAAACGGTTGAGCATCTCTTTGAGCGATTTCCGCCCCGCGCGGTCGAGTTCGAGCGAGTCGGCCAGGTCGTGCGCGGACAAACCTTCAGGCGCCCGCTGCAACTCTTCGATGACGGCGTCAAGCTTCGCCGCGTCTGTCTCCATGATCTGTTTTCGATTACTCATGAACAATGAATCGCGGATCAACGCGGCGGGGTTATGCGCGGACTTCCCGAGGCGTGAGGACCTTAACCTCACTCTCAATCCGACCTTCCAGTCTGTCTTTTTCAACCTCCAGATCGTATACGGATTGCAGATTTAACCAGAAGCGTTCTGAAAGGCGAAAGTATCTCGACAGTCTGAGCGCGGTGTCAGCGCTGATTGAGCGTTTGCCGAGCACGATCTCATTGATCCGGCGCGCAGGTACGCTGATATCCTTCGCCAACTGATACTGGCTGATGTTCATTGGTTTCAGAAACTCTTCGAGCAGAATCTCGCCCGGATGTATCGGCGCGTCTTTCTTCTTCTTCATAACTACTCCCTTCAATGATAGTCTACAATTTCAACATCGTAAGCGTCTCCCTCGCTCCAACGGAAGCAGATACGCCACTGGTCATTAATCCGAATGTTGTGTTGTCCTTTACGGTCTCCGGCTAGTTTCTCAAGGCGATTTCCTGGGGAGACAAGAAGATCATCCAATTGCTCCGCCGCATCCAGCAGGAGCAGTTTCTGTTGAGCGACGCGCCGAAGATTAGAGGGGAATTTCTGCGCGGGTTGGCGGTGAAATATCTTTTCAGTCGCTTTGGATGCAAAAGCTCTGATCACGACGGCCAATGATGACGCGCCGCGTTATTAACGTCAAGCGTTATTATCGAGTGGTGTCGCTGACGCTGTGTCGTATAATCCCACAAACTACAATCAGGATGTTCGCTATGACCAGGAAGATCAAACTCGCGATTTGTCTAGCCGTATCGTTAGGTTTATTCGCCACGCTGCTTGACGGCGACGTCGTTCATCTGGCGTCCGCGCAGGCGCGCCGCATTGACTTCCGGCGCGACGTCGAACCGATCCTGCGCGCGAATTGTTATCAATGCCACGGCGCAAAGAAGGCCTCGGCGAAATTGCGTCTGGACGATAAAGAACTGGCGATGAAAGGCGGAATTTCAGGCGCAGTCATCATTCCCGGTAACAGCAAGGATTCGCGCCTGATGAAACGCGTTCTCGGCGAGGGCGACGAAGCGCAAATGCCACTCGGCGGCGCGGCGCTCAAGTCGCCGCAAATCGAGTTGATTCGCAAATGGATTGATCAAGGCGCCGTCTGGCCGGAAGGCGAGCGGGCGAGCGGGCGAGCGGGCGAGCGGGCGAGTTCATTGCCGCAACATTGGGCGTTTGTGGCCCCTACGCGCCCGAAACCGCCCGGCGTGAAAAACAGTTCGTGGGTTCGCACACCGATTGACGACTTCATCCTCGCCCGGCTCGAAAAACAAGGACTCACGCCGTCATCTGAAGCGGACAAAGTCACGCTGATTCGCCGCCTGAGTCTCGATTTGACCGGACTGCCGCCGACGATTGAAGAGTTGGATCGATTCACTGGCGACGCCAGTCCGGACGCTTACGGCAAACTGGTTGACCGATTGCTCGGCAGCCCGCATTACGGCGAGCGGTGGGGGCGGTGGTGGCTCGACGCCGCGCGCTACGCCGATACAAACGGCTTCGAAAAAGACCGCTCGCGCTCAATCTGGCCTTATCGCGACTGGGTGATCGACGCGTTCAACAAAGACTTGCCGTTCGATCAATTCACGGTCGAACAATTGGCGGGCGATTTGCTGCCGCAGACTACGCTGGAGACCCGGGTGGCCACGGGTTTCTTGCGCAACTCGATGCTCAATCAGGAGGGCGGCGTAGATCCCGAACAGTTCCGCGTCGAAGGCATAATTGATCGCGTCGATGCGGTCGGCAAAGCCTTTCTCGGACTGACGGTCAGCTGCGCCCAATGCCACAACCACAAATTCGACCCGATCTCGCAAACGGAGTACTACCGCTTCTACGCTTTTCTGAACAAAGACGACGAGCCTGCGATTGAAGTCCCTGACGAAAAGATCGCGGAGAAGCGCAAAGAGATTCTGTCAAAGATCGCCAAGATCGAAGACGACCTGACAGCCGGAGACGCAGACCTGCCTAAACGAATGGCCGTCTGGGAAGCCGGCGCCGGCGCCTACGACACGGCCTGGACGCCGATCAAAGACGGGGAAATCTTCGCGGCCTTCGGCGTGAAGTTCGACAGGCTAGAGGACGGGTCGTTCATCGCCAAAGGCGACAACGCGACTACCAATAACTACATCGTCAGGGCGAAGACGAATCTGAAAAAGATCACCGGCGTGAGGGTCGAGTTTCTGACAGACCCGAATCTGCCGCGAGGCGGCCCCGGACGCGCTACAGACGGAAGTTTTTATTTCAGCGAATTTTCCGTCGAGGCGGCGCCCGTCGATAAGCCGGGCGAGCCAAACACTATGGAAAAGATCGCGCTCGCCGGCGTGACCGCCGATTTTGAATTGCCCGGCTCGCCCGCGAAGAACGTGATTGACGGCGCCATCAAGACCCACTGGTCGAGCGACGCCGGGCCGGTCAGGAGAAATCAGAGCCGCCAGTTCGTGTTCGAAACGCAGAAGAGCGTCAGTTACGACAACGGCGTCGCGCTGACTTTCCAGCTCGCGCAGAAGAAAGACGACGCGATTGACGCCGAACAGCGGCAGCCGAACATCGGGCGTTTTAGAATCTCCGTCACCGACGCGCCGAACCCGAAAGTCGATCCGCTGCCCGCTTCCGTGCGCGCGATTCTTTCTATCCCCGCCGACCGGCGCTCAAAGGAACAGCGGCGAGAGGTCTTCGGTTTCTACCGCACGACTGACCCGGCCTTTGTCGAAGCCAACAAAAAGATCGATGAGTTGATGAAGGAGTGGCCGTATGGCCCGACGACCTTGGCTCTAAGCGCCCGCGAAATCCCGCGAGAGACGCGCATTTTCAAACGCGGCGATTGGAAGCGCCCCGGCGACGCGATCGCCCCGGGCGTTCCCGCCGCGCTGCATCCGTTCCCGAAAGACGCGGCGCCGAACCGGCTCGGCCTGGCGAAATGGATCGTGGACAGGAACAATCCGTTGACTGCCCGCGTCATTGTTAACCGCATCTGGCAACAGTATTTCGGACAGGGATTGGTAACGACGCCCGAAGATTTCGGCTCGCGATGCGAACCTCCGTCTCATCCCGATCTGCTCGACTGGCTGGCGGTTGAGTTCATCGAAAGCGGCTGGAGCATAAAACATATTCACCGGTTGATTTTGAACTCCGCCGTCTACAGGCAATCATCAAAAGTCACGCCGAAGCTGTTGGAGGTCGACCCGTACAACCGCTGGCTGGCGCGTGCGCCGCGAATCCGTGTCGAGTCTGAGATAGTGCGCGACGTGGCGTTGGCCGCGAGCGGGTTGTTGAACGAAAAGATCGGAGGCCCAAGCGTCTTCCCGGCGCTGCCGGCGGGCGTGATGGACCTGGCTTACGGCGGTTTCAAGTGGGAGAACGCGACGGGCGAGGATCGCTACCGCCGCGGAATGTATACGTTCTGGAAGCGCACCGTGCCTTATCCTTCGATGCTCGTCTTCGATTCGCCTAACGGCGATTTCTCCTGCGCGCGCAGAGTCAGGTCGAACACGCCGCTGCAGGCGCTGACGACCTTGAACGATACGGTCTTTGTAGAAGCGGCTCAGGCCCTGGCCATGCGAATTTGGAAAAATGGCGGCGCCGATGACCGCTCGAAGATGAACTACGCGTTCAGACTCTGCGTGAGCCGTGAGCCTGATCAATTCGAGATGCAAAAGCTGATCGAATTGCTCGAAGATCAGAAGAAATATTTTGAAGGGCGCACGTCCACTGCGGTCTACGTGGCGGCGCCGGACCCGAACAGGATGCCCGAAGACGTCGACCTACACAAAGTCGCGCCGTGGACGATGGTCGCGCGCGTGCTGTTGAATATGGACGAGACGATTACCAAAGAGTGAAACCAGCTCTGACGCGCAATCTCGATTAGACGGCCCATTGCTTCCTAATGCGCCTCCTGCCGAGACTGCGCGCTGGAAGCGGCGCGTACCCAGGTTGACGCTAATCAAAGTATTGATCGCAACGGGCGTTTTTTGCATGGGCTTCAAATAGCTCATCCCTTTGAGGTGGATATGAACTTCAACGAAGAGATAAAAATTGAAGCAGGGAAGCTTTTAACTCGCCGCTGGTTCTTCAAAGAATGTGGAATCGGCCTTGGCTCACTGGCGCTCGCCTCGCTGCTAGATGAAAAATCCTCAGCGCAATCCGCTATCACAAATCCTCTTGCGCCGAAGCAGCCGCATTTCAAACCGAAGGCCAAGCGCGTGATCTATCTGTTTATGGCCGGCGGGCCTTCGCAGTTCGAGACCTTCGATTACAAGCCGTCGCTCGCCAAATACAACGGCAAGCCCGTGCCGCAGGAGTTCGTCAAAGACCTTAATTACGCGTTCATCAGGCCGGACGCGGGTTTGTACGCTTCGGAGCTGAAATTCGCGCGGCATGGGCAATCGGGGATCTGGGTGTCCGAGGCGCTGCCTTACATGGCGCAGGTCGTCGATGAGATAGCCGTCGTCAGGTCGGCGCAGACCGACGCTATCAATCATGCGCCGGCGCAGATTTTCATGAACACAGGTTCGACGCAATACGGGCGTCCGAGCGTCGGCGCTTGGGTGACCTACGGGCTTGGCAGCGAGTCGCAGGATTTGCCGGCGTTCGTCGTAATGTCGTCGGCGGGAGGTTTGAGCGGCGGCAGTTCGAATTTCGGCTGCGGCTTTCTGCCCACGATCTATCAGGGCGTGGCCTTTCGCAAAAGCGGCGACCCGATCCTCTCGCTTTCGAATCCGCGCGGCGTGACGCCGGAAGCGCAGCGCAAATCGCTGGACGCCTTGAAGGCTCTGAACGAGCATCATCTGGAAGCGACGGGCGACCCGGAGGTCGCCACGCGCATCAACTCTTTCGAGATGGCCTACCGGATGCAGACCTCGGCGCCTGAACTGATGGATATTTCAAAGGAGTCGAAAGAGACGCTTGAAATGTACGGCGTGACTCCGGGGCGCCCTTCGTTCGCGATGAATTGTCTGCTGGCGCGGCGGCTGGTCGAGCGCGGCGTGCGCTTCGTACAACTCTTCCATGAAGCATGGGATCACCACAGCGAGGTTGCGAAGGGCGTTCGCGGCCAATGCCAGCAGACCGATCAGGCGGCGGCGGCTTTGATCAAGGACTTAAAGCGGCTCGGATTGCTCGACGATACGATCGTCGTTTGGGGCGGGGAATTCGGTCGCACGCCGATGGTCGAAAGCAACGCGGACGCGGGCCGCAGCCTGGGTCGAGATCATCACAACAAGGCTTTCTCGCTGTGGCTCGCGGGCGGCGGCGTCAAACAGGGCGTCACTTATGGCGAGACCGACGAGTTCGGTTTCAACGTGGCCAGCGACCCCGCGCATGTCCACGACCTGCACGCGACCATCCTGCATCTGCTCGGATTCGATCACACGAAACTGACCTACCGTTTCCAGGGAAGAGATTTCAGGTTGACGGACGTTCATGGAAATGTGATCGAAAAGCTGCTGGCCTGATTTGCCACCGCAGACACCGCAGACACAGAGGGAGAATGATGCCTGCGGCGCGCAGCAGATGCGACTCTTTTTTCTCTCTGCTCTGTGTCTGCGGTGTCTGCGGTGGCGTAGCTTCCGGTCAGCGCCGCAGCCATGGCCTATTCCCCGCAGGGGCAGCGGATTTCAGCGCGGCCGATTCAAACCGCCGCCAACCGGCCTTGTCGTCGGGGCAGGCGCCTGGGCTTTTGTCACGCAGCTCGGCGGCTGCGGAGACGATCAGTTCCAGGTCATGAAAAATTCCGCGGCATGATGGGCATATCATCAAATGCATCCGTACTCGCGCGGCTTCTATCACGTTCAGCGATCCGTCATGATATTCGCTCAATAATTTCAGGCTTTTTGCGCAATTCATCGTTATTACCTTCTACTCACATTCGAATCATTCAGACGAGATTCGACTAAAGAATTTTTGTAGATGCGAAGGGTGAATCACGCACATGCCGTGCAAGAGGCGTGTCTGCGAGGCCGTTTATGAACGAAATAATCGAAAAAACGTTTCATGGCCCTACGGGCGATTGTTAAAAAAAAAGAGCGCAACCCTGTGGAGATTTTATCCCCACAGGATTACGCTCAACAGGAGGTTCACCCGTGTCCCTTAGATAACAAGGCGCGTTACGTAGTTGCCCATCTATTTCGACCGCGGCTATTAAACCTGCTTCACAGTGGGGCGATTTATGACTGATGAGATGGTGCGTCTATCAAAGCTGATGGCTCAGCGCGGCGTCTGTTCGCGCCGCGAGGCGGACGTCTTCATTGAGCAGGGCATGGTTTCGGTTAACGGCGTTATAGTTGATCAACTCGGGGCCAAGGTCGCGCCGGACGCTGAAATCACGCTCGCTCCCCAAGCCGTCAAAAAACAGAAGGAACTTATTACGATTATTCTGAACAAGCCGGTCGGGTACGTCTCCGCCCAACCCGAGCCTGGCTACGCTCCCGCGATTAAACTTATCACCGTAGCGAATCAATTCGGTAAGGGGAATAAACGTTTGATGCCCGAACACCTGAAAGGCCTGGCCGTCGCCGGGCGGCTCGACATTGATTCGCAGGGGTTACTGCTTTTCACGCAAGACGGGCGCTTGGCGAAAAAGATCATCGGGGAAGAGAGCCGCGTCGAAAAGGAATACATCGTGCGCGTTCGCGGCCTGTTGTCCGATGACGGGCTGCAATTGTTGCGGGGAGGGCTGGCGCTCGACGGCAAGCCGCTCAAACCGGCGCAGGTCGAATGGATTAACCGCGATCAATTGCGGTTCGTGTTGAGAGAAGGGCGCAAGCGGCAGATTCGCCGGATGTGCGACCTGGTGGGTTTGAAGGTCGTCGGATTGAAGCGAGTGCGAGTAGGCAAAATCAAGCTGGGCGATCTTCCTGAGGGAAAGTGGCGGTTTTTGGAGACGGATGAGAGCGTTGATTGAAAATTTTCCCCGTCTGTTTATATCAATCGCCCTTTCATCCGTTCGATCACGGAATAGGGAACCAGGCCTTCGATCGAGCCGCCGAGCAGAAAGACCTCTTTGATCAGGCTCGAACTGATGTATGAATTCTCTTCGGAGGCGACCAGGAGAACGGTTTCGACCTGTGGGTTTAGACGGCGATTCATCAACACCATCGGCAATTCGTACTCGTAATCTTTAATCGAGCGGACGCCGCGAATAATCGCGTGAGCCTGACGGCGGCGCGCGTATTCGACCAGCAGGCCCTCGAAAGTCTCTATCTTGACCTGCGAAGAGTATGGGGTGGTCACCTCGGCCAGCATCTCTATGCGCTCGGCGACTGTGAACATGGGATGTTTGTCGGGGTTGATCAGAATCGCCACGATGACCTCGTCGAAGATGTGACAGGCGCGTTCGATGATGTCCACGTGCCCGTTGGTCAACGGGTCGAATGATCCGGGATAGATCGCGCGACGAGTCATAGGATTCTCCTCAGAAAATGGTAGAAGAAGGCGGATAGTAGCACGGCGCCAGATAATGGGAGAAGGTCGAGGAGCAGGGATTGAAGGCCATGTCACGCGTTCTGTCCTCGGTCTCCATACGATCATTCCTCAACACTTGATCCTCCCACGGCCTCGACCCCAAAAAAAGTCAAGAGGGATTCGCCCTGCGTGACTTGCCGGTAGGGGCGCAGGCGATCGTAATTCGGCAGCAGCGGCGTCTGGCGGCGATGTTCGACGATTAAGACGCCGCCCTCGACGAGCAGGTCCTGCTGTGCGATAAGCCACATGACGGGCGTGTAGATTTCGGAATCGTAAGGCGGGTCGAAATAGATGACGTCGAATTGGGCTTTTTCCAGGTTCTTCAACGCCCGAAGCGCGTCGCGATTGATCACCCTGTAACCCTCTCTTATCCCGCAATTGCGCAGGTTCTCGCTGATGATTCGGGCGGCTTTGAGCGACGATTCAATAAAGGTAACGTGTCGGGCGCCGCGCGACAGCGCTTCGATTCCGACTGCGCCCGACCCGGCGCAGACGTCGGCGAAATGCGCCTCTTCGATACGAGGCGTCAGGATGTTGAATAGCGTCTCGCGCAAACGGTCGGAAGTCGGGCGCACGCTCAACCCTTCAAGCGTTTTCAATCGGCGGCCTTTGTAGATTCCGGCGATGACTCGCATAAGCTGCGGCGACGGGGCGACGGGGCGACGAGGCGACGGAGCGAAATGGAATATCGTCGCCTCGTCGCCCCGTCGTCCCGTCGTCCCGTCGCCCTATTCCTCCGTCCCTATTCTACGTATCCATTCGGATGGGCCAGGCGCCAGCGCCAGGCAGATTCGATGATGCTGTCAAGTTCGCTGTGGCGCGGGTTCCAGCCCAGGTCGCGCATTATCTTGTCGGGGCTTGCGATCAGGATGGGCGGGTCGCTGGCGCGGCGAGGCGCGGCTTCTGTCGAAATCCATCGTTTGGTGACCTGGCGCGCCATCTCGACCACCTCGGCCACCGAGTAGCCGCTGCCGTAGCCGAGGTTGTAAATCTCGCTGCCTTTTTCCATCGCATTCAAGGCCAGGGCATGCGCGTCGGCGATGTCTATGGCGTGAACGTAATCGCGCACACATGTGCCGTCGGGCGTGCTGTAATCCTCGCCGAAGACGTCGACGTGATCTGATCGGGCGGCCGCGACACGCAGCGCGTTCGGGATCAGATGTGTTTCCGGGTCGTGGGCTTCGCCGAAGCGCTCGCTCGCGCCGGCGGCGTTGAAGCATCGCAGGCTGATGTAACGCAGACGGTAAGCTTCGTCGTACCAGCGCAGCATTCTTTCAAACGCGAGCTTCGATTCTCCGTAAGGATTGATCGGATTCGGCGGCGCCTCTTCGGTGATCGGCGCCGTTTCGGGCGCGCCGTAGACGGCGGCTGTCGAAGAGAAGACGAGTTTCTTCACCCCCACGGCCAGCATGGCGTCGAGCAGCGAGACGCCGGCGCCGACGTTGTTGGTGAAGTAAAGATGCGGGTTTTCGACCGATTCGCCTACAAGGCTCGATGCGGCCAGGTGAATTACGGCCTCGATCCTGTTTCGGTCCAACGCGCGGACAAGCGTGTCGCGATCCGATAAATCAGCTTTGACGAGTGTGGCTTCGGGCGCAATGGCCGCCGCGTGGCCTTCGCTGAGATTGTCATATACGACGACTTCGTGACCGTTTTTGATCAACTGTTCAACGACCACGCTGCCGATGTAACCGGCCCCGCCGGTGACCAGAACATTCATGAATCGTTAATTGACCTGAGTCGGCCCGCCAACGCACTTGCCGTTGACGAACATGCCGCCCGCGGGACACCGAGGATCCTTTACATTCGATGCGCCGCCGGGAACTCCGCCAGGAACCCCGCCGCCGGGAAGCACGCTGCCGAGGACGAACGGAGTCATGAAACCGCCGGCCATGACCGGGATGTTAGGGAAGAAGAGCGCGCGATCGTATTCCTCAATGCCATAATAAGCCCGGAACATCTTACCGCTCTTCCTGCTGACCACGCCGATGATCGGCGCCCCTTGCGTATTGTCGCCGGATCCGCCCTGCTGATTTTCGCCCTGGCCGATGACACCGTCGAGTTGAGTGTCGGCGGGCTGCCCGGGGAGCGTTACCGTTCCAACCTGAGCGAATCTCGCAAGCTCCTGGATGCCCTGCGGGTTGACGGGAAGCTTGCTCTTCTCCTGGGCGATGATGATGGCTTCCAGCAACTCCCTGGTAAGCGGGTCGCCGGGATTGACCGTCCGCCAGTTGGTTTCGCCCTCGCCCTCGCAGGGGGTCATCGGGTCGCATATCGCCGAAGGCCGCAGCAGACGCAGTCTCTTCCCATTTATATCAACGCCTTCAACCAGTTCTTTGAGGTCGGTCGGGAACACCCCGCCTCGAAACGCGCGGTAACGACTCAGCGCCACGACGACCTGCTGGCCGCGCCAAAGCATCTCTTCCTCTTTTTCGCGCTGCATTTCCCTCCGGAGCGAGGGCGCGGCGGCCGTCGTCAGGATCAAGGCGAGCATCATCACAGCCATCAGCCCGACCAACGCGTAGCCTCTCTCTCCCCTTTGTCCCTGATTCGTGTTCCGCCGGTTTTTATTCATCTGCCCGTTGGCGTTCATATAACGACCTCACGAAAGTCTGTGCTGCCCTCGATTACTTGGTATCGAGGGTGAAATTGATGACGTGCGAAACCTTGATGCTGGTGTCTTCGATCTCCACTTTTTGTGGAGTAATGCTGATTATTTTCCACTTGCCGCCTATCACAAGGCCCTTCCTTACGTTGTAGCTTTCGTCGTCGCTGCTCTGGGATACGAGCACAGCCGTCGGAACGTTCTTGAGTGTGAGCAGGCCGATGTACTTGTACGGCGGATCTGGAGGCGGGGCGACGTTGAGCGGAATCGGGTTGGATTCGAGTCTTGGGTCGCTTTGACTGCGAACCGCCACGCTGAGACTGCCGGGCATTCTGATCGCCTCGGCCGGGACATTGATCCTGACCTGTGTGTCGTTGACGAAAGTCGTCTGGTAGGCGCGCCCGTTGACGAAGCCCTGCGCGTCCTGCGGCATCTTTTGACCGAAGACCGTCAAAGTGAAATCGGCCGTCCGCGCAAACACGTTGCCCGGATTGAGCGAAGACGCCGGGACTGGCCACGGCGTCGGCGTGGGAAGAGTCGGCGCTGGCGTGGGCGGAGGCGGGGGCGTCGGCGTCGGGTAGATGAAGATGTTGCGTCCGGTTCCGCCGCCAGATTGACTTCCTGGCTGCATCAAGGCCAGATCGAGCGGTTCTGAAATAATCGGCGCCGGCGTTCCGCTAGTCAGGCGCTGCGGCGTCGGGCTCGGGGTGGCTTTGGCGGTGGCCGAATCCGGTGGCTTCGGCGCGTCGCTGCCCGAGAAGAATTGAAAGTAGACCACGCCTACCAGCAGGAGGATCAATGCGCCGAGCAGCAGCCTGTTCCTGGTCTCCTTGCTCTTCAGTTGTTTCTCTTCCGGTGTAGGATTTTCCTGACTCATGTCTAATGCCTGTATTGTAGGGGGAGACACGCAGGTCCGCCCCGTTGGTAGGGCAGACACGCAGGTCTGCCCCTACCTAGTATTCGTCATCGCGCGTTCTTTGGCGCCGCCGGCGTAGATTGCGCGATCGGGGCGCCGGCCGCCGGAGGTTTGAAGTATGTGTCGAGTTCGATTTTGAGTGAGACGGGGACGGATTCCGCGCTGCTCAATTGAATCTGCTTCCCGCCCTTCGCTAACTGGCGGGCGATCTTATCGTCACCGCCCTGGAACGTCAGCGAATTGATGATCAGAAACTGTCTGCTGCGCTCCAGGTCCGAAAGAAACCGGCGAAGATTCGAGTAATCGCCAAGGACCGTCGTCTCGACGCCGAGGTTCGGATAAATTTTAGGCTTCTTGTCCTTGTTCGGTCGCGGCTTCGGATTGCCGTTCTCGTCGAACTGCGGTTCATCGGCCGCTTCCGGGCGGTAGTTGGAGTCGCCGGCGATTACTTTGTGTGTGGAGCTGAGCGCATCGATTTCGTTGATGATCTGCGTCATTCCGCGATCGTCGGGGGTCAGGCGGCTCTCGAAGCCGCTCAGGCTCTCCAGAATCTTTTCGGCGTTGGAAGCCTGATCCCGGCGCTTCCTCTCTTCGGTATTCAGCTTTTCGATCTGCGTTTTCAGATCTTTTATCTGTCGTTGGCGGGCCGCCACCATGTAGCCGAGCGGAAGAACTTTGTATGAGTAGAAGAGCGCGACGCCGGAAGCGAAGATCATCGCGGCGCCCAGGAATGCGATTTCGGAGACGCTCAAACGCGCGCGTCTTACGGCGTTGCGCGCTCGGCCGAAAGCATCGGAAAAGTAGGTCTTCAAATTCATTGCTTCTTCTCCGCGATCTGATTGCTCAAGCCTGCGCGCGGGGCCGCTGGCCGCGTCAGATATTCGACCTTCAATTCGAATTCAAACTCCTCGGTCCCTTCAACAGGCTTCTGCGAAAGGGGGGAGACTTTGAACCGGCGCGATTCGTGAAATTTGTTGATCATCGTGGTCACTTCGGCGCCGCTCTTGCCAATGACGGACATGTTTAGAGTCGCGGCGCTTTCAATTTCTACCCCGGCGGCGTCACGTTCGTTCGGCTGAATCTGGGCCACCGCTACGCGCAGCACCCGGACGCCCGCCGGCAGATTGCGTTCGATGTCGTCAAGAAGCTGCGACCAGGAGAAGGCGCGCCGCGCGATCAATTCGCTGGCCGCCAACAACTGAAGATTCCGATCCGCCGAGATCGTGACGTTGGTGGACGCAGGTTTGTCGGGTGTTCTGATCCCGCCTTGCAGTCCTTGAATCTCGGCGTCGAGCGCGTCGAGTTCAGCCTGGCGCCGCGCCAGGTCTCCGACGGCGCCGAGGCCGAAATAGGACGGGATGACGAAGAGTAGCAGGATCACCAGCCAGAACAACCGGCGGTTGCGGAATGGTCGATTCGATAAATTAACAAGAAGTCTCATAATAGCGCTTTCATGCTTGGCTTTTACCCATGCCTTCTTGATAGTTCGCAATGGAACTGAGGGGTAGCGCGATTTGCGAAGCCAGACTATAGCACCAAAGGGTAGACAGGCAAAACGGCGTGTGTTGTTGTTGTGAGAGCCGAACCGGAGCGGCGGAATATGCGATCAGCGCTTACGCAAGCAAAAAAATCGAGGTGATCCTCCCGCTCCAGCGTGGCTGATCACCTCACACAAACTACACACACACACTTTTAACGCTTCTCGGAAAACGCGGTTCCAGAAATTTTCGGCGCCGCGAGCTGGTGTGGGCCAGGCGCGCGTCAAAGTGATGGCTCAGGGAACGACGCTCGCGATACTGACTCGAATGCAAACATCAGCGATACTTGTCATTTAGCCGTCTGGTCGCACATACTTGCGCCCGCCTTTAGACGAAGCGTGATCTCGAAAATACCTGAAGGACTCATGACCCCATCTCTTACCAAAATCGCGCGTGGGCTTACCGGCGCGCGCTGGCATGTGATCGATTACGATCCGGCCGCGCGGGCGTCGGGGGCCACGGCGCCATTGGACCGTCTTCAATCGGAGACAGGGGAGAACCGGGTATTGCTCCGCTGCATGCTAAATCGAGGTCTTACGAGCGTGGAAGAGATTCGAAAGTTTCTGGCGCCGGAATTCATCGATGACATGCATTCGCCTTTTCTTCTACGCGACATGGATCGGGCCGTCGAGAGGTTGCGCCGCGCCATCCGCGACCGCGAGCGGATAATGATAGTCACCGATTTCGACGTGGACGGCACGACTTCGAGCGTGATCCTGTCGCACACGCTGAGGCTTTTGGGAGCAGGAGATCTGATCTCGTGTTACATCCCCGACCGCTTCACCGAAGGTTACGGACTTTCGCGCGAGATCGTAGAGCGCGCCGCCGCCGAGGGGATTCAGGTCATCGTCACCGCCGACATCGGGATCAAATCGCACGCCGAAGCCAGGACGGCGCGCGCGCTGGGCGTAGACCTGATCATTTGCGACCATCATTTGCCGGACGGCGAGGACGTTCCCGCCGACGCCTTCGCCGTGCTCTGTCCGAAAGGCTCGTCGGGCGTCGATTACCCGAACAAGAGCCTGGCCGCCTGCGGGGTCTCTCTGAAACTGGCCGACGCGCTGCTCACGGGGCGCGAGAAGCGAGACGCGATCCTGTCCTCGTTGGCAAAACTCACCGCCATCGGAACCATCGCCGACATGGTCGACCTGTCGGCGGGCGAAAACCGCGCCATCGTGGCCCACGGGCTGCGAAACCTGAATCAACGTAGCAACAATCCGGGGCTCCGCGCGCTGCTAAAACTCTCCCAGGTCAACTCTCCCGTCACGGCCTTCGACGTGGGGTTCAGGATCGGGCCGCGCATCAACGCCGCCGGGCGCATCGCCCACGCCGATTCGGTCCTGGCGCTGTTCGACGCGAAGACCGACGACGAGGCGATGAAGATCGCCTTCAAGCTCGACGCCATGAACGCCCAACGCCAGCACGTCCAGGGCGTCCTGCTCGACAAACTTAAGGCCTCGATCGAAATCAATCGGTCGGAACCGGTGTCTGAGACGGACCGCGTGCTTGTCTTCGCCGGCGCCGAGGCCGAGGGGTTTCACCGCGGCGTGATCGGCATTGTCTGTTCAAAAATAGTCGAGATGACGGGGCGTCCGACCTTCATCTGCTCGATAGACGAAGAGGGGATCGCGCACGGCAGCGCGCGTTCGATCAACGGCTTTCATCTGGTCGAGGCCCTCGACTCTATTTCTGACGCGCTGGTCAAATACGGCGGCCACCCGATGGCCGCTGGATTCACCGTCGCGGCCTCCAAAATCGATGAGATGCGCTACCGCCTTAATCGCCACGCGACGGAAGTCCTCTGCGAAGACGACGTCGGGCGCAGTCTGAACGCCGACGCCGAGATCACGCTCGAAGACGCGACGGTTGAATGCGCCAGAGCGCTCGCCCGGCTCGAACCGCACGGTGTCGGCAACCCCTATCCGCTCTTCCTGATGCGGCGCGCGCCGCTGCGCTCCGTCCTGAGGCTCAAAGAGAAGCACCTGAAGTTTCTGATCGGAAGAGATAGGACTGAGATAGAAGCCCTCTGGTGGAACGCCGCTGAGCATCAGCCGGAATTCGCAGGCGCTAATGAAATAAGCCTGATGTGCCGTCTGGAGATAAATAAGTGGAACGGCCGTGAAAATTGCCAATTAAGGGTCATTGACGCGGCGATTGACAAGCAAAAGGGCGACCAGTAATATGCCTCTTCGTTTTTGGCGGGCATAATTTATGAGCGCCAGGGGCGATGAGCGGGGCGTGGCTCAGCCTGGTAGAGCGCTCGGTTCGGGACCGAGAGGTCGTAGGTTCAAATCCTATCGCCCCGATCTGGAAATAAAAGGGTTGCGGGATTAATTCCGCAGCCCTTTTTTTTTCGCTTGTGCGCCCGGCAGGGCGCACTCACTC
>Ga0207428_10001588_pt1 | contig 23675 bp, 25 predicted proteins | sample RhiMethybrSRZTD1_FD_187600 | JGI IMG/M metagenome (GOLD analysis project Ga0207428, IMG submission 187600) | Populus rhizosphere microbial communities from Tennessee, USA - Rhizosphere MetaG P. TD hybrid SRZTD1 (SPAdes) (version 3) | ecosystem: Host-associated > Plants > Roots > Rhizosphere >...
GAGTTCAAATTAAAAGTTAAAGATGAGGTTGATAGAGAAGACGATGATATAGTTACAGTTCATGTTATGAACCAACAACCTACAGTTCCCGTTGGACCCACCTAGTGTCAGGTACAAGTACGACCTGAATTAATCTGTCCGCATAGTGCACGTGATCAGAAAATCAAAAACTAAAGGCCTTAGATTGCATTTAGAGTAACACTCATGGACTAATTCAATTCTTTTTATTATTTATTTCCGCCACTTTTCATTTCCCTTAGTTTTTGAACCCGCTTTTCTACAGGAGGGTGAGTAGAGAATAGGTTGGCAATAGAACTTCCAGAAAGAGCAGGGATTATAAAGAATGCATTCAATTTTTGAACGTTTTCTAATTCCTTTGTTGGGATATTTCCCATTTTGCCACTTATTTTAAGAAGAGCACTAGCCAATTTATCCGGTTTTCCAGTCATGATTGCCCCACTTCTATCTGCGGAATATTCCCTGTATCTTGAAATAGCTCTGATAATCAAGAAGCTTACAACCCACGTTATCAATGCAACTAAAATCACAATTGCCGTACCTCCCGAAGAGTTTCGACCTCTTCCTTGCAATCCCCCAAAAAATCCAAATTGCACAAGATACCAGGCTACCATAGAAAATACACTGGCCAATGTTAGAACTAAAACATCCCTACTTCTAACATGACTCAATTCGTGTCCTATTACTGCCTCAAGCTCATCATCATCCAAGAGATCTAAAATCCCTGAAGTTACTGCAACCAGAGAGCTTTTAGGACTTTTACCTGTGGCAAAAGCATTAGGGACCGTGGAATCAACTATTGCAACTTTGGGTTTCGGAATTCCGTTGTCAGCTGAAAGTCTTTCGACAATTTCATGCAGTCTAGGATACTGTTCTTTTGATACGATGGTGGCACCAGAACTCCATAGAACTATTTTGTCCGAGAAATACCATTGCGCTAAAATCATTACAGATGCTATTATCGTTAGTGGGATGTATCCTACTCCAAGATAGTGAAGTATACTCAAGAATATGATATAGAGTATACCCAAGATAACGAAACTCAAGGCCATCCTAGCATTCAGACCAAAGTCTGCCTTCCATCGTGTATCCATAAATTATGTATTAGAATATAGCACGTTTACTTAATTAATTAATCTAATGCATTGTTCTTGTCTCAATCATACGATTAACATGTAATTGACTGAAAGAAGAGGCTATGATTTATAGGTGTAAAACGAGAATATAAGAATCAGATTAAGTGACAAAAATCATAACGGCCGAAGACAAAATCGACAATAATAACAAGCTATTAGATTTGAAAGACTTTAACGAAGTGTTTGAGTTTGTAAAGTCTTCTGTGAATTCAGTATACGAGATGAAGCGAGCTGGTTTGAGCCTGATGCTTCATGGAATGCCTACTAGAGTAGGAGCTTATCACGTTTTGGGCTCAAACGTCATTGCCATCAATAGTATCCTGTTAGACTTGGTAAGAAAACATTCAACTTCCAATTATGAATACAACTCTTATTTATTTACCGTACTTTTGCATGAGTACCTTCATAGTTTTGGAATTTTAGATGAAAACACAGTTAGAAATATGAGCCTAGAACTATGCAAAAAATTCTTTGGTGAGATCCAAGCAGTAACCGTCATCGCTGAAGATCCACTGAAAATTTTTCCTCAAATAGGACAAGTAAGATTCGATAAATTTGAAAACAAATTTGAATTAATTAAGAACTTTGATAACTCGAATCAGACTTACATACGGTAATAAAATTCGCCAAAAGGCTGCGTGTTATAATCCATAGCACATCTCTGTCAGTACGAAAGGCACCATCGTTATTGGTTAAATAAAAGAAAAGGAAAGTCTAATTTGATACCTTAATTGGCTCTAGCTCGAGTTCGGCTTCATTATCTTCCTTTTCCAGTGCTTTTTTGCTTGTTAGTTTTACATTCTCCGGGATTTCAAATTCATAGCACATTTTGATCTTGTATGAATGGGTAATTGTACTATAAAGCATTTTTGAAAGGCCAAAATTAGTTCCAGGACCTCAACCAATACTGCTTGCGTTATTTTGCGGATAATCTACTAATACTTCGACTCCAAAAAAAGGATAATGTGTAATACTGCCGTCGTGTTAGGTAAGGAGCTTTCAAATTATACCTTTGGTGATAAACATCCATTTAATTCTCGTAGACTGGATGCCTTTTGGTCAAAAATCACTCAATCACCGGACATTAGCACTGATAATCTGAAAGTAATTTCCCCTGCCATAACAGATGAACGTATAATATCTTATTTTCATGACAAAGACTACATTAATTTTGTAAAAAAATCCTCAATAGATGGAATAGGATATCTTGACTCCGGTGATACACCTTCCTTCAAGGGAGTATTTGATGCTTCTATGTATGTAGTAGGATCTACATTATTAGCCCTTGACACTGTAATTAATAATACCGGCGGAATTATCCATGCATTTAATCCAATCGGAGGACTGCATCATGCAAGAAGGAATGCAGCAGGAGGTTTCTGTGTATTTAATGACATAGGAGTTGCCATAATGTATGCCAGAAAGAAATATGATTTGAGGAAAATACTGTATATTGATATTGATGCCCATCATGGAGATGGCGTGTACTACGAATTTGAGCAAGATCCTGATTTGTTCATAGCCGATATTCACGAGGACGGTTCATTCTTATATCCTGGAACAGGATTTGAATCAGAAAATGGTTCAGGAGCTGGAAAGGGTACAAAGCTAAATTTATCACTGCCCCCTGGTGCTACAGATAATGACTTTATTTCGGCATTTATGAAAACTGAAAATTTCATTAATTCTATGAATTTTGAGCTCATAATAATGCAATGCGGGGCAGACGGCTTATCTGGGGATCCCTTAACACATTTGAAATATACTGAGAAATCACACGCATATGCTGCTCGATTTATGCATAACTTCGCGCACGAGAGATCTCATTGTAGAATTATTGGCCTTGGTGGAGGAGGCTACAACACACAGAATTTGGCGATGGCGTGGAACAGGGTTGTTGAGGCATTTGTATCCGACCATCCAGTCTCAAAAAAATAATTTAAGAAAATTCTAAACGGATATTGTTAAGAAAGATTTTTTATTTAGGTAGGATAAAGTATCTTGGACTGATAAAAACAATGTTCAATTTAACTAAATATATGGTTCTGTTAGGCTTGGTCTTGTCAATTTTTGTCCTGTGTGATACAATGGTTTTGACACATTCCTCATTCGCACAAAATAGCCAGGGAATAGCTATCTCGTTAGGCAATTCCAGCTTTGTACCACTAACAAATACGGACGCAAACCAAGTTAGAGTAAATGTGAAATATACAGTTGAAGATGAATCGCTAAAAAATAAAATGATAAACGCAGTAATGGCAGTGTTTGCCCCAAATGGATCATTTCTGAAGACTACTTCATTTCCTAATGGTTTTACTGCAGAGAGTGATGGTGGGGTACAATTACTTAAGACTAATTTCCAAGACAAGTCGATAGAAAGTGTGGTTGCCAATATCACATTCACCGACTTAACAAAGTCTAGAGCATTGTCAAACATACTTACCGTCAATCTCGATCTCAAAGATACGCCAACCGTAAGTTCGCTATTGGGGAACAGACCTTCATTTCAAAATTAACAATATTGAACCTTTTTAGCGGAGATATCGGTTAACTTTTCTTTCACTTCCCCTCTAACAGCTTACTGCTTTCGGCTCTTTATTTCTTTACTGACTAGTTTAAGCCTGGTACTTGCATATTCTAACTTTTATTTTTGATACGAGTCATCTATTCTGGAAAATAATGAAAAAATAGTTACAGCCAGATGTGCAAAAGTACGCTCTTGCATTTATTGTTGAACTTGAATTGGCGATATTCTAATAAAAATCTTCTACTTTGTCTCGGTTTATAATTTGTAAATTCTAATAAATTAATTAGGCGTTTAATTGGATGTTTAACATAATGTAACTAAACTCGAAAATTCAAATAGTAATTCTCCAGAACGGGAACTACATTGTTTGTATATTACATACTTAAATAGTATTTCCAATTATAATTTTACAATGTTATCGGTATCATGTAGAGAAGTGGGAGTCGACTGCGATTATGTAGGAAAGGGCGAAACTGAAAATGAACTAATGGATAATTTGATAGAACATGCAATAAAGGATCATGGTTATACACGTGAGGACGTGCTAAAACCCGAAATGCAGGAAAAAATCAAAGCGCATATACACAAATCATAAGACAAAATAGTTACCACCATCGAATCTTTAATTATCGGTTTGTAGTTCTGTTGTTACTGTGAAGAAGATCGATATTTATTTTCATCTTTTAATAGTATGGTAAAAGGTATCTAATATGATTAGGTATATTGCCTATGCGAATATACCTAGTTACGAAGCTTTGGATCCCTAGCCAGGATTATTATGCTCAAGATGACAAATGCTACTTGAAATATTTCTATTACAATTGCGGTTTCACCTATTGATCCCCCTCTACCATTAATTGGATTTCCCGGAAACCTTGTAATAGCCCAAATAATTATAAAAGTCAGAGTTCCTGCGATACCAACGTAATACCAGGCTTTATTCCATCCTCTCATAGTAGGAATAACCCAAAATATTTGAGCCAGTCCTCCGATTAAGAATAGTAAACCTGTATTAAAGTTTCTGTCAATAGAATTTGCAACCAAAGACAGATGCAATATGCCTGCAATAAAAGTACTACCGGCAGCACCATACCTTAATAGACTAAATTTTTCTCTCATTTTTGTAATAGATTTATTTAACGTGTTATAAAAAAGAATCGGTCCTTTGTTCTTACTTTGCGATAAAATAATCTTTACGATATTAAAGATGTTGGTTTCAAGTATTTTATTGTTACCAACAATTATTAACTATATTCTGTTCCGTTATAACATTATCTTTTGCTAGTATTTTCCTGTGTATTACCCTGACCTCCAACTGCACAATATTTTAGTTTTGAAATCTCGATATTCTAAATATACGCAGTATGATTGACCATTTGTGTTCATAATGTAATAGGATTGCATAAAAAATATAAACAATATCTAGTATAATCATGTGTGAATAAAATATATCTAAGAATTTTGTTTCTGGTTGTTCTAGTTAGTTCAGTTTTAGTATCGGGAAGCTCAGTGAAACTAATAAGCGGTCAGACTTCTAATATAGTAACAAATGTTACTGATCTCACAAAATCCGATCTTTCTGGCGCTGATATTCAATTAGAAAATAAAACTATTGATTATTTTAATCAGGCACATGGGTATCTCGTATTTCCAAGTAAACTAAACGCTAACAATAGTGAAATTAATAGCAACATGAAGCTTCCTGGAGTCGTCATGATCCATGAAAACAAAGGACTAAATGAGAATATCAAAAATATGGCAAATCTTTTGGCTAAAAATGGATATGTTGTACTGGCCGTAGATTTATTTAAAGGTGAGGTTACCACTGATCGAAACCGTTCATCCGAGTTAACCCAACAGATTAGGGATAATCAAGATATAGCGACCTCTAATTTAAAATCAGCGGTTAAATACCTGTCTTCACTTCCGAATGTAAATCCAGAGAAGATAGTATCATTAGGGTGGTGTTTTGGAGGAGGGCAATCTTTACAGCTTGCCCTAAACAGCCAGGATCATCCATTGGCTGCAACTATTATCTATTACGGTCGTTTGGTAACAGATAATGCAACCCTCGCAAGTATAAAGTGGCCTGTATTGGGTATATTCGGAGATCAGGATATGTCTATACAAGTTGACACAGTAAAGGCGTTTGAATCAGCTTTAAAATCAAATGGCACACCAAATGAGATCTATATTTACAAAGGAGTTGGTCATGCATTTGCAAATCCATCAGGGGATAATTACGCTCCGAAGGAAACTCAAGACGCCTGGCAAAAGACATTGTCATTTCTTAAGAAGTATACTAGCGCATGATCAATCATGCGAAAGTAAACCAAAAGGAGTTGTGGTCTTATCATATGGAATGCTACTCTTGCTCCTGATGTGGTTTGCATATAAAGTTGAAAATGTCAGAATTGTCGAAATTTTTCTGAATTCTATAGTTCGTAGCAGTACTCTTGGCAAAAACAATTTACTCTCAATTACCTTCCAAACTAGTTTTTATAATTGGGTATGACATGAAGTAATAATGCACAAAAAAAGCATTGTATCTATAAAAGCAGAGCCAACAGAAAAATACAAAGATAAATTCACAGGAGATTTTGTAATCAAGAGTGTATTAGATAAAGACGATTCAAGCGAACAGGAAATGTATAATGTGACTTTTAAGGCTGGCTGTAGAACTAGGCCGCATATACATGCTTCAGAACAGATATTGATTGCCACTGAGGGAAAGGGTGTAGTGGTATTCGCAAAAAGGATAAAGATCGATCCAGATCAAATTACTAAAACAGAGATAGAAGTTGAAAGTACCCTCATGATGGAAAAAGGTGATGTAATTTGCGTTCCGGCTTTTGTTTTGCACTGGCATGGATGCATAGATAATAAAGAAGACTTTACTCATGTTGCGATACGAAAGAGGACAGAATTGGATAATATTTGGTTCTAACAGATAACCAGGGTGTCTGTCATTGTTTCATCAATCTCTCCAAATTGAGAAGAATACCGAGAGATTCCATTTTATTTATAGAACAACTTTCAGAATTTTCTTGCATTAGGTTTTAATTGGATTTTTTAACTATTGTGTTATTGATATTGCAAATTGTTGCAACTTCACTAACTGTAATGGTTATGGGGTTAGTCGTAACCGCTATCGCCTATGCGCATTAGTTAATTATTTATTATCTTTAATTTCAACATATTACGTTCCTTATCAATCTGATGGGACAATTGGTTTATCTGCTGCATATTCGGTAAAACAATCTCCCATCAGATTCTATTGTTTGCAGTCGTTTCATTTAACATGGAATGACACAGTATTTCAGCCATTAATCGATTATTTTTGAACATTATAGACAATTGAAAAATATTGATCTACAGAAAGAATGAAGGAAAAATAATCATCTGGGAACTAATAAGAATGGTTTTATACATTAGTTTCAAGGAATAATTATAATGCCTGATGAAGTTGATGCCGCAAAGGAAGAGAAACCTAAGAAGCCAAAGCCTAAACCAAAACAAGTATCAACAGGGGACCCAGGACAGACACTTGGTACTAATTTCCCATAAGAAATCTCTGAATTTGATGCTCAATGAATTCTGGATTTATCCTCAAAATCAAATTTCTCGTAGTTACAATGAGATGCTTGTGAAGTGGTGGCGGTGTCGTTACCATTGATATTTGCGCTACATTTGTAAGATCTGGACCAGTACGGTAACATTTACTGCAAGTAAACCCATAGAAATAGAGGTATTACATGGTTACAAACCTCAAGCAGCCGTCGATGCTGAATACGGCGAACCGGATCATGCAATATTACCTAACATTAAGACCGTTGCCATTTCTACAATGACGATGTTTACCGACACCCTGTTAAAGTAACTGATACGCCTATAAATACAGGCTCATTACAATTTACTGGGAGCGCTCTGGTTTTTCATAAAACAAATGGCGAGCCATTTACCGTTACTTACACTGTTGATGCCGTTGCAAGGACACCAAATAATTAAAAAGTCCTTGGGTCAAGATTACCAATCCGTTCGAATAATGAACATAAATTCGGAAATAGCATGATTTACTATATGTATTGAATTCTAATAGTGGATAATTTTATTTAATATTTCCTGCATAAGCTTCTAAGCAATGGAAAGAAATACCAAAGAATTTTCATTTTTTGCTGATGCCATGCTCGGTAAAATTGCTAGGAAATTGAGAATATTTGGTTTTGATACAGTTTATGACTCTAATTTGGATGATGAAAATATTTTGAATTCATCAAACTACATGAGCAGAATAGTATTAACAAGCGACAAGGAGTTATTTAACAGATGCAAGAAAAAACGAATAGCTACCATTCTTACTTACAAAGAAACAGAAATAGAAAACTTGGTTACTATCTTTAGGACTCTAAATATCAAATCTATCAATTCTCCAACAGTCCCATATTTATGTACTAGTTGTAATGGTAAATTAGACAAAATTTCTAATAATAGTTTGATCAATAACAAACTTTCAGACCAATTATTGCAATCTCATAAAATGTTCTACAAATGCACAAAATGTAGCAAGATTTATTGGGCAGGCAGTCATATGAAACGAATTTCGAGATTAATTAAGGAAATAAATACCAAATTGATATAATCCTATTTTGATCTTGCATAAATTAGCATTTATCTGCTACACAATTCATAAAGTACGGCGATTCCACATTATCATATAATCATGATATGTCCTTGTTGCGGAGAGCAGCTAATATGTGAGAAGGAAACTGAAAAGCTCAAATCATATAGGTGTTTGTCATGTGGATTGAAAAACACTGAGCTAAAGGAAAGCACCTGATATGTGAAACGGCTAAGATGATCTTGATGTTAGAACCTCAATATCCTATATTGCGATTTGCGTGAATTCAAGTTGGAAATTATTCAAAGAGGGAATAAATTTGATTGTCTATTTCCAATCCCAAATAATACCTGACGCTGTACCATTGGGCCAGTATTTGTAAACATATAGACCAATTACATTATCAAGAAATCCGAGGGGACCTTCTGGATTGCTTTCGAAAATCTGAATGCCTTTGTATGTTTCAATTCCATTATCGTCTGTTTTCCCCACATCATGGCCAGTGTAATTAGCAATTTCACCATCTATCGTGGTAAAATTTCCTTTTCCGATACTCGTAGAATTACTTTTATCAAAATGAGTAGTCACAAAAGTCCCAAGATCAGTAATATTCCCTATGCCATTCAAAATCCCCGTAGCATTAAAGGAATCCTGTGTTTCCATCGGATCCGTATTAACCGTTACCGAACCCACTCTCTTATGACTGGTTTCCTGATATATAGGTGAACCAAAGAACGATGTAAGATTCTCGAAATTTGGAGTTTCGACGATATATCACTAGTATTCAATGTGTTGGATACTTGTTCCTTAACAATACTGGGCCCTTGGGCTAGAGTATCGTGAGTAAGAATATTAAGAGAAGGGGTTAGAGCTCCTATCAATGAAACCTAAATTAATAGGAAGTACTTGCCACTACCAATTTTCATTATGACTACTTGTCGCTAGGTTTTGATATGTTTTTACCTTTTCTAATGATTCCATACTCTAGTGACATAAAAATGGAGTCTAATGGCTATTATTCACTAGTAGGATCGTCGTTGAAAAGTAATCCTGCTCGAACTTGGTTGGAATCAATAAATATCATTCTGAAACATGAATGAATCACAAAAAAGGCTATCTTGCTGATCGAAATACCTGCCATGAGAATGGATCCGGATAATGAAAATTATGCATTAATTTCTATATATTGGTATCAGTTTTCATCCATACTCTATCTTCAAGATATCCAATTAGTTTTATCATTTGTTCAACTCTAACTTTACCTCCAACCTCGCTATTACAAAATTTATAACGTCCTATTAATTGAGAATGTTCTTCTTCAGAGAGAATACCATTTTCCTCAATAAGATCAAAGAATAAATCCTCTTTTTCAGTATGTGTACTTATGAATACCGAATATGCCTTCAAGAATCTAGCTACTCTTTCCCTAGAATTAGGTCCGTCTTCCCAAGATACTAAACTTTGAACTAACATCTTTGCTATTCTTCTGCCCAGTTCATGTTCTATTAAGAATTTTCGTATCTCCTCAGAAAAGTTATTTTTTTCGTTCATTTGTGGGAAATATGCCTTTTCTTCCTTACCATGATGTAATTTATCAACAAATTCCTGAATAAGCATTGATATTATTTTGATATCTTCTATAGGAATATCTGAGTTGTCATATAAGAGATCAGAACATTTCTTTGCTATTCTACCAAGTCGATTTACTAGAACGTGATCTTGCTTGAGGTTTTTTGTTGCATTCAAGACCATTCAGAATTTGCGAAAAGATAAATGATTCAAAAATACGACAAAAGTGATACGGTATATCAAAGAATAGCGCATGGATTAGCCACGATCAGGTTCTTTATATTTATTTAATTTTGCATCCCAAATTATACTCTACTTACTATTACTGACCTTGTAAGTTAGAGGGAATTTGATTTGATATTAAAATCTTAATTTAAACTTGTAAGTATTCTCAATATCTTTTTTGGTAGCGTTTGACTTTCAAAATGTTGGTCTAAATGCGATAGCCTTGAATCTATACAACTTCCTGCGTTGCAAGTTTTTGTTTACTTAGGGGTAATAATAAATATCTATTTAAGTGGTTAGTCGATTTCTATACTAATATATGAATGGCCAAAGGACAGGCAATAATCAAGAAATTGACCCCACTGAATTAAAAAAGAAAATAGATAATAACGAGGATATTTTCATTCTAGATGTTAGGACACCTCAAGAATATGAATCTTGGAAGTTATCATATGATAATCATCAAAATCCTAAATTGATTCCGGTTGATCGCTTGTTTACGAACGATTCTAACTTGCTCAAAGAGATACCAAAAGATAAAGAGATTGTCACATTATGTGCTCACGGAAACAGGTCCATGATGGCGGCAAGGCTACTCAATCAATTAGGATATAACGTAAAAAGTGTCAGAGGAGGAATGGCGGGTTGGAATAAAGTCTACGATGATGCAGAAATTGTAGTTCCTAATGACGCTCCATTTAGAATATGGCAAATCAGAAGAATATCCAAAGGATGTATGGGATACATAATATCTTCTAAAGACGATAGTACGGCAGTAGTAATAGATCCAAGTCGTGAAAATTATGAGGCTTTTCTAAATGTTGCGAAGGAAAATGGGTTGAAAATAATAAAAATAATTGATACTCACCAGCATGCAGATCATGTATCTGGAGTAGCAAAGTTGGCTAAATCAATAAATGCACAGGCACATGAGGAAGTAAAGGCATATTTCAGTTCGCTTGAAGAATACAATAGCGAAAATACTGAAATCAATATCAAGTACATTGAAAATGGAGAACAAATTGAAATATCAAAGAAAATTTGGTTAAAAGCTATTCACACTCCAGGGCATACGAATGGTAGTTTTTCTTTCTTGATAGAGCATTCTGGTTCTGATTCCGGTTCTGATAAATCTGATGGAATGAACAGCACTGATAACCATACTCAGTATTCGTATTTATTCACCGGAGATACGCTATTCGTAGATGGTGTAGGGCGTCCTGACCTTAGGGAAGAAGCAAAAAAATACGCAGAAATGCTATACGAGAGTTATCACCAAACGATAGTTCAATTACCAGACAATACCATGATACTTCCTGCACACTTTAATGGAAGCTCAATTAGTTTAAAGCACGCTGTCCCAATAACTGACACGATCGGTTCACTAAAGAAAAAAGTAACGCTTCTTTCCATGAACAAGGATGAATTTGTACATTTAGTTACTGACACCTTGCCAGCGAGACCAATGAACTACAAGACAATTATAGATATCAATAAGAGGATTCTAACATTTGACAATATGCAAATGCCCGATTTAGAGGCTGGCCCCAATTCGTGTGCGGTATCCATAGAACCAAAATAATAATAAATTCACCGATCAAAACTTTATGTATAACAGTGCCGAATTGAATTTATTTTTTATTTTATATATTTTATAGCTCAAAATCAAATATTCTTTAGCACTATATAGATGTTCAAACTTACAGGATCAATTTAATTTTTCCTAAATGACATATGATGAACAGGGAATTATGATGTGTGCCGCCTCGCTCAATTACACTCACTATGCTACGATTGTATATCTCGAGTTGGCTGTCAATGTGGGTATCGTGGTTCCTGAAGAAGCGTTACTACCAACAGTGGTTTGATTTTCTGGGCCCGTGATGCCTTGAAGTCCTTTTTCTTTCAGTATTTCATTGAGAATTTTCAGGTCGTAAAGTCCACTAAGGTTAGGTTTCGTTTTTCCGAGATATCCTATTTCAAATGCATCGTTTGCAGATTTGATGAGTGTTTCTTGCAAGGGATCGTAGGTTAGCTCGAGCCTTGAGAAAGCTTCCTTTAGTTGATCATCTGGAATAGTTTGACCTGTAAGTTTTTTTAGTTCAAAATTGAAAGTCTTCAAGGCTTCTTCTTTATGCCCATTTATCCACTGTGTCTCATTTACATGTGCTTCCAAAAACTTCTTTATTACATCAGGATTATTTTTAAGATATTCGGGATTAACGATTATGTTTGCAGTAACAAATTTATCTGCAGGCCATAGACTTCGTTCATCCAAAAATAATCTACCATTGCCTTCCTTGATGAGTTTTTCACCCCAAGGTTCAGGTACCCAAGCTCCATCGATTTCTTTCTTTAAGAACAGTGTCAAAATATCTGGATTCTTTATGGGCAGAACCTCAACGTTTCCACCTTTGTCCTTTGTTTTGAATCCGTTATCAAGTAAATATTTCCTCAATGCTACGTCCTGGGTGTTTCCTATTTGTGGTGATGCGAATTTTTTACCGGCAAAGTCTTTTGCAGACTGAATACCAGAATCATTTCTTACTATAAAGACAGCGCCGCCACTTGCTACTCCAGATATAACTCTGAGGGCCTTACCTTCAGAAACAACATAACCATTGACCGTGGGGTTTGGACCAATGTACGCTGCATCGATTTGATTTGCCAAAAGGGCTTCTGTAGCAGAGGGGCCAGCATTAAACGTTAAAGTCTTCAACTCTATATTATTTCCTAAAACTTTCTGATAGTCTCCATTTCCTACTCCGATTAATGCTTGCGCGTGATTAATGTTCGGAAAGTATCCTAGTCTAAATACCTTTTTTTGAGATAACTGTGCATATGCCAGATTTGAGAGCAATGGTGTTATAATAAATCCGGCTATAAGTAATATAGTCATCACTGCCGTGATTCTTAATCTATTTTTCATGTTTTCTACCTAAATCAAAGCATATTTGAATACTTGCAAATGTGCATAATTTTAATAAAATATGCATAAAATGCATAATTTATGAGATAAATAGGTTGAAGTACATAAGTAAATATTGCAAAGTTGAAATTTTCCTATCCTACGTGTTATTTTCAATTCCAGTTAAATCGCTAGTATTAAGCAGACAAGCAAAACATGTTACTCTCAAAAGTATCTAGATAAATATTATCTGGTTAGAAACTTTTGAATGTTCATAACCATTCTGATTTGACTGGATAATACACCTTTCTTCTACTGTCATCCAAGCTATTTCGTTCAATAATAAAACCTTGATTTCTTAAATCTTCTATTGCACTTTGGACTGTCCTTCTGGGCAAACGGGTAATACCAATTAGATCACTTTGTTCTATTGGATGCTTTGTTTTAATTAGATAATAGATAAACTTCGATGCAGGACTTCCACCTATTTCCTTTTGTGAGAAAGTCATACCAAAAGATGATTTGGAGAGAAATCCACGCCGCTGAGATTCTACTGAAGCAACATTTTCAATTGTGATTTCAGCAAGGTTCACTCTTTGACCAAATTCTGCTATCAATGCGGATTGTTGCGATGCTAATGGCGCTTCAAAAATAAAAGTATTGGGTGGATATTTTGCAGTAAGCGCTGCAACGTAATTCCAAATTATAGAACCGTTTTGATCATAAATACCAACATTGATACCCTCGTTGGCCTCAAGAATAACTTTTTTTGAACCCATTTTTATTGCATCATCAATCTTCAAAAGTGTGGTATCAATACCAATCTGATGTCTAGGATCTTTTTTACCAATCTTCCAGTTAAGTTTTAAGTCTGCAGAAAGTATGGAATCAGATATTCTTTTCTTTTTATCAATATCTAGATCAATACTGTTTTCACCAATTTCAATTATGTCAAAGCCGATTCTGCTACATTCTGTTATAAACTTGTCAAGGGAATTTTCGGATATTGCATACTCTGTGAGCGTACTGCCGGTGGATACGTCTATATCAAACTGATGATAGTAAGATATCCTCTTCTGAAGAAGATTATCAGTTATTAACAAAGGATAAGTGTTGTATATCTTGATTTGATCAATGAATGTCGATAGGATCTCAAAGTTCTCTCTATCAAAGGATTCGAGTTTGTCCACTGTGAGCGTTAATCCTTCCTGACGCGGATTCTTATTATCTACCCTGTCTTTGACCAGATCATCAAGCATACGATCTCTATACAAATTTGCTTATATTGAATTTGCGATATGTAAAGCTACGAGTCAAACTAGACGACATTTATTGCCCATTTGTTTACGTATTCAATATTCCTGATTGCATTAAGATAGACCAACACGTATGAGGATTTCAGTTGCAACTTGATTCAAATTTTCCCGTGGCTCGTGTTCCTAGAACAGGAATAAGTGAGAATAATAATAAAAATTCGAGTTTTCAAACACAATAATGGTTGTCAGACAATTGTAGCATGTATGAGAATGGATGTAATAATATACTCTAATTCGTTGGCCTGTTAATACATCTATCTTGATTTTTATTCACGAAGTTCGATAATAAGGCTCGCTAATAAGGCAGAACGACTGCATAAGGCAGTGAAATTTTTATTGTACCGTGATGATAATTACTCATGAGATTTTTAGTAAGAGCGCAAATTTCCACCGACGCTGGGAATAAAATGATAAAGAATCCACAATTCATGCAAAATCTTGAAGATTACATCAAGAAAGTAAACGCCGAGGCTTCCTATTTTTTTGAAGCTGGAGGAGATAGAACTTTTGTCTTTATAGTCAATTTGGAAAGTTCTGATATGATACCATCAGTAGCTGAACCACTATTTCAGGATTTTGGAGCCAAGGTTGAATTTCATCCTGTAATGGTATTAGAGGATCTAAAAAAAGCGCTGGAACATATGGGTTAAACTCAAAAGATAGAATTTATCAATTCTATTTAAAGTACCATTTATGACGACTATGGTGAAACAAAGAGCATCTTCATTCATAATTTTTAGTAGGAGATTAATCCCGGTACTAGTATTGGTATCAGATCAGTCACCATCATAAGTCTATTCTATGAGTTTTTTCCTCAACTGGCTTTCAAGAGATGGAAAGTTGTTACTTGCAGCAAGAATTCTGAGGCCATTTGTGCTAGGTGGTGTAATCAAGATTATTTATGATTTGGTATTGTATTTTAATTTCAGAAATATAAAGTCAAAAGAGTAATACTAGGATTAGGCTTAGATGATTAATATTACTAATGCCTAACTTTGACGCCTACCTCGCGGCAATATGCAGATTGTATTTTTAGTACTGTGACTCTTTATTCTTCGACACCCGGTCAGTGCGATGATTTGAAGTTGAATAATAAAAAGATTCACTAATAAGTACTCTATATTTAGTGATATACATGTCTGAGGATAAGCTATTTCAATTATCAAAACACAAGTACATTAGCATTGAAACGTATAGGAAGAATGGGACTGGAGTAAGAACTCCCGTTTGGTTTGTGGTTAATCAAGGGTTGATCTATTTTAGGACTGATGCCAAGTCAGGGAAGGTCAAAAGGATTAGGAATAATCCGCATGTTAAGATTGCTCCTTGCAATATTGGTGGAAATGTGGAGGGTGATTGGTATGACGGAAAAGCAAAGTTTTCTGGTTCGGCTGAGTCGACAATAGCGTATTCCCTGATTAACAAAAAATATGGTTTACTAACGACTTTCATTAGACTATTCAACAAGATTAGGAGTACCAGACCTTTAGTCATATCGCTAACACTAGAATAAGAATGCAAAATATGTACTTGATTGACTATCATTATAATCGGTTAGGAAAATTTAGTACAAAAATACATGTCAAGATTATTTGAAATTTTATCAGAAATGGTAAATATTAGTAGGAATCAGGTTGAGCTTACTATCATTTTTAAATATCATATTATTTAATATTACATATGAGAAAAACTGGAAAAGAAATCGACATCACTCAAAGTTCTAATGATACTAGCACCGCGAGTCGCTCGATTAAACTGGTGACAAAGAGTAACGAAACTCCAGAAGGTGATGGTTTTGTAGTACACAGGTGCTTCCCTTCACAATCTATCCAGAATTTAGACCCTTTTTTACTTTTAGATGAGATGGGTCCTCTAGATCTGTTACCATATGAGACTAAAGGTTTTCCGGAACATCCCCATCGAGGTTTTGTGACTGTTACATATATTCTCGAAGGAAGATTTGAACACAAAGATTCACAGAGAAATTCCGGAAAGCTAGGACCTGGTGACGTGCAATGGATGACAGCAGGTTCTGGATTGGTTCATTCAGAAATGCCTGAAAAAGAGTTTGCCAAAAATGGAGGAAGGTTACATGGATTCCAATTATGGATAAATCTTCGCAAAATTGACAAGTGGATCAAACCGGATTACCAGGATGTTCCTTCCGCAAAAATCCCTCTAATCAGAACACCAGATGGTAAAGTATCAGTTAAAGTTATCGCAGGAAATTATCATGATACAAAAGCGGTAATTAACACTTTAACTCCTATTTTGTATTTGCATTTTACTCTACAACCAGATTCAGAGGTTGTTCAGCTAGTTCCTGAAAATTTTAATGCCTTTGCGTATGTTATTAGTGGCAATGGTCTTTTTGGTAAAGATAAGACAGCGGTCCAAGAAAAGAACTTGATAGTATTCAAAAATGACGGCAAATACATTTCCATCGGATCTGATAATAAAAATCCTTTGGATGTATTGCTTGTTGCTGGAATGCCTTTCAATGAACCGGTAGTACAGTACGGACCATTTGTTATGAACACCAGGCAAGAGATAGATAAAACTTTGGAAGATTATCGGAATGGTAAAATAGGAAAGATTGAATTCTAAACAAGAGGGACGCTTTTATTTTAGTTTCTTATTTTGTTCTCTTTTTTGGAGATGTAATTATGTAATATTCTTAACACGTATTTATAATCCCGTCCCGCTCTGGCCCTCCCCTCCTAATAGAATCTCTTCTTATTATATAGTTCAGAATAGGTAAGAATGAGATTATGCAGGGTCTAACTATTCATCAGTTTATAAAAAAATCCACAATAGAGAATTACAACGACAAGCTAATTTTGTGTCGCAGTACTCGTGATAAATTTGTGTCCAAACTAATTATAATAAAATGATATCTGGTTGGTTATTTGATGCATATGCTTTAAATGGTAGCATGATTTTCTGGATAAAAAAAGATAATTCATCTACAACTATAAGAGTGGAAGATAAAAGCTGGAATCATAAAATCTATGTTGCTTCTGAAAAATCTTTATTAAAATCTGTCATTGAGAATAATGAAATACTTTCGATGGTAAAAGAATATCATTTTATCTCGAAATATGAATTGATAACAGATACGAAGAAATCCCAAGTTCTTGAACTGGAGTTAAAAGATCCTACCTACGCGTTAAAATTAGCAAAAAAAATTGAGAAAATGGGAAGATTTGGACAAAGCCGACTATATAATGTAGACATATTACCAGAACAATCCTATTTTTACGAACATGATGTTTTTCCCCTCATGAAATGTAAAGTTCATGTATCTAATTCAACACTCAATTGGATAGATAATGAAGATGATGTGTGGTCTACAGAATATGAGTTACCATTATTTAATAACATACACCTAAAAGTATATCCAAAAACAAAGGAAGGAAGGATACCTAGATTTACAGATATAATTGCATTAGTATCTATACAAAAGGGTGACACAAGTAAAGACACTATTTACATTCAGGGTTCTGAAATAGATATTTTATATCAACTTGTTAAAGAAGTAGAAAAAATTAATTCCGACTTTATTCTCACAGAATATGGAGATTCGTTCACATTTCCTTATCTGGCATATAGATCGGAAATCAATCAGGTAAATTTAGTCCTAGATAGAGAGGGCATACCTTTATGCAAACCTAAGAAAGATGGGACATCATATTTCTCTTATGGCAGGATGTATTTTAAACCATTAGCTACAAAGTTACTTGGAAGAATACATATTGACACAGATAATTCATTTGTTCTAAATGAATCTGGTCTTCAAGGATTGTACGAACTTGCCAGAATTTGTAGATTGCCATTACATTCAGCATCCAGAGCTTCTATTGGGAAGTGTATGAGTAGTCTACAATTCTATAATGCCGTGAGAAACAATATACTTATTCCATGGAAGCCCACATTGGCAGAACATCCAAAGTCACTTGGAGATCTTTTAATTGCCGATCGCGGTGGTTTGATATTTGAACCGATTATGGGCGCACATGAAAAAGTTGCTGAACTTGATTTTGTTTCTCTTTATCCTACTATAATGTTTAAAAAAAATATATCTGCTGAGACTGTAATTTGTAATTGTTGTTCTCATTCTAAGTTACGTGTTCCAGAATTACTAAATTATCATATATGTGAAAAAAGAAGAGGGATAGTCCCTTTATCATTAGAAATATTACTTAAAAAGAGAGCACATTATAAAGACAAGAGAAATTCAACCACAGATCCCGAATTAAAAAGGATTTATGATGCGAGACAAACTGCTCTCAAATGGGTTTTAGTTACAAGTTTTGGCTATCTAGGTTTTAATAATGCCAAATTTGGTAGAATAGATGCGCATATTGCAGTATGCGCTTTTGATAGACAGATTATATTACAAACAGTAAGGATAGCAGAATCACAGGGATTTAAAATCCTTCACGCCATAGTAGACTCCATCTGGATACAAAAGAAAAATGTTGTAAACAATGATTATAAAAGTTTAAAAACTGAAATAGAAAACAAGACAGGATTTCCAATTTCATTAGAAGGCATATACAAGTGGATTGTATTTGTTCCTTCAAAAAGTAATACTATTCTGCCAGTTTCTAATCGTTACTTTGGTGTCTTTGAAGATGGAACTGTGAAAATGAGGGGAATTGAAGCAAGAAGACACGACACTGCCGAATTCTTTTCAAATGTTCAACAAGGAATCCTGAACATAATGTCAGAAGCTAATTCAATTAAAGAAGTCAGAGATTTGATGCCAAAAGTCAGAAAGTTTTTTCAATTGCATCTAGAACTTTTAAGATATAAGAAGGTTCTCATAAATGATTTGGTTCTAACAAAGAGGATATCTAAAGATGTAGATGAGTATAAAAATAGGAATACGGTGGAACTGGATGCATTACTCCAATTAAAGCATGCAGGCAAATCGCTTAAATCAGGACAGATTTTGAAATATGTATTAACCGATTATTATCGGAAAAATTCGAGAAAAAGAAGCATCCCGGTTGAATTGATAAATTCAAAGACCGTGTATGATGCAAAAAGATATTCTGAGTTATTGGTAGAAACCTGTAATTCTGTCACAGAACCATTTGGACTAAAGTTGACAAATGAATTATAATTTTATATTAAATTATGTATCAGATTTGTTTACTTTTAGTACCAATATCTAGAACGATTATTTCCATCTGTCAGTTTTTGCAAGAGGGTCGGTGGAGTAACTCTAAGCGCAGAAGCAGCAGTATATATTAAAGAAAAATTTTTTATTACAATCAGTATAACTAACAATAAAAATATCATAAAATATTGCGCATTTATATTACCAAGTTGTATTTTATTTTCTTCTTTTCTTTGCCCATTTCACTTTCAATTGATCCAAAAGCTCAAAATTTTCATAAATAAATGGTCTTGTTTCTCTCATTCCTTCTATTACTGATTTTGCCCTCTGCCAAAAAGGACTTGGGTTAAAGACATCGAAATAAAGATTAGTGTCAATCATTTGTCTTTTTACCAGAGTACCTGACAGTTCAAAAAAACCACAAACACGAGTAAAATGGCATCTCTCCCTAGATGTACCCTGATATTTTTGTTTATATTCTTCGTAGCTTTTTGCACTAAACTTTTCTAAAAACCAAAGAATAGAATCTCTGTTTCGATCATAAACCTCGTAGAGTGAAAATAGGGTATCTACGTCTTTAACTGCCAACAATAGTTAATAGGAAATAATGAATTAAATGTTTTTCATTACTTGTATACGAATACTTTCCATCCGACTCAAACTACGAAAGTATTGAGTGCGAACTACTGCTACGTCTGCTAGATCTTACGTACTTGAAGAAGCAAGACTTCCCATTAATTTATTATTAATTATATCAAATGAAGCTGGCTTTTAAGATCCTTTGCCCGGTTTCTAATTGTCACTTCTGTAACTCCTGCTGCTTTCGCAATGTCAAGCTGCCTTATTGTTTTCCCATCCAGTTGAAGTGATACATATAATACCGCTCCGGCAAATCCCATGGGATCCTTTCCAGCAGAAAATTCTTGCTCGAGAACTTTTTTCATAAGGTCTCTAGCATGTCTTGTTGTTCTTTCACTCAACTCAATTTTATTTGCTATCTTGTCTATACATTGGAAACAATTTACTTGCGGTATTTTTCTCTGCAAGTGAAATACAATTTCCCTGTAAATTTTGGCAATAGTCTTCCTTCTTAAATTACTGGTTTCTGCAAGTTCATCAATTGTTCTTGACATACCCAGTTCTCTACATGTTATATAAAGACACGCCACCAAGACAGCGTTTATAGTTCTACCTCTTATCAATCCAGCTTCCTGGACCTTTCTATATGTATATGCAGTTTTTTCAACTACGGAAGGTGTAAGGCTCAACTTATCCTTTAACCTGTTCAATAATAAGAAGGCAGTTGTAAAATTACGAGAAGAGCTATCGCGATACATAGTCCTTGCATCCCATATCCTTAGTCTATTCATTCTAGCTTGCATACCTGAATCAATGTATTGGCCGGTAGAATCTTTGTTTGTTTTGCCAATGACTGTTGACAGATTCATATCATGAACTGCAAGAGAAAAAGGCAATCCAGTCCTACTCTTATCAGTTTCGCCATCCTTGAAGTTTGTCCACTCTTTACCAATTTCTTCTATACTATCCCGAACTACTGTTCCGCAGTTACTACACACTAGTTCTCCAGATACTGTATCTGTGACCATCTTATTTTCTTTAATATTGCACGTCGAACACGTAATTAGCTTTGACATTATAACGTTTAATTACTTATATATGCGTCAATCAAGTATTTAAGTATTTTGATCTGCATTAATTACCTAAGATCGTATTCACACCAAGTTGGGGTTCGGGTTCCCGCAATTAGTTAACTTATTGCATATTTTAATATCAATTATGATACTTTTACTGAGATCTTAATATTCAAAGCTAAAAGTCTCCCAGATAGAAAATCTAATTAATTGAAAATAATTTAGAAACTTGTATCCCTTTTATAATATATAGTGTATATAAATTGTAGAGTGACCATGATGGTCGAATCAAGTTCAACGTTGATGCAATATCATCTACTTGAACAAAATGCACAGGATATATCAATTACAGATAATCTTGATAATGAAATAGAATGTCCAAGATGCCATGATGTTATGACCTTATTCTCTGGTTTTGATTTTCTGTACTATCAGTGCGAAGAGTGTCATTTACCACTGTATACATCATCCAATCAATTTGTTAAACTATGATTACGAATAGAAACTAAAAAATTTCGAATGAATAAGAAAATCTCTGCTCTATATACAACATTTATTTTAAAGTAGCACAATACAATCTGTGTTTAAATGTTTAGAGTAAAACAATCTGTAACTTATTTGCTCATTGTTGGATTGTTTGCTCTAGTATATCAAAATTCTTTTTGCTGTGCTGTTGTTTATTCTCAGGAAGCTGATCTCAAATATACAAAACAATTAGGAACTAAGGGCATTGAACAAGGACAGTTTACTAATCCGCATAGTCTAGCAGTTGACAATATTGGTAACATTTACGTAGGTGACACAGGTAATAAACGAATTCAAAAATTCTCTCCAAATGGTACATTTATTTTGAGTTGGGGTTCTGTAGGAAGTAATGACGGACAATTTTCGGGTTTGCATGATCTTGCGGTAGATCCTGCAGGGAAGTTCGTATATTCTGTTGAGCTCAAAAATCATCGAGTTCAAAAATTTGATTCTAGTGGGAGCTTTATCACAAAATGGGGATATAACGGGACAGGTGATCGCGACTCGATGAGAGCGCCGCATCAAATAGTGGTAAATTCTGTAGGAAATGTCTACTTGACGGATCCAAATGGTAACCAGATTCTAAAGTATTATGATAATGGTACTTTTATAGGAACCATTGGATCAGCAGGTACGGATCCTGGAAAATTTAATGGCCCCCATGGAATTGCAATCGATGCTAAAGATAATTTTTACGTAACTGATATGAAGAATTATAGAATTCAGGTTTTTGATAATAAAGATTCATTTGTAAGACAATGGGGGTCTTCGGGAATTGGAGCAGGCCAATTATCTGAAACTGTTCCGGGCATCGCGATTGATAACAATAATCATGTGTATGTCGTTGATAAAATAAAATCTCGAGTCCTAATGTATGACAACACAGGCAACTATTTATCCAATTGGGGATCTGATGGCAATGGTCCTCAACAACTACACAAGCCAGAGGATATTGCTGTCAATAATCAAGGCGATATTTACATCACTGATACAAGGAATTCCAGACTTCAGATATTACATCTAGAATAATAAAGACGTTTTTTGGCGTTCCTTTTAAATTAGAATTATTCGTCGTTAAAACTAAGAAGTATGAGATATATCAATAGTTTCTCTTCACTTGAAGACGACTCTAGCACCATCGCTGATTTTATTCAAAAAATTCTCTTCTTCGGTACTATGCCCTATAATTTTTCCCACTATATTTACAGGAGAATATGCGAGTATTTCTCCGGACTTACTAATCGGTGTGGGTCCAAAAAAGAGACACAATGCTGCTCCTTCCGGCCAATATGCAACATCGAATAAATTTACTTTTATTTTAGCATTTTCTGGTTTTTCTGCGATTTGAGTCTTTTCTGTATATAGCTCATCACCCCATCTATGGATGCTAACTTCAATAGGTAGATTTTTAATTATTTTCTGAACGGTTTTTGGAGAATGCGAATCATCCAGCTCTACTGAAATCTCTCCCTCAACATCCTGAAAAATGACTCTGATCTGTTTCTTCATTTTTTCTACAGAACTTGCATATATATTAAATTCTCCTGCGGTCGACAATCTTCGACCGATGCCATGGTCTTGATCTAACTTTCTGTTTGCACTCCTTACAACGTAAGACTAGTTTTGGATATTTCAACTCGCATGTAGAGCAATAATTGTAAAAGTTGTAATCAATTCTGCTAGGTATCCGTTTTGTCTGAACTTTTCTTCCATCAGTCTTAAGCAGGCTTGGGGCTAAAGAGTTATGGTCCTTAGAAACTGCAAGTTTCGTATCATAAAGTGAACCTCCCAGTAGTTTTGAGTTGGAATTGTCCTCTTCAACCTGAGATAAATCGTTACTCTTGAATAATACCATTTAAAAACCCCTCATAACATGAAATAAAAAAATAATTTAGTTAACGTTCGACTAGTCAATTTTTATTTCTTTGGATTTTGATATTATAGGTTTTTTGAGCTGTATCCTTAATTCTAGTATTCCGTTGATGTAACTTGCCTTTGTAGAGTCAGCGTCTAATTCTTTATTTACTGGAAGCTCTGTATGATATTTCTTGTT
>Ga0207428_10001589_pt1 | contig 23670 bp, 23 predicted proteins | sample RhiMethybrSRZTD1_FD_187600 | JGI IMG/M metagenome (GOLD analysis project Ga0207428, IMG submission 187600) | Populus rhizosphere microbial communities from Tennessee, USA - Rhizosphere MetaG P. TD hybrid SRZTD1 (SPAdes) (version 3) | ecosystem: Host-associated > Plants > Roots > Rhizosphere >...
TACCTCTGCCACGACCGTGTCGGTGACGCTTCCCGATCCGAGGATTCACGGTCTCCGGCTCATGTGCAAAGATTTGTCTTTCTCATTCCCGGGTTCGTCGCCGGAATTCGCGCATTTCAATCTTGATGTGTCGCCGGGAGAAAAAATTGCAATTTTCTCCAATACCAGCATGGGGAAAACCTCATTGGCGCGAGTGCTCGCGGGACTGTACCTGCCGACCAGCGGGGTCATCCGGTATAACGGGATCGACGTGCGCGATCTAGACATGCCGTCCCTCAATGCCTATCGTGGATTGGTTTTAGATTCGCAGCTCTCGCTGTTCGAGGGCACGCTGGAAGAAAACATCACGTTGGACCGGCCTTCTCTCACCTATGAAGACATTACGTGGGCGTTGCGGTTTGTGGAATTAGAGGAAGAAGTGGAGGCGTTCCCGCTCGGACTCAAAACACCGGTTCGTCCTCAGGGGAAAGCATTGACCGTCACGCAAATCCAAAAGATCCTGGTCGCGCGAGCCATTGTCACCCGGCCTCAACTGTTGATCTTTGATGGAACGCTGCACAGCCTCCATCCCAACACGCGCGAGGCCATCCTACGACGGCTCTGCTCGAAAGAGGAGCCGTGGTCGGTGCTCTTTGTATCAAACGACCCAGGTCTGACCTCGCATGTCGATCGCCGGTTCATCTTGGATTAAAGGAGAGGACCGTGACTCTTGTTGATCACTTTCACATTGCACCTGACCGTGATGTTATGAGCTGAAAGTTACCCAACCATGCGACTGTTTCACCTCCAGCGTATACGTCCTTCGCTGTCTCAAATCCTAATCAGCGTGCTGATCATCGGTCTGGGATTTGTCGGCAACCGTGCCCTCAGCCAGGTCGATCAAGATCTGCGGATCATGTACACCGAATATACGCTCGCCGCGACGGACTTAGCCCATATTTCCGCGGATATTATTCGGTACCGCACGACGGTCATCCGCGCGCTCGAAGCGCCGTCTAAAAAGGAATTCGAACGTATCACCGGCTCGCTCCCCGATCAGCGGGCCCGCATTCAGCATGCGATCGATCGCTATGCCGCCGCCAGCCTTCGCGTGTCCCGAAGCGGAAGAAGCGAGCCGCAAGATCTCGAGGCAGTCCGGCAAAGTCTCGACGCCTATATCGCCGCCGCGAACCGCACGATCAATCTCTTGGTCCAACTCTGGGGAGCGCGATCACCGCAAGATGCCGCCGATCTTCGCAACAAAGCAGAACTGCAGGCGGCCGACAACGCGGGGCCTAAGCTGATTCAAGTCAGCTTGGCGCTCGATCGACTCTTGGAAACAGTGGCCGACGTGGCTAAGGACATGCGGGATGAGGGGACGAAAACGATTCGCAACACGAGCGCCATCTTGCTGATCGGCAGCCTGCTTATTGCCTTCGTGAATTTGATCTTAAAACAGCCATCGAGCACGCTGCCGGCTCTCCCGAAAGGCAGGGTCCTGCATCCTTCTATCGATGAGGCTCCCTCGGGAGCCGTCCCTGCCGCCCAAGTACCGCTCCACCCTCCGGTTACCAGAGTATAGCCCTCGCGTCGGACGTAAGTTATGATGGAACCCTCCTGCGGGCCGCGGTACGTAGCATGTCCAACAGGGTCGTGCGTTCCTGCTCTGTTAAAACTTTCCACTCTCCGACCTGCAATCCTTCATTCGTCAAATGCATGATGCGAACCCGCTGCAACGCGACGACTCGATATCCCAACGCCTGACACATCCGACGAATTTGGCGATTGCGGCCTTCGGTCAGAATGATGCGAAAGTCTTGCGGTCCGATTCGGCTCAGACGGCATGGTCGCGTGCGTTGATCGAGGATCACCACGCCCGATGCCATCCGATTCAAGAAGCTTTGATCAAATGGACGATCGACCCGCACGATGTATTCCTTTTCGTGCGCGAACTCGGCGCGGAGAATCTGATTGACGATATTCCCATCGTTCGTCAATAAAATAAGACCCGATGAGTCCTTGTCGAGCCGCCCGATGGGAAAGATCCGCTCGGGATGGCCGATATAGGCGATGATATTGTTCGGCACGTGCGACTCGCTGGTCGTGGTCACCCCGACCGGCTTATGAAACTTGATATAGAGCGGAGCATTTCCCCACGGCACCACCACTCCGTCTTTAGCCATGACATCGTGGGGACCGACTCGATCGCCCAGCACCGCGACGCGGCCATTGATAGTCACGCGGCCTGCTTTGACGAGGTCGTCGGCTTCTCGTCTGGAACAGGCGCCTTGTTCGGTAAAAAATTTATTGATCCGAATCCGAGGGCCTGAGTCGGGAGTCTGAGAAGCCAGCTGTGCGGGAGTCGCGCGGGAAGACGCCGATGGGGGAGCGGTCCGTTTAATCAGTTTGTGCTGCGAAGACATGGATCGACGGGATGATCAACGAGGTCAGGGCGAACATTACACCGTACGTAATAGATCATGAGTGCTTAGCATACACCGTTCAGCCAACGTTCTTTCGCGCGGCACCGATTCGCCCGATCATGCGATAAATAAGGCGCGCGACGGTAAATTGAGGCGCCACAAACCCTGGAATTGGAGCAATCTCACTGATGTCCATCCCCACGACGCCGGGACCGTTGGCCAGCGCGGTCACTAACGTCAGCACATCATACCAGCCCAACCCGCCCGGCTCTGGCGTGCCGAGCGCAGGCACAAGCGACGCATCGAGGCCATCGCAATCGAAGGTAAAATAGACCGGACCGCGACAGGCCTTCACCACATCCGGCACCCATCGCGCCGCTTGACCGCCATATGGTCCGGAGGAATCCACAATGTTCGCTGCGAGGAACGTCGAAATGGTCCCGGTTCGTTTGATAAGATCAATCTCCTCTGCCGAGATCGACCGTATCCCGACTTGCACGAGCGGCAGGCCATCTTCCACAACGCGTGCCATCACACTGGCATGACTATAGGGATTGCCTTGATACGCTTGACGCAGATCGCCGTGTGCGTCGATTTGGACCACACAGAGATCGGGATGTTTCCTCGCATGGGCGCGAATAGCGCCAAGCGCACCCGTATGTTCACCTGTGAGTGTGACAACTAAGCGGCCGGGCCTGACATGGGGCTCGACATAGGCCTCAATGGCGTCTACGGCCTCGCGATCGATCCTCTTGCCCAACTCCAAGGGGCTGGCCGTCGCCACTCCACCCCACTCCCGATAGGGTTCATGGCCCAGCGTTTCATCATACAACTCGACCTGTTGAGAGGCTTCGAGAATAGCCGTAGGCCCGTGATCGGATCCAAGCACATAGCTGGAAGTATGTTCGTATGGGGCGGGAAGTATATACACCCCGGCGTGATCGGGATGGGACCAGGGCTCATCCAAGCCCAGAAAATTTTTGTCGGTATCGAGCCAGCCGGCAGGAAGCGTCATAGTCCTATCGCGGTGTCGGCAGACGGTCGGAAGAATGGATGGACGGCCCGGATCAATCTTTCTTGCGCATGTGCTTCGGAATATTTTCCGATGGGATGAAGACGCCACAGGCGACGACGGTCGTCCATTTACCGGACTTGCCGATCGCCGATTGGGTGATGTTCATCGTTTTCACGATTTTTCCGGCCATCTTGAAGACTTGCTCGCGTTCCTTCCAGGCGATGTTGGGATCGAACTCGAGGCCGAGAGTAGTGGCCAACATCTGGGCAGCCAGATCTTCGGTATATTCACCGGCTTCTTCATCGGTCTCGCCATAGGCGTGATGCTCGGAGAGATACCCGTATGTTTGCCGATCGGTCGGAATTGCTAGGCCCACGGACGCCGAAATCAAACGATTACGTTCGTTGGTTTCAGACCTGGCCATTACGCAGAACGTGATTTCACCAGGGTTCAATAATTTTTCGCCCATTTTTTTGGGAAGAATCTTGCAGGATGGAGGAAAGATGGAGGAGACGCTCACCAGGTTGCAATAGGCGATCCCCGCGCTCCGCAGGGCCTGCTCGAAGGACGCGAGCTTTTCCTTATGGACCCCGACGCCTCGGGTCAGAAACATGTGTGTAGGAACCATCTCGCCTCCTTAAGCCGCCTCAACCGTCATCGAACCGTACATGCGCGGGTCCACGAAAAACCGCAATTCTATCTATCCTCTTGAACAGCGCCCAAACAAAACAATGGCCGCTGTTGTATCAAGTTAGGGCCGTTTCCGCAATATGATGAATGATTTTTTTGATGCGAGGCGCCAAGGTGGCGTGCGACTACGAGGGGGGGACATTCTTGAGGTTCAGCACTAACAGCTTCAGCTCGGTCATATCTTCGATCGCATAACGGACGCCTTCACGCCCCAATCCGGAGTCCTTCACTCCGCCATACGGCATATGATCCGCGCGAAACGTCGGGATCTCATTGGCAAGTACGGCGCCGACTTCCAGTTCCCGGTAGGCTTGAAAAATCTTGTTCACGTCCTGTGTAAAGATTCCCGCCTGCAGACCATATTCGGAATCATTCAGCGCGGCAAGCGCTTCCTCAAAGCGAACGTAGGGCGTCACCGTGAGTAACGGACCGAACAGTTCCTGGCAGGACACCTTCATCGACGGCGTTACGTCGGTCAATACGGCCGGGGCGACCAGCGCCCCGGCGCGGTCACCGCCCAGGTGCACCCGAGCTCCTTGAGCCACAGCCTCACCCACCCACGCTTCGATGCGCTGCGCCGCGCCTTGGTCGATCACCGGTCCCACAATCGTACCGGGGTCTGACGGGTTACCCGCCTTGATGGCGCCAACCTTGGCGATGAGTTTGTCCAGGAACGTGCGATAGACCGATTCGTGAACGTAGACACGTTGCACCGAAATACATGTTTGCCCGGCGTAGGCGTATCCGCCCGCCACACAGCGTTGCGCCGTCAATTCCAGATCGGCATCCGGCTCGACGATGACGCCCGCATTCCCTCCCAACTCTAGGACGACTTTCTTTTTTCCGCTCTTCGCCTTGAGCATCCACCCGATCGCCGCGCTGCCGGTAAAACTGAGAAGTTTAAAACGGTCATCGGTCACCATGCGCTCGGCCACCGCATTTGAGCAAGGCACGACACTGAGGGCTCCCGGCGGCAGATCCGTCTTCAGAATCAATTCACCCAACAGCAGGGCCGTCAACGGGGTTTGAGGCGCGGGCTTGATCACGATGGGATTGCCGGCCGCCAATGCCGGGGCAACCTTGTGAACGACCAGATTCAAGGGAAAATTAAAAGGGGTGATGCCGAGCACGGGGCCGATCGGAAACCGGCGCGTCACGCCGAGGTACGATTCCATGCCCGGCGTCCAATCCAAAGGGAGCACTTCTCCAGGGAGACGCTTGGCCTCCTCGGCGGCGACGAGAAAGGTTTGAATGGCGCGGCCCACTTCGCGTGCCGCATCGGCAATCGGTTTGCCGGCTTCTGCGGTGATGGTGCGCGCAAACTCTTCTTGGCGAGCGGTCAACTGTGCGGCGAGAATGGTGAGTGCCTGAGCGCGCGCATGCGAGGAGAGGCGACGCATCGGCTGATAGGCGGCGACTGCGGCGGCAGCCGCGGCATCGGCGTGGGCCCCCTCCGCCTGGCACACCTCGGCGATACGTTCGCCGTTGAAGGGATTGACCACCGGGGCAGTCAAGGTGGTCTGCATCCACTCATGACCGATGAGCAAAGGCCTGGCGGGCGCCATGCGCGGAGCTACATCTCTTTTTCGGCGAGGCTCGATTGCACCGGGGGTTCTATGAACTTCGACGCGGTGTCGGCTTTCGCGATCAACTCCTCTGTACCCCAATCGCGAATCGATTCCAGCGTGAACGCCTCATACGTCGAGACCCCATGACACGTCGGGCAGTCGGGCATCGGCACCTTGCACTTGAATACTTCACTCAAGCAGGACATGCAGACTAAAAACTGCGGGTCCTGCTCTCCACACTCAACTGACCAGAATGTTTGCGCGTGTGACATAATTCCCTTCTTTTCTTCTCGGTCCATTAAGGCTGGGCTTCGAGTTTCAGTAGGCGCTCAATTTCTTCTTCGAACACCTCGAATGGAAACGCACCGGGGATCAGCAGCGGGGACTCATTGGACATGCGACGGGTAACCATCAAGACAAATCCCGGCGTGCCACGGAATCCCAAATACGTTCCTTCATCCTTGTCTTTAAAGATGGCATCCGTGTATCGACCCTCTTGATAGCACTTGGTGAATTCGGACAGGTTCAATCCAAGTGCTGTAGCATGACGCTGAAAGTCGGACAGGTCAAGTCTTCCCCCATATAGACGGTCATGCATCGGCCAATACTTTCCCTGATCGCCTGCGCATCGGGCCGCAGTCGCCGCATTCACTCCTGGACCTTGAGAGGCGCGAGGAAAATCTCGATAGAGAAACCGGAGCTTTCCGGTCTCGACATATTTCGACTGAATCTTTGGCCAGGTCTCCGAAAAAAACTTTTGGCAATACCCGCAGGTGAAGTCGGAATATTCGATCAACGTAAGGAGCGCAGCCGGATTCCCGCGGAGCCGGACATCGGTTGCTCCCTTCTCCGGTTCTTTTGTCCCCGCAGGTACAGCGAAAAAGACCGTCGCAAGAAGGACTAGCAACAGCGTTGTCTGGCTTCTACCCGCAGTAGGTCGCTGATTCACGATACACCTTTAACTTTGGTCCGGTTCGACGGGTCCCCGCCGGCGTTTGACTGTTTGATGCCGCTTCTTCGTTTGAATCCGTCGCTCGACTGCAGATTTGGTGACCTTCGTGGGGACGCGAGGTTTGCGTACCCGATTGAGTGCCCGTAACCGTTCGATCAACCGCGCAAACGCCGTGTCCTTGTTGCGTGCCTGAGACCGCGAATCGGCGGCGGTGACGCGCACTCCAGACGGCAGATGCCGCAATCGCACGGCGCTATCCGTCACATTTCGATGTTGACCACCTGGACCACCGCTTCGAAACGCTTCGATGACTACTTCGCGCTCGAGCACGTCCCGTTCTATGCTATAGGGCCGTTGACGAGGCCGCTGCGCGGGGGTCATCGTCGATATCTCGGAGGGCGAGGAGTTATGCGTGACCTTTTTTTGCTTGGATCCGTTCCAGTAATCCCATCATCAACAATGGCCAGACAACCGTCGCGTCGCTGAGCACCTCTGCGAACCGTCCCCCTTCCGCCGGAGGCACAAACTTTCCCCACGAAATACCTTCGGTATAGGTGCATCCGCTGAGACCGCCCCAGTAATCCGGCTCCGGACAGACGCGAACACCGTAGCGAAAGCGCGGGGGCTTGACGTTGAGCCCCATGCGGACATTGCCGATCTCGACATACGGCGCCGCCTGTTGAGCCCAATTTCTGGGGACGCCCCCACCGATCGTAAAAATGCCCAACCGCTTCGCTGCCAGCACGCGATCGGTGTAGCTATTTAAATCGTGATACGGATTAAAGCAGGGATAGACATCGTGCAATCGCTGCAAGACGGCGAGGTCGTCGTCTTGAACGGAGCCCTGGCTCCTGGCTTTATCGATCTGTTGTCCCATGGCCCAGGTGGCCACGTCCAATCCCATTTCGGAATCCGTAAAGGCCGGGATGTAGACGGGAACCTTTTTGAGATAAGCGCTCTTTAGAATCCCTGACCCATGATGTTCTTCGGCCAGCGTCCGACCCAATTCTCGAGTCAGCAGTTCCGACGAAAGTGCCTGATCCGCGTTCAGACGTTTGAGCGTGCTGGACATGATCTGTTCGACGTAATTGAGGTTCGATTCCATCTCCAACGTATCGTAGACGCGGTTGTACCCTTTGCGAAACAGTTCTTCATCCGTTATGGCGGGATCGTATCGATAATGCGTTTTGCCGACAGACTCGCTCAGCCCATGGGCAATCAACGCCCCGGTGGAGACGATGGCATGGACCATTCCATGATCGATCATGCTGCTGATGATCTTGCCCATCTTGGCAATCGTCATGGCGCCGGATAGCGTCAGCACGACAAAACAGTCGCGATCTTCAATCATCGCCGCAAGGACTTCGAACGCCTCGCCTAAGCGGCGGCCGCCGAACGCTGTTTTTTTCATCGCACCGAGAAGATCGGAAAATGAATGAATCTTGTCGGGATCAAACGGCTCGAGCGCCTCCAAGCCATCTTGAGCGCCGTCATGAAACTCGCGTGCCTGCATGAACCTTCTCTCCTTCGCCCCTGCACAGCTTGTCTTCACTTATTACACAATCATCATTGGGGCGTCAATTGATGAACCGGCTCACACCGTGTGTGACCACATCACTCCAAAAAGCGACGAATGAGTTCTCCTTGGCGCAGGCGACGGCGGACACAGCCCAACGGGTGAGTCTACTCTTGACTTACTCCATATCGCGCCTATATGCACTTTAGATGTAAGGGCGACAAGGACGTCGCCCTTATCGTGTATTCAAGTCTTCGGACAATGACGTCCTTTTGGGTTCACTCAACCGGAAGGGCGTATTTTTTTTGGGATTATGCCACCGGTTCCTTTTCACCCGTACTCGGTCATCGCTCAGTCCATGCATCTACAGATTTCATAGGCGTCGCTCCCGTTTGCTTATCGTCTCTATGACTGACCATGAGTGAGACGAGGAAAGATGACGGCGCATGTCCATTGAGATTTTCATGTCGTCACGCATGCTAGTGATCGATGATGATGAGGCAAGTCGGCTGTTGTGTCGAACAGCATTGGTCCCGGACGGTCACCTGCTGTCGAAAGGCGTGGATGGAAATCGCTGGCCCCTTTTGCGCTACGTCTTCAAGCGGCTGACGAGAAGACGGGGCTTGGACGTGATCCACGAAAACATGCGCGCTATGTCAGCCACTGTCGGCGCCGGTACTCGGGAGATCACAATGGGGAAGGCATCGCTAAAAATCTGTCACTCGGCGGCTGCTTACTAAACACCAAGGACGTGTTGGAGATCGATTCACATCTCGTCGTCCAGTTGCTGCTGGACAACGAGACAACTGCTCAGATTCACATCGCCGTGACACGGTGGGGCGTGGCACCTAAATATGGCCTTGACTTTCTCCTGCTGGACGGGCAGGGCGAATCATTTTGTTGGAGTATTTGAACCGATTGCAGCCCGACATTCGACAATGAAAGGGATGAACGCGAGCCTTTCGTAATGCCGGCAACGTCCGAGAGCGACAAACGACAGCATTAAGTGGATTTTTTCATCAGCGCCACCGACTCTACAATGTTGACCAACTCCCAGCCCTGCTGCCCAAAGCTGTTCAAGCGTTCAACGAACTGATTCCATTCCGGGGTTCCAGGAAAGGCCTTGGGAATGACTACGGCCTGGTACTGCCAATTACGTTCCTGGACGCGAACGGTGGGAGTGTTCAGGACATGGACACCTGGAGTATTCATGACGTTGACATTCGGAAGGGCCGCCGGAGGTGAAGGAGGTGCGGCGATACCTTGAGGCGGCAGTAGATTCACGACAAGACCGAACCCCATAACGATAGCGGCCAGCACCGGTAACCAAATATGCCTTCGATAATTCATGTCGAAACCTCATTGTGAGATAGAAGTAAAGCCCGACTCGTGTAACATCGTCAGAATCGCCCGTAGACGCTCTTGCTTATTGCTGTGAACACCTCTATATACGCCATTGAAGCTTTCAACGCCCGCATCGCGAGAAAACGAGAAGACAATGCTAGAGTCACTCGCTGGTCCTTTGCAATCCTTGCATGAAATGCTCCCCGACTCTGTCTTGTAACCGTGCAGCAAGGCGAACCTTTCAGATGGGGACTGGCCGGGTACGGTGACCTTCCACAGCGGCGGCTCATCGATGCGCTGAATCGGCCCCCTAACCGGCTCGAGTCAGTCTGGGGACGTGATTCTGCGCGGGCGGGTGCTTTCGCTCAACAATTTAATATCCCGCGCGCCACAGACTCGCTCCACGAGCTGGCTCAGGATGTGGATGCCGTCTATGTGGCTGTGCCACCGGTGGCGCATCTCCCCGTGGCCATCGCAGCTGTTCAGGCGGGGCGACATGTTCTGATTGAAAAGCCCCTGTCCCCTACCTTCCTCGGATATGAGAAGCTGTTAGCCTTGGTGACCGGTACCGGCGTGAAAGCAGCGGTGAGCTATTACAGACGATTTGCTCCGGCTGTTCAGCGCCTGCGACAGATACTCCATGGGGGCCAACTTGGGTTGGTTCGATCGGTCGAGCTCAAGTGTGCCTCGTCATTCAATCCCCAGCATGATGACCCGAAAGCGTGGCGGTTAGATCCCGCGATCGCGGGGGGTGGAGTCACGGCTGACGCGGGTTCACATCGCCTCGATCTGCTGTGCTGGCTGTTCGGCTCCGGCAAAGTGATCAATGCCCGCACGGTTGGCACCGCAGCCGGAACCGTTGACCGCATCGCGGACATGACTCTTCTCTTTTCATCAGAGATCTCCGCACACTGCCGATTCGCCTGGGAAGAGATCAAAGAAGATCGGCTGGTTATCCGAGGCGATGCCGGAACCGCCACGCTCGATCCGCTTGACCGTGGACGCCTCCATGTTGAGACGGCAAACGGAACGCACGTATTCGAGGATGCGCCGCCATCGAACCTACACCGTGAGGTTGTACAGGCGTTCCAACGTTGGGCTGTCCTTGGGACAGAAGAACCCCTTTGTACACTTCCCGAAGCACATGCAGTCGATGTGATCTTGGAAACAGTATACCGTGTGGGGCGGACCTCCGACTAATTGGGGAAACTGAACGACCTAACGATTATCGCGCTGCAGGTGGTGTTGATTTGCCATCGGGAAGAACCGGTGAGGCATTCTTTGGCAAGGTGAGAAATTTATTCTGGAGCTGCAACGGTGGGCCCAAGTTCATCGACTGACTCTGGGGAGGCTGCACGGAAAATGAACGATGGTCGGGCCCCGCATCTATCACTGTCCCCACATTGCCTTCTCGATCCATATAGACCTGTACGCCCTCCTCACCGCCCAAGGCTTTGTTCAACACTGGATTGTAGCCAGGCACACGTACGTCTCCCTGATCCTCTCCAAAAGCGGGAGGACAGCAGACAATAATTCCCAGCATGATAAACGTGCACAACCTCATGGCTGCATTTTAGCATGGGACCGGGGTGTGCGCGGTACCTTGCAACCGCGACGGTCCGTTGGGGATGGCAATATACACGCTGGGCGTTTTCTAGCGAATCCTCCGAGAGCTGTCTCCTGTCATGCTTCCTGAAGAACCCTCAGGTCTCATAAATGTGACTTCATCGGATACATTAAGCACGTTCGGGAATAGGAACTGCGGAGAGCGAGGTGTCGGTGATCCTTCTGCAAGATGGTGTGACCGTGACCCTGCCGGTAGTCACGAGGCAAGGCCTTACATGAAGGCGACGTGTTCCAACTGTCACGGTTTAAGCGGCAAAGGCGACGGAGTGACAAGGCAAATTTGTAATCCCCGGCCGTCTGACCTTACAAAATCACGGGCCACCGATGAGAAGATGTTTAGTTATCAAGTTCGGGTGCCGGGAACCTGCATGGTCAGTTTTAAAAAGACCATTTAGTGAACGTGTAATTTGGGAGGTCATCAGTTATCTAAAAGACATAAGGCGCTAAACGCAATTTGTATGCTGTCAACTGTGGAGGGCCAGACGGCTTGAGATCAAATTATCTTTGTCAAACTTCCAAACGGAACACATGGGGCGCTTGGGCCATCTGTTCCGATAATTACTGTGAATAACCTGACTTGCTAGCGACGAGTGACTGGCCGCAATGTAAATACGGCGTCGTCATCGAGTGAGTACGTAGTTCCAAATGCGGCTGTACATCTGGTTAAACACTTTGCCCCTGTTAAAATAGCACTGGCTCACGTCCGTCCCCCACACGCTGCCGCTGTGCGACACACGCACCATACCGTCAAACAAGAGGTCGGCACGATCTCGCCATTTCGTGTCGCCCGTTCTCTGATAGAGCCAATAATACGCAGGGATCATCAGCCCATTAAGTTCCGGCGTAGGCCAGAGCGCGGACGTGGCAGGCAACACCCATTGACCAAGACTAGAATTGTAGACCCATTGCGTCGGATCGTTTGGAGAGGCGCCTAGGATGTTAGGATCGTTAGTTCCGGCACTGAGACGGTCCGTATAGGTCATTGAGTTATAGCCGTAGGTATAGTTCCGTCTTGGGGCGGGCGTTGTCCCGTCGGGGAGCGTGTTGCTCAGCGTCACGCCGTTGGCGCGATAACAGACCGTCCACAGGAGATCGAATAATTGGCTCAACTTTGGGATCACTCGACTATCACCATTGTACTCATACAGTAAGGTCAGGGCTTCGGCGAGATTGGCCATCATGAAGGGACGCACATAGCGATGGTTTGGATCACTCACACCGCCATCACCGCCTTGCAGGAGACCAATGGCCTGATCGACGTAGAGGAAGGCTTGCCCAATGAGAGTATCCTCAGTCATCCCCCACATTAGCCCGCCCTGCGCGGCCACATAGCCCGCTTTGATGGCTAGAAATTTCGCCGTCAGGTTGTACGCCACTTCACGAGCCGTGAAGAGATCGGGAATAAAAGACATCGGAGTCGTGACGCCAAAGTTCTGATTATTCGCCAGCGCAAACAGCACCTTCCGGGTGCGGGCCTTTGCCGTTGGATCGGGATTGCGCTGCCAGTCGAGATACACGCCCCATGGGAGGATAAGCCAAGCCTGGATATTGGCATGTGGGGGATTCATTGCAAACTTGGGAGGATCGGACTGCTCAATAAAAGGCAGATAGGCCTGAGTCAAGGCCCGACGCGCCAGTGTCGTCCATTGCGGATCACCAGTGTAATCGGCGATGCCATAAAAGGTACGCGTCGCGTCGTAGTAGTACTGGTCGTCCATGATATCGCCGCCCCATCCCGTCCAGGAGCCCCAGCCCGGCCACTGGAGATAGACGCCCCTACCGGAATTGTAGGTCTGGGTTGGATCGCCACCATAGCCCCAGACCCCGGCCCCTGCGATGTTGGGATTGTTGCTCAGGACATTGGTGCGAAATTCGCCCTGACGCGGGAACGACGATCCATTCGAGATGGCCAGGGCCCCAGACCCGCCCGGGATCGCACGGACATGGGCTGAATCGTTCACGGCGGACGCGCGCAGGGCCTGATAAGCAGAGACACTGCCCGCAAGCAGGAGGAGGAGTCCCAGGACCGGAAACGAGAGCGTGTGTTTCATCGTACGGGTCCTTTGGTTACGGGTTCGGCAGATAGCCTTGATCGCTGGTGATCGTGGCGGCCTGAATATTGGTCGCCGTGACGAGGTTCGTGTCCCTTCATGTTGACCATGCCAAGGGCGTGAATTGACAGAGGTGATAGACAAAGATGTCCGTGCGCCTCGCGATGCAGGGAAGACGCGCGGGCATGAAAGACCCGTCGTTACAGATCGACATATCTAATTCGCAATAGAACCCAATCTGTCCGTAGTCGGTAGCGGGACAACGTTCTGCGGACAATCGACGACGCGCGTCTTCGCCACATTGGTAGTCAGGTTGTGGCTGAACTGCGTCGTGCATTGCATGTACTGGTGGCGAGTTTCAGGCGATGATATCATTCCTCACAGATCTGTGCTGTGCCCATGATGAGTGGCGTATCGCTATTCAATCGATCGAAACTCATCCCTTTGGTCGCTCCGCCTTCCATATAATTGCATAGAACCTGACAAACCTGACATTCAAGGGACTTTCATAACAACCCAATTCGCGTGCCATAATTCATGAAACTTAGCCTACCCGGGTCTTAGCAGGGTCCTGATCGATTGTGCTTGAGATTGATCGGTTACCATACCACCAACACGAGCAACACGAGGTGCAAACATGGGGACAAGAAACCGCACTCGGTGGTATCGCCATGGCGCTCGGACACGGAGCAGGAGGGGCGCGGGACATGAGATTTTGCAATAAGGGCACGGTTGACGCGCTCGGTGGGCGCATTCCCAGGAAACGGGCAAGAGCCTTGATCCGACAACCGACAAACCGCTTTCCTTATTGAAGTGTGGAAATTTCGGACTGTACGGTGTCATGCGAGGGGGTGAACATCGTGTTGTCGGTAATGCAGGGGGCAAGAAAACGGGAACATTCTATTTTCTCCCCTACACCTAAATCAGGCTTATTAGGACGACGCGGACCGTACACGAAGACTAACCTCACTTTAGGAACCGATGGGTGATCGGTGTTCGTTCAATCTCAAATCTCAACAGGAGGTCGTCGTGATGAATCTGCGACTTATCGTGCTAACTGTACTAATGGCCTGCACCTATATGGCCCCAGCCTATGGGGCAGATCCGGAAATACAGGTCATCGACAAAGATTGTTGGATCGAGATATTTGACGATAAGGAATACGATCAGAGCGATCCGCATGTCAAACTGATGGGGCCGAACGAATATCCCACGCTCAAAAACCTCTCCGGCCGAGATTGGAATAACGACATTGAAAGTGTCATGGTCGGGCCGAATGCGACCGTCAAGGCCTACTCCAAGAGAGACTATAGTGGGACGGAAATTGCTTTTACTCCGAACCAACGAGTCCCTAATCTGAAAAACCTTGATATGGGCAACGAGATTGAATCCATGAAGATCACATGCGGACCCTAATCTTCCCGTCAAAATAAAATACCGACCCATCGCTTAGGCATTTCCCGCAGCTCGACCGTTCGATGAAAGAGGTCTAAGTATCAGATGAGTGCACGTCCAACTATTCGCCTCGCACGGGGCGAGCAGTTTCGCCAACCCGAGGAAACTCTCTCTGGCGGGGCTGTTCACCAGGGGGGATGTGATGAGCGACCTGACTCCACCAAATAGTGTGCCCCTCATCGGCAAACTTTCGTTCACCGCTCCTCCGATGGATGGGGCCTCTTGCCGGTGCCATGGGCACACAAGGATTCGTCCTCGGATCGCAAGCAGTGCCTCTCGCACGACGTCGGAATGAAAGCGTCGTCGCAAAGCCCGGATGAGGCGGCAAAATGAATACCTCCCCATAACGCGCTCATGCGCGGATGGGGAGGCCTTTCTTTCCACCTAAGAGGGCCTCCCCATAAATCTCACCCCGTTGGCTTCTCTAGTTTTTCACAGCGGTTTCCACCTTTCCACTCCTGATCTGTTCAGACCTCAGCAAACCGACGCTGTCGGTTGCGACTGCCTCATCGAGCGCACTCCCGGGGTGAAAAAATCAGGAAACTCATCTACTTGATGGTGAGTGCAGAGACCGATCCGGATGTGAACAGTACAAACTGGATGAAATTCCTCTCTCACGCGTGTGCTGAATGCCTTAGTCGACATCCCGTCCCGGCTCATCCGGAACGACAGGGATTTCAACGGCTCCTACATGACTTGGAAATGGAAGCAGCAGCCCATTTGATCTCGCAGTCGGCAGATGATTGACAGAGTACAACGCGGTTTCGCCTCAGTGAGTGAAGTCTTGACCAGCGGTTTAGAAATTCTCCCTAGCCAAACTGATCTGACCTAGTAAGAGCCAACAGAACCGAAAAACTAGAATTTAGAAAAAGACTGATCGTGATGGATCAGGATAGGTCGGCTGTTCTGGTAGCAGTGTGGTAGCAGATGTCTAGAGATTTCGTCTAGATCCATCAACATCGATCCGGAGCGAATCATCCTAGATCGCGGTATTTTGGTGAGAGTGTGCATAGCAGCCGTCGGCTCACGGGATTTTAACCACGGATGGTGCCCTGCAACCATTGATGACTATCGGGTGTCATGGGCGAACAATCAGTGTTGTAATGGCTTCAAGGCCTCATCATTTTTGCAATCATCACCGGTTTTCGCTGCTAGTTTGGGCGAGCATCAGCGGCTTTACCAAGGAGCTGGCTCGCCTACTGGCGCAGGTGGGCTCCCCTAAGAGCGTTCGTCGAGAATGTGGGGATCACGCCTTACTCAAATCCAAATCCCTTGGATCTTCTCAGCAGGTAACCACCTAGAACCACTAGCCCTGACATCATCAAAACGATGCCGCTCGGCTCCGGTACGGGATCGAGATAAATCTGACCGTGAATCTGGAAAGAATAGTCGGGCAAATCTGAAGGAGCTGGGAAGTCCTCGAAGTACGCTTGGACGAAATGATCGCCCTGTAGCAAACCGTCATAGAGATGAGTAGGATCTCTGCCTAACAAAGTTGCAAAAGGCGCACGGGCGAGGTTGTAACTGGTAAAATTGCTCGTCATATCTAACCACGTGCGATTCCGGGGGGCACCGTTAAAAGGATCGTTGACGCTTTGGAAGAATCCTCCGGGCAAAACCTCTAGCCATGGCACACCATCCGTAGCGCGCGTCACAGCGTTAGCGGCAGCAGGATCGAAATTTCTGCTGGGCCCCGTTCCAACGAAGAGGCGGAAAAAGTCGGGCGCAAATTCAAGATGTGCTGGCGGGGAAGCGGCGCTGACGTGGATTTGATATGCCCCGGTCAATTCCGTGAGCGATTGCGGCGAAAGATCGACCGTTCCGTGGGTATTACGAATGCTTTCGACTTGAAATATACCATCAAACACATCACCCACGCCTATCGAGGTATTTCCATTCACATGGTGCAGACTTTCATAGCCCGAAAAGTTCAGAACGGCGACGTCGCCAACTGGAAGTGCAATAGGCTGCCCAGATGAGATATCTGCAAGACACAATAAGACTGTGCCCGCTATGCCAACTACACCTCTATTCATGGTTGTCTCCTATATCACCAAAGGAGTTCGTCAACCGCTACAGTTGTGGTGTATGGCTTCATTCTCTATGCTATCGACGCATACCCGATCCGAGATCATCGGCGTTCGTGCTGCCATGTTGTGAACCAGAAAAAGTACTTCCATCCATGATGGGGAGGCTCACCCTGAATGAGGTACCCCTCCCCGGCGTGCTGTCGACGCAAATTGTGCCCTTGTGAGTTTGGATAATCCCATGGGCGATACTTAACCCGAGCCCCGTCCCTTCTCCGACTGCTTTAGTGGTGAAGAAGGGATCGAAAACTCGTTCTTGGATATCAGATGGCATCCCACAACCGGTATCGCACACAGCAATCTCCACAGAGTCTAATCGAACACTTGTTTTGATCAGAATTTCTTTTTTCGTCACGGTTGCTAAGGCGTGGTGAGCGTTCGTGAGTAGGTTCACGAAGACCTGTTCAAGTTGAACTCGGTCACCCAAGATCTGCACAGACCCGTCTGCCCACTCGGTGCGCACAGTAATATTGTCCAGTTGCAATTGATGGCGCACTAAATCAAGTGAAGAGGTCAGTACCTCATGCAACGAAAGAGGAACCAACTCATGGCGTGCCGACCTGCCAAACGTCCTGAGCTGCCTTACGATACAGGCGGCCCGTTCGATCTGTTGTTGAACAATCTGCAACTCGCAGACCATTCGCTCTTCCTGAAATTTCCCTTCTCGGAGATGATCCAGTTCATTACCGATCATCAGGCTAATATTGTTTAGCGGGTTATTCAGTTCATGGGCTACGCCTGTCGCCAGTTCCCCAATAGAGGCTAATTTGGCGGCCTGGACGAGCTGTTGTTGTTGCTGACGCAACACGGCGTTCGCTTGTGCCAGTTCGCATGTGCGTTCCGCTACTCGCCTTTCCAGCTCTTCATGAGCTTGTTGCAATGCCTGCTCAGCTTGTTTGCGCAGCGTAATGTCCCGCGCAATGCCAAGCAGGCCAATAATTTGACCGTCTTGTTTTTCCGGCGTCTCCAAAAATTCTGCTACACAATACCCGCCCAACTTCGTATGAATGCGCAGCTCAAAGATCGGGCGCGCCTCCTCGCCGCTTAGGATTCGGTGGAATTCGTCGACCGCGAGAGGCAAATCGTCGGGATGCACAATGGGCACAAACTCCTTGCCACACCATTCCGCACAGCTCCATCCCGTTACGGTTTCAAAGGCGGGATTGAGGGAAGTAAATCTACCATCCGGCGAAATCGTGAAGACGACGTCCCGCATGGCGGCCACTAAACGATGGTATCGTTCGCTAGACTGCAATGAACCGTGGAACAGTGCTTCATGGATATCTACCAGCTCCTGATCCATAAAAGGCCTTCCCGTGATGCTGCGTTCAGTCACATGTTCGTCGTAAGTAAGCGTGGCAAATAAATTTAAGCCGACTGCCTACATTGGTCAATCCTGCTACAGTTACCTAGGTGCAAGGAGGTGGTAGATATGTCTACAGCGTTCGATGCGTGCCGTGGTGGATTATGATGAGGACTGAGAACAAAGCAAAACAAGCAGAACGGAAGACTCAGTCATCGGCGTGCAGGCCTGGGAAACGAGTCATAGGATGGGGTGATGGTGCGACCGAGAACATCATACTCAAGTGCAAGACAAGCGTGAATTGCGCACTTCAATCACGATGTTCCTCCCATATCTCGGCATCCATGAGGAAAAGGGATTTGCCGTGCGGTATAACGTATCAAGATCAAGCGACTCGCCATCATCTGAAAAATTTGCAATATGAATTTCGTGTTCGTTTAAGGCATCATGGTCTTCACTGTCCATGAAACCTCCTGTTCAGGGCATCCAACCGCAGACTGCAGGGTACGCTACGAAAACATCAGACTCGCATCTTCGATGCTAAGGCCGACCGGTAACCTTTGCACCGTTCCTCGCATCCAGTCAAAATGATCAGTGGCGTCTCTCCTCTGTTCAATGATCCAATCACAGCCATCGTGATAGACCGTTTCGAATGGACTGCACTCTGACAAAGCACCACGCGCGGCAAGTGTAGCTCGCCCTTGGACACTGAGCCTATTCATCAGAGGTAGCACGACTTGCGTCTAGTAGCGGGTAGCGTCTTATGATTTTAGGGCTTAGTCTCCATTCGAGCCCTCCTTGTCCATCGTCCGGCCGGACGATGCGATCAGCAGGCCGCGCGCTTTGAGCCACGTCAGTCCTGACTCCACCGTCTCAAACTCCCCGTCGAGTTGTGCGTCATAGGCCTCCTTGAGGAGACGTCCCATCATCGGACCCGGCGGGAGACCCATTGCGATGAGATGCCGTCCCAATACCAACGGGCGCGGACCCTGCTCACTCACGTGGAGATTCTCCGCGAGTGTCAGCATCTCTTGCATGGAAGGCGGCATCTGTCGCGGCAATGGTGGGCGTCCACTCGCATCGGCCTCGACCAGCCTCGCTAACATGCGGAGGGTCTCCCCCGATTCTTCGAGTGTGCGCGTGAGGCGGCGGACGTGCCGGGGGGATCCTGCAAAATGGGTGTGCGACAAGTGGTGGCGCACCAGCGCAATGATGCGCGTCATGACGACTTTGGGAGCGCCCAGCCGTTGAAGAAACGATTCGACAATCCGATCACAGTCGGTATGACCACGGGAGCGGAGATGGCCGTCTATCATGGCGGTGGTTGCCGGTTTGCCCAGATCATGGCACAACGCCGCCAGTACCAATAGACGGCGCTCTTCTCGGGTGAGGCTATCACGCTGCGCCACTCGTGCCGCTTCATCGACCACGTATAAGGTATGGGTCCAGACATCCCCTTCAGGGTGCCACTGCGGATCCTGAGGACATCCCTGTAACCCACCAAGTTCTGGATACACCGCCAGCCAGCCCGTGTCGTGTAGGAATTGCAGTCCCAATGATGGATGCGTGGCGTGCCCGGCCCACTTCTCCCATTCCGTCCACACCCGCTCGACTGCCAGCGAGCCGTATTCCGGCAGCAGCCTGCGACACAGCGCGATAGTCTCCGGCACAACGGTCAATCCGAATCGGCTGATAAAGTGCATACCGCGCAGCACGCGTAACGGATCTTCATCGAAATGGACACTTGTGTGCCGAAGTGTCCGATGCGCCAGATCTTGCTGGCCGCCAAATGGATCCAATAACTCGTCGGTGACCGGATCGAGCCCCATGGCGTTGATCGTGAAATCGCGTCGAGCCGCCGCGTCCTGAAACGACATCCACGGATCGCTGAAGACCTCAAACCCGCGATGACCGAGGCCCCGTTTGGACTCCCGACGGGGCAGGGAGATATCGATCGGGGCATGACGAATCTTCAACACACCAAAGTCCTGCCCCACAAGGTCCACGGGAAAGTCGTGGCGCAAAGCGTTCAATAGCGCGGTGGCTTCGAGTCCATACACTTCGAGATCGAGGTCGCATGGGGTCAGTCCGAGGAGGATGTCCCGGACACAGCCGCCGACGAGTAGCGGACGGCCGCCCGCTTGTCGGATGACTTGGTTGACCCGCTCGTAGAGCGCCTGTACATCAGGGTGGACTTGAATCATGAAATTCCTATTGTACTGAACGGCAGGCCATGACAGCGACTGTCGTGAGGGCCTAAATCTTCAAACCCTTTGGCATTCACTCAATCATGAGTCTCATGGACTTTGAGAAAAGAACCCCTCCCCATAGAGCCCACTGGGATATCTCAGCCGGATCTATCACGATTAGTCTGTTTCTACTCCTGATGTTTCCGTTCTATTGGCTCTGAGGAGAACGGTTCGGGTGGTGACCCCACCACGCTCTATGGCATCCGACGTGAGCAGCCGTGGCGTGACACAACCACGCTTAGTCCCTGGTACTGCAGAACGGAACCTGGCGAGGAATCATCAAATCGAGAAAGTGGCGTCACCGTTAAGCTGGTCAGAAGCGCAGCTTAGGAACTTTACGGTTGTTTGCTAAAGTGTAAAACAGTATAATTAACTAGGATAGTTAAACTATTATTATGATTGCCAAGGTAGCGATCTGCCCCTTATAAATGAGGCTGGACCTGAAGTTAAGATTGCGACCGGCATCGGCACTTGACTCACCCGTCACCAGGTGGGAAATACTCCTATACTGTTTGTTTGCCGCACTTCTTTTTGGAGAGAAAGTTGTCCTCAATGGTGGCCCATTTCTGGGGAATGACAGCTATCAATATTTAAGTGTAGCTAATAACTTAATAGCAGGGAACGGCCCCCAAACATCCATTATTTACTTTGATACTGAGCGATCGTGGCACCGGGTTCCGGCTTCACTCACGACCTTTCCTCCAGGCTATCCAGCAGCGATTGCATTTCTTAACTTGGCAGGAATAAATCCGGCAGCCGCTGGTTTGTTGGTTTCTGCCCTTGCCGGAATTTTGCTTATCCCGCTGGTTTACTGGGGAGCTTGGCTTTTGAACTACAATGGGCTAGTCACCAGGTTGCTGCTCGTCGGATTGATTGGTAATGCGTGGTATTCCTTTTATTCAGTCTTTGTCCTCACAGAATCTCTGTTCGCCTTGGTCAGTACTGCCGCTGTCCTCGTCCTGGTGACTGGATTATCCAGGAAGCAAAATGACCGTAAACAACTAGCCTGGATCATCACGGGCCATCTTCTCATCGGATTGGCCTACTGGATACGCTACGCAGGATTATTCCTTTTTGGCGCTGTCTGCCTCCATTTTCTTCTTTTGACTTGGCGGCAACGAGAGGGTGTGGCTTGGGGAGGGCTCGCTGGCCTTTGCGTCAGCGGCGGCATCATCGCGATTGGGATGGTGCGCAATTTCCTCTATGTAGGAAGTTGGCGAGGGGGAAATGACAAGGTGGTGGCGCATCCATGGTTTGATGTCTTAGAAAATTTCCTGCTGCAATTCCACCATCTGTTCATGGGGGGGATTGCACAGCCTCGTCTTTGGCTTGTGGATGTGCTGTTCATGCTGGGTGCCTTAGCGCTGGTAGGCTTGGCCTTGCGTACGATCCGGCCCTTTTGTCACTCGGCACTGTCAAACCGCCTAGTGCTTGCCAAGAGCCTCTTGATGATCTATGGCCTTGTGTATGGTATCGGGATCGTCTACTTGTGCAGGACCAGCGTTATCGATGTAACCACGCGCACGTTTTATCCCCTCTTGCCATGCTTGTTGTTGACGGCAGGAGGCCTGCTTCTAGTACTCCTCACGCAGTGCCGCCAGACATTAACATTGACCCTCGTGTTCACGTTGGGAACTTTGTACTTAGTCAACAACGGCTATCACTACCTTGCCCCCGCGGCACCTGTGCCTCATCAAGTGATTGCTGAGCGGCTTGCTTCGAAGAGCACCACCGCAGTCAATCTCATGACGTGGATTGAGCAACATGTCCCACCTGACGCCACCATCCTTGCAAACGAGGGTCAAGCTGTCGGGTTCTTAGTACAAAGAAAAACAGTCTCGCTGGTCTCTGACCGATACGGGTCCTCGCTATCGGACGAAGCGGACGTCCGCCGTGCTATGGCGACCTATCGTGCCAGTTTTATTATCCTAATAAAGGACCGCGAGGGAGATCATCAATTCGTCAGAAAATCTTTTTTCCTCAATGGCCTGACGGAGGGACACATTCCACCCTGGCTTGAGCTGGCTGCCCAAAATCCAGAGGTCATCATTTTCCGCTGTGTTCAAGCGCAAATAGGCGCTACAGCTACGGTAGATCGAGTCTTTTTACATTTTCCTGAAGCAGGTCCTTCATGAAAGTGGTTCTCATTGTTCCGACGTACAACGAGCGAGAGAATATAGGCATTTTAATTGAAGCCTTAGAAGACGAATTTGTTCGCATGACGCACGACATGCATATCCTGGTGGTTGATGACCATTCACCTGACGGCACAGCAGGCATCGTAAGGGAGCTGATGACCAAGCGACGCAATGTGCATTTGCTGGAAGGTGAAAAACATGGGCTCGGCGCGGCGTACATTCGCGGGATGCAGTATGTCATTCACCATATGGAGGCCGACGCAGTTTTTGAGATGGATGCAGATTTGTCCCATGATGCGGCAGATGTGCCCAGGATGATGGCGGGCTTAAGTCATGCAGACCTTGTGATTGGCAGTCGTTATGTGCCGGGAGGCAGCATCCCAGACGATTGGGGCTGGCACCGAAAACTTGCCTCCAGAGTCGGCAATCTCGTTACGCGATATCTTGCTGGTATGTCGAGCATTCACGATTGTACTGCAGGTTTTCGTGTTATCCGTACCTCGCTTCTTAGGCAGATGGACTTTGCCCACATGAGGGTCACCGGTTATGCCTTTCAGGTCACCTTGTTAAGCCAAGCTGTGTTGCTCGGCGCGGTTGTCCGGGAAATTCCTGTCACATTTGTTGATCGTAAACATGGCGAAAGTAAACTCCGCTTGTATGACGTTTTCGAATTTGTAGTCAATGTGTGGCGGATCATCCCCAGACTGTCAAGCGGATCGGCGTTGCCTCATATCAACAACAAACGGGCTTCGAATCGCTAATCAGGACCGACCTGGAAGACTTTCAAACAGGTCAAATCCGACTGCATGGGCATCATCGTCGGCGGTCGGAACATAACGCATGTCCGTCAATGCGTGCTGTCAAACATCTTTACATTCCTAGGATCACATTTTGGCATCTAAAACCCCTTGATGGTATTGCCGATCTCCGATTCCTTCCATCGAAAGTACTATAAAAATATCCGACAGACGTTGTAACACCCCCGACCAACATCTCTCCTCTTTAGACCAACATAACTCACCTCATTCCAACCACTTGGCCGCGGATTTCATCGCGCTGCACCAGGTGAGCGGCTGGCACAGAGCTTGTAGTTCATAATGCCTAGATAGTCGCTTGTCACTGTTCAACTAATTAAAGGAGACGATGATGAACTATAAAACTCTGAAAGCGGGAATGTGGGTCGCTGCGGCGATCCTCTCCCTTGGGTTAGGTGCTGAGGCCTTCGCGACCCCGATTAATCCTGTGAACACCCGACAGGTTCCAGTGACAATCCC
>Ga0207428_10001591_pt1 | contig 23651 bp, 15 predicted proteins | sample RhiMethybrSRZTD1_FD_187600 | JGI IMG/M metagenome (GOLD analysis project Ga0207428, IMG submission 187600) | Populus rhizosphere microbial communities from Tennessee, USA - Rhizosphere MetaG P. TD hybrid SRZTD1 (SPAdes) (version 3) | ecosystem: Host-associated > Plants > Roots > Rhizosphere >...
GCCGTGCGCAACGGCCGCGCTCGTGCGGACCTGGGCTCCCGGCGCGAGCTCGTCCACCGCGGCGCGCACCGCGCCCTCGTCGGCACGGGAGACGTAGAGCCGGTTGACCGGCGCCTCGCCGCCCGCGGCTCGGAGCGCCTTCAGGGACACGACGGCGAAGGGGGTGCCGCGCGGAACCCCTGGAAGGGTCGTGCGGTCGCCGACGCGAAGGAAGCTGACCGTCTGGTTCGGCAGCGGCAGCTGGAAGCTCCCTCCGGTCGGCCAGTCGGTCGAGACGAGCGTCGAGACGAGCGTCGGGATGGGCGAGGGCTTGCCGAGCGCGGCGCGGAGGGGCACCGCCGCGGACGTGCCCGCGACGACGGACTCGTAGGCATCGGCGTCGAGCGCGAGGAGAATTGCCTCCGCGCCGGTGCCCAGGTCCGCGTCCTGGACGTAGGCGCGGGCGACCCGGCCTTGCGCGCCGAGGCGCTCGACGAGGCTTTCCGGAAGGCTGGAGCCGTCGGCGGCGTCGATCCGCAGCTCGGCGCCGACGGCACGGACGCCGGTCGCCTCCTGCCCGGACCGGATCGTGCTCGCCATGACCGCCGAGAACGCTGCGATCGCCAGCGCAACGACGAGGACGAGCACCGGCAGGGATGTCGTGTCCGGCTGCCGCGCGGCGCGGCTCAGGCCCAGCTGCAGCGCGAGCCCCTTCGTCCGCCGGGCGAGCCTGGCAGCCGCCTGGAGCGGATAGGGATGGAGGCGCAGGACGGCGATCCCGCAGGCCAGCCCGAGCAGCACCGGGATCGCGGCGAGATACGGGTCGAGGTGGCCGGAGGCGCCGAACCCGGAGCTCTCCAGGCCCCGGCGCCGGATCAGGTAGACGCCCATGAGCGCCGCGACCGCGACGATCCCTTCGATCGCGAGCCGGCGACGCCCCGCCCGCTCGGGCACGACGTCCGCCGGGGCGAGCGAGCCGAGCGGTCTGCGGGCGACGCCCGAGATCGCCGCGCCGAGCAGGACGACGGTCCCGACGACGACCGCGGCCGCGAGCCAACCCGAGAGCGAGCTGCCGCGGGCGTCGATTGCGAGCACGGCGAGGGCCCAGCCTACGAGCCCGGCCGGCACCGCGATGAGCGCCGCCTCGCCGAGCTGCCCGCCGAGCGTCTGGGCTGGAGAGGCCCCACGGACACGCGAGAGAGTGGTCTCGGCGGCCCGCCGGTCGAACGAGAGTACGCCGAGAAGCCCGAGGTTGGCGAGCGCGCACGCGAGGAGGCCGATCGCCGCGACCGCGAGCAGCGTCTCAGCCTGCGACCGTGCCGAGCGGAAGCGGTCGAGCACGGTCCCCAGGCCGAGCTCCACCCGGCGCTCGTTCGGCGCCGCCGCGGCGTAGCGGGCGTCGATGCGGTCGGCAGCGTCGCGGAGGCCGGGAAGGCGTCCCCCGTCGAGCCGGTCTCCGTCCAGGAGGTAGCGGTACTCGTATGCGAGCCGGAGGGGCGCGGTCGCTGCGAGCAGGGTCGGGTACTGCGCGGGGGAGATCAGCGCCTGGGCGTGGACGAGCTTGGTGTCGAGGCTCGGGGTGAACTCGACGTTCGGGCGGTCGACCGAGGGATCGCCGAACCAGAAGTCGTCGCCGGGATCGTCGACGTCGAAGATGCCGGTGACCTCGACGGCGAGCGGACCCTGGTCGACCTGAGGGAAGTGGCGAACGTCGGGCTCCTCGCCGTCGGGCTGGAGGTCGAGCCGGTCGCCGACCTTCACCTCCAGCTCCTGTGCGCTCCTCTTCGAGAGCGCGACCTCGACGAGCGGCACCTGCGCGGCCCGTGGCCGCTCGGGGACGTTCGTGTTGATCGCGCCGACCCGCGTGTCGGTGGCACGTGGGAACCTGCCGGCGACGACGCTGATCTGCGAGTCGACGCCCGCCGCCGGCACGCGGAGGATCAGATACCGGACCAGGCCCTCGTTGACCGTCTGGACGTAGGACGGCGACCTCACCAGGAAGGACCGCTGCACGACGAGGTCGTCGAGCGCAGCGGGAAGCGCCTCGTGCTGGGACTGCGAAGCGCGTCGGGCGACCTCCGAGAGCGGGTCGGCGCCGGTGCCCGCGGCGACGCGGCCCGGTTCGAGGAGCCTCGGGTTGCGGGCAGAGACGGGCGCATTCGAGAAGGCCGCACGGAGCCCGTCGTCCGAGAACGCGGTGAACAGGCGTGGGAGCGCCGCGAAGAGGAAGCACGTCGCACCGACCAGGACGAACATCGTCAACGGAGGGCCCGGGTCGAGTCGCAGGCGACGGAGGATCAGGGTGAGACCCGCGCCGAGCGTCGCCAGCCTGCGTCCCGGGCGCCGCTGCTCGGCCCCTGCCTGGACGACGCTCACGGGGCCGGGACCCCCTCACCGGCGCGCAGCACCGACGCGAGCCGGAGCCGGCGGATGACCTCCACCTGGACGATCGCGATCGCGACGAGGGCGGCGAGCAGCACGAGCTCGACCACGAGCAGCGTCGTCCACGGGACGACGAGCCGGACCGGCGGGACCGGCGTGGCGCCGGACGTGCCGAGGCCGACGTACGGAAGCACGAGCCAAGAGACGACGAGGCCGAGCACCGCGCCGGCGACGAGGCTCGCGACGACGACGAGCGCGGTCTCCAGCCCCACCAGGCTCGTCAGCTGGGCTCGCCTGAGCCCGAGCGAGCGGAGCACGGCGAACTCCACCATGCGCGAGCGCGCCTCGGAGGCCGCGTTGGCGGCGAACCCGGCGGCGGCGAAGACCGCGGCCACCGCGAAGCCGAGCGCCAGCGCGCCGATCACGCCGAGCGCGACGGGATCGTCCAGCAGGGAGCGCTCCGACTCGGTCCTGGAGACGACCGCGATGCTCCGGAACGGGGCGGCGCGGAGGCGCTCCGCGATACTCCGGTCGTCCGGCGTCTGGAGCCACCACTCGGACGGCTGGAGGACGACGTGGCCCTCGGCGAATGTCGACGCGAGGTACGCGGGGAGGTCCGCGACGACGGCGGGCGTCTCGGGGTCGAGGGTCGGGAAGCGACGGAAGCTGCCGACGATGCGCCCCGGCTGGGTCCCCGCGGACAGCGCGAGCGGCACGGTCTCGCCCACGGAAGTGTTCGTCGCGGAGAGGAACGCGTCGCTCGCGAGCACCGGCACCGCCTCCGCCTGCTCGCTCCGCCCCGGACGCAGGAAGAACTGCACGATCGGGCGCGGCCCGACGGGCGAGAAGCCTCCCCCGGTATTGGCGGTGGTCGAGCTCGAGCCGGTGCGGAGGTCGGCGCGGAGCGAGCCCGCCGCCCCTGACCCGAGGCGGAGCCGTGGCGCGATGTACGAGAAGTCGAAGCCCGAGACGTCGCCCTGCCAGCCCGACGGCAGCGGGACACGACGCCACCCGCCGTCCGCGCCGGAGGCGACCTCGACCGAATCGACGTCCAGCGTGGCCCGCCGGGAGACGAGGTAGAGCGCCTCCACGTCGGCCTCGAGCCCGATGATCGAGAGCGGGTACCGCGGCGTGACGGCTCGTCCGCCGCGCAGGCCGCCGCCGAGGTCGACCTCGAGCCTGGCCGCCCTCCCCGCGGGCAGGGGAACCCGGTCCTGGAACACCAGCCCGTCGCGATCCTGCAGGTAGACGACGAGCGACGGCTGGTCGACGTAGCCGACGTCCCGCGCCGCGACCGGGCGCCACGGGGCGAACGCGAGACGCGCCGACACGGCAAGCCGCGTCGGCCTCCCCGGCAGCTCGAGCGACGCGGTGGCGCCACGTGCGGTGGCGAGCGGCCTGAGCAGCTCGTCGAGCGGACGCGCTGCGAAGTCGTCGCGAACGCGGAGCGCCGAGCCGGCGCGGCGCGCGTCCAGCGCGAGGAAGGTGGCCGTCTCGGTCCCGCCGCCGCCGATGGTGAACGAGTCGCTTGCCACGGGTAACGCCGCCACGGCACCCAGCTGCTCGTAGCTCGCCGCGAGGCCCATGGGCGGAGGGGCTCCCTCGACGGCGGACGGCTCGACCCGCACGTCCGCCCCCGCCGCGTGCCGTGCCTGGTCGACCTGGGAGCGGTGCCAGGTGCTCGCGTACGTCGTCGCGAAGACCCCGATCGCGACCGCGAGCACGAGGAGGAGCACCGAGCGCGAGTAGGCGCGGGGGCGGCGGGCGAGCTGCCGGAAGCCGAGCGCGGAGACGGCACCGCGCGACCCGGGCGTGATCCGTTCGACGAGATTCGCCGCGAGCGGCACGAACCGCAGCGAGAGCAGCGCGCCGGCGAGCAGCAGCACGGCGGGTGCCGCCACGAGGAACGGGTCGATGCCGAGGCTCCCCTGGTGCGAGACGAGGGTCCCGTGGTAGCGGCGCAGCTGCCAGTAGCCGAGCAGCGCCAGCCCGGCGACGACGAGATCGAGGTGCGCGCGCTGGGCGAGCCCCGCGAGGGCCGGCCGGCGCCGCGCACGCGCGACCGAGACCCCTCGTGCCCGTAGCGCGGGCAGCGCGAGGCCGAGGATGCAGACGATCCCCGCTGCCGCGGCGAGGAGGTACGAGGTCGAGGTGACGTGCGGCTCGAGGTGCACGCCGACGTCCGCGAGCGGCCCGACGTGGTTGAGCGCCCGCAGCGAGCCGGCGGCCAGCCACGGCGCGAGGAGGACCGCGGGCACCGCGATCAGGGTGGCCTCGACGAGCGCGAGGGCGGTGATCTGGAGCGCCGTGCCGCCGCGCAGCCGCAGCGTCTCCGTTACGCGATACCGCCGCTCGAGCAGGAGCGCCGTCGTGACGATCAGCCCGTAGACCGCGAGCAGCGCGAGCTGGATGAACGGCACGAGCACGCCCGCCCGCGCGAGATGGAGCGAGTGGTCCGCCTCGTCGAGCACCCGTGGCAGGTTCGTCTGGACGTCGAACTGCTCTCCGGCGGGCCTGCCCTCGTTGAGGCGCGTCGGGAGGCTCGAGAGCCGTTGCCTGACGGCCGTTGCCTCGCCCAGCGTCAGCCGCCTCGTGTCCGGCGCGACCCGCCAGCGGAGGCTCTGGTCACGCAGCCCGAGCGCGTCGAAGCTCTCGCGCGTGGTCACGAACGGCCCGGCGCCAGCGGTCGCCAGCGGGTCGCCCCACCAGAACGCCGAAGCGGTCCCTTCCGGGCTGTACGTCCCGACCACGCGGGCGGTCACGTGATGCGTCGGGTCGAGACGGCTCTGCGCCTCGACGAGGTCGCCGACGCGAAGCCCAAGGTCCGTCGCGACCGTGCTCGGCAGCGCGACCTCGACGGGGGCGCCTCGGGTCGCGGGCCACCGTCCCGAGGCAAGCTCGGCATGGGCGCGGACCTCGTCGACGAACCCGAACGCGATCGTGCCCTGCTCGGTGCGGAACGGCTCGGACTCACCGCTCGCGAACGTCGTCACGGGGACCTTCCCGAACGCGTCGGCGACGAGCTCGCGCACGCGACGGTCGAGGCCGTCCTCGGCCCCGCCCGAGAACACGTCGACGACGAGCTGGGCGTTCGCGTCCTCCACCGGAACGCGGGCGAGCCGTGCCCGCAGGCTCGACTCCGCCACCGCGTCGGCGTAGATGGGGATCGCCGCGACGAGCGAGGCGGCGAGCAGGACGACGAGGAAGGCGGCGCCGGTGACGAGCCGGTCGGCCGCGGCTGTCTTCAGGGGCAAGCTCCAACGGCCGGCGCGCACGCGTCGCGAAGTGGTAGCACGCGTCAGGCGAAGCCGACAGAAGTACGGGTTTCCGCCCGCCCGAGCCGGATTCGGACCCGTAGCGTTGCACGGTGGACGCGGGCGGACCGACGAGCGGTGCGATGTCCCGACGTGGCGCCCTGCTCTTCGCCGCGATGTGCGTGATCTGGGGGATTCCCTACCTCCTGATCAAGGTCGCGGTCGACGACATGAGCCCGTCGATGCTCGTCCTGGGCCGCACCGCGGTCGCGGCGCTGCTGCTCCTGCCGATCGCGGCCGCCCGGGGAGAGCTGCGCCCGCTCCTACCGTACTGGGCGCCGATCCTCGCGTTCGCCGCCATCGAGATCGCCCTCCCGTGGGTGCTGCTCGGGGCCGCCGAGACGAAGGTGTCGAGCTCGCTCACGGGCCTCCTGATCGCCGCGGTCCCGCTCGTCGCGGTGGTGATCGCGACCTCGACCCGCGCGGAGCGCCCGAGCCTCATGAGCGGAACCGGCCTTGCGCTCGGCGTGCTCGGGGTCGCGGCGATCGTCGGCGTCAACTTCGAGGGGGCGCACGCGGTCCCGCTCGCCGAGATCGGCCTGGTCGCGGTCTGTTACGCGGTCGGGCCCGCCATCCTCCAGCGGTGGCTCACAGGCCTGCCCGCCCTCGGGGTGATCGCGGCCTCGCTCCTCCTGACCGCGGTCGTGTACGTCCCCTTCGCCGCGACGCGCGTCCCCGACGAGACACCCTCGACGGCGGCGCTCGCATCGGTCGTCGCCCTCGCCGTCGTCTGCACGGCGCTTGCGTTCCTCCTCTTCTTTGCGTTGATCGCCGAGGTCGGCCCCGTCCGCGCCACCGTGATCACCTACGTCAATCCCGCCGTCGCCGCGGTGCTCGGCATCCTGATCCTCGACGAGCGCTTCACGACCGGGATGGCGATCGGCTTCGTCCTCGTCCTGGCGGGCTCGGTCCTGGCCACGCGCCACGGCTCACGACCCGTCGCTCGCGCCGAACCTGCCTATTCCGAGGCCGACTCGATCGCCGGCTGACGGCCGCGCCCGGGATCCGGCGTGTCCGGCTCGCCCTCCTCGGCGAGGGTCGAGTCGGCGGGCATGTTCTGGCGTCGCGAGAGCACGAGCGGCGGGACGGCGAGAGCGCTGATCCCGGCGCCGATCAGGTACGACGAGGGATAGCTCCACACGTCGGCCGCGCGACCCAGGGCGGGCTGGGCCCACACGCCGCCGGAGGAGCTCATCAGCGAGTCGAACGAGAGGATTGTCGCGCGTTGCCGCGACGGGATCATCCCGTTCATGTACGCCTGCCGGATCGGCATCGCGGCGGCGAACAAGAGGCCCCAGACGACGATCATCGCCAGCACGCCCCAGAAGCTGTCGATCGTTCCGATCAGACCGAGGGTGACCACGTTCAGCACCGCGAGGACGATCAGCCCGGACGTGCGGCGACGGAACAGGCGCCGGATGCGCGGGGCGGCGATCCCGCCGAGGATCTGCGCGCCGGCGGCGATCGCGGCCACGAGCCCGGCGATCTGGTACGCCTGCGGGTCGCCCCAGAGCTCGAGCAGGTACGGCTGGAGCGCGTAGAACGCGTAGAGGGCGACGCCGCCCGTGAGCAGGGACTCGACCATCAGCCACTTCACCGCGGGAACCCGCCAGCCGTACTCGATCGAGTCGCCCGCGATCCGGCGCACCTCGGTGACGACGCCGCCGCCCCGGTCGGGCGTGAAGCCGAGGTCGTGCATCAGCCGGAACGCGACCCCGAACATGACGACGAGCACCGCGCCGCGCAGCACGAAGGGCACGCCCAGGCCGGCGTGCTGGGCGATGAACCCGCCTGCGACGGAGCCGGTGAGCATCGCCGCCCCGGCGGCGATCTGGCCCCGCGCGAAGACCGCGTCGAGATCGCCCTGGAAGCCGGTCGCCCCGAGCGCGTCCACGAGCCACGCCTCGACCGCGCCGGAGAAGAACGTGAACCCCAGGCCGATCAGGATCGACACCACGGCCCAGGCCCAGAACGCCGCCTCGATCCGCCAGAGCAGGACGTAGAGCAGCGTCGAGCCGGCGAGCGTCAGCGTCCCGAGCAGGTACGAGGCGCGGCGGCCGACGGTGTCCGCGACGATCCCCGTCGGTACCTCGAAAACCATCATCCCGGCGGTGAAGAAGGCGTTCGCGGCGAACGCCTCGAGGTTCGAGAGGCCCGCGTCGAGCAGGAAGATCGTGTTGATCCCCCAGATCAGCGACGCCGCGAGCGTGTTCCCCAGCATCAGCGTGATGTACGTGCGCTGGACGGATCGGGACGTGGCGGTCACCGCTCCACGCTACGCGTCGCCGGAGAGCCTGGGTCGGCGGCGCCGAACGCCCTAGCGCAGCTCCCCGAGGGCGCGCCCGAGCGCCTGGCCGCCTTCGAGCACCGGCGCGAAGAGGTCGCCGTGCCGCTCCACCCGCTCGAGCGCCTCGCGCATCCCGAAGCGCCGGGGCGTCACGTCGTCGGTCAGCTCGTCCCAGCGGAGCGGCGTCGAGACCGGCGCGCCCGGCTTCGGCCGCACGGAGTAGACCGACGCGATCGTCTTTCCCCGGGCGTTCTGGCGGTGGTCGACGAGCACGCCCTCCCGCTTGCGCTTCAGCCACTCGGTCGTGACGAGCCCAGGGTGCCGCTCCTCGAGCCCGCGCGCCACGAGCTCGGCGAATGCGTAGGTCTGCTCGTAGGTCGCGCGCCGAGCGATCGGGACCAGCACGTGGATCCCGTCCGCCCCGCTCGTCTTGACGTACGACTCGAGCTCGAGCCGCTCGAGCTCTTCGCGGATGAGGTGCGCGACGCGGATCGCGAGCGCGAAGCCACCGTCGGGCGGGTCGAGGTCGAAGAGCACGAAGTCCGGCCGCTCGGGCTTGTCGACGCGGGAGTACCACGCGTTCATGTCGATGCAGTTCATCTGCACCATCCAGAGCACTGCCTCGGGCGAGTTGAGGAGCGGGAAGTCGACGAGCCGTGACCCTCCGTCGCGCGGGTACGTGCGGAAGGTGCGGGTCGGGATCCAGTCGGGCATCCCCTTCGGCGCCTGCTTCTGGAAGTAGACGTCCCCTGTCGCCCCGTACGGGAAGCGCTTCATCGTGAACGGACGGTTCCGGACATGCGGGACGAGGACGGGCGCGATCGCCCGGTAGTAATCGAACAGGTCGTGCTTTGTGATGCCGTCGTCCGGGAAGAGGACGCGCTCGGGGCTCGAGAGGCGGACCGACCGCTGTGCCACGGAGCTGGTTGTACCGATCCCGGTGGATGCGCCGCCGAGGTGGCCCTCCCCCTTTTGCGGCATGCGCTTTCGGCCGTTCCGCCGAAGGTTCGACCGGTGGCGCGGGTCGCCTGTTCGTCCGACAAGCTCCCGCGCCCCCGTTGCTGCTCTCAGCGCCTGACGGGATGCAAGACGCGCATTACGATGAAGGTATCGCCTCCTCACCCGGGGCGAGCTCCCCGTCCAAGGCGTCAAGGAGATCATGCGGATGAACGACCGAGAGCACGCCGCCTGGCAGGGCTTTCTGACCCTGCATGCCACGCTGACCGAGGAGATCGACCGGTCTCTACGTGAGACCCACGGATTGACCTTGCAGCACTTCGAGGTGCTGTTGCACCTCGACCGCGCACCCGGCAACCGCATGCGGATGGGCGACCTCGCCACCTCCGTGCGTCTCTCGCAGAGCGGCACCTCGCGACTCGTCGACCGGGTCGAGCGAGCCGGTCACGTCGTTCGTCAGGAATGCGACGCGGACGGGCGGGTCTTCTATGCGCAACTCTCGGAGAAGGGGAAAGCTCAGTTGCTCGAGGCACGTCCCACGTATGTCGCGAGCATTAAGGGCCATTTCGTAGAGCGCTTCGACGTTCGCGTGCTGCGCAAGCTCGCGGCGGGCTGGAAGCCGTCCCGAGCGACGTTGACCACACTGACCGTGCTCGCGCCGGAGCTGCCGATCACGGTCTAGCGCGCCCGGGAGGACTCGAACTCCGGCCCGCGGATGAGAAGGCGGCGCGGGTCGCCCGTGCGTCCGACAGCTCCCGCGCCCCCGTCCTCCTCTCCGCTGACGGCGGATCGCGCCGGGCGGGTCCCAGAGCCCTCCCGAATGCGGGACTTCTTGCGGCGGCGGACCGGACGTCCTGGACCTCCCAATTCCGGGATTCTGTGGAACGATCCGTCCAGGGGGTACTGCGGCTGGTTCGAAGGAGGTTGGGGGGCATGTCGAAGGTGTCTGTACATCTGGCCCGCGCGGGCTGGGGGCTGGCGGTCCTCGCCGTGAGCTCTGTGCTCGTGCTCGGGCTGCACGCTCCCGTGAGCAACGGCGCGACGGCGGCCGCCGTCGCGGACAACGCGGCGGACGCCGCGCCGGGCGGCCCGATTCTCGTCGTCACGTCGACGACCAACGGGTTCACGCGTTACCTCGCGGAGATCCTCCAGGCCGAGGGGCTGAACGAGTACGCGACAGCGGACGTCTCCGCTCTCGACGCGACGCTGCTGGCCGGCTACCGCGTGGTCGTGCTCGGCGAGGCCCCTGTGACGGCGGGGCAGGTGGCGGATCTGACCGCGTGGGTCGGAGCGGGCGGCAATCTGGTGGCCATGCGGCCCGACTCGAAGCTGCTCGGCCTGCTCGGCCTGACCGCCCCCGGTGGGAACCGGTCGGACCAGTACCTCAAGCTGACGGCGAGCCCGGCCGGCGCGGGCCTGGTCGGCGAAAGCATTCAGTACCACGGAACGGCGACCCGCTACACGCTGGCCGGCGCGACGGCGGTCGCGAACCTCTTCACGACCCCGACGAACGCGACCACGAACCCGGCGGTGACGCTGCGCTCGGTCGGCTCTGCCGGCGGCGAGGCGGCGGCGTTCGCGTTCGATCTCGCGCGCTCGGTCGTATACACGCGCCAGGGCAGGCCCGGCTGGGCCGGCCAGGAGCGCGACGGGGTCGCGCCGATCCGCGCAGACGACCTCTTCTTCGGCGCGAGGGCGGCCAACCCGCAGCCGGACTGGGTGGATCTCAACAAGGTGGCGATCCCGCAGGCCGACGAGCAGCAACGGCTGCTGGCGAATCTGATCACGCGGATGGCCCGCGACGTCTTGCCGTTGCCGCGCTTCTGGTACTTCCCGCGCGACGAGAAGGCGGTCGTCGTCATGACAGGCGACGATCACGCGTCCGGAGGTACGGCGGGCCGCTTCGACTCGCAGGCCGCGCAAAGCCCGCCCGGCTGCTCCGTGGCCGACTGGGAATGCGTGCGCAGCACGTCGTACGTCTTCGCGAACACGCCTCTCTCGAACACGGACGCGGCGGCCTACGACGCCCAGGGCTTCGAGATCGGGCTGCACGTGGACACGAACTGCGCCGACTGGACGCCGGCACAGCTCGAAGGCTTCTTCTCGACACAGCTGGCGGCGTGGCAGGCGAAGTACACGAGCCTGCCGTCGCCGGTCTCGAACCGGACGCATTGCATCTCGTGGAGCGATTGGGCCTCGCATCCGAAGACCGAGCTGGCCCACGGTATCCGCTTCGACACGAACTACTACTACTGGCCGCCGAACTGGATCCAGAACCGGCCTGGGATGTTCACAGGCTCGGGGATGCCGATGCGCTTTGCCGACCTCGACGGCACCGTGATCGACGTCTACCAGGCTCCCACGCAGATGACGGACGAGTCGGGCCAGACGTACCCGTTCAACATCGACGCGCTGCTCGACCGCGCAACCGGGCCCGACGGCTACTACGGAGCGTTCGTCGCGAACATGCACACCGACAGCGCCTCGTCGGCGGGCGCGACGGCGATCATCTCCTCGGCGCTCGCCCACGGCGTGCCGGTCGTGTCCTCGCGTCAGATGCTGACGTGGCTCGACGCGCGCAACTCGTCGTCGTTCGCCGCGATCGCGTACGGCGGCGGCGCGCTCTCGTTCACGATCACGCGGGGCCCAGGCGCGAACGGCCTGCGCGCGATGGTGCCCGCCTCGACAGCCGACGGCGCGATCACGGCCCTGGCTCGCGACGGCTCGCCTGTGCCGTTCACGGTGGAGGTCGTCAAGGGAATCGAGTACGCCCGCTTCGACGGCGCCGCCGGCAGCTACGAGGTGTCGTACGTGGCCGATACGGAGGGTCCCCTGATCACCGACATCGAGGCCGATCCCGACTCCGACGGAACGGCTGTCGCGACCTGGACGACGGACGAGCCGTCGAGCTCGCGCGTCGACTACGGCACGAACCCCGGCTCGCTCACGTCCTCGGCGACCTCGCCGGGCATGGCGACGAGCCACAGCGTGACGCTGACGGGCCTCGCGCCGGCCACCACGTACTACTACCGCGTGACCTCGATCGACTCCTCGAACAACAGCAGCACCGAGCCCGCCGGGACGCCGGCCAGCTTCAGCACGTCGGCCGCCACGCTGGTCGACACGACGGCCGCCGACCTCGGCGCGGGGACGCTCGGCACGGGGACGTACCTCGCCCAGGCCGGGAACGGCGAGGTCGTGCTCGCGCCCACGGTCGGGAGCGAGTTCGCCGGCACGGCTCTGCCCGCGGGCTGGACGAGCACGCCCTGGAACGCCGGAGGGGCGTCGACGGTGGCGAACGGCATCGTCACCGTCGACGGGGCGCTGCTCGCGACCGACTCGTTCTTCGGGCCAGGCCGCGCGCTCGAGTTCTCGGCGGCGATCGACGGCGAGGCCTTCCAGCATGCCGGGCTCGGCACCGATCTGAACGACGTCCCGTGGGCGCTGATCTCCTCGTTCGGCGGCAACGCCGGCCTGTTCGCCCGCACCCACAACGGGACCGCGACGGACACTCCGATCGGCGCCTCGACCGGTCAGATGCATCGCTACCGCATCGAATGGACGGCCTCCGGGCTCGCGTACTACGCCGACGGCTCACTCGTCGCCACGCATCCGACCACAATCGGCGCCGACATGCGCCCGGTGGTCAGCGACATCTTCGTGAACACGAGCACCGTGCGGGTCGACTGGCTCCGCCTCAGCCCGTACGCCTCCTCGGGGACGTTCACGTCGCGCGTGCTCGGTGACGGCAGCCAGGGCGAGTGGGGCAACCTCTCCGCAGACCTCGTCACGCCCGCCGGGACCTCGGTCGCGCTGAGCGTGCGGACCGGCGACACGCCGGCGCCGGACGGCACCTGGACGGACTGGCAGTTGCTCACGGGCAGCGGAGGGAACGTCGGCGGTACCTCGGCGTACCTCCAGTACCGCGCCGAGCTGGCGACGAGCGACGCCGACGTCACTCCCGAGGTGCGCGGCGTCGAGGTCGAGTTCCAGCCCGCCGGGCCTCCGCCGCCGACGGCGCTGTTCGGCGACGACTTCGAGAGCGGCGACCTCTCCACCTGGACGACCGTACGCGGCCTTGCAGTCACGGCCGATGCGGCGTTCGCCGGGAGCTTCGGCGCCCGGGCGAACGACAGCACGAACACCGTCGAGACCTGGGCTCGCAAGACGCTTGCGTCGCCGGCGCAGGATGTGACGACGACGGTGCGCTTCAAGGTCGACAGCCGCTCGACGGCGATGAACGTGCTGCTGCTGCGCAGTTCGGGCAACGTGGCGCTCGTACGGGTGTCGCTCAACGCGGGCGGCGCGCTGCTCTACCGCAACGTCGTGGCGGGCGTGAACCACGTCAGTACCACCGCCCCGTCGCCCGGCGCATGGCACGAGCTCTCGGTCCGCACGTTCGCCGACGGTGCGACCGGCCACGTGACCGTCACGCTCGACGGGAGTGTCGTGCCGGGGCTCGACCTCGTCGAGAACATCGGGACAGACCCGATCGGCCGTATCACGCTCGGGGACGAGACGAACTCGGACGTCTATTCGGCTGCCTACGACGACTTCGCGGTGACGGGCTAGCCACCCGGAGCGCAGCTCGTGTCGAAGCGGCCGCCCTGCCCGCCAGGGCGGGACGGCCGCTTCGCCCTTTTCGGGGCGCGCCGACCCGCGTTTCGTCCCTGCTGGGTACCCAGCGGGTACTCACCCCGCGATCGCGGGCTGCTCCGGCAGGTCGTCGGGCAGCAGGTGCACGGACGTGTCGAGCGTGAACGAGGCCTCGTGGAGTGAGAAGGGTTGACCGGAAGCCGCGGCGGCCGATTCGCGCGGAAGTCGTCGAATTGGAGGGAGAATCCGTCATGCGCCCGGGAGGATTCGAACCTCCGACCCGCGGATTAGAAGTCCGCCGCTCTGTCCCCTGAGCTACGGGCGCTCTCGGAGGAGGGTAGACGCTTCGTCGGACCCGTCGAGGAATCGCGCCCGTCGCGGCCGAAGGGCGATTCACTCGCCCGGGAGGCCAGGCGCGCTCCGCGATTTCACGAGCCGGAAGGAGGGGGCCTCGCGGGGGAACCATGTGGTTCCCCCGCGTGAGCCGCTCTGTCCCCTGAGCTGCGGGCGCTCTCGGGAGGAGGGTAGACGGTCGTGCGGAACGTGCCGAGCCGCGCGAAGGCGATGAGCGCGCCGAGGAACGCGATCGCGGCGCCGAGGCCGAACGCCCAGCGGACGCCGCGCTCGTCGACCAGCACGCCGCCGCCGGCCGTGCCCGCCGCAATCCCGACTGAGATCGCCGTGCCGAACCACGCGAAGGCCTCGGCCGCGGTGCCGCGCCGGGCCGAGCGGTCGATCAAGGTGTAGACGACCGCGATCGTCGGCGCGATCGGGAGGCCGGCGACGAACGCGAGCACGCAGAGGCTCGGGATCGAGAAGGCGAGCTGGAAGCCGACGAGCCCGAGCGCGATCGCCAGCGAGCCGAGCACGAAGCGACGAAGCTCGTTCCGGTGTGCGCGTGCCCCGGCTAGGAGCCCGCCGGTCAGGCTGCCGCCCGAGAAGCACGCGAGCGCGAGGCCGCCGAGCTCGCGCGACCCGTGCGCCTCGGCGAACGCCGGCATCGCGAGCTCGACGGCCCCGAAGCCCACTCCGATCGTCGCGGCATAGAGCACGACGGTGCGCACGGCGCGTGAATCGAGGGCACCGAGGAGCCCGGCGCCCTCATGCCGCGACGGCGGCGTCTCGCGCACCGGGCGCAGCCGTGAAGTCGCCAGCGTGCCCACGAGGCCGGCCGCTCCCGCCCCCGCCACGCCTGCGACGGGCTGCAGCGCGGCGAGCCCGGCGGCGAGGAGCGGCCCGCCGAGGAAGAACAGCTCTTGCAGGGACGCCTCGAGCGCATACGCGGTGGAGCGGAGCTCGTCGGGCGCGAGCCTCGGCCACACGATCCGAACGGTGGCCGGGAGCGGCGGCATGGCGAGACCCCCGAACGCGGCAGCCAGCGCGATCGGCGCGAGCCCCGCGTCGAGCAGCGCGAGCACGATCACCGCACCCATGCACGACGGGTACACGAGGCCGCGCACGGCGAGGACGCGAGAAGGCCCGAGGAGGTCGACGCGGCGGCCCGCGATCGGTGCGCCCACTCCGACGGCGACGGTGTAGCTCGCGACGCCGATGCCCGCCGCGCCGTAGCTGTAGCCCTCACCACGCAGGAGGAATAGGAGCGCGAGCGCGGTCATCCCGAGCGGCAGGCGGCCGACGAGCGACCAGCCGACGAGCGCCGCCGCATGCGGGCGGCCGAACAGCTCGCGGTAGCGGGCCAGCCCCGTCACTCCTCGAGCTCCTCCTGCTCGGCGAGGAACCGCAGGAACCAGTACGCGAAGACGGCGAAGAAGACGACGGACTGCTCGGCCGCCATCGTCATCCCGCCCAACTGCTGGTCGGTGAGACGGGAGAGCCCGAGGGCCCGCTCCGGAGCGTCGGCATAGAAGCCGTACACGGCCCGCGGCACGAGCGCGAGCACGAGCCCGAGGGGCGCCGAGAGGACGAACGCGGCGACGACGTACCCTGCGCGGGCTCCGGAGGAGAGGCGGTGCGGCTCCGTCTGCCAGACGCACCACCAGAAGACGACGCCCGCGGCGACGTAGCTCGCGTGCTCGAGCGCGAGGAGCGAGCCCGGACGGCCGAGTGCGGCGTCGTACAGCGCCGGGATGTGCCAGATCGCGTATGTCGCCACCCAGAGCGGTAGCGCGACGAAGGGCTGCGTCAGTGCCTTGACGACCCTCCGTCGCGAAAGCCTCGCCGCCAGCGCCGGTGGGATCCCGACTACGAGTAGGAGCGGCGCCCACTCCGCGAGCACGACGTTTTGCAGGAGGTGCGCCCAGACGAGGTACGTGCGCGCCAGCGTGTCGAGCGGCGTCACGAGCACCGCGACGAGCAGCGCGCAGCCCGCGAGGAACGAGATCGTCCGCGCTGTCTCGCGCCTGTTGCGAGTGGCGGCGAGATACCAGGCCGCGAGCGCGAGCGGTATCAGCGCCTCCGCGCTCCACGACCAGGCCCCGGGAGTCACGGCGCTACGCTACGTCCACGCGGGTGTAGCTCAGTTGGTAGAGCGTCAGCCTTCCAAGCTGAATGTCGCCGGTTCGAGCCCGGTCGCCCGCTTCGAGCTCTCCCTACCGACCACTCGCGGAAAAGTGCTGGTAGTCGCGGTCGCCCGACCAGCGGCCGCCCCAGCCCCAGCCGGCCTCCTCGAACGCCCGCACCGCGACGCCGCCCCCCACCGCCATCCCGGACCGGTAGGGACTGCGCCGCAGATACCGGCGGCTCGCCCGGTGGGACGTCGTGCCCGCGGACGTGACGTAGGGGTTCTCGATCGGGTTCAGGTCGATCGCACGGCCGTACGAGTGCTCCGACCACCGGGTCGTGCCGTCGACGTAGCGACAGTTGAACGCCGACGTGTTGTCGGCCTCGATCGAACCGAAGTCGCTGGCGCCGTAGGCGTCGACCGGGACCATGCGGCGGATCGGGAAGTGCGCCGCGTAGAGCCGGCGCAGCACGTCGAGCACCGGGCCGGCGACGTCGCGATGGACGACGAGTCGACCGGTGTGCACCCGACCGTCGAAGCCCCAGTGGCGAGCGCGCACGAGCCGTAGCTCGTCGAGCCCGACGGGACAGCCTGCGTGCCACGAGACGCCGGTCATCGTGGCGCGAAGCGACCCGGGGAGCGGGCTGATCGAGCCGCGGAAAGTCATCGGCGCCGCCATGCCGGCAGCCGACGTGACCGAGAGAAGCAACGCAGCGACGACCAGAGCCAGACGCACCGCGGAACGGTAGCTTCGCGCGCCGGTGTCCGACTCGTAGTCGGACACCGGGAGAGTCGGGGTGGCCGGATCCGAACCGACGACCTCCCGCTCCCAAAGCGGGCGCTCTACCAGGCTGAGCTACACCCCGTGTGGCGTAAGTCTACGGCTCGCCGCGCGCGGTTCCTCTCCGGCATGGTTTCACCTCGCCGATAGCCTCGCGCGGTGACGGAGATCGTCCTCCACGACGAGCCCTTCGCGGCGACGCGACATCCCCGGCTCGGCTACGCGATGGCGACGGGCGCCGCGGCGCTGTTCGCGATCAACGGCACGGTCTCGAAGGTGATCCTCACCTCCGCCGACATGACGAGCCTCAGGCTCACGGAGCTCCGTGCGACGGGCGCGTTCGTCGGTCTCGTCGCGTTCATCGCGCTGACGTCGCCGGGCCGCCTGCGGATCCGCCGGGACGAGATCGGCCTGCTGCTCTTCTACGGCGTCGTCGGCTTCGCGCTCGTCACCTGGCTCTACTTCGTCGCGATCGAGCGCCTCCCGATCGGGATCGGCCTGCTGCTCGAGTTCACGGCGCCCGTCCTCGTGGCGCTCTGGGCCCGCGTGATGTGGCAAGAGCACGTCCGCCGCCGGGTCTGGGCCGCCCTCGCGCTCGCGCTCGCAGGGCTCACTCTCGTCGCGGAGGTCTGGGAGGACGCCCGGCTGGACACCGTCGGGGTCGCCGCCGGGCTGCTCGCTGCGGGCGCGCTCGCGACCTACTTCCTCGTCGGCGAGCACGCGACCGGCCGCCGCGACGCCCTCTCCCTCACCTGCATCTCGCTCGGCGTCGCGGCGGCTTTCTGGGCCGTCGTGCAGCCGTGGTGGGGCTTCCCGTTCGACGAGCTCTGGCAGTCGGTGTCGCTCCAGGGCACGTTCGAGTCGACGACCGCGCCAGTCTGGCTCCTCTCGCTCTGGATGATCGTCCTCGGGACGATCATCCCGTTCGCCCTCTCCCTCGGAGCGCTCCACCACCTGCCGGCGACCCGCGTCTCGATCGTCGCGATGGTCGAGGTCGTGCTCGCCTCGATCGTCGCGTGGGTCTGGCTCGAGGAGACGCTCTCCGCAGCGCAGCTCGCGGGCGGCGCGATCGTGCTGACCGGCATCGTGCTCGCGCAGACGTCCCGCTGACCGAGTGGGCAGTACCCTTGGCGGCGTGAGCGTCCGGCGCGTCCTGCTCGCCTCGCCCCGCGGCTACTGCGCCGGCGTCGAGCGCGCGGTGGAGACGGTCGAGCGCGCGCTCGAGCACTACGGCGCGCCCGTCTACGTCCGGAAGCAGATCGTCCACAACCTCCACGTCGTGCGCGACCTCGAGGCACGGGGTGCGATCTTCGTCGACGACGAGCGCGACGCGCCACGCGGTGCGACCGTCGTGTACTCGGCGCACGGCGTCGCTCCCTCGGTGCACGCGAACTCCGCCGCGCTCGGCCACGACGTGATCGACGCGACGTGCCCGCTCGTGACGAAGGTGCACGTCCAGGCCAAGCGCTACGCGGCGGACGGCTACACCGTCCTGCTGATCGGCCACGCCGGGCACGAGGAGGTGGTCGGCACGATGGGCGAGGCGCCGAACTCGACGATCCTCGTGCAGGACGTCGCGGAGGCAGAGGCGCTCGAGCTCCCGGCCGACGCACGGCTCGCCTACGTCACCCAGACCACGCTGTCGGTCGACGAGACCGCCGAGATCATCGCAACGCTGCGTCGCCGCTTCCCCCAGGTCGTGGGGCCGAAGAAGGAGGACATCTGTTACGCGACCTCCAACCGGCAGTGGGCCGTGAAGGACCTCCTCGAGCACATCGACGTCCTGCTCGTGATCGGCTCGCGCAACTCGTCGAACTCGAACAGGCTGGTCGACGTCGCCCGCGCCGCCGGCGTGCCCGCCCACCTGATCGACGACGAGAGCGAGATCGACGAGCGCTGGCTCGACGGGGCGGAGACGGTCGGGATCACCTCGGGCGCGTCCGCGCCCGAGCGCCTCGTGACGCGGGTGTGCGACTGGTTCCGCGCGCGCGGCGTCGACGACGTCCAGCCGTTCCGGATGGTGGACGAGGACGTCACCTTCCGGCTGCCGGTCGAGCTCCGCCGCGAGCTCGAGCTGGCCGCCGCCCGGGCCGAGTAGCTCAGGCCTTCGCGATCGACGGCGCCTCGCCGGCGCCGGCGTCCAGCGAGGTCGCCAGGGTTTCGGAGCGGATCCAGTCGGCGTGCTCGAGCAGATCGGCGTCGCGCGAGGGGATTGTCAGCGCGATCCGATCCGAGAGCTCGAGCCCCGACTCCTTGCGAAGCGCGTTCACGTGCCGGATCAGCTCGTAGACGCGCCGCTCACGGTCGAGCTCCTCGTCGACGTTGGTGTCGAGCGCGACCGTGACGCCGTCCTCGGCGGCGACCGCCCAGCCCTCCTTGCCGGCCCGCTCGACGAGCACCTCGTCCGGCTCGAGCTCGTGCCCGGCGACGCGGAACCGTCCGCCGTCGAGCTCCTCGAACGCCCCCTCTCTCAGTGCGTCGCGGACCGCGCCGAGCTCCCGCCCGAGCTTCGGGCCGAGCACGGGCAGGTTCGGCTTGACGAGGAGCTCGGAGTCGACGGTCTCGAAGCGGACGTCCTTCACGCGCAGCTCGTCACGGATCTCCGCGGCCTGCGCCTCGGCCCGCGCGGCGCCTTCGACGACGAGCGCGCGGAGCGGCTGCTGCACCTTGAACCCCGCCGCCTGGCGGGCCTGGTGGCCGAGCGCGACGACTCGCCGGACGTCCGCGACCTCGGAGAGGAGCTCGTCGTCCGGGTCGCGCTCGTCCGGCCAGCCGGCCAGGTGGACGCTCGCGGGCGCGTCCTCGCAGACGTCGCGGACGAGCACCTGCCAGAGGTGCTCGGCGAGAAACGGCATCACCGGGGCGATCACGCGGACCGCCTGGGCAAGCGCGTGCCAGAGCGTCCGCAGCGCCACCTCGTCCCCGTCCCAGAAGCGGCGCCGGGAGCGGCGGATGTACCAGTTCGAGAGGTCGTCGACATACGCCTCGAACGCCCTGATCACGTCGACGGTCAGCCAGTGTTCGTACCCCGCCGTCGCGTCCCGCACGAGTTGCCGCGTGCGTGTGACGAGCCAGCGGTCGAGGGGCAGGAGCTCGGCGTCCGGGCCGCGCTCCAGATCGTCGAGCCGCGGTGCGAACGCCTCGACGTTGCCGTACTGGACGAGGAACGTCGCGGAGTTCCAGAGCGTGAGCAGCTTCCGCTGGATCTCGTGCGCGGGGCCGAAGCCGAAGAGGAGGTTCCGGTCGGGCGGTTGCGCGCAGAACTGCCAGCGCATGACGTCCGCTCCCATCCGCGCGAAGGCATCGGGGGCGTCGATCGTGTTTCCCCATGAGCTGTGCATCTCGCGGCCCTTCTCGTCGAGCATCTTCTCGTAGCCGAGCACCCTGCGAAACGGCGCCCGCCCTGTGAGCACAACGGACATGAAGAGTTGCGAGTAGAACCACAGGCGGATCTGCTCGCGCATCTCGGAGACCCAGTCCGCCGGGAACCACTCCTCCCAGTAGGCGTGGTCGGGCAGATCGGCCCGGGTCAGCCCGCGGGCCGCGCCCGTCGCGTAGCCCTCGGGGACGTAGTCGGGGCTCTCCCACCCGAGCGTGGAGAAGGGGACGATGCCGGCGTCGAGCCAGACGTCGCCGACCTCCGGGATCCGCTCGACCTCGGCGTCGCAGGCCTCGCAGCGGATGCGGATCTCGTCGATCCAGGGCCGCCTGAGCTCCTCGAGGCCCTCGACCGGCCTGGTCGCGCGCCCCTCGAGCTCGGCCTTCGAGCCGATCACGTTCAGGTGCCCGCACTCACAGGGGTAGAACGGCAGCGGCAGCCCGTAGTACCGGCGGCGCGAGATGTTCCAGTCGCCCATGTTGCGCAACCAGTCGTCCATGCGCTTGCCCATGTACGCCGGTGTCCACTCGACCGTCGCGTTCGCGTCCAGCAACGGCTGCCGGAGGTCGCCCACTGCGATCAGCCAGTCGTCGGTGACGCGCCAGATCAGCGGGGTGTCGCAACGCCAGCAATGCGGATAACGGTGGAGGATCGTGCCCGCCTCGAGCAGGAACCCCTGCTCTGCCAGGCGACCGACGATCTGGTCGGCCGCCTCGGACGTCGACATCCCGTGCAGCCAGCCGTACGCGTCGTAGAAGCGGCCCGCCTCGTCGACGGGCGACAGCACCGGCAGGTCGTTGACCTGTCCGAGCTCGAAGTCCTCCTGGCCCGCCCCGGGCGCGATGTGGACGATGCCCGTGCCCTCCTCGAGCGAGACCTCGTCCCAGGCGATGACGCGGTGCTCGACCTCGCCGCCGGGGCCGAGGTCGTCGAAGGGGCCGCGGTAGCGAAGGCCGACGAGCTCCTGGCCGAGTGCGCGGGTGGCGAACCGCTCGTCCGGATACCTGGCGACCGCGACCCACTCGCCGTTCTCCCGCCGACCGTACTCCGCGTCGGGCTTCACCGCCGCCGCGACGTTCGCGGGCAGTGTCCAGGGCGTCGTCGTCCAGACCACGAGCGACTCGTTCGGCCGCTCGGCCAGCGGAAACCGGACGAACAGCGAGGGGTCGCTCCGCTCCTGGTAGACACCCGCCTGGGTCAGCTCGTGCTGCGAGAGCGACGTCCCGCAGCGCGGGCACCACTCCGTCGAGCGGTGGCCGAGATAGAGCCAGCCCCGCTCGTGGACAAGCTTCAGGAACCGCCAGATGTACTCGATGTTCGTGTCGCTGAACGTGAAGTAGTCGTTGCCCCAGTCCATCCACTGGCCCAGCCGGACCGAGCCCTCGGTGAGCGCCTGCGACGAGCGGACGACGACGTCCCGGCAGCGCCGCGCGAACTCGGCGAGACCGAACGCCTCGATCTCGCGCTTCGAGTTGAGCCCGAGCTCGCGCTCGACGCCGACCTCGATCCACAGGCCCTGGCAGTCGAAGCCGTTCTGGTAGCGCTGGTGGTGCCCGCGGAGCGCCTTGTAGCGCTGGAAGACGTCCTTCAGCGTGCGGCCCCAGGCGGTGTGGACGCCGAGCACCATCCTGTTCGCGGTGACGGGGCCGTCGACGAAGCTGAACCGCGGCCCGTTCGCGTTCTGCTCGCGCAGCTTCGCAAAGGTCGTCTCGCGCTCCCAGAGCGCCAGGATCTCGCGCTCGAGCGCGTCGTGATCGGGCTTGTCCGGCAGCGGTGCGAACATGGCGCGATTCTAGGGAAGGAGTTTTGGGCCTCCGTCGTTGAGGAAACTGAGACACTTCGCCACCACCGAAACGGAAGGAAGCAATGGCCCTCGAAGTAACGACCTCGACCTTCGACGAGGAGGTCCTCCAGAGCGAGAAGCCCGTCCTCGTGGACTTCTGGGCGGAATGGTGCGGCCCGTGCCACGCCGTCGCTCCCGTGCTCGACCGCATCGCGGCCGAGCGTGAGGACGAGCTGAAGCTCGTCAAGGTCAACATCGACCAGGAGCACGAGCTGCAGCAGCGCTACGGCGTCGCCTCCATCCCCACCCTGATTCTGTTCCGCGACGGCGAGCCGTCGGCCGCCGTGATCGGCGCGCAGCCAAAGGGCGCGATCGAGCGCTCGCTCGGCCTCGTCGCCGCGTAGCTCTCCCCCACACTCCCTCCCTCGCACGAGGCCCGGCTCGCCGGGCCTCGTGTCGCGGGGGGCCTCAGTACTGGCGCGGCTCCTGCTCTGCGCGCCACGCGGCGAGCGCGTGCTCGACGGTCGTGAAGGCCAGCTCGCCCGGGCCGGGGAGCGTCTCCGGAGTGAACCAGCGGAGCTCGGCGACGTCGTCCGCTGCGACCGGCTCACCGCCCTCCGCACGCACCGCCCAGTAGATGTTCAGCGTCGCCACGGCCTCGGGCGCGTCGCCGTACACGTCCATCCAGATGCCCGCGAAGCGCGGGAGGGCCGCCACGAGGCCCGTCTCCTCGGTGAGCTCGCGGCGAAGGCCGTCGAGCGGATGCTCACCCTCCTCGAGAAAGCCGCCGGGACAGTCCCACAGGCCGAGGTACGGCTCGACTGCGCGCCGCGCGAGGAGCAGCCTGCCCTCGCCGTCCTCGACGAGAGCGCTCACGCACGGCGCCGAGTTCGCGTAGTACGTCGACCCGCAGCCGGGGCACTGCGCCTGGCCGGCGCCCCGCTCGAGCTCTGTCCCGCAGCGCGGGCACACCGTCCAGCCGGAGAGAAACGCCATCGCCTCGCTACCGTATCCGCGTGAGCCCGCGCCACGTCCCGGCCTCTGTGACCGAGCTCTCCCGCGTTGGTCTGCTCACGTCCCTCCCGGGACAGACGCTCACGCGGCTCGCCGAGCGGATGCACCGCGAGGAGGTGCCTGCCGGCCGGACGATCGTCTCCGAGGGCGACGGCGGCGACCGCTTCTACGTGCTCCTGTCCGGGCTCGCGGCGGTCACGCAGTCCGACCGCGGGGCCCGCGCCGTGCTCCGTCCGGGCGAGACGTTCGGGGAGGTCGCGCTCGCGATGGGGATCCCCCGCACCGCCACGGTCACCACGATGACCCCGTCCGTCGTCGCGAGCTGCGACCGCGAGACGTTCGAGGAGCTCCTGCGTCCCCTGTTTGCCGACGACGGGGACTAGACGCGCGGACCGCTATTCGAATTGGACCAAAGAGCCGCGCTGCTCTTCGAGCCGAGCACTAGCCCAGGCGGCTCAAGCGAGGTCCTCGAGCACCGCATCCGAGAGCCGGGGCCAGGCCTCCTTGGCCCAGTCCCCGAAGTCGCGCGCGGTGAGGACGGCGCAGGCGACGCCGCGCTCCGGGTCGACCCAGAGAAACGTCCCGCTCCCGCCGAAGTGGCCGAAGGTCGCGGGGGAGGTGCGCGAGCCCGACCAGTGCGGACTCTTCTCCCCCTTGAGCTCGACGCCGAGGCCCCAGTCGAGCGGGCTGAAACGGCCGTAGTCGGGGAGGACGCCGT
>Ga0207428_10001594_pt1 | contig 23620 bp, 22 predicted proteins | sample RhiMethybrSRZTD1_FD_187600 | JGI IMG/M metagenome (GOLD analysis project Ga0207428, IMG submission 187600) | Populus rhizosphere microbial communities from Tennessee, USA - Rhizosphere MetaG P. TD hybrid SRZTD1 (SPAdes) (version 3) | ecosystem: Host-associated > Plants > Roots > Rhizosphere >...
GCTTGTTGCCATGCCAGACGCATCCGCTGAAAAGGCGAACATGACTGGATGCAGCCAGAGCCGCTCTCGCCACAATCGGCGGGGACCGGCAGTCCCTTCGGCGGAGCATTTTACTGCCTGAACGGTCGACGTAAGCCTCCCAAGCGAGGACTTCGCCCACAGCCGGCGCTCGTCGGCGCTCCTTATACGCTCAACCTGTGTCGAAGCACATTGCCAGGCAGCGGCAGACCGTTGAGGACGCCCTCGCTCGGATGGTGGCGGACCGCGGACGTGTGGCTTCCGGCTGGGCGGAGGCGTTGCGCGAGCTCGGAGTGGTTGACCGAGCGGTGTATCAAGCGGTGGCCGACACGCCCACTCCCGAGTTAGACCGCCATTTTCGCCGGCTCTCGAATGCGGCCAACTACTCGCGCCTGTGGCTCGGTATGGCGGCCCTGATCGCCATCCTCGGCGGTAGACGAGGGCGCCGTGTGGCCTTCGAGGGTCTGCTCTCGATCGCCGCAACCTCAACGACGGTGAACCTCGGCATCAAACCACTTTTCCGCAGGCGGCGACCGGAGCGCGCTTACTCAGTGTCAGAGGCTCGTTCTGTGAGGATGCCGGAGTCTGCATCGTTCCCCTCCGGCCATTCCGCATCGGCGTTCGCTTTCGCATATACCGTGGGGCGGCATCTGCCGGGGTTAGCCGTGCCGATTCGGCTGCTTGCCGGCGCGGTTGCCTACTCGCGAGTCCACACCGGTGTGCACTATCCAGGGGATGTCGTCTTCGGCTCCATCATCGGAGCCGGTACTGCGGCCACCGTGGCAGCGGCCAGCGACCGGATGTCCCGAACCGAATCCGGAAGTGTGTCGTAGAGGGGTGACTACTGTGACGCATCGTGCGGCGGGAAGGGATGCATCCCGGTCTGCTCAGGCGTGGGGGGCGGGAAGCGCGCTGATGGCGAGGCGCCTGGATGTCGGGCGGAGATCCGAACCGCCAGCGCCGCCGGGCGGCTGGCGAACCTTACTGGTGGGCTGAGGGTCACTGCCTCCCCATCGATTCCCGCATGCAGCGGCGCGGGGGCTACAACCTCCAAGTACGGCGCGTTCCAGGCGCGCCCGGGAGGATGTTGTCTGGCGTCAGGTACGTCGAGAATGACGATGCCCAGGAGACCGCTGTTAAGTGAAGGGCGGCTTCCGATTACCGGCCGGTCCAGTGCATACGGGTTGTTCGAGACCAGCATGACAGCGAGTTGAGCGTGCTCACGCCCGGCATCGTCCACAAGGCGCAGGGCCGGCGTCTCTCCGCTGGGACCAAGCACCCTCTGTGCGGTCTCTAGGAGGGTATGCACCTTGGCGTCCCGATAGGCCGACTCTTGGACCGCCTCACCGTATACCCCGAATGAGACGTTGTTGAGAAATAGGCGTCCGTTTACGTCCCCCACGTCGATCCGACGCTCTACTGCCTCGCTGAAGGCGTCCAGGGCGCCGACTAGATCATGCCGGTCCACTCCGAGATCGAGCGCAAAGTGGTTGCGTGTCCCGGCGGGGATGCAGATGAACGGCAGTCCACGCGCTTCGGCGACTGCTGCCACGACCGCCAGGGAGCCGTCACCACCTGCCATCCCCAGCGCGTCCGCATCACCTGCGACCGCCTCGTCGACGAGCCCGGCCAGATTCTGTCCCGGCTCCAGCGTGACGGCCTCGATTCCGCGGTCACGCGCCTGCTGTGCAACCCCGGCGCGAGCAGCTGCGCCACCGCCCGACCGCGGATTGACAAACAGCACCGGCCGTCTTGGCCGGGAAACTGGACGCCACCCATATTGCATCGGTTCGACCTGGCTCTGGCTCATTAGGGGAATCCAAGGGGCAAGTGATTGTCGGGTCTCAGCGGCCACGCCCGCCTGACCCCACCTTAGGCCCGGCTCTAAATCCACGCATCGAAAGCGGTGTCACGTTTCTCGCCTAAGGGTGCCATTGTCCCCTCGAGGACGACGAACTGGACCACGCCACGTGTTAGCAACCTCTTTCCACGCCTGCCGCTCAGGCCAACCCGGTACCGCATGCCCGCGAGCCGGCGGTGGCGCGGTTACGTATGCGTACAGCGTGAATGCGTGATGCCCGCTGGTCACGGGCGAAACGCTAGGAACTGGCTTCCTTAGCCACATCGTCGGCGTAGGCACGGGCGTGGTAAGCGTCTAGCATGGCTGGCTGCGCGTTGTCGACGGCCACTCGGCGAAGTCGAGAGCGTCGGCGGCATCAGCTTCGGCCCAATCGGCCGTCAAAGGCGGCGCCCTTGGCGTCCAGCTCTCGAGTCCGCCTCTCGATCTTGGCCTTGACACCTCATTCGCCGATCGCCAACCACTAGGCGCCTTGCTGCGGCTTGGAGCTGCTCCCCATGGCGGCCATCCTCCGCCAGTGGGCTGGGCGCCCCAAAAATGTTCGGCACCCGTGGACGCCGCTTTGATGATCGCGATCACCCCATCGGCAGTAACCACCTCTCCCAGCCCTCGACATCAACGCCTGAGCTGAGCCACTGATCGCCGTCGGGGCTTTGGCAGAGCCTGGTTTATTGCCGAAGCCCTGTGAGGACTTAGAAGTCCAGAGATGGTGTTAGACGCGCAGATCATAAGAGGCATCGTGGTGATTGATATCATTGTCGTCATTGGACAGGGGTCTCTTGGCAAGGTGATCGCGCGGCGATGCCATGCGGCCATGATGGTGGCAAGAGAACTGTTCGGCGAATGAGTCCAGGGCTTGATCAGCTCTGCAGTCGCCGCAGCACAAATGGCTCGCCGGGCGCCAGCACCCGAATGCGTTCGGGATTTTCGACGCGGTCCGGCAATGAGTCCGGGTCGGCGTTGAACGGCGGGAAGTCCGGAGCATCCACGCTGCCCCAGTGGTACAGCAGCAATGGGGTGTGTGGGTAGGCGTTCGCCATCGCGACAGCGCCGTCGAGTCCGAAGTGCCACTCGCTATCGGAAAAGTCGAACAGCATGGCATCTGCGCCGGGCATGCGCAGGTGATGGTCGGGGATGAGCCGTGAATCGCCGGGCGCCCAGATAGTCCCGTCTGGGGTGTCGATCCAAAATCCGCAACAGTCCTCCGGTTGGAAGATGCGATCGCTCGCGCCAGGGGACTCGTTTTGCCACGCGTGGTCGGCAGGGGTGACCTCCACACGGACCGGTCCGATCGGGAAATGCTCGCCGATATCGTGACCGTACGCCGGCAAACCTTGCTGTTTCATAAGCGAAGCCACGTACTGCGTCGAGTGGTACGCACGCGTGGCACCAGCAAGATCACGACAAGTGGGAACACTGAAGTGGTCATTGTCGCTGTGCGTAATGAGCACGGCGTCCAACATCGGCACGTCGGCGGGCGAGATCGGGAACTCAATCATCACCGGCATGTCGAAACCACCCAGCAAGGGATCAACCATCACCGTTGTGCCGCGACTGTTGATCAAGAACCCGGCCATGCCAAGCCACCGCAGAACGGTCCCGTCGCTGGCCTCAAAGGCTTCCGCTCCGAACGGTTGAGTCTTAGGGGCTCGGGCCTGACGTTGCATGGCGAGACCATATCGCGAGGGTGGACATCACAGGTGTGTCAAAACAGCGGATCTTGAATCCATTGGGGGTAGTGGAGCAGGTCAGAGCTGTCAGTGATGACCAGGGCGACGGCGAGCAGCCGAGCGCGAAGCAAGCGTCGGTGATGCCGCGCTGGCGTCGGCGGCTCTTCGTCGCCTTCACCGCCCTAACGGCAGACGCCGCTGTGTACTTCAACTTCCCGCGCGACCGCACAGTGATCATCGGGTCTCGCATTCCGCTCTGAGCCCGTCTGTTGCGGCGAGCCTGGCATTGATCGCAACGATCCGCATTCTTGGTCAACGCGCCTCACTCGCTCGACGGCCGATCGCGGGCCCCTAGGCTTTCACTAGGCCAGCGCGGCAGCACGGCTGAGGATGTGGGTCGAATGGATGTTCGTCTGATTACCGACGGTGAGGTCGAGGAGCGTGAGCTGGACGAGTTGCCGAAGCTCCTCAAGGGTGAGGACGGTTTCGTATGGGTGGACATTCCAGCTGGTGACGAGGACGCACTGCATGTGCTCTCGGAGGTGTTCCGGTTTCATCCCATGGCCGTGAAGGACGCAGTGGAGCGAAACCGTCTCCCCAAGATGCACGCCTACCACGACCACGTGTTCGTCGTGCTGCATGCGCCCGAAGTAGGAAAGCACGGCCATGTGCACTACGTCGAGTTGGACCAGTTCGTAGGCGTTCGCTACCTGGTGACAGTGCATGGACCCATGAATCCGGCCGTCCACCCAGACGTTGCCTTGCGCGAGACCTACGCGGTGCTGGAGCGGATCCAAGCCGGGCGGCTGCGGCCGGTCACACCGTCTCAGCTTTCCCACGCCATTGTCACGGTGCTGACTCGCGAGCAAGAGGACTTCATCGAGCTGCTGACCAAGGATGTCTGGCAGCTTGAACAGCGGTTAACTGGCGGGAAGGTCGGCGATCCCGAGGTGTACCTCAACGAACTGTTTCTTGCCCGACACGGCCTGCTCGCCGTACGCACCATGGGCGCCCAAAGTGGCGCCATATATCACAGCATGACCACCCTGACCGGCATCTCAAACGAGGGCAGACAGCTCGTGGCGGATAATGCGCAGCAGTTCGACCGGGTCCGCAGCCTGGCCGACGGCGAGATGGAGTATCTCCACGGTGTGATCGAGTTCTACCAGACCGTCCTCAGTGTCAAATCGACACTTCTCGGCCAAGCGCAAAACGAGAAGGTGCAACAGTTGACGGAGGCCAGCAAGAAGATCTCCGCCTGGGCCGCGATCTTCTTCGCCCCGACCCTCATCGGCACCGTCTACGGCATGAACTTCGACCACATGCCCGAGCTGCACTGGGCGATCGGCTACCCTCTTGCACTGCTCGCAATGCTGCTGTTGTCAGTGGGGCTCTACCTAATGTTCCGAAGGCGTGACTGGCTGTAAAGGCTTAAGAGCCTCGCGGAGCAGGCATGACTTGATCATCTGAAGGTCGCAACCGCTTCGCATGAGCGATCATCTTTCTCACACGACCCGGCTCAGGTGATCACCACCAGCCCTGTCTGCGAGCCCAACGCAACGGGATCAGAGAGATAGCTAGCATGATCAACAACAGGATGATCACCGGCACCCCAATTCCTGGAATCGTTGACGATCACCTTCATGCCAGGAGGGCAAACTCAGGCCCTCCAGACAAATCTGCCTGACTTTTGCAGGCGTCCAGGCTCGAATGTTCGGAAGGCATGCCTGACTTCGCACCCTCAGCTCTTGGGATCAGAGCCGGCGCATCCGGGTCCCACCGAGCACTCGGCCCGGCCCCTGAGCGCCGCGTCGAAAATCTTGCTCACCAGGCGAGAGTCGATTCGGGGTACGTCACTGCAGTGCGGACAACAGCCGCATCACGTTGTCGATGTATCGCTTGGCACGAGGTCGTCGGGTCCACTCTTGGGCTGTGAGTTCGCGGCAGGCTGCTCGGTAGTCGTCGGAGATCTGTTGCAGATCGGCGACGAAACTTGGATCGGTGCCCATCAGCGAGATTTCGTAGTCCAGACCGAAGGAGCGGTAGTCCATGTTGGACGAGCCGATCACGCCGGCGACGTCGTCGACGGTGAAGAACTTGGCGTGCAGCACCGTGGGCTTGGGGTAGAGGTAGATGCGGACGCCGGCGTTGAGCAGTTCTTGGTAGTAGGACGCCTGGGCGTGCTGCACGACGAATTGATCGGCTAACTCGGAGACGAAGAGCTCGACCGCGACGCCACGATAGGAGGCGGTGGTGATGGCTTCCAGCAGCGATTCGTCCGGGACGAAGTAGGGGCTGGTGAGGGAGAGACGGTGCTGAGATCGATGTACCAGGGCGGTGAAGAGTCGCAGATTGGGGATCGTCAGGTATCCCGGCCCGGACGGAAGCAGCTGCATTGGCTGCTGATCGACACTGTAGTTCTCCGGCGCAGTGATCTCCTCCGGTAGGCGCTGACCGGTCTCGGTGTACCAGTCCAGGGCGAACACCGCGTCGAGTGAGGAGACGATCTGGCCGCTCAGCTTGATGTTGAGATCCTGCCACTTTCGACCGATCTTGATGTTTTTTCTTGCTAGATAGCTGGCGTCGATCATGTTCTGAGAGCCCATAAATCCGACCTCACCGTCGACCACCAGCAGCTTGCGGTGGTTTCGCAGGTCGGGTCGGCGCCAGCGGCCCTTGAGGGGATGGATCGGCATCATCTGATACCACTCGATCCCCGCCGCGGTCATCTGCTTGTTCATCTGGCCGAAGCCGGGGTACTTCCGGGACCCGAGGTGGTCGTAGAGGAGTCGCACCTTCACTCCGCGGCGAACCGCATCGACCAAAGCGGCGAAGAAGGCGTCGGTGGTGTGGTCCCAGGCCATGATGTAGATCTCGACGTGGACCCAACGCTGGGCCTGGCGGACGGCGGCGGTCATCGCCGCGATCGATGCGTCATAGTCACCGAACAGGCCGTGGCTCGTACCGGTCATCATCGGCAAGGACGTGAGGCGTCGGTTCAACCGCACCATACTTTCCATCCCGATCGGCAGTTCGGAGTTGGTCGGCGGCAGATCGGCTGTGTGCTCCAAGATCACGTGGTTGGCCTGGGCCTGGATCCGCTCCCGGCGACCACGCACAAACGGGCTGCCGATGAGGAAGAACAGAATCAGCCCGAACACCGGTGTGACCATGATGAGCAGCAGCCAGGCCAGCGAGGATGACGGTCGACGATTCTGGGGAATCGCACCGAGCGCGATGATCTTGATCACCAAATCGATCAGAAGCAGCGGCAGCGGAAGCCACTGGAAGACGATCATCATTCCCACCACCTCGATCAGTCGAGCGCCGTCAGCCGTTTGGTGACAGGCCGCAATCTAGTCACCGGCAGACCGACATGACCCTCGGTCCTGGCCGGCGCACGGCTCGGTGATGCCCCGCAGCCCGCGGGACGATCCGTGGTGCGCCGCCCGTTGGCGCGGACTCTCCGCGCTGGCGGCATGATTCAGGTCAGGCAATCTTCTTGGTCTGTGCAGTCAAGGGCCGCCTGGATCGGCCGGTTGATGTCTGCGTCGAGTTAGACATTGCGAGTCATCAGGGTCAACCGCAGGAATGCAGATGGTCGTGAGCGCAGCCGCTATCCAGACCGTTGTTCGCCGTCCGGGTGGGGCAGCCACAACGCGAGTTATCGGCGGCGAGCCGCACGGGTGACGAAGGCAACAACCGCTCGCCCAGCGGACATGCACTCAACTGACAGCCATGCCGAACCGTGGTCGAACAACTGTCACCAGCTCCGGAAGATGTATGTTTCCGTTACAACCGTCGAAACCGTAGCACTGCGATGTCAACGATCCGGCGTGTCGATTGAGGTGTCGTCCAGCAACCCTCGCTCCGCCAAATCGACTGCTTCGGAAACTCCCGGCGGCGGAGGATCTGCCGCCGGCGGCACGTCGTCAGGCACGTAATCTTCCAGGCCTGCGGCCACTCGGTCACGCTCGGCCGCCAGCGCGAACTCGTCGTCATCTCGGCGCGGCATACCACCATGCTCGCTACGCCGGCGAGGCAGACCCGGATCGAACTCCGGCTCCAGTGGTTCATCAGGTAGGCGTTCAGACACAAGGACTCCCTACGGTTTGTTATATCTACCCAATCAGCAGGACTGCAAGGCTCGGCCGCTGCCCCGCCTATCGAGGCTGGACAGCCGCCCCGGGTTCGGCACTAGTGATCTTCGCCGCTTTCACGGGCCTGTGCATGGTTGAACTGGTGGCTCTCCGCTTGCGAGATGTTGATCTTGATGCCAGAGCGGCGCGCTGGCATGGCGCTTCGGTTCGCCTGGTAACCGGGGCAGCCCGGTGGATCGATATCCTCACCATCCGTGCTGTGAGGGTGAGCGTTGTGCGCACTCTTGATCGCGCTTGAAACGGGCGCGGCCGGGTCTGCCACCTATGTCGCCGACGTGTTGGCGACGCCGGCACTAGCTGCGGGGAACGGTAACCAAGGCGGTGACAAGCACGGGTCGGGGCCGACGCGGCCCTCGCCTTCATCAAGGGTTCCTGTGCAATAGCCGCAGTCGTCGTAGCTTCGAATAGCGGTGTTCGACCGGTGAGCGTCGGCCTCTCGTCGTAGGGAGCAGTGGTGTGGCAAACAATGACTCGGAGAATCATGTTCCTCGGCGCTTTGTCGGGCGGCTTGGTCGGCCTCGGGCTCGTCGCAACCGCTACCGGCGTCGGCGCGGCGTTCTCGCGGCATCCGTTTCAAGGAGCCTTGCCGGTTCGCTCCTTCCCCTCGTACAAGGGCCGGCGGAACTTCCCGGGCCTCTGGTGGTCACCAACGATGGGCGTCACATCGCCTTCCGTGACAAGTAGGACAGGGTCTGGGGCCCAGTGCCCCCAACAACGCCTTCTCACTCTTTCTGGCCAAAGCGCAGGTCATGATCACCCGCTGGCAATTGAGAACCGACAAGCGTAGACCGGGGTATGGACCAGGTGGATACACGGGCGCGACGAGCAGCCCGTTCTAGGAACGTCGCTACGACGTCCTCGTGGTAGGAGTGTGATAGGAGTGGGTCTCGCCACGGGTGCGTAGATGAAGCGGCTTCTTGAGTATTTAGGTGTTGCGCGCTCAAGCGGTAGTAGGCGAGGTGGCCGCGGCTCGGGCGAGTGGGAGAACCTTTATTCGGGTGAGGGTGAAGGATGCCAAGCCGTCCCGCACGAAGGGTAGACCGTCGAGACGCTCCTGCGCCTCGGCCACGTCCGTCGCGGCGATCACCAGCCACACGCGTTGTTCGGTCGTGTCGATCCAGCCGCTGTGGAGAAATCCCGCGTCGAGCATCGGCACCAGCCACGCGGTTGCCATGCGGTGCTCCTGGTCAGTGACCGGCTGGTGGAGTGTGCCCTCGGCGATCATCAACATGCTGAATCTCCTCCCGTGGCGACCGGATAGCTTTCCTGCCGATCGGTCCGGTGCTGCGATGACTACGACCTTCAGGTCTGGCGTCTCACCTGGGCAGCTGTTCTCCCCGGCGGGTGTCACAGCCACTATGGCTCCAGGGCGCGGTCGTGTCTAGTGCCCTCATCATCGCCTGTGGCGCGGCTGGGTCTCACACCAGGTCGGCGACATCTTGGCACGCCGACACAAGCTGCGGGGGAACGGTAAAACCAACGCGGTGACCGGCGGGGGTGGGGGCTCGTTCGATCGCCGTCGAAAGGATCTGGCCTCCACAATATGGGTACTTCGAACAGCCCTTGGCACTGCTGCTTGCACAGGCACTTGAGGCGGGTATGCAGCGATGGGTGCAAGGGGGTCTCTCGGGCTGCATTGCCAGCCACAGCCGCCTTCACGACGTCCTGGGGCGGGGTTGCAATCGCGGCAGGCTGGGCGCAGGCTACGGGGGATGGCGACCGTCCTGATTACGCAGTGCCTGCAACGTGACTTCGTCGACCCGATCGGCCCTCACGATCCGCTGCCAAACCTGCTGCACGTCGGTTACTCGGAGGCGGCCCGCCTGCTCGGGCCGGAGCCGGCCGCAGGCCCCCTAGCCCAGCTCATCCAGTGGGCGCGTGGTCTGCCCTCGAGGGCGATCGACCTGGTCCACATTCGTGACTGGCACGACCCGACCGATCCCGCACAGCGCGAGCACCTGGCGCGCTTCGGCGCACATTGCATCAAGGACACGATCGGCGCGCACCTCGTGCTGGAGATGGACCATGGGGCGGAGACTGCGGCCAACGAGTGCATCGTCGACTCGATCACGCTTAACGACCTGGAGGGCACCGACCTTCAAGAGCAACTCGACCGGATCCGGCGCGGGCACGGCGGCGAACCCCTGCGTGTCGGTGTCGTCGGGGTCTGGACCGAGGCGAAGGTCAGCTTCCTGCTCTACGACCTGAGGACGCGTCTTGGCATCGACGAGCTCGCGACGTGCTCGGCGCTCACGGCCAGCGCGTCGCGTACCCAGCACTTCAACGCCCTCTCACAGCTGGACAAGATCCTCGGCGTTAGCTGCTTCGACTCCCTCGCGGACTTCGTCGACTGGTTGCGACCGGGAGCCGAGCTCGACCTGCCGCGGCACCCGGTGGGCTTCGAGCCTCGGATCGGCGGCCGTGAGGCGGCCGCGCTACAGGACGGCGACCGGGGCATCGTGGCGCACCTCTTCCGCGACAGCACCGAGGTGGATCTCGACCGCTTACACGGCGGCTTCTCCGAGGCCACGGTCTGGCGCGCGGTCAGCCGGGACGCCCTCGGCCAGCAGCACGCACCGGCGGTGGTCAAGCTCGGCCCGAACCGGTCGATCGCGCAGGAACGGGTGGCGTTCGAGCAGGTCGAGGACGTGCTGGGCAACAGCGCCCCGCGTGTTCGGGGCTTCGTCGACCTCGGCAGCCGCGCAGGCCTCAAGTACTCCTACGCTGCGATGGGCCAGGGCGGTGTGCGGACGATGCAGTCGATGTTCGCGGCAGATATCCCGACCCCGCAGCTGGCCTCGCTCGTGGAAACCACGTTCGACGAGATCCTCGGGCCGCTGTACGCGGCGGCCCGCTACGAACGGCTGCCGCTCTTCTCCCACTACGAGTTCTCCGCCGACAAGGCCCCGCACGTCCGAGCCGCCGTCGCCGCCCTGGTGCCGGATGCGACACGGACGAGTCTCGAGTTCCCCGGCGGACTCGAGTTGCCGAACGTCAGCGGCTTCTACGACGAGTTCCTCACGCGCACCCCTCTCCCCATGCAGGACTACCACTACGTGTCGTACGTGCACGGCGATCTCAACGCAGCCAACATCCTGGTCGACGCGCACGACAACGTGTGGGTCATCGACTTCTTCAGCGCCGGTCGTGGGCACGTCCTCAAGGATCTGGCGAAGTTCGAGAACGATCTCCTCTATCTGCTCACGCCCATTGATGGCGACGCGCAACTGCGAGAGGCGATCTCGATCACCCTCGCCCTGAGAGAGGTCGCCGATCTGGGCGCCCCGCTCGCTGACCTTCCCGATGACGTGCGGTCGCCGCACCTCGTCCGAGCGTGGGAGATTCTGCGGGTGCTGCGGAGCACGATCAGCGAGGTCTGCCACGAGGATCGCAACCCGCTGCAGTACCAGGTGGCCGGACTGCGCTACGCCGTTCACACGCTCAGCTTTCCGGAGCCCTCGCGGCTGCAGAAGCAGTCGGCGCTCGTCGCCGCGTGCTCGCTCGCCGACCAGATCGCCCATACCGTGGAGGCCGACCTAGTGCTGCGGGTCGACTGGGTCGAATCCCCGCGGATCAGGCCCGGCCGCCTCGGGATGACGATCTGTCCCGGTCGGCGGGACCGCGATCGCAACCTCAAGGCGGACCTTGCCCGACTGCGCGCCGAGGGCGTGGATCGCCTGCTCTGCCTGTCCACGGATGCCGAGCTCGACTGGGCCGGGGTCCACGAACTCGGCAGCAGAGCCGAGGCGTTCGGGCTCAACTACCGCTGGCTACCCGTGCCAGACCAGGGAACGTGCACGCTGAGCGAGGCCGGAGACGTCGTCGGGTGGTGTCGCGACGGGCTCGAGCGAGGCGAGTCGGTCGTCGTGACGTGCATGGGCGGGCTCGGCCGGAGCGGGACGATCGCTGCGTGCACGCTGGTCGACGTTGGCATCTCACCGACGGCCGCGATCGCGTCCGTCCGGGCGGCGCGGGGGCCGCGCGCGATCGAGACGTCTGGGCAGGAGGAGTTCGTCAGCAGGTTCGCCGCCCGCTGAGCGCCCCGCGCCCGCCAACGTCGAAGGCGCTCGGTGCTCAGAAAGCGGTCGCGGCCGACTTCCAGTCCCGGAGGCGCTGCGCGATGAGCTTGGCCCGCTCGTCCTCGCTCCCGCCGTCCAGCACCTGGAGGTCTGACGGGTCGGCGCGAAGGTAGATACCGGCGGTTCGGGCATTCAGCCCGGCGTCGCGATCCGACCGGGTCGTCCAGTACCCGGTGGCGCGGTCGGCGCTCTCCAACCTGATCTCGCCGATGCCGTCGAGCTGCGGGGCGTTCGGGTTCATAGGTCGCTCGCCCTTCCAAAAGTAGAGGACGCCGGCCGGATCCCTGCGCTCCTTCGCAGCCTCGCTCCAGTAGCGGGAAGAAAGGGCGCCGTCCTCCTGCCAACCGCGGCCGTTCACGGTCAGGGCGCCGTCACGGTCCCGCGAGATGCGCAGGAGGCTCACCGCCGACGGTTCGAACTCACTCCGCGCAGTGAGCGATAGCTGCCACCAGAGTCCCTCGATCGGGCCGCGGCGACCCTCGGTCTGGATCGCCTTGCGAAGCTTCTGGTTGATCGCGCGAACCTCCGCCGAGCTGGTGGCCGCGTCGTAGCGCACCGAGGTCAGCCCGAGCAGGTCGCTCGGCAGCTTCGAACCGTCCGCGTGGAGGATGAACGTGCGCCGGATGCCGAGCGCGCCGCCAAACAGTCCTGCCTCGAACACCACGTTGTCGCGCGGCGACGCCTGGCCGGACTGGGACCGGTCGGACGTGGTCCAGTCGTCCTGGGCAAACACGAACGCGGCGAAGTCGACCTCTTGGGAGAGCTCGACGAGCCGGTCTAGGGCGGACCGCCCCGGGTTGAACGTCGTCATCCACGGCTCGACGTCGGCGACCTCTGACAGCCCGCGCGCGATCGCTCGGAGCAGCTTCGCCTGCTCCGCCGACGACCCGAGGAAGATGCGCGGCTTGATCATGCCCGATTCATGAGGACCAACTCCACGCACACGCTACACCGACGGCCGCGCGCGTGCACCCTGAATCGCCCTGAGCCGGTTTACCGAGGACTCCAAAGATGCTTCGCGCAGTGCGTCAGGCTCCGTTGGGGCCGGGCGCCTGCGGGTCCGAAGGCGTATATGACGCAGTAATGAGGAGGTCGATCCGATTGCGAATGATGACCGAGCAGGAGGACAAATACGAGGTTGACCCGGACTGGGTGCTGCCCCAGCTCACGGAGCTGGTGCCGGGTGCTGGCCGTCTTGTCCAAGAGAGATGCGCAAGCTCGACAACACCTATTTCGACACACCAGGTGCGGGGCTGCGGCTTTTTGGCGTCACACTTCGACACCGAGTCGGCGGCTCTGAAACTGGCTGGCAGTTGAAGCTTCCTAACGGGACGGCACGCACCGAACTGCAGGGCAGCTCGCGAGCGAAGACGCCGCCGCGAGCACTGGCGAAGGGTGTGGAGGGCCTGCGGGCCCGTGAGAACCTGGATCCCGTCGCGACGATAGTGACGACTCGAAGGTGCGTATCAGCTCCGCGATGCCGACGGTGAGCTGGTGTTGCAGGTTGCCGACGACCAGGTGGAGTCCGGTCCACCCGACGGTGAGTCGATGCTCCACTCATGGCGGGAGGTGGAGGTCGAGCTGGGGCCAGCCGGCAAAAAGGATCTGAAACGAGCACGGAAATTGCTTGAGAATGCTGGGGCGTCTCCAAGCACGAGCAGAACCAAGCTGGACCCCGCGCTGGCTCCAGCCTCACCAGACGGGCAGGCAGCCGCGATTGAGTCGGGCACAGTCGGTGAGCTGGTGGCCGCCTACCTGGCGGCGCAGTGCGACGTCCTGGCTAGCAACGATGTCGGATTTCGTACCAACACACCGGCGGTGCACAAGACGCGGGTCGCGCCGCGCCGGCTAGGGAGCACGCTGCGCGTGTTCGACGACGTCATCAAGGCCGCACCTGCGGAGAACCTGAACGACGAGCTGGTGTGGTACGCCGATCTGCTTGGCCAGGTTCGCGACCAGGACATTCTGAGCAAACGCCTGACAGAGGAATCGCCGAGTTGCCTGCCGGAGCAGGTCCGCGGATCGGTCGAGGCGGAGATCAAACAGCACCTGGCCGCCGAACGCGAGCAAGCCGTCGAGCGCCTAAACGCGGGAATGCGCACGTCGCACTATGACCACCTCATGCAGCTGTTGCGTGGCTGGCGCGCAGCACCGCCGTTGACGGACGCGGCTGGTAAGAAGAACACGGCGGCGGTCAAGTATGTCGAGAAGGCCAAGCGAGCAGCCGACAAGCGATGCTTGTACCGACTCGAAGCCCGGACGTGCCCGGGATCGACGACTTGCCTGCCGCGGGCGTCTACGACCTTGCCCGCCGAGTCTGGCGCTCGGCCTGCACCGATTCCGGCGTAGTTGTGGTGGGCGGTGCGAACTCGGTGGGGTAGGTGGTGCTCCGGTTCTCGCGGTACGCGCGCGGGTAAGGTTGCTGGTCCGGTTCTCGCGGTACGCGCGCGGGTCACGTTGCTGGTCCGACGCGTCGATGTCTCAGCACCTCATCGATCACCTGTCGAGTCATCCCCGTGGAGTCATTCCCTATCTCCCAAAGCACGAAGATCAGTCCAGCCGTCGAGCATCCGCAGACCTTTCGCCGTCATCTGGAGAGGTCCAAGTCCGAACACGCCAAGTCGGACCAGGCCATGGAAAATCAAGAGAGTCACAGACCAGCTGACCTGCCGTGTCCCTAACATCCATGGAGCCAGATCGCCGCACAGGGGATCGCGGTTGACGGCTCCATCTCGAATGCCGCAGAGCACTTCTAGCTCACGAGGCTTGATCAGCCAAGGAGGCTCTCTGGTCAGGTCAGCCACGAAGCGCATAGGATTTCTATCTATTTCACGGCCTTGGGGACACGTCAGATTCCTTCACGTCCGCTGACCCCTGAAAGGGTGATCGCCGTAGCCGTCGACGGACCCATAGGACCGGATCTGCTTAAACGGCGCGTGAACGACCCATGAACATGCCAGTACCTATAGATGCACGTCCAGGGTGACGACTAATGAACGGAGCGCGTCGACTTGCCAATGCTGGTCCGCCTGCATGTACAGGCATCGGTGCACTATATCGACCTGCATGCCCGCGGCTGAGGAGCTCGATGCCTATGATCCGGAGGCTGCGGTGATGCTTCCGAGGAAGCTCAACGTAACGGTCACCGAGCCCTTCGAAAGCCCCGTCGACCCAATCGGGCCGGAGATGGAGCCCAGCAGTGCCGCCAGGCTGGCGGTATCGCCAGCTAGGTGACGTAACGGGTTGGCTGCGCCGATGACGGCGAAGCCCTGGTCGCGCAGGGCCCGGATCGACCCATCGAAACCGCTGACGTCGGCCCACGCGCCGTGGATGAACACAATGGTCGGGCTATCAGCGGGCATGATCATCACGCTCCTTCTCGAGGGGTTTGGCTGGGTCCCCAAATTGTCGCTGCTGTTCTAACCGTCGAACAGAGAGCTCAATGATCCGTACCGTCCTAAGACCTTCACTCCAAACACGCACCGTTTTGACGGCTAATCGAGGAGCTGCTGGGTCCGCTGGCTGACGTGTTGTTGATCGGTTACAGGTTGTCGGGAGATTCCGGTGCCGTGTGCGGATCGGCAAGGGGCCAACCGCCAGCTGCCAGCTGCGCCCGAACTCGGGCCACGTCCTCATTTCGCGGCAGTTCATCGGTGATGCCCATGATGAGTTCACCGATATCGGTGTTCGTGACGGGCAGCCTGCCTTCATCCTGCAGTCGGTGGGCGACCGCAGCGACTTCTTCAGAACTGAGCCGGCGGGCAAGCAGCGCCAGCAACGGGATATAGTCCTGCTCTGGAATCCCTTGCGGATAACCGGCCCGCAGCCAGTCGACGACCGCGCTCAGGAATGGCGGCAATGAGAGCTGGGTCAACGCTGGAATCCTTCCCTGTCGATGCCTAATTGGAAATTGCGGTGGGGGCAATGCCGGCGTCCCAGGCTAGACGCCGAACAGCTGTTTTCCGAAGACAATGACGACGATTCCAAACACGACGGCCAGGACACAGAGACCGAAGCACACCGCCGCCCCCGTGATCGCAGCGGCGGAGGGTTTGGTGATCTCTTCACCAGCGGGTCCGACGCTTATGAGCTGGCGATCGCTGTTGAGGATGCGAACTCCGAGCGCGAACAGCGCGGGTAGTCCGACTCCCAGCAGCAGGCCGACCAGCAAGACCTGCCACAGTGCATCCATTGCTTTGATCAAAATCTCCATGATGTTTCCTCAGTTCGCAGTCCTGGCCGGTTCCCGTTCCTCCGCCGGTACTAACCCGCCGTCCCACTCGGCGTTGACGTTCTCCGGCGTAATGGGGGTACGACGGGACCGCCGCAACATGTATGCGGCACCGACCACCAAGACACCGAAGATGACGGTGACACCGAGGGCGCCGCCGATGCCATTGGCGACGAACCAGCACATGGCGCCGACGATGCCGGCGGCGGGCAGGGTGAGCAGCCATGCGACGACCATGCGGCCGAACACGCCCCACCTCACGGGGACCCGGCGGCCCACCCCAGAGCCCAGGATGGAGCCGCTGGCGACTTGCGTTGTCGACAACGCCATGCCGAGGTGGCTGGAGGAGAGGATGATCACCGCGGAGGAAGTTTCAGCAGCCATGCCCTGCGGTGAGCTGATCTCCACAAGTCCCTTGCCCATGGTCCGGATCACTCGCCATCCGCCTACCCAGGTGCCGGCAGCGATGGTCAGGGCGCAGGCGATCTTCACCCACACTGGGATGCCATGCAGGTTGCTCCAACTGCCGTAAGCGACCAGTGCGAGGGTGATCACCCCCATTGTCTTTTGCGCATCGTTGGTGCCGTGAGCCAGTGAAACCAGTGAAGCCGAGCCGACCTGGCCCCAGCGGAAACCGGCATCGCGCCGTTGCTGTGGGACGTTGGTGACGATCTTGAACACAATCCAGGTGCCTAATCCGGCGACCAAGCCGGCCACCACCGGCGCGAATACCGCCGGGAGCACGATTGAGCTGATGACGCCATCCCACTTGACACCGCCGACTCCCAGCGCAGCGATCGTCGCACCGATCAGTCCACCGAATAGTGCGTGGGAGGACGATGAGGGCAGACCGAACAGCCAGGTCACCAGGTTCCATAGGATGCCGCCGACCAGCCCAGCCAGAATGATCACCAGCATTGGTACGCCCATCAAGCCCGGCACAGGAGCCCCATTCGATCCTTGGATAGAGATGATCTTGTTGCTCACGGTCAGGGCGACCTCGATCGAGAGGAAGGCGCCCACCAGGTTCAAGATCGCCGATAGAGCGACTGCCACCTTCGGTTTTAGCGCCCCGGTGGCAACTGATGTCGCCATCGCATTGGCCGTGTCATGAAAGCCGTTTGTGAAATCGAAGGCGAGCGCAGTCACCACGACTATGCACAAGATGTAAAAGGCCTCGGTCACAGCCACATCGTGCTAGGCGACCGGCGCAGCAATCCACCCCTGGACGGCGCGCCAGCCGCATCGTTCACCGAGAATTCACCCCCGGACTGCCGGTTGTTTTCGAACGGCCGCCCACCGGAGGAGCGACGCTGAAGCAGGCCACGCTCGGTGAGCCGTTGAACTACCTATTCCGCCTTCTCGAGAGTCCCTTCGAGCGGCCATCCGGCGGCTGCCAATCGGCTCGACACTTTACGGAGATCGCTTTCGCTGGGCGCGTCCTCGATCACCTTGGTGATCATGTCGCGAATCTCCTCATCGCTGATCACGCCGTCCTCCAGTGCCGGGGATTGTTCAGCGGTAAGCGCGTTGATCACTTGCTGGACTTCGTCGGCGGTCAGTGTCCGGTTGAGCAACGCGATCAGCGCATAGCGCTCGGTCGGCGGAACACCCTTGGGATACCCCGCGGTAAGCCAACTGAGGACGCGCCGGATCACCGACTCGGATGAGCCCTCATCCGAATCAGCCCGCGTGTCACCATCTAACTGAGGTGTTGTACTGCTCACGTCAGGGTCCTCTCTACATCCTTTGTGGCGCTCATTGACCACCACGTTCATCCGGTCCAGCCAACCACCTTGACTCAGCGAATGTCGCGATGATTGCCGGTGAACTCTTTGTGAACGGTGCTGGCCGAGACGCGGTCATCAGGGACGGGGCGCCTTGGCCGCGATGGTGCGCTGGTCGGGCAGCAGCACTTCGGCAAAGTAGTCGCCCAACCGGCTGCGACCGCGGCCGCCTCGGTGAGTTCGGCGACGGTCGGATTCAATCCATCGCCAATGATGTATAGCCGGGGGCGTGTCAGGCAGGCGCCTCTGAGGTCTCACCGACATGACTGCACTCAGGGGGCGGCCAGGCCGATGGCGTCTGCGCCACCGGCCGACTCGAGACGTTCGAAAGCGAGACGGACGGCCACTGAGCCCTCACCGATTGCGGCCGCGACGCGCTTGGTCGAGCCGCTGCGCACGTCGCCGACGGCAAATACGCCGGGCCGACTCGTCTCCAGAAATAATGGTGTCAGGTTCTCGTCCTCCAGCCGGGCGACCGGGATATCGCTGCCGGTCAAGAGGAAACCGTGCCCGTCCTCGGCCAGCTGGCCCGCCAACCACCCGGTTTCCGGTTTGGCCCCAATGAAAACGAACAACGCGCTGACGGCTAGCTCTGAGGCTCCCTGCTGGCCCTCGCGACGGAGCCGCACGGCTTCGAGCTTTTCTGTCCCGGTCAGCGCCGTCACCTGGGTGGATGGCCAGACGATGATGCCAGGGTGGCGCTCGATGCGGTCGACGAGATACCGCGACATTGAGGCGTCCAGCGCGTCCCGGCGGATGATCAGGTGCACTTTGGTGCACGAGCGGCTGAGGAAAACAGCGGCCTGCCCCGCGGAGTTGCCGCCACCGACAATGGCAACCGGGCCGGTCCGGCAGGCCTGGGCCTCGGCCTGCGTCGCTGCGTAATACACCCCGACGCCCTCAAACTCGTCAAGCTGGGCCAGCGGAAGCCGGTTGTAATGTGCGCCTGTTGCGATGATGACCGACTTAGCCTGAATCGCTTCGCCGTCATCGAATGTGACTCGGTGGATGCCGTCCTGGACCGACAGTGAGGTGGCTTTCGCGGCCAACTTCATGCGGACGCCGAACTTCTGCGCCTGGAGCGTTGCCCGGGCCGCAAGTTCGTCCCCGGACAAGCCTGCGGGAAAACCGAGGTAGTTCTCGATACGTGACGAAGTGCCCGCTTGGCCGCCGAGCGCGGTGTCTTCCGCCAGTGTTGTCGCCATGCCATCCGAGGCGCCGTAGACCGAAGCCGCGAGCCCGGCCGGGCCTGCACCCACGATAAGCAGGTCGCACGCATCTAGCGGATACGAGCCAGCGTCGCCAGATATGCCCAAGGCGTCCAGCAGCGCGCGGCTGCGGGGGTTTTTTAGGACCGGGCCGCCGGGCACGATAATGATCGGCAGATCGGCGATCGGGACCTCCAGGCCCTGGACGATCTGCTCCGTCTCGGGCGATGCTTCCAGGTCTAGCCAGTTCCAGACCAGCCGGTTCCGCGCCAAGACTTCCAGCAGCCGTCGTGTGTCGGGATCGAAACGCGATCCGATCAGCGTCAGGCCGGCGCCGCGGCTCATCAGGACGGAGCGACGAAGCAGGAAGGTCCCCAAGATCAGGTCGCTGAGGCCCGGCTCCTGCGCCATGACCCGGCGCATCTGTGCCACCGGGACTGCGAGGACCCGCCCGGCGGAAGTGGCGACGGCGCTTAGGAACGCGCGTTGCCCAGTGAGCATGCCGAGCTCGCCGAGAAACTCCGACGGACCGTAGCTGGCTATGACACTTGCTGCGGACTGGCCGTAATCCCTGATGATGTCCGCCGTCCCCGCGAGCAGCACAATCAGGTCGTAGGTCTGGTCGCCATCGGCGAACAGCACATCACCGGCATCCACGTCGCGTTCGCTCCCGTACCCGCGCAGTACTTCAAGCTGGGCAGCATCCAAGATCGGCGAACGCCCCGGAGCAGAGATGAGGCGATCGTCACCGCTGCCTAGAGCTCGCGCAAAAGCTTCAGGAACAGTGCCGCCCGCACCGGCTGGGTCCATGCCCCTAGCAAACCTCCAATCGGACAAGCGAGAAAGGTCGGTCACACCAGATGGTCGGGTGCTGCGCGCTCTCTCCTAGGTCAAGATTGCGTTGGTGAATCGGCGCAATCCATTCAGCTATGGCCCGGCCGCATCAACTGCTGGACCCGGTTCAGAGTGCTCTGATAGCCCGCGCGACCTTGGACGAGTCGCCGCCAGGTCAGCACTCCGACGGCGAGGGCGATCGCGCCGGGCGCGGACACCGGGCCGATCTTGGGACCGGTGCCGCGCGATAGCAGCTGTGCGGAGGCGAGCAGCGACGCGCTGCCGAGCAGACCGTCGGTGAGCCGGTCGGCGACGCCGTCGGCGTCGTGGATTTCCAGTTCGACGCGTACCGTGCCGTCTTTGAGGTGCTGGAGCAGCGGCTGGATAGTTCGGGGTGCATCGGCCAGAACGCGTTGCCAGCCGCGCAGGGTGCGGACGGCACGTCGGCCAATGCTACGTGGGTCAAGCCGATCGGCGGCCATCTTGCGGAGGTAGGGCTGGAGCAGCTCGGTGAGTGACACGTGCGCACCGAGCGCGCCGCCCATGCCCTGCAAACGGACCAGCACGCGGAACAGCAGTGCAAGGTCGCCGGGGAACGTCAGCCGGTTGTTGTGGAGGATCTGCATGCCGGCATTGGTCGCGCCGACCATGTCGAGATCGGCGACGCTCCCGCCTAGGTACCGGTTGAGCCAGGTGTCGATCTGGCCGTTCAGCCGATCGACATCTACGTCGGCCGGCGCGTGGGTGAGGTCGATGACGATGTCGGTCAGCTCGTCAACATCCCGGGAGCCGACCGCTAGCAGCAGGTCCTCAAGCTGCGCCTTGCGCGCCCCGGTAAGGCGGCCGACGTCGCCGAAGTCGAGAATGGCCAGATGCTGCCCGTCGGGGAGCAAGAAGTTCCCTGGATGCGGGTCGGCGTGGTAGATACCGTCCCGGAACACCATCTCGAGGTAGACGTTGGAGGCCCGTCGCACCAACTCGTCGACGTCCCAACCCGTGGCGGTCACGCTGTCCCGCCCCCTGATCTTCTCTCCGGTGACCAGCGACATAGTGAGCACGTCAGGCCCGGACAGGTCTGCGTACGGTGTCGGGATTACGATGTCTGGCTCCTCGGCGAAGTTGGCGGTGAACTGCTGCAGGTTGGCCAGTTCTTGCCGCAGATCGACCGCCGCCCGCATCATCGTGTCGAATTCCGCCACTACGACAGTGGGGGAGTACGCGGCCAGGGCTTCGTCGTGGCTTTCGACGTAGCCGGCCAATGCGCGCATGAGCTCGAGATCGTCGCGCACTCGAGCGCGGGCGCCGTTATGGATCACCTTCACTACTACCGCGGTGCCGTCGGGCAGCGTCGCGCGATGGGCCTGGGCGACTGATGCCGATGCCATCGGCGCAGCCTCAAACGAGCTGAATGCTTCGGAGGCGTCACGGCCCAGGTCGGTCTTGATCGTCTGCTCCGCGCTGCCGGGCGGGTCGGCGGGCACGTCGGCCTGGAGCTGGGCCAGCTCGGCTGCCACGTCCGGTCCGACAAGGTCCGGTCGCAGGCTGAGCATCTGACCCAGCTTGATCCACGTCGTACCAAGCTCGCTCAGCGCTCCTCGCAATCGCTCACCGGCACTCATAGACGCCAACCCGGGGTCGGCCATGCGGGTGAAGATCCGCCCAGCAATGCCGGGCTCGCCAGCCTCGACTGCGTGATCGGCAAGCCGAGCGAAACCGTACCGGGACAGCACATTCCCGATCTCCTTGAGCCGCTCGCGGTGCCGAAACAGCACGCCGGCCACATCATCGGACATGGGTTCTCCGCTCTGTAGTGAGGGTGATCAGCGCGCATCTGGAGCCAGTGTCTCCTTGAATTCCTGCCGGGCGCTCACCCCGCGCGTTCCGAGGCCACAGACCGACGTACCGCATGGCCAAGATATTGGCAGGCTCGCAGTGCAAGGTCCAGGTCAACGCGGCGATCGTCGATGCGTCTACCAAGCGACTCTTCGGCCGTGGATGCGGAATTTGCACGCAGGTTTTGTGCAGCGCCAGCCAGGCGGCGGTCGCCGTGTACGTCACTGCGGTGCTTGACGCCCTCACCCAGCAGGCCGCCTCGGCAGCGTGAGCAGCGACTCGGCGCCCCAGGCCTTAGGCTGCCCAGGACGCGGGCGGCGCCGCAGGCGGTCGCGGGCCGGCTGACGTGCAGCTGCCCGAGCCAAGCAGCCCTCGGGCTCGGGGGCTTAGCCATTACCTGGGAGGACTGATGGCAGTGCCGCTGATCGGCCGTTGGCTGGCCGCAGTTGTCGGGGGCCTGATCGTCGTCACGGTGTGGGGCAGTGTGATCGGAACGCTGATCGTGCCCCGCCCGGTGGGCAGCTGGCTGACCCGGTCGGTCGACCGGTTGGTGAACGTTGCGTTTCGCCTGGTGACCGCCCCAATTGCTGATTATCGGCGGCGTGACCGGGTGCTCGCCGGGGAGGCGCCGGCGATATTGCTCGTGCAGTTGGCGGCCTGGCTGGGGGTGTCGTTGCTCGGATACTGGCTGCTGATGTGGCCGTTGGTTTCTGGCGGCCTGGGGGCGGCGTTCATTGCAGCCGGGTCCTCGTTGTTCACCCTTGGGTTCGCGGAGCCGGCAGGGGCTGCGCCCGCGGCCATCGTGTTCGTCGCCGCGGCGACCGGCCTGGTGATTGTCACCCTGCAGATCGCCTACCTGCCGACTTTGTACGCGGCGTTCAACCGCAGGGAGACGGAGGTGACGCTGCTGAATGCGCGGGCCGGGGTGCCGTCCTGGGGCCCGGAATTGCTGGCACGCACGCACTATGCGCTCGGATCTGGGAATTCGACTTTGGACACGCTGCCCGATCTGTATGCCCAGTGGGAGCGCTGGGCTGCCGACGTCACTGAAAGCCACACCACCTACCTACCGTTGGTGCGGTTCCGCTCGCCCCGGCCGCTGTCGTCCTGGGTGGTTGCGCTGCTGGCCGTGCTGGACTCCGCCGCTTTGTTCCTGGCGCTGTCCCCCAAGGCGGCCCCGGTGGTCCCGGCTCGGCTGTGCCTGCGAAGCGGCTTCACCTGCTTCAACCAAGTCGCCCGGGCGATGGGGTTTACGGTGCCCGAGGAAGCCGACCCGGACGGCCGGATCAGCCTCAGCTATGAGGAGTTCCTCGACGCGGTCGACCGGATGCGCCAGGCCGACTTCCCGATCGAGCGTGAGCCCGCCGACGCGTGGACAGACTTCGTCGGTTGGCGTATCAACTATGAGCGGGCCGCCTATGCTGTCGCCGCCGCTATCGACTCGGTTCCTGCGCTGTGGTCGGGTCCGCGGCGCCACGGCAGTACCGCCATCGCGCCCATCCGCCCGCGACCTGGCCGACCGCCCAAGTGAGTCCCCTTTTCGGCTGGTGGCGGGTCGATTCGGTTGGCGCGTTTGTCATGCCGCCAGTGATCATCTTGCAAGGGCTGGAAAACGCTTACCAAGGCCGGTGAACATGCTGTTGCCGACTGACCCAATCATCAGCTCCTGCGCTAAGCGCTTGCACTATCCGCACCGACTTCCGGCCGCAAGGTTGATGGTGCGCGTGCGGACGGAGATGCCTGCCTCAATGCGCAGCGGCGGCGAGTTCGACCAGTTCGGTGCGGACGCCGCAGCGTTCAAGGCGCTCGGTCACTCTGACGGCAGCCGCACGCAGGTAGGGCTCACGGTCGGGATGAGCTAACGCGTTCGCCGAGTCTGGTCCGTGACGTCTGAGCATGTTGCTCATGCGCTGTTCCGCAGTTACCGGTTCCCCGAACAGGC
>Ga0207428_10001595_pt1 | contig 23617 bp, 19 predicted proteins | sample RhiMethybrSRZTD1_FD_187600 | JGI IMG/M metagenome (GOLD analysis project Ga0207428, IMG submission 187600) | Populus rhizosphere microbial communities from Tennessee, USA - Rhizosphere MetaG P. TD hybrid SRZTD1 (SPAdes) (version 3) | ecosystem: Host-associated > Plants > Roots > Rhizosphere >...
CACGCCTTGCGTGGATTTCACGGTCTCGAGCACGTGATGGAACCCGTTGGCCGGATTGGTGACGTGCGGTTCGTGAACGATTCGAAAGCGACCAACGTCGAGGCGGCCCGCCGATCGATCGAGAGCTTCGAAGGCGGTGTGGTTGCGGTGATCGGTGGCCGGTTCAAAGGCGGCGATCTGCGCGAGCTGCGCTCGGCGCTTTCGGCGCGCGGCCGCGGCGTGATCGCGATTGGCGAGGCGGCGCCGCTCGTGCGCGACGCGCTGCACGACGTCGTGCCGGTCGTCGATGCCGCGTCGATGGAGGAAGCGGTGGCACGAGCTTACGAGGCGGCGCGCCCCGACGGCGTGGTGCTGCTGGCGCCCGCCTGCGCGAGCTTCGATTGGTTTACCGACTACGCGGAACGTGGACGGGTATTCAAAGAGGAGGTCAGGCGGTTACGTGAACACGTAGAGCGCACGCTTTAGCGTGCGCGTGTCCGCGGAGGCTGAAGCCTCCGCTCTACGGGATTGCGTGCGGGAGCGGTGAGCAGTCGTCAGTCGACTTGGCGCGGGTGAGAGCCTACCGCTGGGAACACAGACTACCCCGGTCTGTGAGGTGGGTGTCCCATCCCACGAGTCGGCTGACGACCGCTGACCGCTTACGCACACGGGCTTGCTGGGATCGGGGATCTTAGCCGATCGGCGTGCAGATACTTTCTCGGTCTTTCACACGCGGTTCTTTATGGGTGGACGGGTCAGAACGTGGCAAGAAAGCTGAAATCCGACCGGGTGCTCTTCATGGCGACGCTGCTATTGGTCTGCGCCAGCATCGTCATGGTGTACAGCGCCTCGGCGGTGGTCGCCCTGGAGAAGTTCGACACCTCGTACTACTTCCTGACCAAACAGGCCTTGTGGGCGTTCCTCGGCGTGGCGGTTCTCGCGATCACCATGCGGATCGACTACCGCACCTACCGCAACGACGCGTTCATTTGGGGAACGATTGCCCTGGTCGGTCTGATGCTGATCGGCGTGCTGTTCAGCGCGCCGGTGAACGGGACTCGCCGCTGGTTCAACGTCGGCGGTCTCGGGATCCAGCCATCCGAGCTCGCCAAGATCGCCGCGATCTTCTTTACCGCGCTGATCCTCGAGCGCCGCATGCACCGGATCGACGAGCTGCAGTACTCCCTGCTGCCGATCCTGATCGTCGCCGGTGGGATGTTCGGGCTGATCCTGCTGGAACCGGATTACGGGACCGCGGTGTCGCTGCTGCTCATCATCGGTCTGATGGTCTTCGCCGCCGGACTCAACTACCGCTATCTGGTCGGTGCGGCGCTCGTGGCCCTGCCCGCGCTTTACATCGTTCTGATGAGCGCCGATTACCGGCGTCGCAGGCTGCTCGCATTCTGGAATCCGGAAGCGGATCCGCTGGGCGATGGTTTTCAAGTGCTGCAGTCGCTGATCGCCGTCGCGACCGGGCACGTGTTCGGCAAGGGACTCATGGGCGGCGTACAGAAGCTGTTCTACCTCCCGGAGCCGCATACCGACTTCATCTACGCCGTGATCTCCGAAGAGTTGGGCCTCATCGGCGCGACCGCGGTGCTCGTTTGCTTCTGTGTAATCGCCTGGCGCGGCGCGCGCATCGCGCTCCGGGCAGAGGACTCGTTCGGGTCGTTCGTCGCGATTGGGTTGACGACGATGGTGGCGGTGCAGGCGCTGGTGAATATCAGCGTGGTGCTCGGATTGATGCCGACCAAGGGCATCCCGCTGCCGCTCGTGAGCGCGGGTGGATCGTCGCTGCTGATCAACCTGCTTGGGATGGGCGTGCTGTTGAACATCTCGCAGCACGAGTCGCCGGACGCGTAATGAATGGCGCTGTCGATCCTGATCGCGGGCGGCGGAACAGGCGGCCACCTGTATCCGGGAATCGCAGTGGCACGCGAGGTGATGGCGCGTCTGCCCAATGCGACGGTGACGTTTGTCGGCACGGCGGCCGGCATCGAAGCGCGGGTGATTCCGCGCGAAGGATTCGCGTTGGAGGTGATTCGCAGTGCTGGGTTGAAAGGGAAGTCGCTGGGCTCGGTCGCACGCGGCATGAGTCTGCTGCCGGCCAGTGCCATCGACGCCTGGCAGGTGATCAGCCGGCGGCAGCCGCATGTGGTGATCGGCGTCGGCGGCTACAGCTCCGGACCGGTGGTGGCGCTCGCCGCGATGCGCGGTGTGCCAACGCTGCTCATGGAGCAGAACGCCATGCCGGGGTTGACCAACCGGCTTCTGGCGCCGGTTGTGAGCGCGGCGGCGGTGACCTACGGCGAGAGCATCTCGTTCTTCGGGCAGAAGGCGTTCGTCTCGGGCAATCCGGTTCGGCCGGAGTTTTTCGAGGAGGCGTATGAGCAACCGAGTTCGCCGCCAGGGGCGGCACGGGTTCTAGTCTTTGGCGGCTCTCAGGGCGCGCACGCGATCAACATGGCCATGGTGGAGGCAGCGGCGCGGTTGGCTGCCGCCACACCTCGATTGGCGATCACGCACCAGACAGGGGAGCGGGATCTGGAAGTGGTCCGCGACGGGTATCGGCGGGCCGGGTTGGAGGCCCGGGTCGAGCCGTTCCTGTTCGCGATGGATCGGGAGATGAAAGCAGCGGACGTGGTCGTCTGCCGATCGGGCGCGACCACGCTCGCGGAACTCACGGCGGCGCAACGGGCATCGATCCTCGTGCCGTTTCCCGCCGCGACCGACGATCACCAGCGCAAGAACGCGGAGGCGTTGGTGAAGAAGGGTGCGGCGTTGATGGTCGAGCAGCGAGAACTCACTGGCGATCGACTCGCTGCGGAAATCCTGTCGCTCGCGTCGAACGTGGATCGGCGGCAACAAATGGCGCGCGCGGCGGGACGCCTGGCGCGACCCGAAGCGGCGCGAGTGATTGTGGACAAGGTGCTGGAGCTGGCCAGGCCGTGATGCTTGGTAAGACTCGCCGGATCCACTTCGTGGGGATTGGCGGGATTGGCATGAGCGGGATCGCCGAGTTGCTCGCGAACCTTGGATACGCGGTGAGCGGGTCGGACGCGCGGCGATCGGATGTGACGGCGCGGCTCGAGCAGGCCTTCGGCGTGACGATTTTCGAAGGGCACCAGGCGAGTCACGTCGGCGACGCGGACGTCGTGGTGGTCTCGTCGGCGGTGCGGACGGGCAACCCCGAGATCGTCGCGGCGCGCGAGCGCGGGATTCCGGTGATCCCGCGCGCGGAGATGCTGGCCGAGCTGATGCGGCTCCGCTTTTCGATTGCCGTCGCCGGGTCGCATGGCAAGACGACGACGACGTCGATGATCGCGCTGGTGCTCGAACGCGGCGGTCTCGACCCGACGGCGGTGATCGGCGGCCGGCTGAGTGCATTCGGGAGCAATGCGCGGCTCGGCCTCGGCGAGTACATGGTGGCGGAAGCGGATGAAAGCGATCGGTCGTTCCTCATGTTGTGGCCGTCGATCGCGGTGATGACCAACATCGATCTCGAACACATGGAGAGCTACGGGGGCGGCTTGGCGGATCTGCAGCAGGCGTTTCTCGACTTCGCGAACAAAGTGCCGTTCTACGGCGCGGCGGTCGCGTGTGTCGAGGACGGGAACCTGGCTGCGATTCTGCCGCGCGTCCGTCGGCAAGTGCTGACCTACGGTCTGGATCATTCCGACGCGCAGATCGTGGGCACGGATATCGAGCTCGGTTCGTTCGGCGGACGGTGCCAGGTCCACCATCGCACGCGAGACGGCATCGAAACGCTCGGCCGGCTCGAATTAGCGGTGCCCGGCCGTCACAACCTGCAGAACGCACTCGCGGCAGTGACGGTTGGTCAACGCATCGGTATGGACTTCGCGCGCGTCGCCGACGCGCTCGCGAGTTTCCATGGTGCCGAGCGGAGATTCGAGCGGTACGGCGAAGCCGGCGGCGTGTTGGTGGTGGACGACTACGGCCATCATCCGACCGAGATCGCTGCCGTGCTTGCCGCGGCCCGCGCCACGCTCGGCCGCCGCCTGGTGGTTGCGTTCCAGCCGCATCGTCATTCGCGTACCGCGCAGCTGCTCGATGCCTTTGGTCCGTCACTGGCCGGCGCCGACGAGATCGTGCTGACCGACATCTACGCGGCCGGCGAGGATCCGATCCCCGGGATCACCGTCGAGCGGTTGGCGGAGGCGATCCGCAGCGGGTCAGGTCGTCCGGTGCACGTGGTCAAGGCGCTGAAGGATGTCGTGCCGACGCTGCTGACGATCGTGAAGCCTGGCGACGCGGTGATCACGCTCGGTGCCGGGTCGATCGGCACCCTGCCGAAGACGCTCGTGCAGGCGCTGACGCAGAAAGGAGCGCCGAACTGATGCCGGTTGCCGCTCCTGCGGACAAGCGCTTCCGGCGCGCACACGTCAGCCCGAAGGGCCGCCGGGCGTGGCGACGTCCGTCGTGGTGGACGCTCGCGCGTCTGTTCGTGGTGTTCCTGCTCGTCGGCTTCGGGATGTATCGCGCCGTGGACCTCGTGCTGTCGGCGGAAGCGCTGACCGTCTCGCGCATCACCGTGCGCGGGAATGAGCGTCTGTCGCGCGGCGAGGTGCTGGCGCTGCTCGAGGGCCTGCGCGGCGAAAGCATGGTCACCGCCGACCTCGAGCGCTGGCGGCAGAAGCTCCTCAGCTCCCCGTGGGTGGCCGACGCGGCATTACGACGCGAGCTGCCGGGCACGCTGTCCGTCCTGGTCTCTGAGCGGCAGCCGATGGCGATCGGTCGCATCCGGGACGTGCTCTACCTGATCGATCACCAGGGCACGATCATCGACGAGTTCGGACCCAACTACGCCGAGTTCGACCTGCCGATCGTGGATGGCCTGGCCTCGCGACGTCCGGGCACCACGCTCGTGGACGACTCGCGCGCGGCACTCGCCGCGCGGCTCATTGTCGATCTGCAGCGCCGCCCGGATCTGGCCGCGCGCATTTCACAGATCGACGTGGCAGACGTGCACGATGCCGTCGTCGTGCTCAGGGACGACACGGCGCTCGTGCACCTCGGCACCGAGAAGTTCACCGAGCGCGTGCAGTCGTACGTCGATCTGATTCCCGCGTTGCGCGAGCGCATTCCCGAGATCGACTACGTCGATCTGCGGTTCGATGAACGCGTGTACGTCCGCCCCTCCCGCGGAAGGAGACAGCGTGGCTCGTAGAGAGCGATACATCGTCGGGCTCGACGTCGGCACATCCACCGTCGTCTGCGTCGTCTGTGAAGGCATGGACGACAACAGCCTGCACGTCGTCGGCATCGGCGTCGCCGAATCGCGCGGCATCAAACGCGGCGTGGTCGTCAACCTCGAGGCGGCGGTGGACTCGATCAAGAAGGCGATCGAAGAAGCCGAGTTGATGGCCGGTATCGAGATCGACTCGGTCTACCTGGCGCTGTCGGGGCCGCACGTCAAAGGCTTCAACAGCCGCGGTGTCATTGCCGTGGCCGGCAAGAACCGCGAGATCACGCGCGACGATGTCCGCCGCGCGATCGATGCGGCGAAAGCCGTGGCGCTGCCGACCGGGCGGGAGATCCTGCACGTGCTGCCGCAGGACTTCGTCGTGGACGACCAGGACGGCATCGGCGCGCCGATCGGCATGACCGGGGCGCGGCTCGAGGTCAACGTTCACGTCGTGACTGGAGCGGTGTCGTCCACCCAGAACATCGTCGCGTGCGTGAACCGCGCCGGCGTGAACGTCGTGGACACGGTGATCGAGCAGTTGGCCGCGGCCGAGGCGGTGCTGACGCCGGACGAGAAGGAGCTCGGCGTCGCGCTGGTGGACATCGGCGGCGGCACCGCCGATCTGGCGATCTACGAGCGCGGCAATCTGTGGCACACGGCAGTCGTTGCCGTTGGCGGCGATCACTTCACGAGCGACATCGCCGTCGGCCTGCGCACGCCGATTCCCGATGCGGAAAAGGTCAAGCGGAAGAGCGGCTGTGCCTTGTCGTCGATGGTTGATGAGGACGAGACCATCGAGGTCGCCAGCGTTGGTGGTCGCAAGCCGCGACTGATGGCGCGACGCATCCTGTCGGAGATTTTGCAGCCACGCGCCGAGGAAATCTTTCACCTGGTGTGGGACGAGATCCGCCGCGCCGGATACGAGAAGTCGTTGAACTCGGGCATCGTGCTGACCGGCGGCGGCGCGATTCTCGAAGGGATGCCGGAGATCGCCGAGCAGATCTTCGATCTGCCGATTCGTCGCGGTACGCCCGTCGGCGTGGGCGGCCTCGCCGATCACATCAGCAGTCCGGTGTTTGCCACGCCGGTGGGCATCGGACTGTACGCGCACCGCAATCGTGCGCCCGACCCGCCGCGCACCGGGGCGGGCGCGTTCAGCCGTGTGGCTGGGCGGCTGAGGGGAATCTTCAAGGAATTTTTCTGAGGGAGGGCCGCCTGCAGGCGGACCCTACGGACCTGAACGACGGAGGAGCACATGAAAGAAGGCCAGGGGCGCAATGGACACGGGAAGGAACCACTGCGATTGACGCTCGCTCCGGAGGCGCGCAACGCGGCGCGCATCAAAGTGGTCGGTGTCGGCGGCGGCGGCAGCAATGCCGTCGATCGCATGGTGGAGGTCGGCCTCGGCGGCGTCGAGTTCATCGTCGCCAACACCGACGTCCAGGCGCTTGATCACAACAAGGCCGGAGTGAAGATCCAGATCGGCGGCAAGCTCACCAAGGGCCTGGGCGCCGGCGCGGATCCCAACATCGGCCGGCAGGCCGCTCTCGAAGACACCGACACGCTGATTCAGGCGCTGTCCGGTTCGGACATGATCTTCGTCACCACTGGACTCGGTGGCGGCACCGGCACGGGCGCGGCGCCGGTCATCGCCAGCCTGGCCAGCGAGCTCGGCGCGCTGACGATCGCCGTCGTCACCAAGCCGTTCAAGTTCGAAGGCCGCAAGCGCGCGATTCAGGCCGAGGCCGGTCTCGAAGCGCTCCGCGAGTGCGTGGATACGGTCATCACGATTCCCAACGAGCGGCTGCTGTCGATCATCGATCGCAAGACGCCGCTCACCGAAGCGTTCACGCTCGCCGATGATGTGCTGCGTCAGGCGATTCAGGGCATTTCGGATCTGATCCTCGTGCCAGGGATTATCAACCTCGACTTCGCCGACGTGAAGACGATCATGTCCGGCATGGGCGTGGCGATGATGGGCACCGGCATGGCCGAAGGCGACGGGCGGGCGATGCAGGCGGCGCAGCGGGCGATCTCGAGTCCCCTGCTCGAGGACAGCTCCGTGCATGGCGCGCGCGGCGTGATCATCAACGTCACCGGCGGTCCGGATCTGTCGCTCGTCGAGGTGAACGAAGCGTCGTGCGTCATCCAGGAGGCCGCGCACGAGGACGCAAACATCATCTTCGGGGCGGTGGTGGACCCGACGCTCACCGGCAAGGTGAAGATCACCGTCATCGCGACCGGCTTCGATCGGAAGGCCGCTGCACGGCCGTCGCCGAACGCCGCCACGACGACGCCGGTCGATCTCTCGACGTACACGCAGCACCTGAGCCGGGCGGCCGCTGCCGACGCGGCAGCCGCACACACCAGAACCCGGTCCGGGGTCAGTGTTGGCGACAGCGCCGCTCCGGGGGTTGCGCCTCAGTCGCTCAGCGTCAACCGGCGGCCGGGCATCGAGCTGTCGTTGAATGCACCGGCGATCGCTGCCGGATCGGCGATGGGCGCGTCAGAAGAGGCCGCGGTCGAACACTCGCTCTTCGACGTCCCGGCGTTTTTGCGTCGTCAGAACTGAGCCCGACCGGGCCGACCTCGTCGGCCCGGCTCTCGTGCGGCCGACTTCGTCGGGCCGCGCCGGCTCCCCGGCGCGCCGCTGTCGATGTGGTGCCCGCCCAGGCACGTCCAGTGCCTGGTGGTACACTACATAGGCCCACGGGACGCGCCATCGTCGGCGTCGCAAGTGCAGTTCGCGGATTAGTGTTACCTGCCGCGTCTCAGCCATACGAGTCCGAGCCCACATGAGCCAGATCTGGCAACAGCGCGAGCGCGCCCGCGACCTTCTGTCGAAGGAAGTGGGATACGTGCGCAAGCCGCACGGCGGCAAGCTGCGCGTGGCGCTGGCATTCCCAAACACGTACTTCGTGGGAATGTCGAACCTGGGCTTCCAGACCGTTTACAAACTGTTCAACGCGGAAGACGACATCGTCTGCGAACGGGTGTTCCTGCCGCCGAAGAGCGAGCTCGCCGCGCAGCTGGCCTCGGGCGCGCCGCTTGTCACGCTTGAATCGCAGACGCCGGTTCGCGAGTTCGACATCTTCGCGTTCTCCGTCTCGTTCGAGTGGGACTACACGAACGTCCTCACGCTGCTCCGTCTGGCCGGCATTCCGAGACTGGCGACGGCTCGCACGGCGCACGACCCGCTGGTCATGATTGGCGGCGCCGTCACGTTCGTGAACCCCGAACCGCTCGCACCATTTGCCGACATCATCTCGGCCGGCGAAGGCGAGGCGTTGATTCCGGCGCTGGTCCGGGCGTTCTCGGCCGCGAGCGATCGCAGTGATCTGCTGCGGCGGCTCGTTGCCGAGCGCGGTTTCTACGTCCCGGCCTTCTACGACGTCGAGTACGCGGGGGACGGCACCATCGCCGGATTCGTGCCGCGCGAGGGCACTGATGCGCCGCCGGTCGTCCGCAAGGCCGCGCTGAAAACGACGGAAGCCGTGGATCCGCCCGCGACGACGATCTTCACGCCGGACACCGAGTTTGGATCGCGATTCCTCGTGGAAGTCGTTCGCGGCTGCGCGAACCTGTGCCGCTTCTGCTGGGCGGGATACAACTATCTTCCGGTCCGGGCGTTTCCGAAGGACCGTATCCTGCAGTTGGCCGAGCAGGCGCGACCGCACTCCAACCGCGTCGGCCTGGTGTCGATCGCGCTGTGCGATCACCCGGAGATCGAGGACATCCTCACGCGGCTCGTGGAGATGGGCTACGGCATCAGCCCGGCGTCGCTCAGACTCGACGACATCACCCCGACGATCCTGCGACTGTTGCGGCAAAGCGGCGAGAAGACGATCACCATCGCTCCCGAGACCGGCTCCGATCGGCTGCGGCGCGTCGTCAACAAGACGTTGACCAATGACGAGATTCTCAACGCGGCGGAGATGATCTTCGCGTCGGGGATGGAGAACCTGAAGCTGTACTTCATGATCGCCATCCCCACCGAGACCGACGAGGACCTCGTGGCGATCCGCGATCTGACGCTCCAGCTGCGCGAGACGATGATGAAGCACGCGAAGGGGCGTGGGCACATCGGGCGCATCGTCGGGAGCGTGAATCCGCTGGTGCCCAAGCCCGGCACGGCGTATCAGTGGCTGCCGATGGAGGACGACCGTTCCATCGAGCGCAAGATCGCTCGCATGCGCGGGCTGATGGCGGGCATCGACAACGTCTACTTCAACATCAAGTCGGAGCGGCACTCCTTCTATCAGGCGCTGCTGTCGCTTGGCGACCGGCGGGTGGCGCCGGCCATCGAGGCGGCCGAGCGAAACGGCGGCAACTGGCGTGCCGCGGTTGCCGAAGCCGGTGTGGACGCCGATTTCTTCGTGTTTCGCGACCGCTCTCACGACCGCGTCCTGCCCTGGGACATCATTGACGGCGGCATGAAAGACGGCTTCTTCCGTACGGAAGCCGACAAAGCGATGCGAGCCGAATGGACGCTGCCTCCCAAACGACAGAAAGAGAACGCGCGTCTGCTGGCCGTGCTTCACGAGACCCCCTGAGGGGCGCTCGAGCCGCGCTCGGGATCGGAGTCGGCGCGCTCATGGTCGCGGCCGTCATCGCGATCACAGGCGGCTTTGTCATCGACGCCGGTCCGCTGTACTTCTCCGCTCATCGTCTTCTCCCGCCGTTCATCGTCGCCGCTGCCGCGTATGCGTTGGCGGCGCGCCAGGGACACACGTCCATCGTTGCAGCAGATGCCGCGCTTGCCGAGTTCATCCACGTCCACGCCGTCGCGATCGTCGTCGTGCTGGCCGCTGCGGCTGCGGGCGTCGGCGTTGCCTTCGGCACATACGTCGCCGCTGGCTCAGACCCGACTGCCTATCTCAGTCAGGCGCGACTCATCGCGCACGGCGATCTCGTCGTGCCCGTGCCGCTCGCGTCGCGTGTGAGCTGGCCCACACCGGAGTGGGCCTTCGCGCCGCTTGGCTACCGTCCCGGACTGCACGCCGCGGAGATCGTGCCCACCTATCCACCCGGCCTGCCGCTGCTCATGGCGGTCGCGTCGTTCATCGCCGGCGAGAACGGGCCCTTTCTCGTTGGACCGTTCTTCGCGATCTTCACCGTGCTCGGCGCCTATTGGCTCGCCGCGCATCTTCATAGCCGCACGGCCGGTGTCGTTGCCGCAGCGCTTATGGCATCGAGCCCGCTGCTGCTCTCGCAGGTCGTGCAGCAGATGAGCGACATTCCGGCAACGGCGCTCTGGACCCTTGCGCTGCTGGCCGCGTTGTCAACACGGCCGCTCACCGCTGGAGCGATCGCAGGCCTCGCCGTCCTCATGCGTCCGAGCCTGCTTCCGGTCGCGGGCGCCGTCGCACTCGTCCTGATGTTCTGGTGCGTTCGACCTCCAGCTTCTCGCGACACGCTGCCAGTACGGCGGCCGCCTGAAGGCGGCCGCGGGGCCGCGCGACTGTTCCGGTTCGGAGCGGCGATGATGCCTGGTGTCGCCGCACTCGCCTGGGTCCAGTGGTTGCTCTACGGACATCCGCTTGCGTCGGGACACGGCGCGTTCGCCGAGCTGTTTGCGGCGGCCAACGTGCTGCCGAACATTCGCGACTACGCGATGCGCGTGCTCACCGGTGAGACGCCCGCGCTCGCTTTGATTGCAGCGAGCGCGCTCGTCTTGGCGGGTCTCAAGAACAAGACCCGCCCCACGTCTTACGATGAGGCGGGTCCGAAGAGCAGGACCCGCCCTACACCTGTCGATGCGGGTCCGAAGAGCAGGACCCGCCCTACACCTGTCGATGCGGGTCCGAAGAGCAGGACCCGCCCTACGGTGGTCGCTGCGATCGTCGCGGTGCCTGTGCTCGCGTGTTATCTCGCCTACGGCGTGTTCCCGGACTGGGCGTATCTCCGATTCCTCCTTCCGATCTGGCCCGCTGCACTCGCCGCCGCCGGCGCCCTCGTTGCCAGCGCGACTCTTCGACTACCGGCCGCAGCGCGCACACAAATCCTTCTCATCGGGCTGACGGCCGTGTGCGCGAGGAACGTCATGACTGCGCTGCACGAAGGCACGTTCACGCTGTGGATCGACGTCTCTCGATACGGCACTGCCGGCCGCTATCTCGAGTCCGCGCTCCCTGCCAACGCGGTGATCGTCACATCGCAGCACAGCGGCAGCGCGAGCTACTACACCGGCCGTCCAATCCTTCGATGGGACTCGCTGACCATCGGACTGGACGAGGCACTCGCCGATCTGGCCCGGCTGGGACGGCCGTCGGTGATCCTGGTCGAGGATTGGGAGGAGACGTTGCTGCGCCAGAAGTTTCCCTCGTCTGCGCCGGCCCGCCTCGACTGGCCCGCGCGCGCGGACTTCGGCCGCACCACGCACGTACGTCTGTACGATCCTGCAGACCGGGACCGACCAACTGGCCGTCCAACAGATCGGTTGCCGTAGTCCCTGGTCCTTGGACCTTGGTCCGGCTGGAGACCTGCCGGACGGACTCGGCACCAAGCACCTAGGACCTAGGACTACGTTGTAACCGCCGCGCGCTCCTCGTATTCCGCGTACGCCTGCAACACCACTTCGCGCACCCGTTCCTGCGCGGTGGCATCGCCGGTGACCGGCCGCAGCAGCGCGAAGCTGCGCCGCTCGCCGTTCACGGAGTATTGACGCGACGGAAACGTGACGTTCCTGCCGCTGCCGGTGCGGCGCTCCCAGACGGCAAAGCCGATCAACTTCAGGCCGGCGAGTACACCTTCGGTGAAATGGATTTCCGCGTCGGCCAACTTTCCTGGCGGGTTGTTCTTGTCGTTCAGCGTAATTTTCACGTCCACGGGCGTCCTCCGTCACAGCGTTGGTCTGTCTCTCAACGGACAGGAGGGCAAGCGGCGGGCCGGATTCGATCGAGACGGGTTGTGGCTGCAAGCGGCTGACTGACTGAGCGTTGCTGCCCCGGCGCGAGGCGCATGCCGGCCGGCGGGAACGGAAGTGACGACTGGAGTGGTCAGCTCTTGAGCAGCATCACATGGGCGATCGCCAGGTCGCGTGAGTGCGTGAGCGTCACGACTGAACCGGTTCCACCCATCTTCGCAAAGCGGGCTGCGGCACCGCCATGGAACTGCAGCGTCGGCGGACCGTGATGCCGCACGACTTCGATCGTTGTCCAGTACACACCGCGGGAGTATCCGGTCCCGAGCGCTTTCATCGCCGCTTCCTTCGCGGCAAAGCGGGCGGCAAACGACGCCGCGAACGAGCGCTTGGCGCGGCAGTAGGCAATCTCGCCTTCGGTGAAGACGCGACGGACGAAGTGGTCGCCGTAGCGCTCGATCGCGTCGGCGATGCGTGAGATCTCTGTCGCGTCGAGCCCGGTTCCTATAATGTCCATGCGTCTGTCAGAGCATACATGAGCCTTCCAACCATTCCTGACACCTTCGAGTGGACGACCGAGTCGTGGGGCGCAGCGCTGCGTTGCCGTCCGCTTGGAGCCATCGCTCCACATCTGTTCACGACACGACAGCTCTCGTTGACCGGGCCCGAAGACACTGCCGAACTGGCTGCGGCGGTGGGAGCCCGACGCGTGGCGATGGCGAAGCAGGTGCATGGACGCACGGTCCTCGTCGTACGCGACGATCACGCGCCGCCCGCAGTCTCTCCGGAGGCGGACGTCTTCGTCTCGAGCAGTCGTGACGCCGCCGTGGCGATTCGCGTCGCCGATTGCGTGCCGCTGCTGATGGCCGATCGCCGTCGCGGCGTCGTCGCCGCGGTGCACGCCGGCTGGCGAGGCACGGCCGCGCGCGCGGCCGTGGCGGCGCTCGCGGCGCTCGAGCGCGAGTTCGGGACGACGCCCGCCGATGTGGTCGCCGCGATTGGTCCGAGCATCGGCCCGTGCTGCTATGAGGTGGGATCCGAGCTGGTCGATGCGTTCGCGGCGGCCGGTCACGAACGGCATTTGATCGATCGCTGGTTTCTCGCGCCGGCCCCGCCGCGCGGTTCTCGCGAACGGCCGAAGCTGCGACTCGATGTTGCCGGCGCGAACCGCGATCAGCTGCTGCTCGCCGGAGTGCCCGACGCCCAGATCCATTCGTCAGGACTCTGCACCGCGATGCACCTCGACGTTCTGACGTCGTATCGCGCCGAGCAGGAGGCCGCAGGCCGGCTGGTGGCAGCTATTAGATGCCAACTAGTAGTTGACAACAAGTAGTCAGGTACGGATAGTAGTGTCTGCCGATGGACGACAGCCAGGCACGGAAATTTCAAAAAGAGCTGAACGTCGGGCTCGTGGCGCTGGTGGTGCTCGCGATCCTCGAGCGCTCGTCTGAGGATCTCTACGGCTACGAGATCGCCAAGCGCCTCCAGCGAGCCAACTCGGGGGACGCGCTCTTCAAAGAGGGCACGGTCTATCCCGTGCTGCGCGCGCTTTCCGCAGGTGGCTTCCTCACGAGCCGCGTCAAGCCGTCCTCGGCCGGGCCACCGCGACGCTACTACCGCATCACTCGGGACGGCCGCGAATTGTTTGCGCAGTGGAGCGGCATCTGGACACAGACACGCGACTTTGTCGATCGCATGGTCCGCGGCGATGACAGTCCGTCAATCCGGCTGCGACGAACTTCCTGATCATGAGCCGGCCCGCTCCGCGCACCATCGACGAGTACCTGGCCGCGTTACGCGCCGAGCTGGCCGGACAAGATCCCGCGCTGATTCAAGACGCCCTCTACGACGCGTCGGAATATCTGCGTGCCGAGGTCGCCGCACATCACGGAACGCCGGAGGCTGAGGTGCTCGAGCGCGTGATGAGCACGTATGGTCGTCCCGAGGAAATCGCCGTGGCCTATCGCGACACGGAGCTGACGGTCACCCAGGCACTGCACCCGCCGGCCTCCAGACGTTCGTCCTCGCCAAATCCGCTCGATCGGTTCTTCGCGGTGTATTCCGACCCCCGCGCCTACATGTCGCTCTTTTTCATGTTCCTCAGCCTGGCGACGGGCATCGTGTATTTCATCTTCGCGCTGACCGGCCTCGCGCTGTCGCTCGGATTGGCCATTCTGATCGTCGGTCTCCCCGTGTTCATCGCGTTCCTCGGCATCGCGCGCGTGATTTCGCTGGGCGAGGGTCGGTTGCTCGAAGCCGTCAGCGGCGAGCGGATGCCGCGACGACCTGCGCAGCTGCCGCCCCGCGGCGGCCTGTGGGGACGGATCCGCACGATGCTGCGGGACGCGCGGACGTGGACGACCGTTGGATACTTGCACCTGATGCTGCCACTCGGCGTGGTCTATTTCGTCTTTGCCACGACCGCTCTCTCGCTGGGCGTGTCGCTCTTACTCGTGCCACTCGTCGGGATCGCTCAACGGTTGGAGTGGTGGCCGTGGGCACCCCAGCGCATCGCGATCAGCCCGGCGTGGCTCGACACACCCGCGGGCTGGATCGTCTGCATCGTCTTTGGCCCCCTCGTCCTCACGGGACTGTTGCACGTCGCGCGCACGGTCGTCGCCGCGCATGCGCGCGTCGCCAAAGCGCTGCTCGTGTCGTGACTTCAGGACGAGCTCGAGGCTTCGTCCATCGCCTCGTTTGCGAGGCGGTCGGCGTCTTTGTTGAACTCGCGCCGCACGTGCTCGAACGTCACGCGTCCGATGCGACGGATCAACGATCGCGCTTCTTCATAGAGGGGTTGTAGTCCGGGGTTCTTCACGCGATACTCGCCGCGCAGCTGCTTGACCAGCAGCTCTGAATCCGATCGCACCAGCAAGGGAGTCACACCGTGCTCGGCCGCCCAGCGCAGCGCCGCCAGCAGTCCGTTGTACTCGGCGACGTTGTTCGTCGTCGTGCCGATGAATTCCTTGAGTTCGACGATGGTGCCGTCGGCCTGCTCGATGTGGACGCCGTAGGCCGCCGGACCGGGATTGCCGCGCGAGCCCCCGTCGATGTTTGCTGTGGCCGCGCGGCCGCGGACGTCTTCGAAGAGGGAAGGTTGACTCACGACAAACCCAGGCGGGTCTGAAGACCCGCCGTCACGTATGAACAACGGCGTGTTCGATCGGGGGTGGTGGCGGAATCCAGTAGAGGATGCGATGACAGCTCTCGCACTGGATGATGCTGTCGTTCTGCCGTACTTGCTGAAACACGAACGGCCGCAATCGCACGTGGCACGCTGAACACAGGCCGTCGCGCGTGGCCGTCGAGATGGCGACGCCTTTCCTGACGCGTGCGACCTGCTCGAAGATCGCCATCAGGCGCGCGTCCAGGCTTTTCACAAGTTCGGCGCGCGCTTCGCTGGCCTCCTTCAACGAGGTTTCGACGGAAGCGAGCTCCTCGGTCAGCTCCTTCTTCTCCGCGTCGATCTCCTTTTGCCGTGTCGCCAATGCCGTCTCGGCGCGCTTCACGTCGGCAGCGATCGTATCGGCGTCGAGCATCCGCTCGAGCACCTTTTCCTCGACACCGCCGAGATCCGACTGCGCAGTCGCGATCTCGTGCTGCATCGCCTGGTATTCCTTGTTGGTCTTGACGAGGGAGAGCTGGTCCTTGAACTTGGTGAGACGTCCCTGATAGACGGCGACGTCCTTTTCCAAATTGCGACGGGCGTCCTGGTTCTCTTTGAGCCGCGCCTTCACGGTCTCGACGGCCTGCCGGCTCTCGCTGAGGCGGGTATCGGCGTCTGCGAGCCGCTGCGGGTGCGCGGCAATCGTCGCGCGCGCATCCGCGATCGTGGACTCGAGCTGCTGGAGCTTGATGAGCCGTTGTAGATCTGGAGACATTCACCCCTATCGCTGGTTGCGGTCCGCCTTCGCGGCTACGCCGCTACGGCGGGACAACCTTCGCCTGCATTCGTAAGCGAAGGTTGGTGGGCCTGCCAGGATTCGAACCTGGGACCAACCGATTATGAGCCGGCCGCTCTAACCGCTGAGCTACAGGCCCGCACTTGATATTCCCGGTTCCCGGTTCCTCGTTCCTGGTTCGCCCGGCGAGCAACCGAACACGAACCCGGAACCCGGAACGTGGAACCTGGAACTCTTACGTACGGCCTTCCAAGAACGCCTTGAGCTTACGCGATCGGGACGGGTGGCGCAGCTTGCGCAGCGCCTTCGCCTCGATCTGCCGTATGCGCTCGCGGGTGACGGCGAAGTTCTGGCCGACTTCCTCGAGCGTGTGCTCGCTGCCGTCGCCGACGCCGAACCGCATCTTGATCACCTTTTCCTCGCGCGGCGTCAGCGTCTTGAGCACCGCCTCGGTCTGTTCCTTCAAGTTCAGATTGATGACCGCTTCTGCCGGCGACACGATGTTGCGGTCCTCGATGAAGTCGCCAAGATGCGAATCTTCCTCTTCGCCGATGGGCGTCTCCAGGGAGATCGGCTCCTGGGCGATCTTCAGCACCTTGCGCACCTTCGACACTGGAATGTCCATGCGCTTGGCGATCTCTTCCGACGTCGGCTCGCGCCCCAATTCCTGCACCAGCGCGCGCGAGGTGCGAATCAGCTTGTTGATGGTCTCGATCATGTGGACCGGGATGCGGATCGTCCGCGCCTGGTCGGCAATCGCGCGGGTGATCGCCTGGCGGATCCACCACGTCGCGTAGGTCGAGAACTTGTAGCCGCGGCGGTACTCGAACTTGTCCACCGCCTTCATCAGGCCGATGTTGCCTTCCTGAATGAGATCGAGGAACTGCAGACCGCGGTTGGTGTACTTCTTCGCAATGGAAACGACGAGGCGGAGGTTGGCTTCGACCAGTTCTTTCTTCGCCTGCTCGGCCTGCAGCTCGCCGCGCTGGATGACTTCGATCGTGCGGCGGAGACGCTCCGGCGTCTCCTCGAGATCGTCGATCATCTGCTTGACGTGGACGCGAATGTCCTTGAGCTTCTTCTGAAGGTTCTTCTTCTCTTCCTCCTTCAGCTTCGGCGTCTTGGCCTTGATCTTCGGGTTCAGGAAGCGATCGAGCTGATCGGCCTCGCGCTGCACCTTCACGACAGAATCGACGGCGTCCTTCACTTCATCGACGAGTCGACGCTTGATGCTCTCCGTGAACTCGATGTCGCGGATGCGGCGTGAGACTTCCACCCACGCGCGCAGCGTCTTGATGCGGGCTTTCCGATACTTGCGTTTGTCCTTCTTCGGGACGAGATCGAGCTTCTCGATGAACTTCTGATAATTGACGCGCGCCTTGCGCACGGCCTCGATCTCGCCGAGCACTTCGACGGCGCGCTCCTGGATCACTTCGTCGGTGATCTCCTCGTCGCTGAAGATCACCAGCTCGCGAATGGTGCGCTCGCCGGCGCGCAGCTGATCGCCCATGATCAGAATGCGCTTGGCGATGGTGGGTGTGCGAGAAATCGACTTGATGACCGCCAGCTTGCCGCGCTCGATGCGCTTGGCGATGGCCACCTCACCCTCGCGCGTGAGCAGCGGGACGGTGCCCATCTCGCGGAGGTACATACGCACTGGATCGTTGGTCTTATCCAGCGCCCCAGGGGTCAGGTCGAGCTCCGGCTCGTCACCGGAGCCTTCACGATCGAAGTCCTTATCGCCGCGATAGGCTTTGTCCGAATCGACGACCTCGATGCCGGCGGCACCGAAGGCGTTGAATAGATCGTCGAGCTCTTCCGACGAGGTGATTTCCGAGGGCAGGATTTCGTTGACCTCGTCGTAGAGCAGGTAGCCCTTCTCTTTGCCGACGTTGATTAGCTGGCGTACTTCGTCGTATTTCTCTTCAATGGACAAGCTCGTCCTCCGCAATGCGACTACCGACTACTAAATAAGCCCTTCAAGGCGACGCAAAAGTTCGTGTTTCTGTGCCCACAACGCATCGATTCGGCTGCTATGTTCCGACGCGCCGAGTTCCTGCAAGTGATCGATTTCCCGTTGAATCGCTGCGTGTTCGCGTTCGCACCGGATTCGTCTGATGATTTGCGCGCAGCTCTCAGCGTCTTTCACGTGGGGTTCCTTCTCGCTCGCAATCCCGGTCACGAGCTGTGCCTCTACCATGCTTAGACGCTCGAACAGCACAGAAGGAGAGAATCCTCTATTTTCGTTCAGTTTCCGTGCGAGATCCAGCACCGATCGGGAGGCCAGCCCTTCGAAATCACCTACGTGGAGACTGTCCAGAGCGGCCAGCGCCGGGGCGGGGTCGTGGATGAGCCACCAAATAAGGCCTTTTTCCGCCTTGGTCACATTCCCAAAGCTTGGCAGGGCCCCGACCTGGACCGCCGTCTGCTTCTGGACGGCAGCTTTGCGAATCTGTGCACGAACAACTTCGTCAGTGACCCGGGCCTTGAAGGCGAGTCGGTCGCCAAACCGGTCGCGCATCGCGGCGTCCGGAATCCGGCCGGCCACTGGCAGCATCTCGGCGAGGAATTTCACCCGGCCCTCATCGCTGTTCAGGTTGTGACCGGCCGCCGTCCGGTCCAACAGATACTCTAGATACGGCCGCGACTGCTTCAGTTTTTCACCGTACGCCGCGCCCCCGTTTTTCTGAATGAATGTGTCTGGGTCCTCGCCCGGGGGCAGGGTCGCGACGTTCACATCGAACCCCTCGGCCACCAGGAGCTCGCTCGACCGCGCCGCCGCGCCCTGGCCGGCCGCATCGGGGTCGTAGCTCAAGACGACTTTCCCGACGAATCGCCGTATTTGCTGCGCCTGTTGCGGCGTCAGCGCGGTCCCGCACGAGGCCACGACCGGAAACCCCGCCTGGTAGACCTGTCCGAAATCGAAGTAGCCCTCAACCAGGACGACGAACCCACTCTGACGGATTGCGGTCTTGGACAGATGGAGTCCGTAAAGGGTTCGGCTCTTTGAGTAAATCGGCGTCTCAGGCGAGTTCAAGTACTTCGGCTGCTGATCCTTCTCGAGCGCCCTGCCGCCGAAGGCGATGATCGACCCGGTGTCGCGGCCGATCGGGATCATCAGCCGGTTGCGGAACCGATCGACGGTCTGACCGTCCTCGCGCTGCACGAGCAGGCCGGCCTTCACGAGCGTCGCCTGTGTAAACCCTTGGTTGAGAAGCGCCTGCTTGAGGCCCTCGCGGCCCGGCGGCGCGTATCCGAGGCCTTGCGCATCGGAGGTCACTTCATTGATTCCACGATCGGCGATGTATTTCCTGAAGCGCGTGCCGGCCGATGAGAGCAGCTGTTCGCGGAACCATTTGGCTGCCGCTTCGTGAACCTTGAGCAGCGTCTCGCGTTCCGCGGCGCCGGCGCGCTGCTCGTCATTCGCCTCGAGCTCGGGCAGCGACACGCCGAAGCGCTGCGCCAACTGTTTGACCGCATCGACGAACCCGATCTTCTCGTGCAACTCGAGAAACTTGATGACGTCGCCGCCGGCGGCGCAGCCGTAGCAGTGGAAGAAGCCCTTGTCACGATTGACCGTGAACGACGGCGTCTTCTCGGAGTGGAACGGACACAGCCCTTTGTAGTTCGCGCCGCTCTTCTTGAGCGACACGTAGTCCTGAATCACGACGACGATGTCGGCGTGCTGCTTCAGGTCTTCGATGAACTGTGCCGGATAAAGAGCCATGTCCGAGTTACATCAATCCTTTAACTCCACCACCGTCACCCCGCCGCCGCCCTGATCCATCTTTGCCGTCTCGAACCGCGCTACGAGCGGGTGTTCTTTCAGAAATTCCGCGACGGCACGCCGCAGCTGGCCCGTACCGTGACCGTGAATGATACGCAAGACCTGCTGATCCGTGACGGTCGATTCATCGAGAAACTTTTCGAGCCGCGTCAGCGCCTCGTCAACGGTGCAGCCGATCACGTTCAGCTCCGACAGCGATCCCACGCGCGGCTGCAGATCGATATTCACCTTGACCTTCGCCGACGAGGACGCGCCGCCGATCACGCGCAAATCGCGCAGCGCGGCGCGCAGCCGCTTGCCGTTCATGTCGATCTCGGCGTGCGGGCCGTGCACGTCGAGCACCGTGCCCTCGAGGCCCAGCGCGCCGACCGTCACGCGCACGCCCGGCTCGATCGGCGCTTCTGGCGTGCGCGCCGGCGTCTGCGCCGCCGATCCCGCACCTTTCTTCAGCCGGCCGACCACCTGCTCGATGGCCGAGCGTGCATCGGCGCGAGCGGCGCCGGTGTCGCCGGTACTAATCGACGCGGCCGCGCGACGTGCCGCCTGATCGGATAACGCGCTCGTGCGCGCTTTCAAACCTTCGATGATCGCGTCGATCTCCTTGCGTCCTTCGCGCAGTTGCTCGTCCAGCTTGGCATCGAGCCTCCGGCGATAGGTGTCTTCGCGTTCGCGTACAGAGTCCTCACGCGATCGCAGCTTGCGCTCGCCGTCCGCGAGCGCGGCCCGTTCGCGGGCGACCTCGCGGCGATCCTGCTCGAGACGCCTGACGTCCTCGTCCACGCGAGCGAGATGCTCGGCCAGCTGCTTTTCACGGTCGCTCAGGTTCTCACGGGCCTGCGCTACCACCGAGGCCGGCATCCCTAGTCGCGCCGCGATCTCGATGGCCAAGCTTCGCCCGGGCGATCCGTACTGCAGACGATACGTCGGAGCAAACGTCTCCGGATTGAATCCGAACGCCGCACTCTCAACCCCGTCCGTCGTCGAGGCGTACGACTTCAGCGAGTCGTAGTGGGTCGTCGCGACCAGGTGCGCTCCTCGCGTACGGAAGTGGTCGATGACGGCGATGCCGAGCGCGCCGCCTTCGACCGGATCGGTGCCGGCGCCAACCTCATCCAGTAGGACGAGCGCCGGCAGCGACAGGTCCCGGTTCATGCCGACGATGTTGGCGATGTGCGCCGAGAACGTGCTGAGGCTGGCCGAGATCGACTGCTCGTCGCCGATGTCGGCAAAAAGCGACTTGAAGACCGGCAGCCGCGATCCGGGTAGCGCTGGTACGTGCAGCCCCGCCTGCGCCATAGCCGCGAACAGGCCAGCCGTCTTCAGCGCCACAGTCTTTCCGCCAGTGTTCGGTCCCGTGATGATCAGAATACGCGTCGGCGGCCGCATGTGGATATCAACCGGAACCGGCTCCTCCACGGTGCCACCGATCTTCGCCATCAGCAGCGGATGACGCGCGGCCATGAGGTCGAACGTGCCGTCGGCGGCAATCACCGGCTCGACGCCGCCAACCAGAATCGAGAAGCGCGCCCGCGCCTGAATCACATCGAGCTCCGTGGCGACCTCGATCGTGCGCTCCAGTTCCTCGGGCCGGCGCCGGAACGCGTCGGTCAGCTCCAGCAGAATGCGGCGCACCTCTTCCGCTTCCTGCTCCTCGAGCGCGACGATGTCGTTATTGATCTCAACGGTCTCGAGCGGCTCGACAAACAGGCTGGCGCCGCTCGCCGACCCGCCATGCACGATGCCCGGGATCGCGGCGCGATGCTCGGCGCGGACCATTAACACGTGGCGGCCATTGCGATCGGTGACCACCTGCTCTTGCAGATACTTCGCATCTCGCCCGCGCAGGAACCCGTCGAGCGTCGTCCGCAGCCGCTGCTTCTGTTTGCGCAACCGCTCGCGAATCGAGGCGAGCGCCGGGCTGGCGTTGTCGGCCACTTCGCCCGACGGCTCGATCTTTCGCCGCACGTCGGCGATCTCCTGCTTGAACGAGGCGACGGCTTCGACCAGCGCGCGCAGCAGCGGAAACGCGGCGCCGACCTTGGTGATCGCCTGACGCGACTGCTCGATCGACTCGAGATACCCGGACAGTCCAAGCAGCCGCATGGGCTCGAGCCCACGGCCCTCGACGCCGAGCGCCTCGATGATCTCGTCGAGATCCGACGGCGCACGCAGCGGAAAGCCCGGATGATCGGCCAGAAAGCGCGTGCCCTCGGTGGTAGCCCGCTGCCGCGCGACAACCTCCGATGCCGTGGTCGATGGATGGAGCTCGGCCAGCCGGGCGCCGCCGGTCGGAGTGACGGCAAGCCCGGTGACGACCGAAACGATGCGATCGAACTCGAGGGCCCTCAGCGCGCTTGCATTCATGAGCGCTTCAACTTCCAACTTACCAAATCCCAACTCCCAACGACGCTCCAATTACCAACACCCAAGTTTCTGAGGTTTTCTTGGGAGTTGGAAGTTGGGAGTGGTTGGGAATTGGGCGTTGGGAATTGGGAATTACAGATGGTTGATTCGCGAAGCGATGCAGCCGGCGCCAAAGCCGTTGTCGATGTTGACGACGGCGACACCGCTGGCGCACGAATTGAGCATCCCCAATAGCGCCGCGATTCCCTGATAGCTTGCACCGTAGCCGACGCTGGTCGGCACCGCGATCACCGGAACCTTGACCAGGCCGCCGACGACGCTTGGCAGCGCGCCCTCCATGCCGGCGACGACGATCAATACTCGCGCCCGTCGCAGTCGCTCGTGTTCATGAAGCAACCGGTGCAGACCGGCGACGCCGACGTCGTAGAGGCGATCGACGGTGTTGCCCATGATCTCCGCGGTGACCGCGGCTTCCTCGGCGACAGGAAGATCTGACGTGCCAGCGCATGCGATCAATACAGTCCCGGTGCCGGCGGAGATGTCACCCTGCTTGAGGGTGATTGCACGGGCCTCGTCGTGGTACGTCGCGCCGGGCACGACGAGACGAACGGCGTCCCACGCCTCCTTCGAGGTGCGGGTCACGAGGAGCGATTGCCCGCGCGCCACGATCCGCTCGGCGACGGCGGCAATCTGCGATGGCGTTTTGCCAAGCCCGAGAATAACTTCCGGAAAGCCCTGCCGAAGATGGCGATGGGTGTCCACGCGCGCGAAGCCAAGGTCTTCGAAGGGCGCGGCCGCAAACGCATCGCGAATGCGCGCCGCAGCCGCGTCGGCATCGAGCGTGCCGGCGCGCACCTCGTCCAGCATCTGTCGCAGGTCAGACTCAGTCATGCGAAGCGAAGGAAAAACAGTGAAAAGGGGCCTCTTTCTTGCATTCGCGCCGGACGAGGCTACTATAATCAGTCCCCGCAGAACGCATGACGCCTTCTGAGACGCTCATCCTCGCCACTTATTTCTTCGTACTCGTCATCCTAGCGGCATACGGATGGCACCGCTATTACCTCGTTTACCTATACATGAAGAACAAGGGACGGATGCCCGTCCCGGCTGGCGAGCTGAAAGAGTGGCCAGCGGTCACGATTCAACTGCCCATCTACAACGAAATGTACGTCGCCGATCGATTGATCGACGCCGTGTGTCTGATCGACTACCCGCGCGAGCTCCTGGAGATTCAGGTCCTGGACGACTCGACCGACGAGACGACCGGGGTGGCCGAGCAGGCCGTGCGCCGCAACGCCTCGCGCGGCGTGGACATCAAGTACCTGCATCGCACGGATCGCACCGGCTACAAGGCCGGCGCGCTCGAGGCCGGGCTCAAAGTCGCTAAGGGCGAGTTCGTCGCCATCTTCGACGCCGACTTCATTCCCACAGTTGACTTCCTGAAGCGCACCGTCCCGTTTTTCACCGATCCGAAGGTGGCGATGGTTCAGGCGCGGTGGGGGCACATCAACCAGGAA
>Ga0207428_10001597_pt1 | contig 23616 bp, 24 predicted proteins | sample RhiMethybrSRZTD1_FD_187600 | JGI IMG/M metagenome (GOLD analysis project Ga0207428, IMG submission 187600) | Populus rhizosphere microbial communities from Tennessee, USA - Rhizosphere MetaG P. TD hybrid SRZTD1 (SPAdes) (version 3) | ecosystem: Host-associated > Plants > Roots > Rhizosphere >...
GCATCTGGGCCTTCTTCTACCTAACCGACAGGCCCGAGCAAGCAAAGTGGTTGCCCGACGACGAGCGGCAGGCGTTGGTGGAGACGATCGACGCCGAAGACACCGCCAAGGAGGAAGGCCACGGGCCCAAGAGGGTGCTGGCCGCCCTCGGCAACTGGAGGGTCTGGTACTTCGCGCTGATCTATTTCTGCCTCCAGATCGCGGTCTACGGTGTCACGTTCTTCCTGCCCACCCAGGTGACCGCTATCACCGGCCAGAAGCTCGGCTTCCAGTCTTCGTTGGTGACCGCCATCCCTTGGGTCTTCGCATTGGTGGGTCTGCTGATCTTCCCCGGTCTGGCCGACCGCACTCGGAAGCACCGGTTGATCGGCTCGCTGCTGCTGCTGGGCACCGCCTTCGGCATCATCATCTCCGGTGCGCTCAGCAGCAACCCGGTGCTTGCGATCGCCGGCCTTTGCCTGGCCGCGATGGGGTTCGTCGCCATGTCTCCCATCTTCTGGACGCTGCCGACGGAGTACATGACTGGATACGCCGCCGCCGCCGGCATCGCATTGATCAACTCGCTGGGCAACCTCGGCGGATTCCTGGCGCCCATCCAGCGTGACTACTTCAAGGAAACGCTCGGTGGCAACGCGGGCCTGTACTCCCTGGCCATCGGGGCGGTCCTGGCGGCCGTGCTGTTTGCCGTGAGCGCGCGCTTCAAGAAGGCCAACGAGGTCGAGGCTGGTCACCTGGACGACGTCGACGCCATGTACATACCGCATGAGAAGGCTGAGATGGCGCGAGGAGTACACGGTAGGGCCAGATGAGAGCGCTGGTGTTGCGCGATTTCTACGACATCGTGCTTGAGGAGCGGCCCGATCCGGTGCCAGGGTCGGGCCAGGCAGTTGTCGAGGTGATCGCCACCGGCATCTGCGGCTCGGACTTTCACGGCTACTCCGGCGAGAACGGTCGCCGGCACCCCGGCCAGATCATGGGACACGAGACCGTCGGCCGGGTTCAGGAGCTCGGAGCCGACGTGGCAGGACTAACGGTCGGCCAGCTGGTCACGGTGAACCCGGTGATGTCCTGCGGCGAGTGCTGGGCATGCCAGTCAGGCCAGGAACAGTGGTGCATTCGGCGCGTCGTGTTGGGCGTCGCGCCGGAGATCCCGGCGGCTTTCGCTGACCGGGTCGCCGTACCAGCCGCGAACATCGTGGCCCTTCCGGAGGAGATGCCGGAGGAGCTGGGCGCGTTGGTGGAGCCGATGGCGGTCGGCTACCACGCGGTACGCCGAGGTCAGCCACGTCCCGAGGATCGAGTGCTGGTCATCGGCGGTGGACCGATCGGGCAGGCGTGCCTCCTCGCTGCCCGGCGCCTGGGAGTCCAAGCGCTTGCCGTGTCCGATGTGAGCCCGTCACGCCGGGATTTGTGTGCGCGCCTTGGTGCCGAGGTCGTCGACCCGTCGGCCGGTAATCTGCCCGAGGCCGTGGCGGACCGGCTCGGCGGGCCGGCGACCTTGGTCGTCGACGCGGTTGGGCTCAGCCCAACTGTTTCCGATGCTATGGCCGCCTCGGGGCTTGGGAGCAGGATCGTGTTGGTCGGGATGGGTTCGCCACGACTGGAGTTTTCCGCGTACGCGTTGAGCACCGAGGAGCGAGCGCTGATCGGATCTTTCACTTACAGCGCGGCGGAGTTCACCGCCACCGCCGAGTGGGTCGGTACAGTCCCCGACGGGATCGATGCGCTGATCGACGGCCGGGTCGGTTGGGACGGAGCGCCGCAAAGTTTCGACGACCTGGCACGCGGCCGAAGTACAGCGAGCAAGATCTTGGTGTTCCCGCAGGGGGCGCCGATGAGCGGTTCGGCATGACAGCGCACAAGATCGCCCACGTCCGTGCCTTCACTGTGGGTGCGGGAGGCGGAGCCGATTACCACGACCAGCAGGGCCACCACTGGATCGATGATCACATCGCGACTCCGATGTCGCGCTACCCCGGCTACGAGCAGAGCCGCCGCAGCTTCGGTCTCAATGTGCTGGGCACGCTGGTGGTGCAGGTCGAGGCCGACAACGGCACCACCGGGCTCGGCGTCACCACGGCGGGGGAACCCGGCGCCTGGATTGTGGAACGACACCTGGCGCGTTTCCTCGAAGGCGCCCTGGCTACCGACATCGAGAAGATCTGGGATCAGATGTTCCGATCCACACTGTTCTACGGACGCAAGGGCCTGGTCCTCAACGTCATCAGCGCAGTTGATCTTGCACTCTACGACCTGCTCGGTCGGCTGCGGGAGGAGCCGGTCTACGCGCTGCTCGGCGGTGCCGTGCGCGATGAACTAACCTTCTACGCCACCGGTGCCCGTCCCGATCTGGCGCAGCAGATGGGGTTCGTCGGCGGCAAGCTCGCGCTGCACCACGGTCCGCATGAAGGCGTGGCCGGGCTGCGGGCGAACATCGAAGAGCTCGCAGGCATGCGGGACAAGGTAGGCGAGGACTTCTGGTTGATGTGGGACTGCTGGATGTCGCTTGACCTCGACTACGCCGTCCGGCTGGCCGCGGCCGCTCATGAGTACGGGCTGAAGTGGCTCGAGGAGGCGTTGATCCCCGACGACTACTGGGGCTATCGCGAACTTCGGCAGAAGGCGCCACGTGGGATGTTGATCTCGACCGGCGAACACGAGTCGACCCGGTACGGGTTCCGAATGTTGCTCGAGATGGGCTGCGCCGACATCCTGCAGCCGGATGTCGGCTGGTGCGGCGGGATCACCGAGTTGATCAAGATCTCCGCGCTCGCCGACGCGTACGGCGCACTTGTCGTCCCGCACGGATCGAGCGTGTACTCCTACCACTTCGTGATCACCCGAACCAACAGTCCATTTGCGGAGTTCTTGATGATGGCGCCGGAGGCCGACGAAGTGGTGCCGATGTTTTCACCGCTGCTGGTGGGGGAGCCGGTGCCGGTCAACGGCCGGATGAAGGTGCCGGACACGCCTGGTTTCGGGGTCGAGCTCAATCCCGAAGTCGAGCTGATCCGTCCGGTGACTCGCTAGCCGGATCGTGCCCCTCGCCGTGCTGAGGCGGAGCGAGCGGACACGCTTTTCGTCTGCGAGCGAGGACGAAGTAGGCGAGCGTGAAGGCGCGATCCGCGCGGAGCGAGCTTTAGCGAGCGGGGCAATCACACCGTGGTCAAAGCTGGCCTTGATCCTCGCTGCCGGCTGGTAACGGCACCAGCCGGGTCACCTCGGTAGGCGAGGCAAGCAGTCCTTGCAAGGATCCGTTCAGCGCCCGAACCGCCTCCCCGGCACCGTGATCATCAAGGTCGCCGACCGACGTCCACTTCTCGATCATGACGATGGTGCCGTCCGGCGCGTCGTGGATGGCGTAGAGCTGACATCCCGGTTCCTCATGCACGGCGGCAATCGCCGGCCGGAGAGCCTCCACAACCTGATCATGCTTTCCTGGGGCGGGATGAAAGTATGCGGTGACGACGACGGGCGTTGGCATGTGAGTCGCTTTCGGTTTATCGGGCGGGTACAACGGTTTGGCGCTGGCTGCCGAGCCCTTCGATGCCGAGCTCCATGACGTCGCCGGCTTTCAGCCAGACTTGCGGCCGCATACCCATGCCGACTCCGGGTGGCGTACCGGTGTCGATCAAGTCGCCTGGCTCGAGCACTAGGAACTGGCTGAGATAGTAAACGACGAAATAGGGGTCGAAGATCATCGTCGACGTGGACCCGTTCTGCCGCCGTACGCCGCTCACGTCGAGCCACATCCTCAGGTTGCGGACATCGTCGATCTCATCAGGTGTGACGAGCCATGGGCCGGCTGGGTTGAAGGTCTCCGCCGACTTGCCCTTCGACCACTGTCCGCCTCGTTCGACCTGGAAGGCTCGCTCGCTGACATCATTGACCACGACGTAACCGGCGATGGCAGCACGGGCATCGTCGACTGAGTCCAGATAGCTGGTCCGTTGACCGATCACGACGCCCAATTCGACCTCCCAATCCAGCTTCGTCGAGCCGCGGGGGATGCGGACGTCATCGTTCGGGCCTATCAGTGTGTTGGGCGACTTCGTGAAGAGGATCGGCTCGTCGGGAACTGCCGCACCGGTCTCTGCAGCGTGGTCGCTGTAGTTCAAACCGATGCAGAGAATCTGATGCGGCCGGGCGATCGGGGCTCCGATCCGCTCCTCGCCGAACTCTTGTAACTGTTCGGTCGTGCTCAGCTCCCGAACGGCCTCGGCGAGGCGGGTTAGCCCGTCGCTGCCGAAGAACGCCTCGTCGAAGTCGTCGACTACATCCGAGACGTCGAGGTAGTGGCTGTCGTCCATCCGGACAACTGGTCGTTCGGAGCCGACTGGCCCGAGACGCATCAGGTACATATCAGAACTCCTGGACAGAAGGTGATCAAGATCCTGCCATGGCCACTCCCTCGGCCTTAGGCAGGCCGGCACAGCGAACGCTCGGCCGTCGTGGCAATGACCTCGACCGTTTCGTCGAGTGACTTGCCGCGCCCACCGTACAGAGCATCGAAGGTCTCGAAGCTGCACAGCACCCACAACACGTCGCCGGCCTGAGACATGGTGACGTCGTCCCGCAATACCGAGTCATCCGCTAACCGTCGAGCAAGGTAGGCCATGCCGCCCGCTCGATTCTTCTCCATCCGCTCGACCGCTCCCCCAACCGAAGCAGGATCGATGTGGTTCATGGAGAACAGCACGCGATATACCGGCAGATCTTGGGCGTACATCCTGCAGGCCGCAGAAATTCCGTCGCGCATATGTCGGCGGGCATCCTCGTGGGCAACTGCTTGGGTCAGGTCAGCCCGGCCGGTACGAGCCAGGAGGTCTTCTGTGAACGCCTCGAACAATCCAGCGCGGGAGCCGAAGATCAGGTAGATCGTGGACCGCGCTACTCGCGCGAGCTTGGCCACGTCGTCGAGACTGAGGGGCTCCGCCGGCGCGTCCCGCAGCCGCTGGGCGACAGCGTCCAGAATGCGTCGGCGGGTTTCCTCGGCGGTCTCCGCGCGGATCTGTTGCTCGTACTTACGCACCATGCCAGCCTCCCACATTTCACTTGACATGATGACTTCTAAGCTACACACTGTCGTGTTAAAGACAAGTTGTCTAGCGAAAGATGAGTTCTCTATGTTTGTTTGGCCCGTCGTTGTGGCCGGCGCAGGACCTGCCGGGCTGGTCGCAGCGATCACACTCGCTCGCGCTGGGATTCGCATTTTGGTGCTGAACCGCCGCAGCTCGGTTTTCTCACATCCACGAGCGACCGTGATCAGCCTCCGATCCATGGAGTTGTTCCGATCTTGGGGTCTGCAGGACGAGATCTTGGCGGGCGGCGATGACGTCGAGTGGCGAATGCTCGTCACCTCGACGCTTTCAGAGTCCGCCGCTGGTGAGTTGATCGAGGTTGGCTATCCGGGCAGATCGGAGAGTGCCCGGCTCAGTCCAACCCGTCCGGCTGCGGTGCCACAAGATCATCTCGAGACGGTGCTGATCAACTATCTGCTGCGCCTTCGGGCTGCTCGCGTCGATCTTGGAGTTGGGGTCGAGGACCTTTGGCCGACCGCGAGCGGGCTGCAGCTCAGCCTTCGGGCGGGTAAGAGCGGGACGGCGCGAGCCGTTCAGGCCGAATACGTCATCGGTGCAGACGGGGCGCGAAGTGTGGTGAGACAGCGGCTAGGCATCGGTGCTGCTTCGACAGAGGATTTGCTGCATTCATTTTCGGCAGTCATCCGGGCGCCCTTGTGGGAGGTCGTTGGTCGCCACCGCTACGGGATCTACGTGACCGAGCAACCCGCTTCCGGCACGTTTCTGCCCGCGGGTCAGGGTGACCGCTGGGTCTATGCCTTTAGTTGGGATCCACGAACAGAAAGCGGGCTGGAGCTCGCCCAAGATCAACTGATTCCTCGGATCCAGCAGGCGGCCGGCGTTCAAGAACTACCGGTCAGCGTGCTCGATCGGAGGACATTCACATTCTCAGCGGCCATCGCCGAACGGTTCCGATCGGGCGATGCCTTCCTCATCGGTGACGCCGCACATCGAGCAACGCCGCGCGGCGGCACTGGAATGAATACCGCGATCGCCGACGGCTTCAACCTCGGCTGGAAACTGAGCTGGGTGCTCAAGGGCTGGGCACCGCACTCCCTGCTGGACACGTACGAGACGGAACGGCGTCCGATCGCTGAGCACAACCTTGCCCGTTCCCTGGACCCAATGGGCAGCCGCCGGAGCGTCCGTGACGAACTGAGCTTCGACCTCGGCGCGCGACTGCCGCATGTGTGGATTGACACCGTCACCGGTCGCATCTCCAGCTTGGATCTCCTCGGTCCCGGACTCACTCAGCTCAGCGTGGATGAGTCGTCAGCGCGGCTCGATGATCAGCTGGCTCTTCCTCCAGTGACACGGCACCATCTTGATCAAGAGACTGCGGCTGCCTTGGGCGCAGATCGACCCGGCGGCATCGTGCTGCGACCGGATGGCGTGGTATGGGGCGGGCGGCCCTCGGCCGCCTCCCAGATTGATCGTGAGCGCGCTGCGTAAGATTCGACGATCTGCAGGAGGTGTTATGAGCAGCGAGACACCCACGATCTATGACTGGGCCGGCGGCCGCCCGTCTTTCGAGCGCTGGTTGGGCCGGTTCTACGATCTGGTCGAGCGCGATGATCAGATTGCGCCACTGTTCGGCGGGAAGGTGAGTGATCAGCACCGGCGTGACGTCGTCACCTGGTGGTGCGAGGTGATGGGCGGGCCCGCCACCTACACCGAAACGCTAGGCGGCTATGAGCACATGCTCTCCAAGCATCGCGGACTGCACATCACCTCTGAGCAGCGTCTGCGTTTCGTGACGCTGCTTTCTCGCGCAGCCGACGATGCCGGATTGCCCGACGATCCTGAGTTTCGGGCCGCCCTGATGGGCTATGCCGAGTGGGGTACGCGCTTGGCGATGCACAATTCAAGCGATGTCGACGACATCGTGGAGCACGCGCCGGTTCCCCGCTGGGGTTGGGGAGTGGCGCCGCCGTACCAACCGTGAGTCGAACCTCGTGATAGAGTACGTCACGTTCTCTATGTAGCCCGGGAGCCCAGAGGGCGACTCTCAATGTCAGATTCAGCCGCGCGACCTGTGACCGCAGTCTTGCCGGGACTTCTGCTGGCGATGTTCTTGGGTGCCATCGACCTCACGATCATGGCTCCGGCCCTGCCCGCGATAGCGCAGGATCTGGGCGGGTTCAATCGGATACCGGTCGTCGTGACCGGCTATCTCCTTGCCGCGACTGTGATGATGCCGATCTACGGCAAACTGGGCGACCGGTTCGGGCGGAAACCGGTCATGCTGGCCGCGATTGGTCTGTTCGTCTCGGGCGCGGCGTTCTGCGTATTCGCTTCATCGATGAGCCAGCTTGCGATATTCCGGGCATTGCAGGGTCTTGGCGGGGGAGGCCTCTCCATTGGAGCTCAGGCGATCATCGGGGAGATCATCAGCCCGCGGGAGCGCGGTCGTTATCTCGGGTACGTCGGCGCGGTGTACGTTGTTGCGGCGGTCGGAGGGCCGTTGCTCGGTGGCTTCCTGATTGATCATGTCGGCTGGCGGGGCATCTTTGTGATCTACCTTCCGCTGGGCATCCTCGCAGCTGTCATCCTTGCTCTTACGCTGCGCTTGCCGCAGCCCTCGGCTGGGCCGCCCGTCGATTACCTGGGCGCCCTGAGCCTCGCTACCGCTGTCGTTGGGATAGTCCTCATCGGCCCGACACAAAACGTGATCTTCGCCGCGCTAGCTGTCATCGGCGTCGTGGTCTGGGCAGTCGACAACCGGGTCGCAGCCGACCCGATCCTGCCCCTCCGGCTGTTTCGCGACCGAGGCTTTGCAATCCCGGTATCGCTGAGTTTTCTCGTTGGATTTGCACTTTTCGGGGTGATCACCTACCTGCCCACCTTCTTGCAGGTCACCTCCGGCCTTGGCGCCACACAAGCGGGTCTGGTGCTCACTGCGCTAATGGCTGGCGTATTGATCGGGACGGTGGGCTCTGGGAGATTGATCACCCGCAGCGGGCACTACAAGGCGTATCCAGTGGTCGGGACCCTGATCGCGGCGATCGCCATGGCACTCTTGGGCATGCTGTTGACCCAGCACCAGCCGCTTGCGCTGGTTGGGCTGATGATCATGGTCGGCTTGGGCATCGGACTCGTCATGCAAGTCATGGTGCTCGCGGCGCAGAACGCGGCCGCCTACCGCGATCTTGGCGTCGCGACGTCATCAATCACCTTCTTCCGCCAGATCGGGGCGTCGCTCGGCGTGGCCGCGGTAGGTGCGGTGGTAGTGAGCGGCGACGCGGCAGCCGACGCTCTCGCCACGCGCATACCCCTTGTTCTTCTCCTCATGGCGCCGCTGCTCGGGCTGGCCTTTTTGTTGACGCTGGCCCTACCAGCACTTCCGCTGCGCCAGACCGCCTATGTAACCGAGGCGGCGTGAGAATGATCAGCGATCACCGAACCCTGCCTCGGCGGCGCGGACCGGTGCTGGCGGAGGCGATCCTGGAAGCCGCGATCGCAGAGCTCACCGAGGGCGGCTACGCGAACTTGACCATGGAGCGTGTAGCGATCAAGGCGCGAGCCAGCAAGGCCTCGGTCTACAGCCGCTGGCCCACCCGAATGGAACTGGTGATGGACGTCTTCTACCACCTCATGCCAGATCCAACTTCACCTCCCGACACAGGCACGTTGCGCGGAGACCTCATCGCCACCTTCCGGCAAACCGCGCAACTGCTCGCTGGGCCCGCCGGTGAAGCGGTACGGGGCCTACTAGGGGACGTCCTTCCCGACCCCGGGCGTACGGCCGAGGTGCGCCGGCGTTCGCATCAGCACGGCCGCCAGACCATGGAGGAGATCGCGCGACGAGCGGTCGCACGCGGCGAAATCAGTGCCGATGCGGTGACGCCTTCCCGGCTCGAGGCCGGCCCCGCGATGCTTCGCTACCACTTCCTATCCCAAGGCCCGCAGATCTCCGACGAGGTCATCATTGCCATCGTCGACGAGGTCATGGTTCCTGTGCTTATGGCTCAGCCGCCTGCCGATCCGGCCTGAGTAGGGGGCCCCCGTACGCCATGAGGCCGAAGCACATGGTTCCTGCAACTTGTCCCTCGTGTGGCCACGCGACTATGATCTTGCATCACCTTTGTCAAAGGTTTCAGTGGGGTTCTTTCTAGGCCTCAGTCAGGGCGCGGGATGTACACGATCAAGCGTGCCTCCGAGATGGTGGGCGTACCCGTCGCCACCCTGCGCGCTTGGCAGCGTCGCTACCGGGTTGTTGATCCCCGCCGATCGGACTCGGGCTACCGGCTGTACAGCGCAGCAGACATCGCCAAACTGCGAAGCATGCGGGCGCTGGTGGCCTCGGGCTGGTCTCCCAAACAGGCAGCGGAGGTCGTCTCGGGTGAGTCTTACCTCGAGACCGTGCCTGAGGAACTGCGACGGGACAAGCGGCCGCAGGGCTGGTCGACTCCGCGTGCCTCCGGGCGGGCGGTGGATTTGGTTACGGCCGCGGCTGCTCTCGACCCCGCGGCAGTCAGCCGGCTGCTCAACGAGCGTTTTGCCACGGGCTCCTTCGAACGTGTCGTCGACGGCTGGTTGCTGCCCGAGCTTGACCGGCTCGGTATGGCATGGGCGGTCGGTGGTGTGAGCGTCGCCGGCGAGCACATGACGGCTGCCGCCGTGCAACGGCGACTGAGCGCCGCTTTCGACGCGGCCGCATCGGACACGGCTGACTCACCTTTGCTGTTGACCGGCCTCCCCACTGGGTGCCGTCACGAGCTGGGGATTCTCGCCTTTGCGACTGCCGCACGCCGACAAGGGCTTGCGGTCGTCCACTTGGGACCAGATCTGCCGCTCGCGGATTGGCTGACAGCGGCCGCACGACGCGAACCTGACGCGATTGTTCTCGCTGTCCCGACACTGAATGATGTCGCGACGACGCTGGAGATCGTCGATGGCCTTGCCGGCGGCCAATCACTGGTAGCGATCGGCGGCCGGCATCAGCAGGCGGTGGTGGAGGAAATCACTCGACTTGGGTACCCAGCGGCTTTGGCGCTCGGTCATTCCGTCGCTCGCGCCGCGGCCGAGCTGCGGGATCGACTGGCGCCGGCTGGAGTCTAGTTTTGGCCGACCCCAGTTGTCTCACCTCAGTTTTGTCTAACCATTCTTGTCTAACTATTTTGTCTAACCTTTGTGCGGCTGGCTGGCTGAGGTGATGCCGCCGCTCAAGACGTACGCCAAGCCAGCGCGCTGGTGAGATTGGTCAGGCCCGCAACACCAACTGGGTGCAACGCTGTATCCGTCAACGCAAGACAGGCGCCTTCGACATGCTCGAGAATCAACTTCTCCATCTCGTCTCTCACCCCACTGATCAACAGCGCGTCCTGCAGAAGTGCCACATCTTGTGGAGTCATTGCCGCGGAGCCCGTCTTCTGTAACGCCTCAGCTGCCGCGCCATCCAGCCGGTCGACCGCGAGACTGAGCAAGACCGTCGGCTTTCCGGTGCGCAGATCATCACCGGCGGGTTTGCCGGTCACATCCCGGTCACCCCAGACACCAAGCACCTCGTCGCGCAAGGCAAAGGCGACACCGGCATGCATGCCGTAGCGGTCCAGTGCGCGGCAAGCGGCAGCCGTACCACCCGCCGCAGTAGCCCCCAGGGCAAGGGGGCGTGCCACCGTGTAGGCGCCTGACTTCAGCTGCGCGAGCCGCTCGGCATGGGATCGATCGCGCCGCCCTGCTGCAGCACCGGTGAGATCACCTCGCTGGCCGAGCACCAACTCGACGCAGAGCTCATGCCAAAGTTCCCGGAGCCGTGGTCCTAGCGATGCTACGAGCTGATACGCCTGCACCAGCGCAAGATCACCCAGCAGCACGGCGAGGTTGCGTCCGAACGCAACTCCATCACCCAGCCCGCCGGCGTCGGCATGCCAGCGCTCCGCCTGCCGGTGTGCGGCCAGCTTGCCGCGGCGGATGTCCGACTCATCCATCACGTCGTCATGCAGCAGGGCGAACTGGTGCAGCAACTCAAGAGCCGTCGCGGCCCTGACCATCTCCGCATGGCCGGGCCAGCCAATATCCGCGCCGGCCGCCACGTATCCCCAGTGACACATCGCGGGTCGCAGTCGCTTGCCTCCCAAGAGAACCTTGCTCAGCCATGCCGGTAAGTCCTGAGCGAGAACATCAAGCGTCTGCTCGCCGCCCAATTCACGCCACAACGACGCGAGCTCGTGGATCTGCTCAGTCAGCAGCCGGGTCACCCCTGCCAAGGTGGCCGTGACGTCGGCTTCGTGTGCGCTGCGCGGCCCTTGGCGCAGCCATGCTCCCTGAGGTGAGGCAACGAGGGTCCGTACCTGCGCGACAGCCCAGGGGCTGAGTAGGTCCGGCGCGCTCTCGACTGTCTTGATCAGATCCGGCCAGCTCAGCCACTGGAAGTCCATGACCTCATCGGGATCCGGGCGCAGGACGGTTGGATCCGCGATGGCAGCTTGGTAGACGGGGCAGTGCTCGTTTTCCACTAGTCCGTGCGGATCTGCGGCGGTGTAACCGAAAGTCGGCAGCAGCACCTCGATGTCGACCACATCTACGCCGAGCTCCTCGCGGACCCGGCGCTGGATGGCTGCCACGTCAGTCTCGCCCGGTCGAGGGTGTCCGCAGCAGGAGTTCGACCAGACACCAGGCCAGGTGAGCTTGCTCAGAGCCCTTCGGGTGAGTAGGACGCGACCCGCGGCGTCGCTCAAATAGACCGAAAAGGCGCGATGTCGAGGTGTCTCGCGGTGATGTATGGTCGCCCGCGCGGCGTGCCCGATGACGCGTCCCCCCTCGTCCACCAGTTCGACCAGGTCCTCGGTCCGAGCGGTGGTTGCCCTTTCCACGCGGTGGCCTTCCTTGTGCACGACAACACTCGGGCACAGCCTAAAACAAACATTGAACAGACGCTAGACATCGGCCTCGACATAAGAGCGTCTCGCGCCAGACCGTCTAGGGTTGTATCGATCTGAATGGGTACAACCTCACCCCTAAGCATCGATGATCTGGTCCTGTTGGTGGGCAGCGTAGAACTCGGTTTGTCTCGCCATGATCACTCGTAAGGCCGTGCCTCGCGGGACCCCGTAGACGGTGCCAGGAAAGTCAAGCTCTGCCTGCACGCTCCACAGGTCTTCATGCTGATCCGGCGAGAAGAGTTGCGCTGGATCGCCCGCTGCGATCCAGCCGATGGGGACGATCGTTCGAGGGGCCAGCTTGGAGTTGACATGCAGCACGCTGTTGATGCGAAGCTCGGATCCACTCCCGGCGACCGACCCGGGAAACAGTGATGCCCCGGTCGCAATGAACACCTCATCCTCGACTCGCGCTCCATTGAGGTGAGCATGTGGCCCGATGAGCACTGCATTACCGACGGTTACCGGATGGCGCGAGCGCCCACGAACCAATGCGTTCTCCATGATCACGACGTCGTCGCCGATCCAGACCTCGCCATCTTCCGCCGTCAGTACGGCGCCATGCAGCACTCGTGTTCGTTCGCCCAGCGTGATTGCGCCGCAGAGGACAGCCGACGGTGCCACGTACCCCGACGCCGGGATCACTGGTCGTTCGCCACGATGGGTAAGGATCATGATCATGAGCGTAGCCATGGAGGCGGCCCACCCGCTGTCTGCGAACGAGGACGGGTTCGTAAGGTTGTTCCTTGGACGCCTAATCTCACCGAGGAGGAAATCATCATGAGCAAGGTCGTGCACTTCGAAATTCCGGCCGACAACGTCGACCGAGCAAAGAACTTTTACGGCTCCGTCTTCGGCTGGGAGCTCCAGACAATGCCGATGGGGGAGGGCGAGTACACGACGGTGAAGACCACGGCGGTGGACGAGCAAACCCAGATGCCTACCGAGCCGGGTGCCATCAACGGCGGGATGATGCAGCGCACCACACAAATCCCGTCACCCGTGATCACCATTGACGTCGATGGTATCGACGACGCGCTCAAGAAGGTCGAGGCGGAGGGCGGCAGCACAATCACACCGCGGACCCCGATTCCCGGCATGGGCGCATACGCCTACTTCAAAGATCCTGAGGGCAACGTGTTGGGCCTGTGGGAGACCACCCCATAGCATCCACGGGCGCGCGGTCAGCGCTCCGCAAGGTTCTCGGCTGACCATTTCCCAACCTCGGCCTCTCGACCATGCTCCGCGACCCGATGTGCCCGGGACCTCGCTTGATGGGCGCATCAGCGGTGGTTGTCGTGGTTCGGGACGCCGACCAACGGCGCTGAGCCACGTGGCTGGTGCCAATTGGCGATGCCGGCGTCCAGCTGGTAATCGACTCAGGTAGCTCTCAGCTTGATTGAGGATCCTGGCACAGTGCGTTAGCCGCGGGTACGCGACAGCGATCAAACCGGGGGAGGATCGTTATGAGGAGCCAGCTGCGTTGAGCACCCAGTCTCCGACCACGAAAGCCGCAGCAGTCACCGCCAGCGTCGATACCGAGAAGAAGCAGCCCAGCCTGCACCTGAGGATCCGATCGAAGGCACTTTTGCTGTACCGACGATCACCGGGGATTGTGACCGCGGGACCAGTTGCCGTCCTGTTCGCGGCCGCGTACCTCCTCGCTGCGCCTATGGGCCGCGATCTGTCCGCCCAGGTGGCTCATGCCGAGCTGGCCCAGCAGCATTGGCCCGCTCTGTTGGACCTCCGGTGGTACGGCGGCTTCAACCCACTTGGCTACAGCGTCTTGTCTCCTCCTGTCATGGCGATTCTGGGCGTTCGCCTCACAACTGCGCTCGCCTACGTCGCCAGCGTGCTGCTCTTCGCGGCGTTGCTGAAGCGGACGGAGGTAGCGCGTCCGGTTGCTGGAGCAATCGCTGCTGCAATCTGCCTTACCGGGAATCTCGTCGTCTCGCGAACCACGTTCGCGCTAGGTCTCGCAGTGGCACTTGGCGCGCTGTTGGCTCTGGTTTCCGGACGCCTGCGCCTCACGGTCATACTGGCCGTCCTGGCAACGCTCAGCAGTCCGGTAGCCGGGTTGTTCTTGGGCCTAGCCGGCGGGGCGCTCTTTCTGTCTGGCCAACGACGAGGTGGATTGACGCTGGCTATCGCTGGTCTGCTGCCGACAATTGGCGTCGCGTTGGCATTCGGCAACGGCGGGTACCAGACGTTCGGACTTAAGCAAGCCCTGATTGGCTTTCTCGTCTGCCTAGCTGTGGCCGGACTCTGTTGGCGTCATTCGGTTGTCCGCTGGGGCGCGCTGTTATCGGCCGGCATGGTCGCTGGGGCATATCTAGTGCCGTCGCCTGTCGGAACGACCGCGACACGTCTGCCGGAGCTATTCGCTGTGCCGATCATTGCGGCGGTCGCGACGATCCCGCTGGTCGCCGTTGTTGCGGCAGCCGCAGCCGTGGGTTTGCTGCTGCCGCCGGTATCGGCCACAGAGGTGTTAGAACGCGGCGATCCCGCGCTCAACGCGAAGTTCTATGCGCCTCTCCTTGACCAGCTGAGTGCGCGTCGAGTCACCGGACCTATTGAGGTCGTTCCGACGCTGCGGCGTGGAGAAGCTGCCGAGGTGGCGCCAGTGGTTCCCATCGCGCGCGGGTGGTCGCGACAGGTCGACACCGGGAACAGCCCGATCTTCTACGACCGAACCCTCAACGCTGAAAACTACCGAGAGTGGCTCGACGACAACGCCGTCTCATACGTCGCCCTCTCTACCGGGCCATACGACTGGGCTGCAACCGACGAAGCGGCCTTGGTGCGCCGTGGTTTGCCGTATTTGAAGCCCGTGTGGTCCGACCCGACCTGGACCCTGTATGCCGTGACGAATCCACGCCCTGTCCTCTCAGCGCCAGGGCAAGTCATCGCTCGCGATGCCGTTTCGCTGACCATATCCCTGCCCAAGCCGGGCGAATATGCGCTGCGCGTCCGCTGGTCTCCGTACGTGTCCGTCACCAATGGCTGCGTGAAGCCGGCCGAAGGCGGGTGGTCGACGGTCGTGGTTCAGAACCCTGGGGTTGTAAAGGTCGAAGGCAGTCTGGCGCCTCGCCATTGTTGACATCCGGGCAACCAGACGGCCATGCCAGCGTCATTTCGATCCTGATCAAGATGGCGGCTTGTCGCGACGCCTCGATTGATATGCAGCTTTGGGGAAAATAATGACGGCCGTGGAGATTAAGATAAGTATGAAATGGTGCGGACGATGTAGTAGACCCCAAAGCAGAAGACCGCAACGATGACAAAGAGCATGAAGATTGCAATTTGCCGCCAGAACGACACCACGAGCATTACTGTACCGATCATTAACATCACTGCCGTTAGCCCGGTCCCTGACATGGCTTCCTCCTTCCCGAAGTACTGGGCCCCAGAAGAGGCAAAGTCGGCTCGCCAGCAGTCGCTTCTCGTGCCAATAACTTCGGTTGGATCAGCCGCACTGCTAACCTTGCTGGGTCCATTCAATACGACGGCAATAGTCTGTCAATCAGCAAAATTGGTGGCGCGGCAAGGTCAAGTGGCACGCCAATGAGTAGCGCAGAAGAGGATTCGAGCAAGGAATCGCGCACTTCCTGCATCTCAGTGGCCAAAGTCCTGCCTTTTGGCACAGGACTGGCAAATCCCGCCAGGCCGCTGGGGTACTAAGTGTTGAGCCTCGTGCCCTCGTTGTACGAGCTCTATTGCATCTGCCGCGTCTCGCCTCTCGGGACGGATGGCTCGCTAAATCACACGCACAGCGAGAGCTCGCTATCCAAGCGATGACAGTTAAGGATCGGCTCTACCCGTATGAGAACCGTCGCTATGTCAGTCCGCGACAATTACGCGAACGCTACGGCATAGCGAATCTGACCGTGCTGCAAAACAAGTATCTCAATAGATTCCAGATGAGCGGAGCGGCTCTGCTGGATCAATGATTTACTGTTGCTGCGTTAAAAGGGGACCGGAGATTATGTTTGTTCAGGATAGGCGTCAGCTGCGTCGCTGACCAGAGAGCGGGGATTAACAACAAACCGAGATCGCTCCAAGAGTTGTTCCACCCGCCGGCGACTAGGCAGCGGATTCGGCAGCGGATGATCCGCAATTGTCGCAGACATCGCGGCGGTCGCCCATAGTGCGACGTCTTCTGTAAAGTGTCGCCCACCGTCTACCAGTTTGGCAGCAAGAGCTGCGCAAAACGCGTCTTGTGCGGTCGACCACTCCAAGTATGGCGACGGGAACGTCGGAACAGTAAATGTCCCAAGCGGTGTTTCGGAGTAGATGTTGCATCCACCGCCTGGCGTAAGAACGCAGAGCGTTTCGACACCGTAAGCCAAAAGCTGTCTGGCAGCCGCATCAGTGTCAAACACCTGCCGATCGGGGCCATATCGGGCCAACTCCCACGGCTGTGCTACAAGGTAATCAATCTGCGAAAGGGCTTGGCCCGAGATTGTGTCTGGATAGGGTGGGCCCGACGTGACGATCACTACAGGCCTTGGCTTGTTCTGACTACTTACGACGGCTAAGGTGTGTTGAAGTGTTTCGCGGGGAATTTCAAACGTCAGCAGCAGAGCGTCACACGCTGCAAAGTACTGGCTCTGCCGCTCTAGGTCACGGATGTCAAGACGGACCTCCATACGATTTGGCCAATTAAAAGCGATGCTGTCGCCAAGATCAAACTCTATGACGCCAGTAAATGGCGTATGTGCGTCGTTGACTAGCTTTATGAGAGATGTATCTACTCCCTCGTCCTGCAAGTGACTAATAATCTCATTGCCGAAGCGGTCATCTGCTACCGCGGCAATGAGGGCTACCTCAAGCCCCAATCGCGCCGCCGCGACCGCCTGCTTCAGTCCTTTTCCGCCCGGCGCAAGCTCGAACCTGTACGCCTCCCTGGAGGTCCCTCTTGGTGGGATGTCCTTTGTGTGAAAAGTGGCGCCCATCACTGCGCCACCAATGACGATGACCCTACCGGGTCGCGCCATCGGCATTTTCTGAGACGAGTTCTCGGAGGGGTATGGGATGACAACACTCTTCGAGCCGAGCGAATACTCCTCACGCCTTCTGAGCTGTCGCGCAAGTTCGCGGAGGACCTCGCGCTCTATCGTTCCACGCAGCGCGCGGTCACTTGGCGGCGTGGCTGGGGCGAATCCTAATGCGTTATGTAACATGCGCCAGCTCGACAGCAGGACACTACGCCGCCGTCCAAGTAACTCGGAGTGAAGTGCAGACACCACACGCGGCTCGATGCCGCCGCGGCTATAGGCCTCAGAGAATGTGCCCAGCGCCAGAACTGCGTCAGCGACTATGCACTGTGAACCGTGGAGGCTTTCGCGTACACATTCCTTGATGACGTCCATTGCCGCTTCCGCAATCTCGACATCGTGTACGGCGGCGTAGCGCCGTACCGCGGCAAGGTTCAAGAGCGGAGCTGCCTCGACGCTCCGGCTGTTGTCCAATCGTGAATGAGTCAGGCCGTCACGCGCACGAAGCTTCTCGAGTGCGTGTGTGAGGATCAGTGCGTCAGGCGACGTCATATCTGTGCGGTTGGTCATTGGACTCCAATGCGTCCGCCGCGGTGATCTAGCCGCCCCCTCCGGGCAGATCTGGGTAGGAGGCTCATTATGCATGACACCGAGCCAGTGGGGGCAAATTCATTCGCAGCCCAGACCAAACGCGTCACCACGCGTTTAATGCCCCTTGCTCTTTGGGGCATCACATTTTGGGACTGCGGCGTTCGATCATGACAACGTCTCGCCATACGCCTGCGAGCGGTCCGTAGGACATTCGCCCCAGCCGTTGCCGGGTACCGACGACGCGGAACCCAGCCTCTTCATGGAGTCGAAGGCTGGCGCGGTTCTCTGGGAATATGCCGGACTGGATGGTCCAAATGCCGGCAGCCTCCGTGGAATCGATTAACGCGTTGAGCAAGCGGAGTCCGATGCCCCCTCTGCGCACTGGCTCGGCGACATAGACCGAGTGCTCGACGACGCCCGCGTATACGCAACGGTCGGATACCGGAGAAGCAGCTACCCAACCCAGCACGTGTCCCGCCTCAACTGCGACGTGCCGGTGATCAGGCAGTCGGCTGAGGTCGAAAGATGCCCAGTCAGGTGGCTCGGATTCGAAGGTTGCGTGGCCGCTGGCGATGCCCTCCGCGTAGATGGCTGACACTTCGGGCCATTGCTCCACGGTGAGCGGAATGATGCGGACATTCATGCGTTTTGCGGAACCAGCTCCTCCAGCAGAATTTCCACGCGACGTTGGATCTCATCTCGGATCGGTCGTGTGGCATCCACGCCCTTGCCGGCAGGATCCTCGAGATCCCAATCCTCATAGCGCTTTCCCGGATAGTACGGGCAAGCATCGCCGCAGCCCATAGTGATCACGACATCAGCAGCCTTGACGTCGGTGTAGGTCAGCAGCCTTGGCTGTCCGGCAGCGATATCGATAGCGATCTCAGCCATAACTTCGACTACGGCCGGATTCACCTGAGCAGCCGGCTCCGATCCCGCCGAACGAACCTCAACTGAGCCCTGCGAGAGATCATTCATCAACGCGGCCGCCATCTGAGAGCGGCCGGCATTGTGGACGCAGACGAAAAGGACCGACGGCTTGTCTGCCATGGCGGTGTTTCCTTTCTCGGTGATCATCACGAAGCGGGATTGCCGATCAGCTGGGCGAGCCCAGCCAAGGCTTCAGGCCGGGCGCGGTAGTACACCCACACGCCTCGCTTTGCTCGTTCGAGCAGTCCGGCCTCATGCAGCACCTTGAGGTGGTGGCTGATTGTCGGCTGGGAGAGCTCAAAGGCATCTGTCACATCGCAGACACACGCCTCCCCGCCCTCGTGAGAGGCGACCAGTGACATCAGCCGCAGGCGTAGCGGATCGGCCAGCGCCTTCAACAGCGGGGCGATGTGTTCTGCTTGAACCTGGCTGAGCGGTTCCCGTGACAGGGGCGAACAGCATCCAACCGTCTCCACCGGAGTGAGCGTCAGCAAGGAATTCGACACCCATCTATATTGATGCATATCAATATGTACGGCAAGGTAGGCAAGACATAGACAACCGTCTAAGTCTCACCTGGAGGTTCCGATGTCGCGGGTTCAATTAGCCCTCAATGTCGACGATGTCGACGCGGCGGTCGCCTTCTACTCCAAACTGTTTGGCATCGAGCCCGCCAAACGACGTCCTGGCTACGCCAACTTCGCGATCGCACAGCCCCCGCTCAAGCTGGTGTTGATCGAGAATCCAGGACACGGCGGGTCGATCAACCACCTTGGGGTCGAAGTTCTGGACTCCCAGACCGTGGATGCCGAACAGAGACGCCTCGCCAAGGCTGACCTCGCGACGATCGACGAGCGCCTAACGACGTGTTGCTACGCAAGGCAGGACAAGTTCTGGGTCCAGAGCGGACCCAACGGCGAGCGCTGAGAGATCTACACCGTCCTAGCTGACAGTCCAACGTTCTCAGCTGACTCGAGCGACGCTGCGTAGTGCTGCGGAGGTCCGACGTGATCGGCATGCACTGCGACTCCCAGACCTTGCGGATCTGACTCTGACCGGCATCGCAACTCGGTAGGCTGTCCCGACTAGACAGGCGGCGTTTGGGGATCGTCTCCTTGTCGTTCATGCTGCGCTAACTGGCGTACGTCCGTCATGCGGGCATGGCGAAGCAGCAGTGAACGCAACGACGATCAGGAGGGCGTGTTGATCAGCTGGTCGCCCGCGGTGTCGAGGGCCCTATCGAGGTCGTTCCGACGCGGCGGCGCGGCGAGGTTGCCGCCGTAGCACCGGCGGTTCCCATCGCACGAGGGTGGTTGCGGCAGGTCGACATCGGCCGCAACCCGGTTTTCTACGAAGGCAATCTCGATGAGCACAAATACCGGCAATGGCTCGACGACAACGCCATCTCCTATGTCGCCCTCTCCAACGGACCGTATGACTGGGCGGCCAATCGTGAAGCGGCCCTGGTGCGCCGGGGGGTGCCGTATCTGCAGCCAGTGTGGGGGACGGAACATGGGTCCTTTATGCCGTGATGAACCCGCGGCCAGTCATCTCCTTCCCGGGGCGAGTCATTGCTCGCGATCCCGTCTCCCTTACGGTGTCGTTGCCCCAGCCGGGTGAATATCGTCCGCGTCCGCTGGTCCCGGTACTTGTCTTCCTCCGATGGCTGCGTACGACCATCCGCCGATGGGTGGTCGGAAGTCGTGGTTGAGCGCTCCGGCAGTGCCAAGATCGAAGGCAGTTTGACGCCACGTCACTGCTGACTCTCGGTCCAGCCGATGTCGGGTCGCAACGTGTTGCAGATACGCGCACGAGCGTCGAATGCGAGAGTCCGGCTGCGGTATAATTCATCGCGATAATTCGCTTCGAGCCATCCGTAGGTGTCAGGAACTCGATCCCAGAACTTCAATTCAGGACCAGGAGTAAGCGGGCGCATGGCGGCTCGTAAAGCTACAGTCAGCATGAAAGATGTGGCTGCCCTGGCCGGGGTTTCGCTGGGCACCGTGTCGAATGTTTTGAATTCGCCTGATATTGTCGCGGAGCCAACGCGACATCGGGTTGAACTTGCTATTGCAAAGCTCGGCTGGATTCCCAATGAGCCGGCGCGCCAACTTCGGGCCGGGCGGAGCCGCTCGGTCGCCATGGTCGTCATGGATATTGCCAATCCTTTTTATACGGATTTGGTGCTCGGTGCTGAGAACTGTGTCCAGGAACGCGGCTATGCCGTACAAGTGGGAAATAGCTCACAAAACGCTGATCGGGAACGCGCTCAATTGTTGGTCTTGATGCAACAAAGGGTCCGAGGGGTGCTCCTGGCACCTATCTGGGGGCTCGATGAGCGGGTTTCGCAGCTCAGACTCCGCGGCATCCCCGTTGTGCTCTTGGATCGTGCGAGCAACGCTTCTGACTTCTGTTCGGTGTCGACCGACGACGTTGAGGGTGGCCGGCTGGCCGCCGAGCACCTACTCGCCGAGGGTCACACGAAGATCGCTTTGGTTGGTGGGCCAGGAAATCTCCAGCAGGTGCGGGATCGACGGTTAGGTGCGGAACTCGCTAGCTCGAGACATGATGGATCAGCGCAACTACGGGTGGTGTCGACGCCGCATCTTGATGTCGAGTCCGGTATTCGCGCTGCAGAAGAATTGGTGTCGCTTTCCGATGAGGAGCGCCCAACTGCAGCATTCGCTGCAAACGACCTACTGGCGATCGGTTTGTTGCAGGGTTTTGTCACCGCAGGATTGCACGTACCGGACGACATGGCGATTGTGGGCTACGACGACATTGCCTTTGCCGCAGCAGCCGCCGTTCCCTTGTCGTCGGTCCGGCAACCTCGTCTTGCCATCGGGTATCGGGCGGCCGAGCTGCTCTTTGACGAAATTGAGGCGAACGAGCACGACGCGCCGCATGAGCATCAACAGGTCCGATTTACCCCAGAGCTCGTGGTACGTCGTTCCAGTGCCAAAAGCCGGGATCGTCAGGCGGCCATCGGTAGTTGACCCCCATGAGTCCTCAGCGAATCCTGAGTCCGGCAGGCAAGTTTGCGGCGTTTCGTGGGCAACGGCAAGGGTGGACGTCAGCCGGTAAAGAAATCCCACTCGGAGTCAGAAGCCCTTCAACAATCGTCCCTGTTTGACGACCCGTCCCGCCCCCGTCAGGCTTTACATGTGACTGGGCAACCGCTCAGTGCCAGACGTCGGGTCGTGACGCTCGTCGCTATGTGCGTCGCCCAGGGCATGATCCTGCTCGATAACACGATCGTGAACGTTGCCCTGCCGTCGATCCAGCGTGAGCTCGACGTGGAGCCGGGCAACTTGATCTGGGTCGTCAACGCGTACGTCCTCGCCCTCGCCTCCCTCATCATGGTTGGCGGGACATTGGGGGATCGGTACGGCCGCAAGCGCCTGTTTCTCATTGGACTGGCGATCTTCACAGCGATGTCTGCCGCTTGCGCCCTCTCCCCGAACGAGTCGGTGCTCATCGCTGCTCGCGCCGCGCAGGGCGTCGGCGCGGCTCTCGTCGCACCCCTCAGCCTGTCGATCCTGGCTGACGCGTACCCGCCGGAGCGTCGCACTGCTGCCATTGGAATTTGGGCTGCTGCGGCCGGGTTGGGGTTCGGTGCCGGGCCGGTTGTCGGCGGCATCCTGGTCGAGCTGTTTTCCTGGTCGGCCGTGTTCTGGGTGAACGTACCGATCGGAATCATCGGGCTCGTCCTCGTGATCACCGGTGTCCGCGAGTCGCGCAACCTGCATGCCCGCAGACTGGATCTACCCGGGGCCGTGCTCGTCGCCGCCGGCCTGTGCGTCCTGACCTTCGCGATCGTCGAGTCCGAGCACATCGGCTGGACGTCACCGACCATGATCGCGCTGCTCGCGGCCGCCGGCGTGCTGCTTGCTTCCTTCCTGGTGGTCGAATCCAGGGTCCGCGAGCCGATGGTGCCGCTCGCGCTGTTCCGGGATTCCCGGTTCACTGTGTCCTGCGGTGTGTACGCGATCATGTACCTCGCGCTGGCCTCGACCTTCTTCTTCGTCACGCTTTTCTTCCAGAACGTCGAGGGGTGGTCGGCGCTGGACGTCGGCCTGTCATGGTTGATCATGAACACGCCGTTTCTTATCGCGTCAACGCTTGCCGGTCGCCTCGCGGTGTGGATTGGTACGGCCACCTGCTGGCTCGGCGTCCTGCTCGGCGGCCTCGGCGTCCTCGCACTATCGTTCCTGACACCTGGCGCCGGTTTGCTGGCTGCCTCGCCGGGCTACGTGCTGATCGGGGCGGGCTACGGGATGGCAGTGCCGACGATCTCATCCGCTGCGGTGTCGGCCCTGCCGCTGGAACACAGCGGACTGGCCTCCGGCGTGCTGAACTCGGCCCGCCAGGTGGGTGCGGCGGTCGGACTGGCCGTACTCGGGTCCGTCGGGCTAGCGGTCACCCGCAACTCCTGGGCAGCTCTCTCCGCCCAACTGCCAACGGCAGCCCAAGCAGGTGCCCCGGACGTCGTCCAGGACGTGAGTGGTGGACAGGGCAGCGTCGTCGCGCAACAGCTCGGCCCCGCTGCCGAACCGCTCGCGGACAGCGCCTTCGTGGATGGGCTGCACGTGGCGCTGCTTATCGGCAGCGGACTCATGCTGGTCGCGGCCGCATTCGCCTTCATTGTGCTCCGCCGCCCGGCGGTGACGGCGCCGTCGAGCGGCAGTGCCGTCCCGGCGCAGGGGATTGCCGACGGCGCAGCCGCTTAGGCCGCAGGCTCCTTTATTAACCCCGACTTGTCAGAATCTCAGCACCAAATGTGGTGCTGAGAGTCTGACAAGTCGGCGTTGAGCCGTCAGCCCTTGACCGAGCCGGCCGCCATCCCCTCAACGATCTTCCGGTTGAAGAAGATGAACATGATCAATGCCGGAATCGTGACGAGCAAGATGTTGGCAAATAGCAGGTTGTACTGCGTGGTGAACTGACTCTTGAAGTTGAACAGGGTCAGCTGAACGGTCGCATTCTGCGTGCCCGGCAGGAAGTACAACGGGTTCTGGAAATCGTTGTAGATGAACACCGACTGCAAGATGATCACCGTCATGATCACCGAGCGCAGCACTGGGAAGATCACGCGGAAGAAGATCTGCACAGGCCCGGCGCCATCCACGACAGCCG
>Ga0207428_10001599_pt1 | contig 23550 bp, 19 predicted proteins | sample RhiMethybrSRZTD1_FD_187600 | JGI IMG/M metagenome (GOLD analysis project Ga0207428, IMG submission 187600) | Populus rhizosphere microbial communities from Tennessee, USA - Rhizosphere MetaG P. TD hybrid SRZTD1 (SPAdes) (version 3) | ecosystem: Host-associated > Plants > Roots > Rhizosphere >...
GTCTGTACCTTTGAGTTGTTGTTATGAAGGTAAGGCCGGATGCCGCTCGTCCCGCCAGGACTAGCGCATGGTCCGCCGCTTCGGCCCAAGGGAAAGTGCGGTGATGCGATACGCGTCACCCACCCAGTTGCACAGCAATGGACGCGTGCTGTCCGGCTCTATGATGTCGATCACGCCAAAACGCTCGGCGGTACGCAGCGGTGACGCCAGGGCCTGGTAATGCGCCTCCAGTTCCTTGCGCCGGGCCAGCGGGTCGTCCGCCGCAGCGATTTCCTGCTTGTAGGCGGCGGCCACGCCGCCCTCGATCGGGATCGAGCCCCACTGCGCCGAAGGCCAGGCAAAGCGGTGCGGCAAGGCGGTGCCCGTCGGGCCGTGCCATGGGCTGACCATGGCGCCGGCGAGGCCGACACAGCGGCGCAGCACAATGGTGATGACCGGCACGCTCGCCTGTTCGATCGCATGCACTGCCTGCATCGCCGCAATCAACGTGCCTTGCATCTCGGCTTCCTGGCCGGTCATCACGCCGGGCTGGTCGACGAGGTAGATGATCGGCAGATGAAAGGTGTCGCACAGGTCGATGAACCGGGTCTGCTTGAGCGCCGCCGCACGGGTCAGCGCACCGCCGCCGACCCGCGGGTTGTTGCAGATGATCCCGACCGGGTAGCCGTCGAGACGGGCGAACGCAGTGATGGTCGACGCGCCGAAATCCGGGGACATCTCGAACAGGCTGTCCTTGTCCACCAGCGACTTGAGGATCTTGTGCGGGTTGAAGATCTTGCGCCGGTCATGGGGAATCGCATCGTTGAGCCAGGCGTCGCGGCGACCGGGGGAATCGGTCGATGCCGCGCGCGGTGGCTGCTCCCAGACATTGCCCGGCAGGAACGACAGGAAGCGCTTGGCCAGGTCCAGCGCCTCGGCGTCGCTATTGGCCGCGAGGTTGATCATGCCGCTGTGGCGATGTACCTGGTCGTATCCGCCGAGGTCGTTCTTGTCGATATCGACGCCGAACGCCTGCTTCACCACCGGCGGGCCGGCCGCGAACACCTGGCTCTGGCCGCGCACCATGATCGACAGATGCGAAGCGGCGACCCGCAGCGCACCGAGGCCGGCACAAGCACCGTGGGCGATACCGACAACGGGCACGGCGCCCAGCAGATTGGTGATCGGCAGCAAGGCATAACCCGGAATCTTGGTGTGGCCGAGCTTGTCGAGCAGCTTCACACTGCCGCCGGCGCTGTCGATCATGCGAATGATCGGCAGCTTGTATTCCCAGGCATAACGGTCGGCGTAGATCCACTTTTCCGCGACCGCCGCCTCCGACGATCCGCCGCGAATGGTGAAGTCATCCGCCGCGACCACCGTGCGTCGCTGCTCGATCTTGCCCACGCCAACCACCGCCGTGCTCGGTGTGGCGGAAGCGATCTTGCCCTCGGCCGTGTATTTCACGGCACCGGCGAGGATGCCGAATTCCTCGAAGCTTTCGCCATCGAGCAGGTGGCTAATGCGTTCACGCGCCGTGAGCTTGCCCTGGGCATGATGCTTTTCCACCGCTTCCGGGCCGCCCAATGCATAGGCAACTTCGCGACGAGCGCGGAGGTCGGCAAGTTCCCGGGACCATTCAGGGGCAACAGGCGTGCTCATGACGATGTCCTCTGCAGGCGCGCGAGATAGTCGTCGCGCAGAATGTTTTTAACCACCTTGCCGGCGTTGTTGCGCGGCAGGGCGTCGACGAACTCGATCAGGCGCGGTTTCTTGTAGCCGGCGATCAGTGCAGCGCAGTGAATGCCGAGCGCTTCGTTGTCGACGGTGGTGCCTTCGCGGCGCACGACGAACGCTGCGATGCGCTCGCCCCACTCCGCATCGGGCAATCCGAGCACCGCGACTTCGAGCACCTGCGGATGGCTTTCCAGGGCGTCCTCGACTTCCCGCGCATAGACGTTGAAGCCACCGGAAATGATCATGTCCTTGTTGCGCCCGACGATATAAAGGAAGCCCTGCTCGTCGAGGTAGCCCAGATCGCCCGAGTAGTACCAGCCATCGCGGATCGCCTCGGCTTCCAGATCGGGACGGCGCCAGAACGCCACTTCACCGATGCCGTCGGTGGCGATGGCGATCTCGCCGACTTCCCCCACCGCCCTCTCTACACCCTGGGCGTCGCGCACCGTGATCTGCACGTTGGCAGTCGGTTTGCCGCAGGAGCGCAGCACGCCATCCTCTGCATGTTCGTACGGATACAGCACCGCCAGCGGCTGCACGGCCTCGGTCATTCCGTACTGCTGGCGCATCACCGGGCCGAACCGCGCCATGGCCCGACGGATCAGGTCGACGGAAGTCGGCGCGGTCCCGTAATGAATGCAACGCAGCGACGACAGATCGGCCGCGACCCCGCTGTCGAGGGTGTCGAGCAAACGCGTGAGCATGGTCGGCACGCACATCATTTGCGTGATCCGCTGGCGTTCGATTTGTTGCAGCGTTTCCACCGGCTCGAACTTCTCCAGGATCACATTGCGCGCCCCCCGCAAGTAGCACGGCAACAGGTGCACGCCGGCGGCATGGGTCAAGGGACCGACGTGCAACATCGCATCGGTCACGCCCAGGCTGTATTCCATGGCGTAGAAATGGTTGGTCAGGCGCTCGTACCAACGCTTGACCGTATAGGTGACGCCCTTGGGTTTACCGGTCGTGCCCGAGGTATAGGCGATACGCAGCAAGGCGTCGGGCGACACCTGGACGTTGGGCGCACAGGACGGCATCGAGGCGAGTTGCTGGCGGTAATCCAGTACCTGCGGTGCCTGCCAGTCGAGCGCCATGACGTGACGCAGACTCTCGACGCGCCCCATGACTCCCAGGCTGATCTCGCGAAATTCCGGCCCCGCCACCAGCAGGCTCGCGCCGGCGTCGTCGAGGATCGCGATCTGCTCGGCCAGGGTATGCCGGGCGTTGAGCGCCACGTAGACCAGGCCGGCCTTCTCTGCAGCGAAAACGCTTTCTATCGCTTCAGGCGAATTGTCGAGCAACACGGCGACGCGCTCCCCCACTTGCAAGCCAAGGGAAATCAGGGCGTGGGCGAGACGGTTACTGCCCGCCTCCACCTCGTCGTAAGTCAGTGCCCTGTTGCCGAAGATCAGCGAGGTGCGGCCGCGGTGTTGCCGGGCTGCCCAACTGAGCATGAGTCCTGCGGTGCGTTTTTTTGTCATGATATTTTGTCTTATTGTCGACAATTAGACACAGCACTAGGGAGTGTTGTGCCCCCTGTGTACGGTTATTCCAAGTGGTTCAATGCCGCTTGATGGGAAGCGTTGATCAGCTCGACCATCAGGTTGCCGGCGGCGCTACTGTTGTTCTGCCCAAGTGCCTCGACCAACCCGCGCCAATAAACGGCGGAAGCCTGGCGACGCTCCGGTGAGCGCAAGCCCAAGCGGGTGTAGCGTGCGGTCTGGATCGCCAGTGCACCCATCAGTTCTGCCAACTGCTTGTTGCCGCAGGACTGGAACAACACCGTGCTCAGGCGATAACTGCCCTGGGCATACTCGTCCAGTGCATCGGCTTGCCCGGCGATCAGTTCAAGCCGGGTGACGATGGCGTCCATCTGGTTGACGACCGCTGCATCGAGATCGATCAGGTACTTGGCCAACAAACCGGCCAGCACCGCACGGATCTCGAACAGGTTGTCGATTTCCTGCCTGCTCAATGAAGTCACATGCGCGCCACGCTGCGGCACGATGGTCACGACGCCGACCTTCTCGAGAATGCGCAGGGCTTCGCGGATCGGACCACGGCTGACCTGGAAGTGATCGGCCAGCTCCTGCTCACGCACCGAATCGCCCGGCCCGTATTCACCGCGCAGAATCGCCAGCGTAATGCTCTCGGCAATCTGCTCCGGCATCGTCAGAACGCGCTGGCGACCGGCCCGCGTGATACCTATTGCACTACCGCCCTTGGCGGCCGACGCCGAACCTGCATTCATTGACATAGACTTCAATCGCACTCCATCAGCAAAACATCCTGGCCATCTTTCACTACGTCGCCTTCGGCAACGAGGACACTCACTACTCGACCCGACTCGAGCGCCATCAACGGGATTTCCATCTTCATGGACTCCATGATGACCAGGGTCTGATCTTCTTCAACGATGTCGCCTTCGCGGACATGAATCTGCCACACCGTACCCGCGACATCCGACTTAACCGCGATTGTACTCATTCTCGCCCCCTCCAAAACACCACTGTTTTCTGAAATCGCCAGGCCTCTGGCCGTCGCGGGCTACGCTTTTTGTATCCAGCGCTGTGCGAACGCCTTGGCTCACGAACTGCAAATTACATGATTGTACGATTGTTGACAATCCTACGTTTCGATGTTTTTATCCGACCAGGCAATTCGAACAACAAGAGGCCGAGGCATGTCGCTCACACATAAAGAAGCACGAAGAATCCTGGAGATCCTGGATCACACGACCCATCTGGACTTCCTTGAAGTCCGCGTCGGTGACACCACGCTGACCGCCAGCAAATCAGGCACGATCCAGCGCTCGCTGGCGCCTGCCCAAGGCGCCGCGCCGGCAACAACCGCACCGGCCGCCGCCCCTGCGGCAGCCGCAAGCGAGCCTGAAATCGCCGAGGGCCAGGTGGCCGTGCGGGCGACCATGATGGGCACCTTCTATCGCAAACCCAGCCCCGACCAGGCGTCGTTCGTTGAAGAAAACACCCTGGTGGAAACCGGCGCGCCACTGTGCCTGGTGGAAGCCATGAAGCTCTTCAACACCCTCGCCTCCCCGGTGAAGGGCCGTGTGGTACGCATCGTCGCCCAGGACCTGCAGATGGTTCAGCGCGACCAGATCTTGATGATTATTGAACCGGAGGCTCGTTGATGAGCAGCATTCCCGTGGCAACCCGCGACATTCGTCGGGTCCTGATCGCCAACCGTGGCGAAATCGCCGTTCGCATCGTGCGAGCCTGCAAGACCCTGGGTATCGAATCGGTGGCGGCGGTGTCCGAAGCCGACAGCGACAGCCTGGCCGCCCGCCTGGCCGACCAGTGCGTGATCATTGGCCCGCCGCCCGCCGCGCAAAGCTATTTGTGCGCCGAGTTGCTGGTCCGTACGGCCCTGGAGCATCGCTGCGACGCCATCCACCCCGGCTATGGCTTCCTGTCCGAACGCTCGCATTTTGCCCAGGCCTGTGAAGACGCCGGGCTGGTGTTCATCGGCCCGTCGGCGCAGATCATCGATTCGATGGGCGACAAGATCACCGCCGTCGGTCTGGCGGAAAAAGCCGAAGTGCCGCGCGTCCCCGGCTCCGATGCGGTGGCCGATGCCGAGACCGCACGCGGCATCGCCAGCGCAATCGGCTATCCGGTGCTGTTCAAGGCCACCGCCGGTGGCGGCGGACGTGGCATGCGCATTGTGCGCAGCGATGAAGAGGCCGAGGCGGCATTCCGCTCGGCTTCTTCGGAAGCACAAGCGGCCTTTGGCGATCCGACCCTGTACGTCGAGAAGTTCATCGAGCTGGCGCGGCATATCGAAATCCAGATCATGGGCGATCGCCACGGCAACGTGGTGCACCTGGGCGAACGCGAGTGCTCGACCCAGCGTCGTCACCAGAAGTTGATCGAGGAAGCCCCCTCCCCCAGCCTCGCCGCACAAACCCGTGAGCAAATGGGTGAATGCGCCGTGCGTCTGGCGAAAAACGTCGGTTACTTCGGCGCGGGTACCATCGAATTCGTGGTCGACGACCGCGACGGTACGTTCTATTTCCTGGAAATGAATACCCGCATCCAGGTCGAGCACCCGGTGACGGAAATGATCACGGGCTTCGATCTGGTGGCCGAGCAGATCCGCATCGCCGCCGGCCTGCCGCTGTCGTTCACTCAGGCCGACGTCAAGCTGAGCGGTCACGCCATCGAATGCCGGATCAACGCCGAAGACCCGGACCGCAATTTCCTGCCCAGCCCCGGCCTGGTGAGCGAGTGGCTGGCACCCAAGGGCCAGGGCGTACGCGTCGATACCCACTGCTTCAGCGGCGCCACCGTGCCGCCGTTCTATGACTCGCTGCTGGCCAAACTGATCGTGCATGCACCGACGCGCAGTGAAGCGATCGTGCTGATGCGCAAGGCGCTGGAGGACATGAAAGTCGTCGGCCTGTCGACCACCGCCAGCTTCCACCATGCCGTGCTCGACCATCCGGATTTCGTCGCCGGCCGCGTCACCACACGCTGGGTCGAAGACGTGTTCGTACCGGCCCGCAAGCAGGCGTTGAAACAGGCCAGGGAGCGCGCATGAACATGACAACTTTGGTCGATGTCAGCTTGAGTGACGGCCAGACCGCCGTCTGGGGCGGTGCCGCCAGCACCGCGATGTTGCTGGGGACGATGAACTCGCTGGGGCACGCGCGTCTTGCCGCCATCGAAGTCTTGAGCCCGGCGGTGATCGCCCAGTGCGTCAGCCGTGAGGAAAACCCGCTGCAACGCGTTGCTGCGCTGCGCGAGCGCGCCAATGGCACGCCGCTGCGCGCCACGGTGAATCTGCTGGCGACCCATGGCTATATCGATGTGCTGTCGGGCGAGGCCCTGAACACCTGGCTACGATTGCTCGCCCGGAATGGCATCAGCGAGGTTGTATTGATCGATCCGCAGCTGGATTTCCAGCGTCTGGACAGCGCTGTGCAAATGGCCTTGGCCAACGGCCTGAGCGTCATCGCCGCCCTGCCCTACGTCGACGATCATGAGCACAGCGATGCCCACTATTCGGCCTCTGCTGCACGACTCGCCCAGACCGGCGCACAGCGCATCATGTTGCGCGACGAAGCCGGCCTGCTGCATGTCGATCGCCTGCCCGGGTTGCTTTCAGCACTGCGCGATGGCCTCGATGGCACGCCACTGGATCTGCACACTCGCTGCCACACCGGACTCGGCCCGCAGGTTGCACTGGAGGCGATCCGACTGGGCATCGATCGCCTTGATGCCGCGCTGCCTTGTGTCGCCAATGGTGCATCGACGCCTGCGCTGCCCCTGCTGGTGCGCTCGGCGGCCTTGCTCGAACTGTCGCTGCAAGCCCCGGACCCGGACCGTATAAAAGAAGCCGAGGCCCAGTTCGCCGCCGTGGCGGATCAGCAAGGTTTCCCCGAAAGCCAGCCTTGGGCATTCGACCTGGCGCCGTACGAACATCAACTCCCAGGCGAAATCGCCGCCGACGCCATGCAGGCCTTGCGCTCGCGCGGACGCCTGGCGGATCTGTTCGGGTTTGCCCGCGAGTGCACGCGCATACGCCAGGAGTTGGGCAACCCGCCGATGCTGCCGCCCTTCGCACAGGCGATTGCACGACAGGCACTCGAACATCTGGATGCCGAACCACGTTATGCCACGCTGCAACCGGCCTTGCGCCGCTGGCTGCAGGGCTGCTACGGCCCGGTCGACACGTCACTGACCCGCCTGCAACAACGCATCGGCGCCGTCGCGACGCCGTGCCGTCCGATCAATCTGTCCACCGATGATGCGTTGGCCGCCCTGATCTGCGGCTGCCCTGCACTGCCACCGTTTCAGAAGCTTGAGTATGAAATCCGCACCCCCGAGCAAGCCCTGACCCAAGGGCTGCTGCAACGCTGGCCCGGCTACACCGTACTGAGTGTCACAGGCCCGGGCCTGTCCATCCATCTCGAACACAGCAAGGGGTGACATGTGCTGAATCAACTACGCGAAAAAGTGAATGCGGAGTTCATCCGCACCGGCAAACGTCGCCGTATCCAGCTGGTCGATGCCACCCTGCGTGACGCGCACCAGTGCCTGTGGGCCACGCGCATGCGCACCGAGCACATGCTGCCGATGGCCGAGCGTCTGGATGCCCTGGGCTTCCATGCCATTGAAACCGTAGCGCTGGTGCAATTCGACGCCAGCGTACTGTTCCTCAACCAGAATCCACTGGAACGGCTACGGCTGTTGTCCGAGCGTATCCGCCACACACCGCTGCGTGCAGCGGTGCGCAGCAATATGTTGCGCAGCTTCTACCCCGAGCCGGATGACCTCAGCGAGTTGTATGTTGAACGGCTGGTCGCCAACGGCGCGCGCGATATTGTCTTTCTTGAGTCACTGCATTGCTGGGACAACCTGACGACATCGATCGCCACGGCCAAGCGCCTGGGTGCCACCACCACGATCGGGCTGATTTATAACCTGGCACCCGGTTACGACGCGCCCTTCTATGCCGCCAAGGCCCGGGAGGCCATCCAGCGCTTCGACATCGATGCCTTTGCCTTCGGCGATGCCGGCGGCAGCATGACAGTGGAGCAGGTGCGCAGCATTGTGCCGGCCATCAAGGCTGTGATCGGCGATCGACCACTGGAAGTGCTCACCCATTGCCTGAACGCGACCGGCTCGCTGGTTGCACTTGAAGCAGCCGTACAGGGTGCCGACCGGCTGCTGTGCTCGATCGATCCGTTGGCCAACGGCAATGCCGGGCCATCGGCGCAGATGCTGGCCCGCAACCTGCGCGAGATTGGTTTCGAGGTCGACTTCGATGACCGCGCGGCGGACGAGATCGGTGACTACCTCACCGGGATTGCCGAAGAGAACGGCTTCCCGGTAGGTATTCCGGCGGAATACGACCCGGCGCACTTTGTCACCCAGTACGCCGGTGGCGCGATGTCCAACCTGCAATCGCAGCTGCAACTGGCGGGCATCGCCGACAAGCTGCCGGTGGTGCTCGAAGAGATCGCGCGGATCCGCGTCGAACTCGGCTCGCCGGTGATGGCCACGCCCTTCCCCGCGATGATCGCCGCGCAAGCGGTGATGAACGTGCTGAGCGGCGAGCGTTACAAGGTGGTGCCGGATGAAGTGAAAAAGTACGTGTGCGGCTACTTCGGCGCCCTGCCCCTGCCGGTGGACCCCGACGTCAAGGATCGTGTGCTCGCCAACGGTTCCCGCGAAATCGCCATGCAGCCACCGCTGCTGGCACCGAGGGTCCCTGAGCTGCGTCGCCGCTATCCCGGCCTGTCGGACGATGAACTGCTGCTGCGGGCCATGTACGGCGACGAAAAAATCACCGGCCTGCTTGCGACCGTGATCGACGACACCTTCAGTGTGCGTCGTCCGCTGAGCGAGCTGATCGCCGGTCTGGCCAGGCTGCCGGAACAACGTCATGTGCATATCGCCATGGCCGGTTTCGAATTGCGTACTCACTGAGGCTGCCATGTCGACTCCCATCCCGCCACGACCGCTGCCGCAGCCCACCGCCGAAACGGCCGCCTATTGGGCGGCCGCCCAGGAGCAACGATTGGTCATCCAGCGTTGCGCCAGTTGCGGCAACTGCCAGTTCTACCCGCGCGCATTCTGCATCGGCTGCCTGTCCGAGCGCATCGAGTGGATCGATGCCAACGGCCATGGGCGCATCTATTCCTTCACGGTCAGCCGCATTGCCCCGTCGCCGGCCTTCGAGGCCCGGCTGCCTTACGTCGTCGCGCTGATCGACCTCGATGAAGGCGTCCGGCTGGTCGCCAACATCCTCGACGCCGACCTTGAGCGCGTGCGGATCGGCGCCGCCGTCAGGGTCTGTTTCGAAACCGTCAGCGAAGCCTGCACGCTGCCCCAGTTCACTCTTTTGGATTAGCCGTCACCATGGAAATGATCACCGACTACTTCGATGCCGGCGCCAATCGCCATCCCGATAACATCTGCCTGCAAGGCACCGGATTCAGCCTCACCTACGCCCAGGTGCAAGCCGAATCCCACGCGATCGGTCATGCCCTGTCCCTGCTGCGCCTGCGATCCGCCCATGTCGGCGTGCTGGCGCCCAATCACCCGTTGAGTTTCGTCGCCATGCTCGGCGCGTTGCGCGCGGGGGCGACTTTCGTGCCGCTCAACGCCCGCGACTCGATCGACAGCCTGATCTGGTTCATGAGCTTCACCCAACTGTCGGTGCTGGTCCTGCATTCCCAGTATGCCGAACATGTCGAACGCATCCGCGCAGGCGTGCCGACGCTGACCACGGTGATCGGCCTGGACCAGCCCATCGCCGGCTTGAGCATCGCCGACTGGTGTCGCGAACACGCCGGCCAGCGCTGCACCGTGCGCAATTCGTTGGACGACACCGCCCTGATCAAATCCTCGGGCGGCACCACCGGCCGGCCGAAAGCGATCATGCAAAGCCACCGTGCGCTGCTGGCCTGCTACCGCATCAGCAACCAGTTCATGCCACCGGCGAAAAGCCCGGCGCACCTGGTCGTGGCACCACTGACCCACGCCGCCGGAGCGACCGCCATGGCGCTGTCGATTTTCGGCACGCGCAACGTCATCGCAGCGTCCGCCGATCCCGGCGCCGTCCTGGAAACCATCGAACGCGAGCGCATCACCCACCTGTTCCTGCCGCCGACCCTGATCTACCGACTGCTGTCGCACCCGGATGCCCGGACCCGCGACTGCTCCTCACTGGAATACGTGATCTACGGCGCGGCGCCGATGTCCGTGGACAAGCTGCGCGAGGGCATTGCCCTGTGGGGACCGGTGTTCATGCAGGCCTACGGTCAATCCGAAGTGCCAGGGGTGATCACTCTGCTGACACGCGAAGACCATATGCGTGACGGCAAACACCTGGGCTCGGCAGGCCGTCCCACCGGGGCCTGCGAAGTGGCGCTGATGGATGAAGAAGGACGCTTCGTCGAGCCTGGCGAACGCGGCGAAATCGTCGCCCGTGGCGAGCTGGTAGCGCCGGGTTACTACGACAACCCGCAAGCCAACGCCGAGGCCCGCCGCTTCGGCTGGCATCACACCGGCGACATCGGCGTGTTCGACGAAGGCGGCTATCTGTACATCGTCGATCGCACCAAGGACATGATCATCTCCGGCGGTTTCAATATTTACCCAAGCGAGATCGAGCAAGTGATCTGGGCGCATCCGGCGGTGATGGATTGCGCGGTGGTCGGACTGCCCGATGCCGACTGGGGCGAGAAAGTCATCGCCGTGATCGAACTCAAGGCCGGCGCCAGCGCGACCGCCGAGGAATTCGTCGCGATCTGCCGCGAAAAACTCGGCAGCCTGAAAACCCCCAAGCAAGTGTTGTTCTGGGAGAGCCTGCCGCGCAGTCCGGTCGGCAAGGTATTGAAGAAAGACGTGCGCGCGCAGCTCGCCGCCCAGGAGGCGCAAGCATGAGCAACGACCCTTCCCGCCTGGCGGGCCGCTACGCCATCGTCGGTGTTGGCGAGGCCGGGCTTGGCAAGGCGGCGCCTGGCGACACCGCGCTGTCGCTGCAATGCCGCTCGGCCCGTGACGCCCTGCTCGATGCCGGCCTCACCCTGGCCGATGTCGATGGGGTTTTCGCGCACTGGGACGACCGCGCCAATGCGTTGCTGGTGAGCGAGTACCTGGGCATCACGCCGCGTCATGTCGACAGCACGGTGGTCGGCGGTGGCTCGCCGCTCACCCATTTGATCCACGCCATGGCCGCGATCGAGGCGGGTTTGTGCTCGGTGGCGCTGGTCACCTACGGCAGCACCCAGCGACTGGATCAGAGCCGCAATCGCGGCGGTGTCATCAACGAGCCGCGCTCGCCGTCGGGACAATTTGTTGCGCCTTACGGTGTACTGAGCCCGATCAGCTGGTACGCGATGCTCGCGCAGCAGTATCTGCATCGTTACCAGGCGAGCGAGGAAGACCTCGGCGAGGTGGCGATCAACGCACGACGCTGGGCACAGTTGAATCCTCAGGCAACGCTGCGCAAACCGCTGACGATGGAGGAGTACCTGGCGTCGCCACTGATCTCGGACCCGCTGCGCAAGGCCGATATTTGCCTGGTCAGCGACGGCGCCGGTGCGTTGGTTCTCACCAAAGCCGAGCGCGCACGCACGCTGGCGAAACCACCGGTGTACATCCGCGGCTTCGCCGATACCTATCGGCATCACGTCACGCCACTGGGCTCGACCGACTGGCTCGGCCCTGGGGTCATCGCCGACTGCGCCGAGCGTGCGCTTTGCATGTCCGGCATCGCGCGCGACGAATTGAGCATGGTGCAGATCTACGATGCGTTCACCATCAACGTGCTCGTCGCGCTCGAAGCCATGGGTTTCTGCCCACCCGGCCAGGCCGGCGCATTCTTGCGCAGCGGCATTGCCGCGCCCGGCGGTGCATTGCCGGTCAATACCTCCGGCGGCGGGCTGGCCTTCAACCACTCCGGCCAGTTCGGCATGCAATTGATGATCGAATCCGTGCGTCAGCTGCGTGGTGAATGCGCCGGGCGCCAGGTCGCCAACGCCAGCAGTTGCCTGGTCCAGTCCAGCGGGCTGTTGATGTCGGCGTTCATGACCCTGGTTCTGGCAAAGGGTGATCGACCATGAAGACGACAATCCCGATCCGAACCCTGCAGGCCCTTCGTCTGTTCGACTGGCGCGATGGCGCCCGTCTGTACGAAGTGCCGCCAGTCATTCACACATTGCGTCACGGCGAAATCGCCGGACGTGCCGTCACAGTTCCCAATGAGACCTCACGATGACCTGCGAACACCCATCACCGGAACAGCAACTGCAGACCCGCCGCGAAAACACCCTGCAAATGGGTGGCGAGGCCAAGCTCCAGGCGCGCCGCGAGGCTGGCGTGCTCAATGCACGGGAACGACTGGAGGGCCTGCTCGACCCGCAGTCGTTCAGCGAAATCGGCATGCTCGCCCACTCCTCCCGGCCCGAGGACCGGGACAGCACGCCGGCGGACGGCAAGATCACCGGCTTCGGTCGCATCGATTCGCGTCGGGTGGCCGTGGTCTCCAACGACATGACGGTCAAAGGCGCGTCGTCCTCATGGATCAATGCACGCAAGATCGCTTACATGAAGGAATGCGCCACTCGCAATGGCATGCCGCTGATCTTTCTTGGCGAATCGTCCGGCCAACGCATGCAGGACGCGATGGGCGCGGCGAGCATGGCCAGTGCCGGCCAGGACGCCCAGCAATACTGCCGGCGCCGCGAAACCCCGTGGGTCAGCGCAGTACTGGGCCCGTGTTTTGGATCGGCAAGCTGGTACTCGTGCCTGGCGGACTTCACCGTCATGCGCAAGGGTGCATTACTCGCCGTCTCCAGCCCCAAAGTCACCTCCGTGGCGATCGGTGAATCCTCGGACGCCGAAGAACTCGGCGGCTGGCGCATGCATGCTGAAATCACCGGGTTGGCCGACAGGGTGGTCAACACTGACCAGGAAGCATTGACCGCTATCCGGCAGTTTCTCAGCTACCTGCCCTCTCACTCGAATGAGACTCCCGCCCTCCTGCCCTGCGGGCCCGAGGATCGACCTGACCCGTCGGGCCCGGAAACCATCGTCCCGGCGGAGCGCAGCAAAACCTACGACATGCGCAAGCTGCTGGCGACGCTGGTCGATCGCGACAGTCTGTTTGCGCTCAAGGACCGATTCGGTCGCTCGGTCGTTACCGCTCTCGCCCGCCTTGAAGGCGCCAGCATCGGGATCGTCGCCTCCAATCCACAATTCAAGGGCGGCGCGCTGGACGCCGATGCCTGCCGCAAGGCCACCGGCTTCATCGCCATGTGCGACTCGTTCAACATTCCACTGGTGTTTCTTGTCGATACCCCTGGCTTCCTCGTGGGTATCGAAGGCGAGAAACGCAGCGCACCGGCGCACATCATGAACATGATCCACGCCGTGCAACTGTGCTCGGTACCCAAGCTCTCGGTGATCGTGCGCAAGAGTTTCGGCCAGGCCTATCTGAATTTCGGCGGTGGCCGCAACAGCGACCAGTCGGCTGCCTGGTGCTCGGCCGACGTCAGCTTCGTCGACCCGGGCGTGGCGGTCAGCGTCGTGCATGGCGTGACGCGCGAGACGGATCCCGAGCGCTACGAGCGCCTGTACGCTGAATTCTCGAAAGACACCTCGGCCTTTGCACTGGCCGGTGCGCTGGGCACCCACGAGGTGATTGCACCGGGAGAAACCCGTCGTTTTCTCGTCGAGGCACTGGCGGCACAGCGGCGCGCAATCAATAACGGCATCGGGCGCCACGAAATGCGCACATGGCCCACCTACTTTTGACCGGCGCGAGTGCACTGCACTCAGCCCCCCCTCAATTCAAGGAATCGCCATGAATGTATTCATCGTACATGCCCATCCCGAGCCGAAATCCTTTACCGCCGCCTTGCGCGACCAAGCGGTTGAGACCCTGCAATCCCAAGGGCATCAGGTCCGGGTATCCGACCTGTACGAAATGAACTGGAATCCGGTGGCCGGTGCCGGGGATTTCCGCGCCCGGGAAAACCCCGAGTATCTGGTCTACGCACTTGAGCAACGACGCAGCAGCAAAGAACAGACACTCGCCGCCGATATCCAGCAAGAGTTGGACAAACTGCTGTGGGCGGACCTGCTGATCCTCAACTTCCCGGTTTACTGGTTCTCGACACCGGCCATCCTCAAGGGCTGGATCGATCGGGTCCTGGTCTCCGGTATTTGTTACGGCGGCAAGCGTTTCTACGATCAGGGCGGCCTGCGCGGCAAGAAAGCCCTGGTGACCGTGACCCTGGGCGGGCGCGAACACATGTTCGGCGACAACGCCATCCATGGTCCATTGGAAGACATGCTGCGCCCGCTACTGCGCGGAACCCTGGCCTATGTCGGAATGGACGTGCTGCAGCCATTTGTCGGTTGGCATGTGCCGTACATCACTGATGAAGCTCGACAGGATTTCCTGAAGGGGTACCGCCAACGCCTGGAAAACATCGGCGAGGATGCCCCCCTCGAGTATCCGCGCTTGAGTCAGTTTGATGATCGACTCTATCCCCTTGGAGTCGCGCCAGAAGAACCGGACACCACCTGCTGTTGATGCCGGATTGCGCAGAATAGTCCCGAGGTCGGCAATGCCGCCAGGCTTCGGGTCAGCAAGCGGCCCTTCAAGGGGGGAGCCGATGCCCGGCAATTGCCATGAATAGAGCTACGCTTGTCTGCAATAGAGGGACTTTACGCATTCCTTCATCGGGCAGCGGAGCCTAAAGACATGGGCATTGAACAGGATGTTTATCCTGCGGCCACCGTTCTGGTGGTCGATGACACGCCAGACAACTTGATGCTGATGACCGACCTGCTCAAGGACAGGTATCGGGTCAAGGCCGCCAACAGCGGCGAAGCGGCGTTGCGCGTGCTGCAAAACAATCCTCTGCCGGACCTGATCCTGCTCGACATCATGATGCCGGGGCTGTCGGGGCATGAGGTGGCCCGGCAGCTGCAGCAAGATCCGCGCACCCGCCAGATTCCAATCATTTTCCTCACGGCCCTGGCGTCAATGGAAAACGAAATCCAGGGCCTGGAGCTGGGCGCGGTCGACTACATCACCAAGCCGATCAGTCCGCCATTGGTCCTGGCCCGGGTGCAGACCCAACTGAAGATCAAGGCTGCGGCTGACTTCCTTCGCGATCAGAACGACTTCCTTGAACAGGAAGTCCAGCGCCGCACCCGTGAGGTCATAGCCATTCAGGACGTCACTATCCAGGCCATGGCTTCGCTGGCCGAAACCCGCGACAACGAGACGGGCAACCACATCCGTCGTACCCAACACTACGTCAGGCTGCTGGCCGAACTGTTGCGCGATCATCCGCGTTTCAACCCGTTCCTGAACGATGACAGCATCCGCCAGCTGTTCAGGTCGGCACCGCTGCACGATATCGGCAAGATCGGCATTCCTGATCACATCCTGCTTAAACCGGGGCGTTTCACCCCGGAAGAATTCGAGATCATGAAAACCCACACTACCCTGGGGCGCGATGCCATCCAGCGTGCCGAGGATCAGTTGGGCCTTTCGGTGGACTTTTTGCGCATGGCCAAGGAAATCGCCTACAGCCACCAGGAAAAGTGGGATGGCAGCGGCTACCCGCAGGGACTGGTTGGCGAAGAAATCCCCATGAGCGCCCGATTGATGGCGGTGGCGGATGTCTATGACGCGCTGATCAGTCGTCGTGTGTACAAGGCGGGAATGCCGCACGAACAGGCCGTGGAAATCATTCGGCAGGGGCGCGCGAGCCACTTCGACCCAGACGTCTGCGATGCCTTCCTTGCCAACGCCGAGCAATTCCATCTCATTGCCGAGCGCTTTGCGGACAGCGATCAGGACATGGCCATGCTGATCAACCTGCAACGCACTCTCCAGAAACCCTGAACGGTCAACGCGCCGGTTTTTCATCAACGGGAATTGCCATGACCCGAGTACTCGCTCAACTTGAACGTCTGCCTCTTCGTATCAAGCTGATCCTCGGCTTCGCGACATTAGGGGCGCTGGTTCTGGTGCTCGGCGTGCAGAGCCTGCGTACCCAGGATTTGTTGAAAGCGGATATGCAGAGGCTGTACCAGCATGAGTTAGCGGGTATTGAACCCTTGCAGGAAGCACGGGTGCAGATGTCGCATCTCATGCAGGGATTGCAGCATGCGGTCGGCGGCAACAACGCAGATGATCGTAGCAAGGGCGTCGAGCAATTTCGTGAGGCTCGACAACATCTTGAAGAGGCGCTGCTACAGACACAACCGACCCTCTGGCGCGAGGAAAACCAGGAGCGATTCGCCACATTCGAGGTTTTGTTGAAGCGTTTGCTGCACGACAGTGAGGCAGCACTGGAACTTGCCGCTGGGGATCAAGCGCAAGCCTTGCGGATGATCAATAGCGTCGGGTTCCAGGGGCTGGATGAGCGAGGGGACAACTTGCTCAAGGAGATGGCGCGAATCAAACAGGCCTCCATTCATGACACGGCCAAACAGATCGCAGACTTTGCCGGGCGCAGCACCCGGCTCACTTATCAATTGCTGCTGGGCGGCCTGGCACTGGCGTGGTTGATGGGCTGGTTGATCAGCCGCTCGATTCGCCTGCCCCTTTACCGGGTTCGCGCTGCCGTTGACGAGCTGACGGCTGGCCGACTGGACGGGACGATTCCCCATATCGATCTGCAAAATGAAACCGGTGATCTGGCGCGTGCCATCGCGACGCTGCAAACCGAGTCGCAACAACTGGAGCGCCAACGCTGGGTCAAGGCGCAAACCGAGCAACTCCAGGCTGACTTGCCACAAGCGGAAACGCCACGCGATCTGGCCCAGGTTTTTTTGCGCCATATGGCGAGCATGCTCGGCACCTGCCGAGGCGTGCTCTATAGCGTGCAGGATCAAGATGAAAGCCTGCAACTGATTGGCGGTTACGCGACCGATCCCGATTACCCGCCGGCGCCGACGGTGGCTCTGGGAGCCGGCCTTCTAGGGCAGTGCGCGCTGGATCGTGCGCCTCGTGAATTGCAGGGGCTGACGCAGCCGCTCGGACGGTTGCATTCGCAATTAGGTGAAGTGCCGGCCAGCTATCTGCTGGTGCAGCCGGTATTGCGCGGTGAACGTCTGCTCGGTGTGCTCGAGCTGGCGGGTTATCAACCGCTGGGGGCCCGTGAACAGTCGCTGCTGCAGGAGGCCATGCCACGCCTGGCCGGTGCCATGGCGGTGATGGAGCGTCATCTGGCGGTGCAGTCCTTGCTGAGCGAGACCCGGCGCCAGGCCGATGAAATGGGTCAGCAGGCCTTGCGGCTGGAGCTGCAATCGAAGGAGCTGGAGGCACAACAGACTGCCTTGCGTGCCACCAAGGCCTGGTATCGCGCGATCCTCGAAGCGGCACCGGACGGCATGATCGTCATCAATGCCGAGGGCGAGATCCTGATGACCAACCCGCAACTGGACACGCTGTTCGGTTATGCCACGGGTGAACTTGTGGGCGAGACCATCGAGCGGCTGGTGCCTGACGCGGCGCGTGGTCGGCATGTGGCTTTGCGCAATGGCTTCATCGCCCATGGCAGCACCCGGCAGATGGGCGCGAAACTCGATGACCTCAAGGGCCTTCGCAAGGATGGCAGCCTGTTTTCCGTGGAGATCGGCCTGTCGCACTTGCCGCTTCTGGAGGGGCGTGGCACCTGTATCTGCGCTTCGGTTCGCGATGTCAGCGAGCGGCGGCAGATGCAAGCGGCGCTCAAATCCAGCGAAACGCAGTTGCGTGCGGTATTGGACAGCAGTCCGGTGGCCATGCTGATCCGTGGCGATGATGGCCTCCTGAGTTACTGCAACCCGGAGCTGGAGGGCCTGTTCGGCGTCAGCCGCGAGCAACTGGGCGAAATGGATGAAAGTCGCTTCTGGTGCGATGCACAGGCACACGACCGCTTCCTGGCCGCAGCCGCCAAGGGCGCGGTTCTAAACTTCGAGGCCAGCCTGCAGCGCGATGGAGGGAAGCGTTTCGAGGTCTTGCTCTCGGCCGTCCCCCTGACGCTCGGCGAGCGCAACATCAGCGCCAGTTGGTATTACGACATCACCGACCGCAAGGCCGCCGAGGCGCAAGTGCAGCACGCCCGGGAGATCGCCGAAGAGGCGACACGGGCCAAGAGTGAATTCCTCGCCAACATGAGCCATGAAATCCGCACGCCGATGAACGCCATTATCGGCATGAGTCACCTGGCGCTGCGCACCGACCTCGATAACCGGCAACGCAACTACATCGTGAAAGTGCATCGCTCGGCGGAGAGCCTGCTGGGGATCATCAACGACATCCTCGATTTCTCCAAGATCGAAGCCGGCAGGATGGACCTGGAGCGTATTCCGTTCCGCCTGGAAGACGTGCTGGAGAACTTCACCAACGTGGTGGGCCTGAGGGCCGAGGATAAAGGCCTGGAGCTGCTCTACAGCACGGTTGCCGATTTGCCGACCGCACTGATTGGCGACCCGCTGCGGCTGGGCCAGGTCCTGGCCAACCTGGGCAACAACGCGACGAAGTTTACCGAACAGGGTGAGATTGTGCTGGGCATCGAGCGCACCGGGAATGACGAGGGCAAGGTCGAGCTGCATTTCTGGGTGCGCGACACAGGCATCGGCATGAGCGAAGAGCAATGCCAGAGAATTTTTCAGTCCTTCATCCAGGCCGACAGTTCCACCACTCGCAAGTACGGAGGGACCGGCCTGGGCCTGGCGATTTCCAAGCGTCTGGTGGAGATGATGGGAGGCCGCATCTGGGTCGAAAGTGTGCTGGGCAGCGGTTCGACGTTTCACTTTTGCGTGAGTCTGGGCCTGCAGGCAGATGCTCCTGCGCGACGCATGTTCACCGCCGATGAACTGCTGGGCATCCGCGTGCTGGTGGTCGATGACAACGCCAGTGCGCGGGAAATTCTTTCGGGCATGGCGCACAGCTTCGGTGTCGAAGTGGACGTCGCTGAAAGTGGTCGCATGGCCCTGCGCATGCTGGCGCAGGCCGAGAAAGATTCACTGCCTTTCGACCTGGTCCTGATGGACTGGCGGATGCCGGGCATGGATGGGGTGGAAACGGTCCGCCAGATGCGCTCTGCCAACCTGGCACGCACACCGTCCGTCATCATGGTCACCGCCCTTGATCGCGAGGAGTTACTTGAACAGGCCAGGCACCAGGACGTCCATCTGCCGGTGGTGCTGACCAAGCCGGTCACGCCATCCACCTTGCTCGAAGCCATAGGCACAGTGTTCGGCAAAGTGCCCCAAACCGCTACCCGCGCCCATGAGCGCAATGAGCAGAGCGCTGACAACATGGCACGCCTGAGGGGTGCGCGACTGCTGCTGGTGGAGGACAACGAACTGAACCGGGAGCTGGCGTGCGACTTGTTGCAAGAGGCAGGCATCGAACTCGAGCTGGCATTCGATGGCCAACAGGCACTCGACAGGTTGGCCCGGGACAGCGATTTCGATGGTGTGCTGATGGACTGCCAGATGCCGGTGATGGACGGCTATACCGCGACCCGCAGGATTCGCCAGCAATCGGACTTCGCAGCGTTGCCGATCATCGCCATGACCGCCGACGCCATGGCCGGGGACCGCGAACGCGCCCTGGCCTGCGGCATGAATGACCACCTGTCCAAGCCATTGGACGTCGACGGCATGTTCGCCACGCTGGCCAGGTGGATCACGCCACGGCCCGGGCGCGGGGGCCGGGCGCGGGAGGTGACCGTTGCCGAGACATCCGGACAGTTGCCCGCCGAGCTTGCAGGTATCGATCAGGTCGCCGGACTGGCTGCCTGTTCGGGCAAGACAGCCCTTTACTTGCGACTGTTGCGCACATTCCATGGGACCCAGAAGCACTTCGTCGAACAGTTCGAAACGGCAATCGCCGATGCCGACGCCGATCCAACGGCGGCGGTTCGAATAGCTCACACCCTGCATGGTAACGCGGGGAACATCGGCGCCAAGGCGCTGGCACAGGCTGCAGCACAGCTGGAACAAGCGTGCCGGGCTGGCGAGCCGATCGATGGCATGCAAGCTCACTTGGCCGAGGTTAGGCAGTGTTTGATACCCGTATTGAGTGCGCTGGCGCTTTTGCCCGAGGAAAAAACGCCTATAGGGGCGAAGTCGCCGCAGGCCGAGGCGGAACTCGGTGACCGGCTCACTCGGCTCGAGCAATTATTGGCTGAGAGTGACACTGCAGCCATTGAGGCGCTTGATGAGTTGCGTCGGTTGTCTCTCGATGATGCATTGGCCAGACGTCTGAGCCGGGTAGCGCAGCAGCTTGAGCGCTTCGACTTTGATCAAGCCCTGGCTTTGCTGCAAGGCGAAACCGAACGCTCCACCCTGCCCCCCGAGTGACCGTCGTTTCGGAATTCCGGATATTGAATCAATCACCTTTTGCAGGCATCAAATGACTGGCTGCCATGGTCGCTTTCAGTCCCTCACGACAGACAGCTGTCGGCCAGGAGCAGTCACTGGACAGACTAGTGGCTAATAGGCAGCGTCGGCCTTCTGTACTGATCTTTACCGCGGCTGGGCGCGGCATCATCAATGTCGCGTTTTTCTCAGGGCCAAGTCGCGTTTAAATCCGAAGGTGATGCCGCGAGAGAGTAGTCAGGCGTATGAGTTGGAGGAGTTGCGATGACAACAATCGATGTGAAATTCCGATTTGAAGCAAAGCTTCTTCGTCCGGCAAAGCCGGGTAATGATGCGTCGTGGGCGTTCGTAGTACTGCCTAGAGACGCGAGTGAACAGCTTCCGAGGCGAGGAAGGACGACAGTTGAAGGCACAATCAATGGGCACCCGTTCCAGGCGACCCTTGAGCCGGATGGTCAGCTGAGCCATTGGCTGCAGGTCAGTAGAGAGTTACTCGAAGCCGCAGGCATGGCCGTTGGGGATGTCGTTACACTAGAGCTAACCCCTGTGAAGAAAGAACCCGAGCCAGACATCCCAGCCGATTTTCAGGAGGCTCTGGAAGCCACTCCTGAGGCTCGTAAGGTTTGGAACAATACGACGACCATCGCACGAGTAGACTGGATACATTGGATTACTTCAGCCAAGCAACTTAAGACGCGCGCAAAACGAATTGGTGATGCTTGCGATATGCTTGCATCCGGCAAGAAGAAGGTTTGCTGTTTCGACCAATCCGGCTACTACAGCAAGGCCTTCCGTGCGCCCGAGGGTGAAATTCTTTAAATGGAACATTCCGTGGAATGCGCCTGACAACGCGTTGACATCGTTCGCTTCGTTCACCGGGAGCGGCTGAAGCCAGCCTTCCAGCTTAACTGTTATGAATATCTGCAAAGGGTTGTGCCCCTTCGCGACGGGCAGAAATCGGCCAGGAGCGGACGTCACCATGACGCCTTGATATTCTGTGTGACCGATCGCCGAAGGACATCAACGCACATGGAAATTGCACCACGGTTCATCATTCATGAAACCGATCATTGGATACTCAATCATCACATGTCATCCGCGCTCCCTGGTTATTTGATGCTCGGTTCGCGGACTCACGCCAACTCGCTGGCCGACCTTCCGGGCAGTGCCCTGACAGAGTTGGGTGGCCTGCTCGCAGCCGTTCAGAAAGCCATTGAATCGCGTCTAAAGCCGAAGTGGACCTACATCAGTCGATTCGGCCATGACCCTGACTATCCCATTCATTTCCATTTCATCCCGGTGTATCACTGGGTCGAAGAACTGTTCTGGAAGGATGCGAGATACAGACTCCTGGAGACCTTCGCTACAGTTGAAAGCGCTCAATCACTGACTGACGGAGCAGAACTGACACTGTTCATCTGGCGCGAATTTGGGGAGAGCCCGGAGCCACCAGCCACCCAAGGACCGTCCATCAACCAAGTCATTAATGATTTTCGCGAATCATTCAAATAGGACGACGAGCCTGTCCGCTTCGGTGGAATCAGCCAATTGCAGACTTCAACGCCAGCACGCGGTTATGATCCGGGATACCCAGGCGTCCTTGGACCCACGCTCATGCCAGCCTCGAAAATCCTCCCCTCCCCCGCGCCGCTGCTCAAACCCGGAGAGACGGTGGTGTTGTTCGACGGTGTCTGCAAGCTGTGCAATGGCTGGGTGAGGTTCGTGATTCGCCATGACCGCCAGCGGCGCGTGCGGTTGGCGGCGGTTCAGTCACCCGAGGGGCAGGCGCTGCTCGCCTGGGCAGGTTTGCCCATGGATCAATTCCACAGCATGGCGGTGATCCGCGACCGGTTCTACTGGGAGCGTTCCCAAGCATTTTTCGAAATCTTTGCCCAGTTGCCCGCCATCTGGCGCCCCGTGAACCTGTTGCGCATCATCCCTCGCCCACTTCGAGATTGGGCCTACGACCGCATTGCGCTCAATCGCTATCGCCTCTTCGGGAAGTACGACACCTGCCTGTTGCCGGATCCAGATCATGAACAGCGTTTTTTGAAAGCGCCCCTGTGAACGCCTCAAGGCGATATGACGAGCTGGATCAATACTCGGGTTGAAGCTATACCGAAAGGGTTCCGGGCGGGGATGGACCACAGGCTCGATTAGCGACTGAGGAGAATTTCACGGTGTCGAATCAGCTGGTCATACGCAACATGACCCGTCCCGAACTGGACGAACTCGTCGAGTGGGCTGCCCGTGAGGGCTGGAACCCCGGCCTTCACGATGCCGAGCTGTTCTGGGCCACGGACCCTGCCGCCTTCATCGCGGCGTCCCGGGACGGCGAATTGATCGGCGGCGGCGCCATCACCTCCTACCATGGCGAATTCGGTTTCATGGGTTTTTTCATCGTCCGGCCTGAGTATCGCAGCCAGGGCTTGGGCAATACCCTCTGGCACGCACGCCGCGATCGACTCCTCGCCCGCCTGCGCCCGGACGCGAGCATCGGCATGGACGGGGTCTTCACGATGCAGGACTACTACGCCAAGGGTGGTTTCGTCTTCTCCCATCGCAACCTGCGTTTTCGTGCCGAGATCACCGAGCGCCCGACGACCTCCCAGGCGGACGACCAGGACATCGTCCCGTTGGCCGCCTTCCCGTTCGATCAGGTGGTCGATTACGACCGCAGCTGCTTCCCCGCCCCGCGCGCAACCTTCCTGAGCGGGTGGATAGCCCAGGCCGATGCACTTGCCGTGGGTTGTCGACGCGAGGGCAGGCTGAGCGGCTATGGCGTGATAAGGTGCTGCCGGGAAGGCTGCAAGATCGGCCCCTTGTTCGCCGATGACGCCCTGGCGGCCAATGCCCTCTACGCGCGCCTGGCGGAATTTGCGCAGGGTGGCCCGCTGTTTCTCGATGCCCCGGAGAACAACCCCGCCGCGATGGCGCTCGTGCGCCAACAGGGCATGAC
>Ga0207428_10001604_pt1 | contig 23504 bp, 34 predicted proteins | sample RhiMethybrSRZTD1_FD_187600 | JGI IMG/M metagenome (GOLD analysis project Ga0207428, IMG submission 187600) | Populus rhizosphere microbial communities from Tennessee, USA - Rhizosphere MetaG P. TD hybrid SRZTD1 (SPAdes) (version 3) | ecosystem: Host-associated > Plants > Roots > Rhizosphere >...
CTCAGGCCTGTTCCGTCTGTTGAATCACCTGCATTAAATGCTAACCCATTTGACGCTAAGTCGTCTGTAACTGGTTCAACATGGCCCCGCATTAGCCCTATCTCTAGCCCTAAATGGGATTACAGCTATGGTAACGCTTTGGTCAACTGGACCAGGGAGGTCCTGGGGATAGAGCTAATGCCCTGGCAGAAGTTCCTACTCAGGGAAGGTTGTGCCAGGAGAAATAACAGGTTCAGGTACCGCACAGTCCTGGCAGTTGTGGGCCGTCAGAATGGTAAGACTCTGCTGGCAACAGTCAGAATACTGGGCGGATTGTGCCTGTTTGGTGAGAAGTTCTGCCTGGGAACGGCCCAGAACCGCAACATTTCCGTAGAGACCTGGACACAGGCCTATGAGATGGCAGAAGAGGCAGGGCTGACTGTCTCCGGTAAGAAGCTCTCTCAGGGTAACGAGGTCTTCCACATTGGCTCTGGACGCTACCGGGTAGTGGCATCCACCAGGGGTGGAGCCAGAGGCTTCTCAGGGGTGGACCTGATCCTGATGGATGAGATCAGGCAGATGATCGACTGGGATGGCTACGGGGCCATAGACAAGACCAGAAGGGCCAGGCTGGATAGCCAGCTCTGGGCAGTCACCACAGAAGGTGACCTGGAGTCAGTAGTGCTGAACAAACTGCAGGACCAAGGTAGAGAAGCCATCCAGGTCAATAAGGAAACGGCCCTGGGCTATTTCGAGTGGTCAGCCCCACCAGGAGCCCACGCTGGTAGGCCTGAGACCTGGGCACTGGCTAACCCCTCACTGGGCTACACCCTGGATGAAGAGGTGGTCAGAGCTGAGTATGAGACTGACCCTGCCAATGTCTTTGAGGTAGAGGTTCTCTGCAGAAAGGTCGCTCAGATTAGGGCCTGGGTGGACCCTGCCACCTGGGATGATTGTGCCACCGATGAGCCTTTCCCCACTGACCAGCAGTTCACTCTAGCGGTAGATGCCGGGCCTGAACTGAGGCATGTCTCCATCGTCGCCGGTGCCCACTATGAGGGATTCCACCACGTGGAGCTGATCGCCAGCTACTTTGGCCCCCAGGCCCTGACGTCAGCTGAGAGACGCCTGGAAGCCCTCCTGCAGCGCTGGAAGCCCAGTGAGTGCGCCACCCTGGCAAAGAGCCCTGTGGAGGCGTCTGTGGGCCGCCTGGCTGAGGCTGCCGGCGTACCCCACGTAACCGTCAGACCCGCTGACTGGGCTCGAGCCTGCCGGGCCTTCTACGCCGCTGCTAACCAAAGGACTCTCAGACATCCTGGTGGAGTCACTATCTCCCAGGCTCTGGCTGGCACTAAGAGAGGAGCTGATGGCCTGGTCTCCTCTGTCCACAGAGTGAACCCTGAATCTGACATTGATGCTGCTATCGCTGCTGTCCTGGCTATGTGGCTGCCCACCCAACATGAACCTCCACTGCCTGCCCCGAACTGGACGGTATTCTAATGCGCAGAGCCTACGATGCAATCATATGGGTGGTCCAGGTCATCTGCCTGGGGATCATACTGTCGAGTTCCTGGGTCCTACTGGATAGGGCTGTCTTCGCTCTGGTCGCTGCCTCTGTGGTCCTGGCAGTAACCATCTATGTGGAGCACTCTTACCCTCTGGAGCATGACTGATGGGGCTCCTCACGGTACTGAACAGGGCCGCCCCTAAGGTCTACTACCAGGGTGGTGGAGCGCTAGATACCAGTCTCTGGAACCTGGCTAGGTGGCAGGAGGCTATGAGACCTGGCTCCTGGTCCACTCTGACCGGTGAGTTCCCCTGGTACTACTGCACTGAGGAGGAGGCTCTGGGGCTTCCTGTCATCGCTGGGTTTATGTCCATCACCTCCAGCCTGCTGCTGCAGATGCCCCTCATCGGCTACCGCACTCTGCCTGATGGGAGCCAGGTTCCCCTGAGTCCTACTCCTCCCATCCTGGCTAATCCTGCCCCCGCCCCTGGCCGAACCTTTGTCGACTTCATCACTGAGTACCTGCACTCCATGATCCTGTACGGCAACTATGTGGCCATCCTGGGACCTAAGAACGTGGCTGGCTGGCCTGAGATGTTGCTCCCCATCCCCATGGGTCAGTGGAACGTCCAGGCTGACCAGGGCCGCCGCTGGTACACCATCAACGGAATGGAGTTCAGCCCTGACCAGGTCCTGCATGTCATGATGAATAAGGCTGCTGGGGAACTCATCGGCAAGGGAGCCCTGCAGCTCTATAAGCGACTTATCGCTAGCTCAGTGGCTGCTGAGAAGTGGGCTGCCCAGTACTTTGAAGGTGGAGCTGTACCCCCTGGTGTGGTGAAGCATCCTAACCCTGAACTCACTCAGGCTCAGGCCCAGGAACTCAAAGACAAGATGAGGCTGGTAGCTCAGGAACGTGAGTGGGCCGTGGCCCCTGCTGGCACCGAGCTGGAAGTGCTGAACTCTAATGCTGAGGAGTCTCAGCTGAATGAGACCAGGAAACTGAATGCGCAGCAGCTGGCCATGGCCATGGGTATCCCCGGGGCTCTCCTGGGCCTGGACTCTCCCAGCCTCACCTACCGCAACATTACTGATGTGTTCCAGCAGTTCCTGACCACCACTGTCATGTCCTACATAGTGCCCCTGGAGCAGCAGCTCAGCTCCCAGTGCCTGCCCAGGACCACACAGGCCAGGTTCAACCAGGCAGCGGTACTGAGACCTGACATGGCAGCCAGAGTGGAACTGGCCACTAAGTCCATAGCAGCAGGACTGATGACGGTACCTGAAGCTAGGGCCTTCTTTGCTCTGGATGTAGTGGCCCTGAGTGATGAAATCACTGAGCCCCAAACTGAAGAACAGGCAGCGTAATGGATGTCTATGTCAGGAGCTATGAAACAGAACTCTCACTGGTAGGGGATGGCCGAACTATCTCAGGCATGCTGGCCCCCTACAATGAGGTTACCCAGGTCGACGATGGTTTCGGTCCTTACTGGGAGACCTTCGTGCCTGGCTGCTTCTCTAAGTGCCTGAAGCCCAGAGCCAACTATCTCAGGGTGCAGCTGGAACATAATGGCCACTGGGTGGGCCGTGGGGCTATGTGGCATGACCAGCCTTCAGGGCTCTGTGCCGACCTGAGACTGGATGACACTGAGGCTGGTAGAGAGGCTGCATTCAAGATTAGGGATGGCCAGACTCCTGGGCTGTCTTTGGCCTTCCAGCCTGCAGCATTCAATAAGGTCATCAAACGGGACGGTAAGGATGTCGTCCACCGAGAGCACGTCAAAGGGCTCCACCATGTGGCCCTGTGCCAGACCCCAGCGTACGCTTCTGCGCAGGTCACGGCCGTCAGAGAAGCCTCTGTAGGACCCCCAGAACGTCTCGCCTATTGGCAGCAGTGGACAGAGCGCATAAGGCGTGATTAGGTGGTGGTGACGTGGTGGACCAGTGTGGTTAGTCGCTGATCCCTTCCTGGCGATACTGCATCCACGGTTCGTTGCTTCATCAGTGACAGGCCCTCACGGTAGCCTTCCAATAGCGACACTGGTCCACCACACATATCCTCACTGTTCCCCTGCCAGTAGGCAGCTATCCAGCTGAGAGAACTAGCCACTTCTCTCTTCTCACACTGGATGTTGTCATGCCTACTACTGAACTCTCAGGAACTAAGCGACTGGACTGGCTCCGCCGTCAGCGAGACCAGGCCACCACTGATGTGGAGTCCATCACCAGCAGGGCTGCTGATGAAGATAGGGACCTGTCTGACGCTGAGCAGGCCACCTGTGAAGCCCGCCGCTCCCGCATCACTGGCCTGGATGAGGACATCAAAGTTGAGGCTGAGCTGGCAGAACGCTCCGCCACGTACAGCAACCTGGTGTCCCATATCGGCCCTGCCCATCATCAGCAGGCCCAGGGGGTGGAACGCTCCACCCCTCAGGAGGTTCCTACCTACCAGACCCCAGGTGAGTACCTGGTGGACTTCCTGGTTCGCAGTGAGAACCCAGAGGCTAAGGCCCGCTTTGACCGATACCTGCAGCGCCAGGTGGCTCATCAGACCACTGCCAATAACCCAGGCCTACTGCCCACCCCCATCCTGGGGCCAGTCTTCACTGAGCAGACCTCCAGGCGTCCTGCCATTGAAGCCACCACGAAGCGGCCGCTCCCAGGCCCAGGCAAGACTTTCCAGCGTCCCAAGATTAGCCAGTACACCACCGCTGGTCCTCAGTCTGCAGAGAAGGCGGAACTTCCCAGCAGGGTCATGACTATTGACCCTGTCACCGTCACCAAGTCCACCTATGGTGGAGTGGTCAACCTGTCCTGGCAGGATCGTGACTGGACTGACCCGGCCATCATGAATCTTCTGGTCTCTGACCTGGCTGCCTCTTATGCTCAGGTCACTGACGCTGCCTTCTGCACCTACTTCACTGGCTCTGTCACACAGACTGAGGCAGCTGCCACCCCTGATGGCAAGGGAGTCCTGGGGGCTCTCTACGCTGCCTCTGGCACCATCTATGGTCAGACTAATGGCATGCCCGATACTCTGTGGGCTGCCCCTGATGTCTGGGGCTCCCTGGGTTCTATGGTGGATGGCAGTGGCCGGCAGCTCTTCCCCACAGTGAACCCTCAGAATGCCCTAGGCAACATCCAGCCAAACAGTATGGGTGGCTCTGTCGCTGGGTTCAGGATGGTTATTGATAAGAACCTGGCTGCCGGTACCGCTATCCTGGGAGACTCCACTTATGTGGAGACCTATGAGACCATTGGTGGTCAGGTCTCAGCCATTGAGCCCTCAGTCCTGGGCACACAGATTGCCTTCTACGGTTACATTGCCTGGCTAACGCTAGAGCCTAAGGCCTTTGTGAAGGTGACTGGCATGCCTGCTGCCCCTCTTAGTGGTGGGCAGTCATCTGAGGACAGCGGCAAGACTGCCCACCAGAGTTCAAGGGCTCAGAAGTAATGGCACTGCCGACAGGGCCAGGCTGGCCTGACGTTGATGAATACAAGCAGTGGGCCAGGGTGCCAGACACCATAGACGATGCTGCTGTAGATCAGGCCCTGTCGGCAGTGCAAGAGGCAGTCATAGCCAGGTGTCCCAGTCTCACTCTGGACCCCTGCCCCCACGATGCCTATTACGCAGTGCTCTTGTGGACCAACAGGGTTCTCAACCGCCGTAACAGTCCTGATGGGATTGTTGGGGTTGCTGACCTGGGTGTCGCTACCATCAAGAATTTCGATAAGGACATCGCTCAGATGCTGAGCCCTTATGTGGAACCAGTGATTGCCTGATGGGCACACTAGCTAGGGGCCAGGAACTGGTGGACCTGCTGGAGGCTGAGGGCATTAGGTCCACTGTGGACCCAGCCCTGGCAGCTCCACCCTGTGTCCTCATCATCCCACCCAACCTGACCTTTGACCTGAACTGTGGACTGACTGCCAGGTGGCAACTAGTGGCGGTGGTGCCCTCTGCCCAGACTGCTGACAGGGCATCCTGGGAAGCCCTGGACACATTAGTGGACAGTGTTAATCAGGCTATGGCCCTAGAGACTGCTGACCTAGTTGCCTACACACTCTCAGGCAGGGTGTACCCAGCCTATCTACTGTCCTTCCAGGAGGCTATCTAATGGCTATCGTAGAGTCCAAACTTAAGGAAGGTAAGCTGACCCTCGGCGGCACTGGGTCTCCTGCCACTGGTGGAGTGGAGTTTGCCTGCCAGGCCACTAACGTCAGAATCTCCCCCTCATTCACTGAGGATGGGGACACGGTAGAGACACTGTGTGGTGACAAACTGGCCCCCTCTGTCACCACTGACTGGGCTCTGGCTGGCACCTCCATCCAGGACTTTGACAGCCCTGACAGTTTCGTTCAGTGGTCCTGGGAGAACAACATGTCTGACCAGAACTTCACCTGGCAGCCTAATGCAGGGGCCACTGTCGTTAGTGGTGTTGTTCAGGTAAGGGCTCTGGAGATGGGTGGTGATGTGGCTAAGCGGATTACCTCTGACTTTGAGTGGAGGCTCCAGGGTGACCCTGACGTCACCTGGCCCGCTGGTTCCACTAGGTCTACTGACACTGAGAAGAAGACTGAGAAGACTAAGGCAGCATGACTGAGGTCAAGGGAGCAGCCGAGCTGGTCGGCGGGCTACAGCATATGGCCCAGTCCCTACAGGACATGTCTACTGCTCATAGGGCAGCGTCCAGACTCATCCTGGAGGCAGCCAGAGCCAGGACCCCAGTGGCTACTGGGAAGCTCCAGGCCAGTGGGTCCTACGATGCCTCCAGGCTGGCTGGCTCTATCAGCTTCTCAGCACCCTATGCCGGGCCTGTCCACTGGGGCATCCCATCCAAACACAGGGCTCCCACTCTCTTCATCCTGAAGGGTGCCCAGGCCACTGAGAAACAGTGGGTGGATGTCTACCAGAAGACTATTGACTCTGACCTGAACGCTATCGGCGGTGCCTGATGCCCAGCCTGAGGACTCGGTTTACGGTGGCCTGGGACGACCAGGAACCAGTGACCATCCTGACCACTGTGCAGGACCTGATTAACGCTATTGACAGGGTGGCTGCTAACGGCTCAGCGAATAACCGTATCGCCATGCATGCTGCTCTGATGTACTCAGCGCTGGAGCGTTCAGAACACCAGGTGCCACCGTATGACCAGTGGGTAGACCTCCTGGACTCCTATGAGGAGGTCTCTGCTCCTAATGGGGCCGACGGCCCTACCCAGACGGTTCCCTTGCCCACCGAGCTGTCATCGTCTCCTGCCTCACAGGAACAGACTGGAGAAGCTGGCTAGACCAGGACACCAGAGCCCTAGAAACTGCAGAGGACTTCTTAGTCTCCATAGGCCAGGCCCAGAGGAGGTGAACCAGTGGCAGCTACCAGCAAACTCCTAATCGAGATTATCGCTGACAATGCTAAGGCAGTGAAGGTCCTGAAAGACACTGCCTCTGACGTGACTGACGTGGGCAAGAGTGCCTCTGGTATGGGCACTGCTATCGCTGCTGGGGCTGCTGCTGGGGTGGCTGGGCTGGTGGCTCTGGGTGTAGGAGCCTTCAATGCTGCTGAGGAGTCAGCCAGGATAGGCAGGGAAACTGAGCGGGTCATACGTACCACTGGGGCTGCAGCCTGGACTAGCGCTGCCCAGGTCTCAGAGCTGGCAGGCTCTATCTCTGACAAGACTGGGGCCGATGATGAAGCCATCCAGTCAGGCCAGAACCTGCTCCTCACCTTCACCAATATTCATGATGAGGTAGGCAAGGGTAACGATATCTTTACTCAGGCCACTGGCCTGGCTCTTGACATGTCTACGGCCCTGGGGACTGACATGTCCTCTGCCAGCATCCAGCTGGGTAAGGCCCTGAATGACCCTATCAAGGGAATCACTGCTCTTTCTAAGGCTGGAGTGTCCTTCAATAAGGACCAGAAAGAGCAGATTAAGACCATGGTGGAGGCTGGGGATGTTCTGGGTGCCCAGAAGATTATCCTGGCTGAGCTGAGTAAAGAGTTTGGTGGAGCTGCTGAGGCTGCCGGTACCCCACTGGACAAACTCAGGGTCAAGATAGGGAACTTCCAGGAGGATGTGGGGGCCAAACTCATCCCTGCTGTGGATGCTGTCGCCACTGTCCTGGGCAACACCATGGGTCCTGCCATAGAGAAGGCTACGTCCTTCCTGTCTGAGCATGAAGAAGCCATTAAACTTCTGGCTTCCATAGGACTCACAGGCCTGGCTGCTGCCTATGTGCCAGTCATTGCCAGGCAGGCCCTCCTCATCGGCAGCAATATTGTGTCCTGGGCCTTTGAGGCTACGGCTGCTGTCTATGTCTTCACTGCAGGACTGCTGGAGACTGCAGCCGCTGAAGGGGTCCTCACTGCTGCTACGGCCCTCCTGGAAGCCTCCATGCTGCCTGTGATTGCCCCTGTCGTTCTCTTCGGCACTGCCCTCTATGGGATCATAGGAGCCCTTACTGGGGCCTCTGAGGCTGCTGATAAGTTCTATGGTGAGGTAACCCAGGATGTAGACACCTCCTCCCTGGAGGATATGGAACGGGCTACAGCTCGGCTGGAGGGCAGGCTCCAGGAACTCAACTCACAGATACGTGACCACAACTTCGCTGACCTGGTGGCTGGTGCTGCTGACGTTCTGATCCCATTCCACAACATAGAGCAGTCCATCCTAGACCAGGAGTCTGAATACCGTAACCTGGATGAGAAACAGAAGGCCTATGTCGACAATCTTAACGCTGCTAAGGCTGCCCTAGGTGACTATGCTGCTGCCAGTGTCCTGGCCAGCCATGGGATTGACGACCAGGGTAACGCTGCCCAGACTGCAGCAGGCCAGAGCGCAGACCTGAACTTCCAGGTGAGAGGCACACAGGCTGCCCTGGAGGAGATAGCGAAGTCTAAGAAGATAGACCTCACCACCCCTGAGGCTATCGACAGGGTTAAGGCTCTCTATGAGAAGACCCAGTTCACTACTGAATCCACCCTGGGCCTGTCTGATGCACAGGAGAAGTACGGTGATGCTGCTGCCACTGCTAAGGACAAGACTGATGCCCTGAAGTCTTCCTTTGATGCCCTCATCGGCATCCACCTGAGTGCCAGGGAGGCTGAGACCCAGTACTCCCAGAACAGTATCAGCCTGATGAAGACTCTCACTGAGAACAAACTGGCAGTGAAGGGTGCCACTGAGGCTAGTGCTGGTGCCAACCTGGGTGAGATAGTGGCCATCAACAACAATAATAAGGCCATCCAGGACAATGCTAAGTCTGCCCTAGACCTAGCTAATGCCAAGTTCAAAGAGACAGGCTCCCTGGACCAGGCATCAGCTAGCCTGGAGACAAACCGGCAGAACCTTATCAACGTGATGGTAGCAGCGGGGTACACAGAAGATGCTGCTAAGGCTTACGCAGACCAACTAGGCCTTACCCCTAAGAATATCGAGACGGCAGTGAACCTGGATAATGCGGCCGCTAATGCTGGCATCCAGGGCACCCAGAAGGGCCTGGATAAGGTGGGCCAGGGTGCCGACGCTACCGTCACTGCTGACACCTCTCAGGCTGAGCGCAACATCAATAAGATAACAGTGATGCTGGATGGGTTCATCCAGAAGGCTTCCCAGGGGGCTGTCATTGGTGGAGAGTCCAGTATCGGACGCAGAGCTGCCGGTGGCCCTGTCGGTCCTGGTGGGATGTACATAGTGGGTGAGAAGGGTCCAGAACTCTTCACCACTGCCCAGCGGGGCTACATCAGTCCCCTAGCCTCCAGCAGTGTACGCAGTCTCAGCAGCCCTGCTCCTGTGTACAACATCACTGTCAATCACACAGGCCTGGCAGTGGACTCTCCCAGGCTCCAGCGTGACATTGTGGATGCTATTAAGCGATACGGACGCAGGAATGGTAGAGCAGCGATCCCCTACACCGCCTGACCCCTGGCCGGGCACAGAAGGTGGAGCCTACTCCCCTCACTGGGGTGGGGCCATTAAGCTGTATGTCTGGGCTGGCATCCTGGCTGGCTCCACCATGAAGTGGGGAACGTCCACTACCTCTAAACTGGACGCAGGGAATGTCTGGGGTAAGGGCTCCACCAGGGCTGCCCCTCCAGCTCCTGCCGGCAGACTCTGGATAGACCTGTCCTGTGATGTCCTGCACCTGGAGACCAGCGTGGGAGGCTCTAGGGCTGATGGGGCCATAGCCCAAGGGGATGCCGGTACCTGTTCTATCAGACTCACTGATCCTGACAGGGTGTATGACCCCAGTAACCCTGATGGTCCCTACCAGTATGGCGGTACCTCCAGGCTCAGCCCTGGCACCAGTATCCTGGTCTTTGCTGAGGTCTGGAACGGCAGCACTGTCACCCAAAGGAAACTGTTCACTGGCACGGTCGACACCTGGTCAGAGGACTGGGCTCTACATCCCACAGACAGGGTGGCTGAGGTCCAGGCATCAGACGCAGTGAAGGAACTGGCTAACCGAGATTATGGGGAGCAGCCTGCCGTAGGTGCAGGCGAGACTGTGAACCAGCGCATCACTAGAGTGCTTACGTACTACCAGTGGACTGGCCCTACTGCCCTGGACACCAGTACCTACACCCTGCAGTCCACCACCCTGGCTCGGTCTGCCTGGGAGCTAATCGGCAGGGCCACTGAGGATGAATTGGGCTTCACCTTTGTTGACCAGGCTGGCACTCTCCAGTTTAAGAACAGGGCCACCTGGACGTCAGCCGCTGCTCCTGTCCTCGACCTGGGTTGCTACCCAGACCACGATGCCATCACTGACGCAGTGGTAGAGGCTGCCTCCCTGAACGTACGCAATACGGTCTATGCCTCCATTACCGGTGGCACCATGCAGACCGCTAAGGCCCAGGCCAGTGTGGACCGTTACGGTATCTACAGCTATAAGAGGACTGACCTCGGTCTACAGACTGATGGGGCCGCTGGAGCCTGGGCTAGCTTCCTAGTTCAGCTGCAGGCTGTCCCCAGGCCCAGGCTGTCGAGTGTCACTGTCCTGCCAGTCTTTGACCCTTCACTGTGGGTACCCCTCCTGAGCCTGGCTCTTGTCGCTGACCGTATCAGGGTTCGCTGGAACCCTCCTGACCAGGACACCATTACCCAGGTTACCGGCAGGGCTCTGGGGGTCTCTCACACCGTGGACTTCCAGCGCTGGGAGGTGGACCTGGAGCTGATCCTGGCTGACATCCAGACCCATGTCATGCACTGGGGAGTTCACCCTGATGACAAACTCACTTCTGGCAACACCTATCGCTGAGGATGCCTTATGGCCTATAAGACCTTTGTAGCTGGAGAGGAGGCTCTGGCTGCTGACATCAACACCTACCTTATGAGTCAGACTGTGAGCAGGCACTCCAGTGCTTCTGCTAGGTCCAGTGCCATCTCCTCACCATCCCTGGGCCAGCTCAGCCAGCTGGCTTCTGATGTCATAGACCTGCAGTTCTTCAATGGGTCAGTCTGGCAGTCCATACCCTGGTACTTCCACAGTGTGGTCAACTACACCACGGTTACCACCCTGGCCCCCAGTCAGAGCGTCACCGTTCCCCTGCCTTACCTATCGTTTCCCCGGGCCTGCTCCTACTCAGTGGAGCTACAGCTCTACATCACTGCGTCCAGTGGCAGCGGTTCTGCCTCCATGAACTCCTACGTTGTGAGTAATGGTGCCGGCACTAGTCCCACCCTGAATCCTGGCTCAGTGTTCAGTATGAATCCCTTCCTAGCCATTACCCTGCCGCTGAAGGGCTTCTGGAGGAATCACGCTGCTGGAGCGAATATGGCTCCTAATGTCTACCTGCAGGCTGGGGCCAACAGTCCTGGGTTCAACATCAAAGTAGACCAGATTGCAGGCTCCTATCATGTCTTCCCACCAGGGAGCGAATTCTGATGACCATGTCATTTCCTGCAGTGGTGGACTACTCCTACGGCAGGCCCTCACCTGACTACATCAGGAACAGTGGCTACATTGGAGCCCTCAGATACCTGGGCCATGACGGGCGCTGCCTCACCAGTGGAGAGGCTAACGGCCTGCTGGCTGCTGGCCTGGGTATCGGCCTTATCTATGAGGAGGCAGCCTCAGCCTGTCTGGGGGGCTGGAACACTGGTGTTCAGCATGCCCACAATGCCAACAGGTATGCCGATGAGGTAGGGGCTCCTAACGTTCCCATCTTCTATGCTGTCGACTTCCAGCCCAACCACGACCAGCTCTACGGTCCGATTGTGGACTACTTCAGGGGAGCTATGTCAGTGGGTGGCAGGGAGGTCAGGGCCTATGGGTGTGCCTCTGTCATGCAGTGCCTGTGTGGTGATGTGGGCCTGTTCCCAGACTCCTGGCAGTGTGCAGCCTGGAGTTACCCTGGCACTGCCCCTGGGACTCCCATCAGTGACGGTGGCTGGAACCTGGTCCTGAGTCCCTATGCCAGCATGCTGCAGTGTATCGGCTATGTCCTGCAGGACACCTCAGACCATAACAACATGATAACTGCTGACCGTTCCTTTATGTGGGGAATGGAGGATGAGGACATTATGACAGACGATGACTGGAACCATCTTACCGCTATCGTGGGCTCCACTGTCCTGAACAAATTCGCTATGCACAATGTGCAGGGTAACCTCATTGAGGACGATGACGGGCAGTACTTCATCACAGTGTCTGGTGACGGTACCCTCAGGCGCTACCACCCTAAGAGTGCTGAGGAGGCTAATGCTCTGCAGATTGTCGGCTTCCTGGCCAAACAGAAGCCTGAGAATCCCCCAGCAAACTGCCCCTCAGTGTTCAATGCCAGAGACCTTCCTGACCCCATCAGGGACGCCCTGAAGGCCATCCCCTGGGCTGGAGGTAGCAAGGATGCCTGAGTTCAGTGCCCTGCGCATGGCCCTTGATGAGTGGCGGGCTGCCGAGACTGATGACGATAAGGCCAGGGCCGCCGCCAGGGTGGTACAGCTGGCCCCTCCTGGGAAGCTCTGGGACCTAGTCTCCAGGCTGGATGAACTGGAAGCCATTAAGGCTGCATATGAGTCCTCAGGACCTGACTCAGGCTGAGGCTGTCCCACTCCATAAATGGGACTGGAGACAAATAGTGAAGCTGGAGCGTATCTGGTTACGTAGAGCCTCACGTAAGCCTAAGTGCTCAGTATGTGGTTACCCCATGATGCTGGGCCAGACTGGGAAGCACTTCACCTGTGGCAGCGATTAACGCAGTACCACCCACCCTGGACCTGAACCTGTACGCAGGTGATGACCTGGCCCTGACCCTGACTGTCACTGACGAGAATGGGGCAGCCTACAACCTGTCTGGCTCCCTGGATGCTCAGATACGGAAGGGCCATGCCCTCACTGTGGTGGCCACCCCTGCCGTGAACGCTCCCACCCCAGCCTCAGGAGTGGTCTTCATCTACCTGTCTGCTGACCAGACTGCAGCTCTCCTGGAAGATGGGGGCCGACACTCCTGGGACCTACAACACACTGACTCTGATGGGCTCATCACTTCAATCTGTAAGGGTGGGGTCTCTACCTCACCAGACATCACTCAGCTGGGGGTGCTATGAACGTTACCGGTAAGGTGATGGTCCCTAAGCCTAAGGGCTCTATCTCAGTGGCTACTGGTGGCATGATCCCTGGCCCCCCAGGCCCAGAAGGCCCAGAAGGACCGACAGGCCCGCCCAGCACCGTGCCCGGCCCTCCAGGACCGACAGGACCAGCAGGCCCAACAGGTCCAGCAGGCGTCCCCGGCCCAGTGGGTCCAGAAGGTCCGGCAGGTCCCTCAGGAGGTCCGGTAGGGCCAGCAGGTCCGGCAGGCCCACAGGGGCCACAGGGGCCGCCTGGAGCGACAGGAGCAACAGGGCCCCCAGGAGCTGCCGGGGCAGCAGGAGCCACAGGCCCAGCAGGTCCCACCGGCCCAGCAGGGACGCTGCCCAACATCCCTAACACTGGCTGGTCAGTCACCCCTGGCTACACCGTTGATAAGGCATTCAACCCCGAAGCCTGCACAGTCACAGAGCTGGCCAGGGTGGTAGGGGTCCTCGTTGATGCCCTTAAGTCTGCCACGATACTGGGGTCCTGATGGTCAAGTTTGGAACGGTAGACACACAGACAGACCTGACCGGCGGAGGCACTCTCATCATCAATGGGACTAGGCCACCCACCGATACGGATGGGGCAGTGGGAGACTACTGGCTAGACACTGCCGGTAAGACACTTTACGGCCCTAAGGGTGCTGGGGGAGGATATGGGGCAACGGAATTCGCTAACCCTGGAGCGTCTGTAAGTGAGTACAATACCGGTGGGGCTGCCTACACTATAGGCCACAATATAAAGTGTCTGGTAGCCGGCAGGGTGATGGGAATACGGTTCTATAAGGCTGTCCTGGCACCTCAGACGAGTCGTACTGTCCGGCTCTACAATACGTCCACGGTAGCCCTACTGGCTAGCGTGGCAACTACTGGAGAGGGTGCCAGTGGTTGGCAGACTATGAACTTTCCATCACCCATAAGCGTAACGGCTAATCTTCAGGTAACAGTCGCCTATGACGTAGGCATTTCTACAGGGGGTGTCTACACCACTGTCCCCGTACCCTCGTCGCTAGTGCCCACCCATATTACCTTTACAGATAGCCGACAGGTTACTCCACCGGGGTTTCCAGCGAGCACGTCAGGTAATGGCTATCTGGCTGACGTTCTGTTTCAGCCAGCCCTCCCCACCTGGCCCATAGCCATTAAGTCTGCGCCATGACTAAATTCGGCGACGTCCTCACCACCGATGAAGTCCCCAGCAGTGGGACTACCATCCTCAATGGCACCGGGCCACCGGCTGATGCATTGGGGGCCGACGGAAACTATTACCTAGACACTACGGCCAAGATCCTATATGGGCCTAAGGGCACTGCCCCAGTCTATGGGGCAGACCAGATACCGGTAGTCGCCACGCCTTCAGGTGGTGCACCAATTGGGACAGCTACCTTAGGTCTTAAGTTTCGTACCCTGGTAGCTGGGCGGATTAGTGCCCTTCGATACTATCGAATGGGAGGCATAGGCACAGCCCATACAATGCTGCTGCAGCTCTTTCTGCAGTCCACTCAGGCTGAGCTAGGGAGGGCTACGGTCAATAACAGTGCCTCTGCCCCTGCCGGCTGGATTAATGCTGACCTAGTCTCACCGGTGGTGGTGACAGCTGGTACTGATTATAGAGTGGGATACTCTACCCCTACCGTAGCCACTATCAATGCAGGCTATACCTTAGGGACAGTCCCAACCTCTAGCGTTCCAGCCTCAGTTACTATAAATGGGGACTGTCTTTCCAGTCTTAATGCCACCTATCCTGGAACTGATATCTCTGACTACTACTTTGCTGCTATCGTGTTTCAGCCACAGACGTCGGGGCTTTGGCCCGTGGCCCTGAAGTCGGCACCCTGAGAGCCCCCAGAGGGCCTAGAGCAGGCTAGGATGGGTGCAGACAGCCAGAAGCCCCCAGAACGCCTGAGACGGGCACGCAGGGGGCTCTGGTGGGAAGGGGGCTCCAGTGGAGCTGGAATGGACCAGCAGCAGTGACGCAGGGGAGTTAGGCCTGGACTCTGCGTCACACAGGGCTGAGCTGATTAGGCAGCATCTTCAGACTGCCCCTGTGAGGTCTCCTGAGCACTACCAGAGGCTCCTGACTCTTGGCGCCACACAGGAGTCACTCGACCTTCCTGCAGACCCTTCAGACCCTTCCGTGAAGCCTTAGCGATGTCCAGCCTCTCCAGCTCAGCCTTAGCCATTCTGCGCATCGCTGGGATGTCCTTCTTAGCCTTAGCCTCCAGCCACTGGTCCACAGTGTGCCTGGGTGCTGGGGCAGCCTGAGACCTGTTCCACTCAGCCCAGGCCTTCTCCAGAGGCTCCAGCTCAGCCCTGATGGTTCGCTCGGTCTTCAGCTTCTCACTGAGGTCCATCTGCCTGGCCCGGTAGGTCACCTCCACCTGCTCTAGTTCTGCCTGCCAGTGGTCCAGGTCAGCCTGCTGGGTGAAGGGCTGGGCATCAGGCACGACAGCGACAGCTCGGTCTGTCCACAGGGCTGTCAACAGGTCTCCCACATAGTCATCCAGAAGGGGGCCACTGATAGTGCAGCAGCCCTTCTTACAGCGGTAGTCGTGGTGGCCCTTAGTGTTGTTGAACTGGCCATTCATGGCTTCTCCACAGACTGTTCCCCAGCAGACCCCAGTCAGGATGTAGCTGGCCCTGGTCTGGCAGCTGGCCCTGTTTCGCTCACCCCTACCTGACATCTCAGTGATGAGAGCCCTCCAGGTCTGCTCAGTGAGGATGGCTGGCACCTGAGACTTGATGGGGTTCCCCTCCTCATCAGACACAGTCCACTGATGGATGGGTGGAAGACGCTCCCCAGGTCTCACCTTAGGCTTATGGACCAGGTAGCCCGCTATCCTGGGGCTGAGGAGAATCCTTCTTATGGTCTGCCTGTCCATAATGTTGCCCTTAGGGCTAAGAACTCCAGCCTTCTCCCACTCTCTTTGAACTTCCCAGGTGGCCTTACCCTGCAGGATGTCCTGGGCTGCCTTCCTGATGAGGTCTGCCTCCAGCTTAATCTCTAGGTTGTGGTCTGGCCCTGTGACACCAAACATCTTAGGCCCAACGTAACGGCCAGTCTCTCTGAGCTGCTCATGCCAGTCACTAATCCGCTCTGACATAACGGCCAGTTCATCCAGGCCCCTAGAGCTGGCCCCATACGCTGCAGCCCTTCCCATGGGTGTAGACAGGTCCAGGCGTTCCTGGGGAGTGGCGAACTTCAGATCTGGGTTCTTCTCAAAGACCCTAATCAGGGTTGTGCAGTCCTCAGGGTCTCTGGCCACTCGATAGAAGTGGGAGCCCACTAGCCCATCGTACTGACCCAACTCCTGGAGTAGGGCCTGGAACTCTGGCCTGGCACCCTTCCTGGTATCGGCAGACTTAGCCATATCACAGCGAACTGCCACCACCACCCCTCCCAGCTTCTTAGCTAGGCTCAGGCAGGTCTGGTACTGACGTTGTAGGGCTAGCAGGTGGTCAGACTCTGACAGCTTCTCCACACTCAGCCTCAGGTAGCAGATGATGGCCAGCTGGCCAGCCTTAGGAGTAGGGAAGGTGAGACTGGCTAACCACTTCCCACTGGGGGTCTGACTGAGGTCCTTAGCAGGCTTCCTGGTGTACCTACGCTTCTGGGTCATCATGCCCAGGTTATCGGTCTGTGAGGTAGGCCGCTAAACCGATTCTGGCTGCTCGCAGCGACAATCGAATTAGCACCTCAGAACCTGCAGGTCAGCTAGGGTGCTGATACAGTCCTGGCCTATGAGCCCAGGAACTGGAGCTGCGGGCAGTCGTGGATGCGGTGCGGGCGGTACGTGGCGGCTGACGATGCTCTGTTCGCTGGCAGCGATGAGGACAGGGCACACGTGATCGAAGGCTATGAGCACTGCGATGACCCCGCGTGCGATGCGAACCGCATGCCCGTGCATCCCGACGGCTCGCGGGGTTATCGCCACTCTCATCCGATCGGCTCAACGTGGATCGCTGATCGGCGCGCTGTTGCCGATGGGCCACTTGACAGAAGCCCGGATACCGGCGATGTCAGCCAGGGTGCCTGTCCACACTGGTCTCCAGGTCAGCAGGAGGACCCCCAGAGCCCAGCTCCAGAGCCTCCAGAGAGCCTGTAGCCAGGTTAGCTCTGGCCAGGGCTATCTCCACTACCTCACGCCAGCCTGGGGCCTGGAAGGCCAGTTCTGTGTCCTCTGAGTAGTAGGCAGCGAACCAGGGGTCAGCCATCAGTCCTCCTCCCAGGAATGGGTGTAGAAGGCCTGGGCATCAGTCCATCCCCTCTTCCAGCCATAAATCATTCCCCAGACACAGGCTCCGCCACCGATGACAGCTGCAGTTAAGATGGTCACTAGCATTAGCGTCCTCTCCTCCTGCGTTCAGCGTCCACCTTCCTGGCAGCCTTAATCAGTGGACGGTACAGGCCATCAGCTTCCCCACCGTTAGCTGCTATCTCATCTGCCCACTGGTAGCCCAGGGCTTCCATCAGTCCTGTGATGGAGATGCCGTTATCCTCAGCCATCCTGCCCCAGGCGTCCTTAGCCTCTGGTGAGAGGTAGGCATGGATAGCCTTAGGGCCGCTGTCTCCCACATAGCCTGTCACTACTGGTTCCTTCCTGAGAAATAGATAAGCGCTACCATAAATAGTCCTATGAGGACTGCCAGCAGGAGAAGGCCAGGGCTGGCAGTAGAGTGGTCCAGGTAGTTAAGTGGCTCCACCGAGTCCCCTTATTGGGCCTATGGTCATTCCCCTGTGGGCTGCTTCAGTCTCGATGGTCTTAGCCAGGGCTAGCAGGAACTGGATAGCGTCCTGGTAGTGGTCAAAGCGGCCCTCAGCCTCATACTGGATAGTTTGGCCCTTAGCCACCAGGCGAATACCCACAAAGTAGCCCTCGTCATCATGGCCGATACCGTAATCAATCTGAGCCATTTCTGAGCCTCTTGATAAACTCTATACGGTAATCGGTTCTAGGTAGAGATTCACCCCGCTGGGCCTGGTAGCCCTCTGGGTACTCATAGGTCCTACCGCCATGCATAGCCCTGGCTCCTGTCCTGGAGCTGATGAGGTCTATCCTCCTGGTACCGCAGTGGGAACAGGTCAGGATGAACTGAAAGAGAGTAGGACCCTGAGCCTCAGCCTTAGCCAGGTCCCAGGTATGGCCAAACGTCCGGCAGTGCAGGAACCTGACCTGGTAGTCCTTAGCTGGCCTAGGCTTAGCCATCAGTCCCCTCTAGAACGTCAGCAGCAGCCTCCAGCCTCTTAGCCTCCTCCTCCAGGAGGTCAGCCTGCTGCCTGAGCCTGAGGGCCTGGGAGGCACTGTCCTCAGCCTTAGTCCTGAGCATGGTCAGGAGCTGACTGGACTGGCCGGGGGGTGAGGGCCGTTGGGCTCTACGCTGGTGGACTTTGTAGTGCATCCTAATCCAGTAGCCGGCCGCCTTATGGGCCACCGTCTCAGACTTATAGCCTTCCTTATCGAATACAACAGTGCCGTCAGGCTCCCTGAGGATGACTGTATAGTAGCCATCCTCACCCTGGGTTATTTCTTCAGTTAAGCCCAGTTCCTGAGCCTTAGTGGGTCTGCCTGCCATACTGGCCCCTTCCTGAAGTTGCGTAGACAACAACTTAGGTGAACGAACGTAGCATGACAGGTGAACTCGGTACAGACCCTCACTGAAATAATCTCTGAGGCACCAATATCAGCCACGTAAAGTGAGATACAGGTGCTATCTCAGTACCTTTGAGTCCTGTCAGTTAACACATAGAGCCACTGAGTGCAGTCATTGTTGTAGTACCCCAGTTGACCAGCGCAGACATGGGGAGTACAGCTTAGAGTGACGCATCAGTGACGATGCCCAGGGGAACAGGGATGGCCAGTGCGACGTGCACAGGGGAACGTCCTTCACCTCAGACTTAGAGCACAACAGTGGTTGCAGCCACTGGCCTTCAGTTCTGAAGCTAACCCTTAGAGGTTGGACGTTCCTTCCTGTGCATCGTCACCCTTATGGGAAAGGAATGGGGCTATGCCTGGGCACAGGCCATATGCGAAGAACCCTGCGTCTCCACCTTCAGTCACACAGATTATCAACACACTTGATAAGCCAGGACTGAGCTGGGGTGCAGCCAGAGAGACTGCTACCTACGCAGTGCACCATAACGATACGTGGCAGAACCTCCCTGTAGCAGACGCTGTCACCACACTATACCGACACCATAGGGGAGTGTGGGACCACAGAGCACTAGTAGGTAGTGCACTCCACGAGATTAACGCTCAGTGGTGTCAGGGGAACACGGTAAGTCTCAGGACCATAGTTGAGGACATCAGGGCCAGGTCCAAGCTCTGGCAGAAGATCCCAGCAGCTGAGCTGTACGCAGAGCTGGTGCCCATGGCTGAGGGCCTGGGGGACTGGTGGAAGAGAGCCAGACCCGAGCCTCTGTCGTGGGAAGAGGTTGTGCGGTACCCAGTGCCGGGCCTGGACTACATCGGCACCCTGGACTGGAGAGCCCTCATCGGAGGCAGGAGCATCCTCCTCGACCTGAAGACCACTGGCTCCTATAAGCATGGCAAGGGGAAGTACTGGGACTCCTGGAGACTCCAGCTGGCTGCCTACCGGTACGCCAGTGAAGGGGTCATCTATGACGATGAGGACAGGGAGACCACTACCACCCTTCTGCCGGTAGTTGAAGCGTGCGCAATCCTTCACCTGTACAGGGATGGGCACGTGGAGTTCAACCCTGTGAATGCCGGGCCTGTTGAACATGAAGTCTTCCTGGCCCTCAGGAAGGTCTATGGCTGGCGACATGATGAAGGCCAGGGAATGGGTGATGTGGATATCAGCCCAGCACTGGGGGTTGTGGGATGAGCAGATATGACTTTCCTAAGACCAGTGCGGTGAGGGGTACAGACTTTCCTTACACAGACCCACGTATCGCATATCTTGTGGCACATCCAGTGGATGGGCTCTGGCAGCCTGAGCGTGAGGACCTTAAGAAGGTTGCGGAGCAGCTCGCTAAGGGGTCCATCGTTCTCCTGGCGGCCTGGCCTGGACAGTATGAATCCGATGTCTTCATCGTGGACGACTTCCTGGCCTTTAGTGCGGCGGTGGCATATCTATGAGCCTCACCACTAGCAGCCTCAGGGACCAGGTAGACCTCATCAAGAGAACCGTAGCTAAGGGTGCTACAGACCTGGAGCTGGAACTCTTCATCAAACAGTGTGAACGTACCGGCCTAGACCCATTCTCCAGGCAAATCTATGCCATCAAGCGCTGGGATGCCCAGGTAGGGGCAGAGGTCCTACAGACTCAGGTGAGCATTGATGGGCTCAGGGCTCTGGCTTCTGAGACAGGAGAGCTAGGGGGCCAGGATGGTCCTTTCTGGGCAGGCAGGACAGGAATGTGGACTGATGTCTGGCTCCAGGACGACAACCCTAAGGCCAGCAAAGTAACGGTCTACAGGTACGTGGGGGACCGTAGAGCCAGCTTTACTGGAGTGGCCCTGTGGGACTCCTATTGTCAGCGTAAGAAGGACGGTAGCCCTACGAGAATGTGGGCTCAGATGGGGCCAGAGATGCTGGCTAAGTGTGCAGAGGCTCTGGCTCTACGTAAGGCCTTTCCCCAGCGCTTGTCAGGTCTCTATACAGGCGATGAAATGAGCCAGGCTTCAAATGACCATCAGGTCACCCCACCTGGACGGGTTAAATCGCCTGAGACACCTCCAGAAGGCTCTCTAACGCTCCCACCCCCCACTTCGGCCACTGCCACTCATCCAGAAGATGCGAAGGCCTTAGAGAGCGAAATAGGACCCTTTGGGAAGCTCTCCAGCCTCACCGGCAGCGAACCTGTGTCAGGGGCTCCAGCAGCCGTCAGGACCGCCGTCAGTGGGCTCCTGGGGAGGCTCTCCATGGAGCAGCGTTCAGCAGTCTTGATGGATGCCGATACAGCGAAACTCAGGCTGCCCGATGATCCGGCTTTCTCAGTGGACGATGCCAACACCTGGACTGCACTCATAACTGAGGTTAAGAGAAATGCCAGTTAACGGAAGAGTGAAGGGCCACAGTGCTGAGAGGGCTGCAGCTCGGTATCTCAGGGATGCAGGCTACCCCTTAGCCATCACCAGCAGGAATGCCCTCAGTCATGATGGTACTCCTCAGGAGACAGACATTCTGGGTATTCCTGGAGTCTCGATTGAGGTTAAGAACCGTAGGGAGCTGAATATCGGTTCTGGGCTGACACAGGCATCTATCCAGGCTGGCCCAGACAGGCTGCCAGTGCTCCTGGTGAAGCCGATCGGCATAGGCCTCGAGAATGTGGGTGCCTGGTGGTCCATAACGTTCTTCAGAGATTTAGTCCCACTATTTCCTGGAGAGGGGGCACTATGACTGATGAGGTTTGGCACATCCTCATTCTGGCTGGGATTATCGCTGTACTGATCTTCATGTTGGTCAGGCGATGAGACCAGTCCAGAAGTCGCTACCGCTGAGAAGGGTAGATATCACTCACATCAGGTGTACTCACTGTGAATGCGTGTCAGGTTATGGTCTGCCACCTTCTGTCAGTGAGTGCCCCTGTGAGTGCCATGACACAGCCAGGCTCTGGTGGTCAATGAGACCCTGGCGTCGGACCGACAGGTCTGAGGCACAGACAGACAGGGCTGAGGCATGAATAGGGACCAGCTCATAGCTCAGTACATGTCTGTCAGGGCTGAGATGGTGAAGGTGGGCCTGGACCCAGTCATCAATCTGGATGTCCTGGAGATCTTCACTGATGGAGAAGTGACGGCAGCCATTAAGGATGGCATGTTCAGGCTGCTTAGGTTCAGAAGGCTGGAAGGTGAACTATGAGCCTTCTCAGGGAGATCATCCTCCATGGCCCAATAGACCAGACACAACGTCTGGTGCTGAGTGCCCTGGCTACGTTTGCCAACGACAAGGGAGAGGTACAGGTCAACGCATTAGAGCTGAGCCTGTACCTCAACATGAAAGAATCAGGTGTTCAGCGAAGACTGCAGTGGCTGACTGAGAACTTCTGGCTTACAGCGCTGGGAGACAGCAGCTGGCAGGTTCACAGTCCCTCGCACGTGCGCGCCCGCGCACGCGGTAAAAACCAAACACCTTTAGATCCACAACCCCTAAACACTAGTCATGCCAACTTGCGTGACCAGGGTGTAGTTAGAGATGGACAGCATGACGCACCGCGCGGCTCTGGTCAACGGGCATCACTGGGAATTACCAACTGCCCTCTCTGTGATGGTTCTGGTTGGATGGAGGTAGACCCTGAGGCAAATGGCCATCCAGCCGGTAACCACACAGTGGATATCTGCCGATGCAGGGGAGGACCTGAGCCTAGAGCTACATCGGTCATCCCTGAACCAAAGTCCAGAGGGCCGGACCCGCAGCAGATACTACGTAACCTCCAGGGTCTGGACCTGGTGAAGAAGGAACTGCGCAATGAAGCAGAAGGCTAAGCCAGGACATCCTCACTACCGTACCCAGCAGTGGCGCAATGTACGGAAGCTGGTACTGCTGAGAGACAACTACCAGTGTCAGCTTCATGGCGCTAAGTGTAAGGGCAGAGCTACCAGCGTGGACCATGTCCTAGCCAGGGTTAGGGGTGGCAGTGACAGTCTCAGGAACCTAGTGGCTGCCTGTGATACGTGCAATAAGAGCAAGGGTGCCTCACTGGTAGCCCCAGTGAACACAGTCTATTGGTAAGGAAGGTCAGCGATGACAGTTGTGTGGGAAGACCCACCTAAGGGCAGCAGCAGGGGCTGGGGTGCTACCAGGGAGCGTAGTCCTCAGCGTAAAGAGATGGACTCCATGCTGGAGGAGCTGCGCTCCAGGCCAGGACAGTGGGCCAGGCTCTGGGACTACAACGAGAAAGAGGACGCAGAGAAGAAGGCTGGTACGTTCCGCTCAGTGTCAGGTAAGGGCTGGAACGTGGCCCTGCGACAGACTGACTATGGCTGGTCCATCTTCGCACGTCGGCGGGAAGATGAGGCGGAGGAAGAGACTGAGAGGGCTCCTACCTTTCAGTAACAGCCCGTAGTGGTGGCAGTAGAGCTGGGGGCTTCAGCTCTGTGGTGTCATCAATGCGGTACCTAGGTAGAGAATAGTGACTGGTCTCAGGGCTACGGCAGGTCTGAGGTGCAGAGCTATTCCACAATGGATGGATGGGGGTCCGATGCTGCGGCGGGCTGGCCCCTGTCCATCCACCAGGGGATGTGAGATGGAATTCGTTAGCGATATACCGGGCGCCCGCCAACCACCAAAGAACCCTGGACAGCCTAGCGTTAATCGTGTTATGGACTGGGTTAGCGAGAACGACCCTTCCTGGTCCTGGGCGGAAAGTGGCTGGTCAGGCGGGGTATTGGAGCTAAGTTCTAACGCTAACCGGGCAGTGGATAGAGGCAATTCTTTTGTGGGTGAATCGGTCCATAGTGCTCCACTCAGGCCTGTTCCGTC
>Ga0207428_10001607_pt1 | contig 23478 bp, 29 predicted proteins | sample RhiMethybrSRZTD1_FD_187600 | JGI IMG/M metagenome (GOLD analysis project Ga0207428, IMG submission 187600) | Populus rhizosphere microbial communities from Tennessee, USA - Rhizosphere MetaG P. TD hybrid SRZTD1 (SPAdes) (version 3) | ecosystem: Host-associated > Plants > Roots > Rhizosphere >...
ACGGCAAGACGTACTCGGCCAGTGTCGTCGGCACCGACCAGTCGACCGACCTCGCCGTGATCAAGGTCGACGCTCCGTCCTCCGAGCTGCACCCGCTGCAGGTCGGTGACTCGTCCGCCCTGCAGGTCGGCGACGGCGTCGTCGCGATCGGCAGCCCGTTCGGCCTCGAGGGGACGGTCACGAGCGGCATCGTGAGCGCGCTGCACCGCGCGATCACGGCCCCCAACAACTTCACCATCAACGATTCGATCCAGACCGACGCCGCGATCAACCACGGCAACTCGGGCGGCCCGCTGCTGAACGTGCAGGGTCAGGTGATCGGCGTCAACGCCCAGATCAAGAGCGACTCCAACGGCAACGAGGGCGTCGGCTTCTCGATCCCTTCGAACACCGTCCGCTCGATCGCCTCGCAGCTGATCTCCAGCGGCAAGGTCGAGCACGCCTACCTCGGGGTCTCGATCGACGCCACCGCCGCGGCGGCACGCATCGCCGAGATCCGCCCGTCAACGCCTGCCGCCGGTGCAGGGCTGAAGGCCGGCGACGTGGTGGTCGAGGTCGACGGCAAGGCGATCTCGAGCGGCGACGACCTCACCCGCGTGATCGACTCCCACAAGCCGGGCGACAAGATCTCCGTGACGTACAAGCGCGGCGGCAGCGAGCACACCGTCTCGCTGACCCTGGCGACGCGCCCCTCCTCCTAGACCTCAAAGCGCAGCCCCCTCTCACCCCGGCGGGGAGAGGGGGCTGACCATGAGCGTCAACCCTTCGAGGCGGTCGACGCGGACGATCTCACCGACGTCCGCACCAGCCTCGCAGCGCGCCTGCCAGAGCTCTCCCTTGATCCGAACCTGCCCGTCGGGGCGGCATCGCGTTACGACCTCGGCATGCGCACCGATCATCGCCTCGGCCCCGGTCGTCGGCCGCCACTTGCGCGCGAGTCGCAAGCCCCAGGTGAGCTCCCCCGCCTCGATCGCGAGGCCGCCGAGGATCACGAGCAGGTTCCACGGCCACGGAAAGAAGAGAAGCGCCAGCACGATCGCGACCGTTAGGGCCACGGAGTGCAGTGAATCACGCTTCGCCTCCGACCCCGACAGGTCCGCGCGACATCTGGAACAGTTCCGGGGCTACGGCTTCGTCTGTTGGCCGCTGACCGCAGCAAGAGTCAGGAAGGAGAGACGAGCAGAGCCAACGATTAGCTTGAACGAAAAGGGGGGTTCCATTGAGACGACTCATCCCAGCCACAGCGGTCCTCGCCGCTTTCGTCGGCGTGATCGCAGGCCAGAACGCACTCGGACTTGGAGAGTCAGCACCGAAGACGCCCTCGGCTGCGACGCCGCGGTGGGTCGCCCACGTGGCGCGCTACCCGGGCGGCATCTCGAGCGGCGTGCGCGCGGTCTACGCCGCGCAGCAGCAGAACAGCGCGCCACGTGCCGCTGCAAAGCCTCAGGCACCTGCTAGCAACGGAGGCGGCGCCACCGTCCAGATGAACGACGACAGCTACCCGCCGATGCCCCAGAACGAGACCGCTGTCGCGTACAACGTGACCAGTCCCAAGATCGCGGTCGCGGCGGCGAACGACTACGTCAGCGGCGGCGTCGTGGTGATGCGGACGTCTGACAGCGGCAAGAAGTGGGACAGCACCCGGATCAGCCCGCAGTTCGCCGGCACCCGGGACTTCTGCAGCGGCGGCGACCCGGGGGTCGCATACAGCAGGCGCGACCACGCCTTCTACATCTCGCAACTGTGCTTCTTCCGAGCGCTGCCGTTCTCCGAGGTCCAGGTGTACAAGTCCGTTGACGACGGCAAGACCTGGACGCCCGGTCGCCAGGCCGCGCGTGCTGCGTCGAACTTCGACTACGCGACCGGGACCGTCGACGATTCGATCTTCAACGACAAGGAGCTCATCGCCGTCGACAACAACCCGGGCAGCCCGCACTACGGGCGAATCTACGTGACCTACACGAAGTTCCACCTCCAGCCGACCGGTTTTAGCGACTACTGCCCGCTGCAGCTCTCCTACACGGACTCGATCCCCACCGAGAACCCGGCGCTGTCGAGCTGGTCGCACACCGCGATTCAGCCGGACAACCCCGGCGGGAACGGCACGGGCTCCTCGGCGAACCAGTTCAGCGACCCGGTGGTCGAGACGAACGGAACGCTCGACGTCGGGTTCGTCTCGGAGAACTGCAACGACTCCTTCGACCCGCACCTGCTCTTCCAGAAGTCGACCGACGGAGGCCAGACGTTCCTCCCGAGCGCGGTGCAGATCGACAAACCGGGGCAGTACGCGGATTTCCAGGACGCGGCGAACGACGACACGCTGCCGCCCACGAACTTCCGTGCACCGAACACGCCGTCGCTCGCCTACAGCCCGACGACCGGCAGCCTGCTGTTCGTCTACCAGAACAACGTCAACCGGCCTGTCTCCAAGGCCGACATCTCCTTCCAGACATCCACCGACGGTGGGCTGCACTGGTCGGACGCAAGCTTCCTCTCGACCACGCCTTCCGGCCAGCCCGCTGCCAACGACCAGTTCTTCCCGTGGGCCGCGGCGGACGAGTCTGGTCGGTTCTACGTGATCTGGTTCGACCGCAGGCTCGATCCTGCGAACGTCCGGATCAACACCTGGCAGGCGGTGTCGAGCAACGATGCCGCGAGCTTCTCCAGCGCCAAGATCAGCAGCCAGGACTGGGATCCCAACCTGGGGTTCTTCACCAGTGGCGCCTTCATCGGCGACTACAACGGGCTCGCGGCCAGCACCGATGCCGTCTACGCGGTGTGGACCGACGGGCGCAACAACTCGATCGGCCAAACGGGCCTTGGCGAGACGGACGTCTTCACGAACGTCCAGAAGAACCCGTAGGGCACGCGTAAGGAGTCGTGGCCTGGACTCCACGCCCGGGCCACGACCCCTTCTATCCTTGGAGTCGCGCCCCCGTAGCTCAGTGGAAGAGCAGCGGTTTCCTAAACCGCGTGCGCAAGTTCGATTCTTGCCGGGGGCACTCCGCCGCGGGGATGACGACTTCGGCGGGCCCCTCGCTCAGTCGATCGTGTCGAAGAACGCCAGCACCCGCCGCATGAGCAAGGTCGCCGCGGCGGCGTCGTACGACGGGAGCGACGAGTCGGCGAAGAGGTGCTCTTCCCCCGGGTACAGGAACAGCTCTGCCTGGTCGGTCGAGGCGACGAGCTCCTGCGCGGCCTCGAGGTCCTCGGCGAAGAACGGGTCGTCTTCCTTGCCGTGCACCTGGACCGGGACGCCTTCGGGCCACGCGTCTCCGAACTCCGAGACCGGGAGACAGGAGTACATGAGCAACGCGCCGCGAGCTCCAGGCCGGGTCTGCGCAAGCTGCTGGGCGACCATGACGCCGAACGAGAAGCCGGCGTAGACGGCCTCGGGGCCGATGCCCTCGGCGGCGGCCACTCCGCGCTCCGCCAGCGCGCCGAACCCCGCCTCCCGCGCGAAGCCCATCCCCTCGTCGATCGTGTCGAAGCGGCTTCCGTCGAACAGGTCGGGTGTGTGCACGGTGTGCCCTGCCTGCCGCAGCTCGTCCGCGAACGCCCCGACTCCCTCGGTCAGGCCCTGGACGTGGTGGTACAGCACGACTTCGGTCATCTCGAGTCCCCCTCGGCGATTGATCCATAAGATTGGTACATTCGACAATGCTAGTTTATTCGGATATGTCTCGCAAGTCCACCCACCCGGACTACGACCTCGCCGACCGGATCGCGCTCACGACGTCCGCCCAGGTCAAGGCGATCAGCCATCCCCTGCGCACGGCGATCCTCGGCATGCTCCACGAGCGGGCGGCGACGGTGACCGAGCTGGCGGACGCGGTCGAACGTCCGAAGAGCACGGTCGCACACCACGTCAAGGTGCTTGCCGCGGCCGGGCTAGTGCGGGTGGTGAGGACGCGGCGGGTACGGGCGATCGAGGAGCGCTACTACGGCCGCACGGCCCGGATGTTCTACGTCGGGGTCGAGCGGAGCCCTGACGGAGACGACGTGCCTGGAGACTTCAACGACTTCGAGGTCGCCGCCGGGGAGTCGGTCGCGGCGTTCCACAACGGGAAGCTGTGGGGCTTCATCCGGCATGCCCGCATCTCGGAGGAGCAGGCGTCGGAGTTCTGGAAGAGGATGGCCGAGCTGGTCGCGGAATTCGAACAGCTTCCCCGCTCGGGCGACACGGTCTACGGATTCGCGGTCGGCGTCTATCCCACCGACCTACCTGGCCTTCCCGGCGCCGGGCCTTGACGGGGAGCTCAGTCGCCGACCGACGACGGTCGAGGTTCCGTCGGGCGAGAGGCGGCGAACGACATCTGCGCCGATGTCGATCGCGTAGACGGTCCCGTCCCGCGCCACCGAAAGCGCGTAGGCGTCGCCGAACCGCGGCCCGATGTTGCCCAGACGCTTCCCTGAGGAATCGAGATGGACGATGCGGTGCTCGTCTCCGCCGGCGACGTAGACGGTGCCGTCGGGCGCGACGTCGATGCCCCGCGGGCTGCCGAGTGCCGCGAAGGTCGTGACCGAGCCGGCCGGGTCGACTCGCCTGATCAGGCCGTTGCCGGTGTCGGAGACCAGGAGGGAGCCGTCGGCGGCAACCGCGATTCCGTGCGGGCCCGAGAACGGAGTGCCCGCCGCGAGCCGCTCCGGCGTGCCCGCGGTTCCGTGCGCGAGGCGGTAGACGGCCGACACGGTCGAGTAGACGACGGCGCCGGCGGGGGTGACCGTGACCGGCCCCACCTCGACCCCGGGATCGACTGTCGCGACGATCTCCGGCGCGCGCCCGGGCTCGATCCGTTTCACCCAGCTGAGGTCGGTGACGTAGCTGCTCCCGGAGGGCGCGCGTGCAACGCCCCAGGGCTTGACGAGGTCTGCGAGCGGCGTGAGCCGGCCCGTGGCCGGGTCGACGCGAACGAGCCTACGAAGCCCGAACTCGACGACGAGCAGCGATCCGTCTGGTGCGACGTCGATTCCCGTCGGTTCGACGAGGACGAGTGGGGCTCGGCGCACGCGGACCGAGCCGAGCTTGGAGCGCGCTGCGCCCGCACGGGCGGTCAGCGTCCAGACGCCGGGCCTCGGAAAGACCAGCCGGGCACGGTAGGTGCCCTTGCTGCCACGGGCGCGCGCGCTCAGGCGTCGCGGGCCGGTTGCGACGACGCGCACGGTTCCGTGGAAGGACTTCGGCCGGACGGCGAGCTTCACCACCCACGGCCGGCCTGCTGTCGCCGCCCCTCCGCCGACACGCGACACGTGGACGCCGTTGCCGGCCGACACGCCGAGGGCCAGCATCCCACCGACGGCTGCGCACAAGGCGAGCATGGCCGGTCGGCGGTGGCGAGGTCCCATTGCTCGCTGCGACGCGCGCGTGCGAGGATCGTTTGCAAAGGTTTTTTCCATCATGCGCGACCCGATCGAGCTCACCCGTCCCGCAATGTGGGCAATCGCCCACCCCGTCCGGTTCCGGATCTGGGAGCTCTTGCGCGAAGGCCCCTCGACCGCGTCGAGGCTCGCGCGGCGAATCGGCGAGTCGCGGGGCTCGGCGAGCTACCACCTGAGGATGCTTGCGCGGGCCGGACTGATTGCCGAGGACGAGTCCCTCGGGACGAAGCGCGAACGCTGGTGGCGCCGCCCGGAGGCAACCGTGGTGGGGGTCGTCTCCGGCGATGCCGAGGGGAGGGCGATCGACCAGCGATGGCTCGCGGTCTTCTTCGCTCGCGACGAGGAAGTGCGTCGCCGCTTCATGATCGGCAGGCCGAGCGACGAGTGGGTAAGGGCGTCGCTCGTCGTCAACTGGTTCGTCCCACTCACACCGATGGAGGCGGATGAGCTCGGCAGGAAGCTCTTCGTGATGGTGGACGAGTTGCGTCACAGGACACGGCCGCCCGAGGCCGAGCAGACCCTCGTGTCGATGAGTGTCCTTCCGGTGCTCGGGGAGACCCCTGGCTCGGGCCTATCCTGATGGCGTGACCTCGGCCGGCTACGTCCACGGGTACGGGACCCCGGAGCAGGAGCGGCTCGTTGAGCAGGCGGAGCACTGGCGGCATCGGCTGATCCGCGACGGCACGCACCTCGCGCCCGGGACACGGTTGCTCGAGGTCGGCTGCGGCGTCGGCGCGGTGCTGGCGGTGCTGGGCCAGGAGTTCCCTGGGCTCCGTCTCGTCGGCGTCGACATCGAGCCGAAGCAGCTCGACTTCGCCCGCGGACACCTGCAGCGGGCCGGTGTCGAAGCGACCCTAGTCGAGGCGGATGCCCTCGCCCTTCCGTTCGCAGACGAGTCGTTCGACCACGTCTGGATGATGTGGTTCCTGGAGCACGTCGCCGACCCGGTGGCCGTCCTCCGCGAAGCCCGGCGAGTGCTCGTTCCCGGCGGCGCCATCACTGCGATCGAGGTCGACTACTCGACCTGCCGGGCCGAGCCCTCCACGCCGCCGATCGAGGCCCTGATCCGCACGATGGTCGCCGGGATGGCGGCCTCCGGCTGGAGCGACGCCGGCACGCGTCTGCCGGGGTGGCTGCGCGAGGCGGGATTCGGTGACGTCGACGAGGGCGAACGGCCCTACTGGTGGCAGAACGACGACCTCGCCGTGCAGGCGAGCTACGCGGCAGACGTGATCGAGAGCGCTCTGGACGCACTTGCGCAGCTACCCGGGGCCGACGAGGGAGAGCTCCGCGCAGGGCTTCGAGACCTGCGCGCGCTGGTCGATCGGCCCGGAGCCGGTCTCGGCTGGGTCGTCCACAGGTCGACCGCGGTTCGCTAGTCAGGCAGCAAAGGCATCTCGACGCCGGAGCCTCGGTCGAGAAGTACGGCACGGGTCAAGGCGCGCGAGCCGAAGCGCTGCCACACCTCGTCCAGGGCGGCGTCGAGCGCTTCGCTCCCGCGCCGGTCGAACGGCAGCGTGAGCTGAACCGCCCGGCCGTCGTGCAGGTTCGCGACCGAAATGCCGACGAGCGTAATCCCACGCCGCTCGATGATCGGCGCCGCGATCGAGAGCAGGTCTCGCGCCGCGGTCAAGATCGCGCCGGTGTTGGCGGTCGCGTACGGCAGCGTGTGCGAGCGCGTTGCGCGCGCGAAGTCCTCGAAGCGCAGCCGGAGCACTACGGTGCGGCCCGACCGGCCCGCCACTCGCATCCGGCGCGTGACGCGGTCGACCAGGCCGATGAGCGCGGCGTCGACGTCGTCGAGCGACCTGGGCGAGCGGCCGAGTGCCCGCTGGGCACCGATCGAGCCGCGGCCGCGGCGCGGCCGCACCGGCCGCGGGTCGTCGTTGCGCGCGAGCGAGCACAGGTGCCGCCCCGCCGCCCGCCCGAGCAACGAGACGAGCGCGTTCTCGTCGAACCCCGCGACCTGCCCGACGGTCATCACCCCGAGGTCGTGGAGCCTCCGCGCGGTCACCGGGCCGACTCCCCAGAGGCGCTCCACCGGGAGTGGGTGGAGAAACGCGAGCTCGCGATTCGGCGGCACGACGAGGAGCCCGTCGGGCTTCGCGACCGCGCTCGCCACCTTCGCCAGGAACTTCGTCCGCGCGATCCCGACCGTGATCGGCAGCCCTACCCGCTCGCGCACCTCGGCGCGCAGGCGGGTGGCGATCTCCAGCGGGCTCGCGGTGCGCCTGAGGCTGTGGACGTCGAGGAAGGCCTCGTCGATCGAGAGCCCCTCGACGATCGGCGTCATGTCGTCGAACACCCGATAGACGTCCTTGCTCGCCTCGCAATAGGCGGACATGCGCGGCTCCACGACGATCGCTCCCGGACAGAGGCGTCGCGCGAGCCCGACGCCCATCGGCGTGCGGACGCCGCGCGCCTTGGCCTCGTAGCTCGCCGCGAGGACGACCCAGCCGCCGACGAGCACCGGCTTGCCGCGGAGCTCCGGGCGGTCGCGCTGCTCCACCGACGCGAAGAACGAGTCGAGGTCGGCGTGAAGGATGGATGCCTCGCCGGTCACCCGCGGGCCGCCTCGGCGAGCGGCAGCACTGACAGCTCGGGCGGCGGCCGGCGGATGAAGCCGTCGAGGAGGAGGAGCTCCTCCGCTTGTTCCGGGGTCAGCGGCTTGCGCTCGGCCGACGGAGAGCACACGGCTGCGCCTGCCGCGAGCTCGAGCCGAGCACCTGCCCCAGGCGGGAGCGAACGGACCGCACGCACCTCGCCGCCGGCGACGAAGAACGCCTTGCGCCAGGCGGGCTCGGCCGCCGGGGCGATCAGGCAAGCCTCCAGCTCACGAAGCTCCGCGAGGCGGCGGAGCCTGTCGATCACGCGCTCCAACGCCTCGAGCCGGTCCCGCAGCCGCGCCGCCTCCTCGTAGCGCAGGCTCTCCGACAGGTAGGCAAGGCGCTCGCGCAGGCGCCGAAGCGGAGCGCCCTCCAGCAGGCGCTCGCGCTCTTCGGCAGTGCTGAACGCGAGCGCGCGCGCAGCCAGCGACGCCTGGCGGCGGCTCGTCAGCGGCCCGAGCTCCGTCGGCTGCTTCGTCACGACGAGCTCGTCGCCGCGAGGGCGCAGGTAGACGCCGTGCTCCTTGCGCCGGCTCCGCGAATTCGCGGGTGGGCCTAGCTCGCGGATCAGGCGCAGCTCCTCCAGGGCGGCCTCGAGCTCCGAGCCGAGCACGCGCCACTCGATCCGCTCCAACGCGAGCAGCGCCGCCTCGACCGACGGCCGCTGCCGCTCGCTGCGAAAATACGAGCGCAGGCGCGCGCGAAGGTCACGGGCGCGGCCGACGTATAGCACCTGGTCGTGCTTGTCTCGGAAGAGGTAGACCCCCGGCCTCGCAGGCGCCCGCCGCGCGAGTGCCCGCTTCCCGTAGACGCGCCGCCGCCGTGGCGCCGCGAGCGACCGAAGCTCGGAGAGCCGCCGCGCGCCGAGCTCCTGCGCGAGGCCGATCAGGCACAGCAGCACCTCCGCGGTCGCCTCGGCGTCGGGCAGCGCCCGGTGGCACGGCGTCGTGCCGACGCCGAAGAAGTGCGCGAGCGACGCGAGGCCGACCTTCCGCAGCCGCCCTTCGAGCAGCCGCCGCGCGAGCGCGGCCGTGCACAGCGGCGGTTGGGACAGCCGCCGCCCCTCGCGAACCTGCAGCTCCCGCTCGAGGAACCGCTGGTCGAACCCCGCGTTGTGCGCGACGAGAAGGTCGTCGCCGGCGAAGGCGAGGAAGCGCGGAAGCACGTTCCGCGCCGGCGGCGCGCGGCGAAGCTCCGCGGTGCGCAGCCCGGTGAGGCGCTCGACGGGGCCGGGCAACGCGACTCCCGGGTCGACGAGGGACTGGAACGACTCGACGAGCTCGAGCCCGTGCACGCGGACGGCGCCGATCTCGCAGATCCGGTCCCGCTGCGCCGAGAGCCCGGTGGTCTCGAGGTCGAAGACGACGAACGCAGCCTCGTCGAGCAGCGGGTCGCGCGTCTCGCCGGTGAGGGAGACCGAGGCGCCGCTACAGACGACCCGGCTGTCGCCGGCCGTGACGTCGACCAGCAGCGAGGCGGCGAGCCCCTCCGAGATGGAGTTCGTGGCAAACAGCGACCGGGCCGCCTCGACGGTGGAGAGCGGCCCCGTCTCCTCCAGCGTCTCGACCAGGCGGTCGAGAGCGTCGAGCGCGAGCTGCACCCGTCACATCTAATCGAACATATGTTCGATTGGCAAGCTCGGCGCTAGGCCGGGGGCCGTTCGAGCGCGTCCCACTCGGGGCTCAGGCGCGCGAACGAGTACAGCACGATGTAGCTCGCCAGCAGGAACGAGGTGAAGAGAATGGTCAGCCCGATCGGGCGCGGATGCGCGAACGGATCCAGCAGCCCGGAGGCGATCTGCTCGGCGAGCGGGAACGGGTGCACGAGCACGTCCCAGGAGTTCCAGCGCTGGACACGGCCGAGGTAGATGCCGAACGAGCTCAGCGAGAGCACGCCGACGACGAGCGCCCACGCGTTCACCGCGCCCAGTAGCCGCCGCGCGACCGCGTGGATCAGGAAGAGCGAGGTCAGGCCGAGCAGCAAGCCCGTCCAGGCGGCGGTCGACAACAGCAGGACGTCGTAGAGCAGCGGCACGCTGCCGCCGGGGCCCAGGTGCTTCAGGTCGGTGATGAGGTAGGGCGCGTTCGGGAAGAACACGAGCCACAGCGCGCCCAGCGGGACGAGGAGCCGGAGCGAGGCGCCGGCCTTCGCGCGCGCGTAGACGACCAGCGAGAGGACGAAGGGGATCCACGCGAGGAAGAGGTTCCACGCGAGATTCGCGTGGTCTCCCGTCTCGGTGTAGGTCATCCGCACCGTGAGCATCGCCAGCGCGAACACCGTCAGCAGCGCGAGCGACGCGACGATCGCGATACGGCGGTCGCTGAACGAGCTGCGCAGCGGGGCGATCATGAACAGACCCTAGCTGCGCGCGTGGATCCGGTACACGATCCCGGGGCCCCAGTCGGCAACGAGCAGCCCACCGCTCCGGTCGACCAGGAGCGCCAGGGGGTGTGCGAAGCCGGAGGCGAAGACCGTCACGCGCCGCGCGGCTCCGTTCGGCCGCAGGTCGACGTGGACGACGCGGCGGCCGAAGCGCTTGCTCAGGTACTGGCCCCACTCGGCGACGAAGAGGCCGCCGCGCCAGAATGCGAGGCCGTCCGCGGAGGAGTGCGGCTCGAGGTAGGCGGCCGGCTTGGTGACGCCCGCGCAGCTCCCGCTCAGCCGCAGCGTGCGCGCGTTCGGCCAGCAGCGCGGCCAGCCGTAGAACGCCCCTTGCCGCACGACGACCACCATGTCGGCCGGCTCGGGATCGCTCGGCGTGCCGAGCTCGTCCTGGCCGTTGACCGAGGCGTAGAGGCGGCCTGTCCCCGGCTGGAAGGCGAGGCCGTACGGGTTGCGCAGGCCGCGAGCAACGACGCGCAGGTCGGAGCCGTCGGGCCGCAGCGACAGCACGGCGGCGCTGCGCCGGCCGCGCTCAGGGCAGGCGTCGCAGGTCGAGCCGCTGCCCCACCAGAGGCGGCCGTTGTGGAAGACGACGTTGTCCTGCTGGTGCTCGCCGAACGGGAGGCCCCGCACGATCACCCGGCGGCCGACGAGGCGGCCGCCGCGCAGCGCGAACCGCTCCAGTCGGCCCTGCTCGGAGACGAAGAGGTCGCGGCCGTGCCAGGCAAGCCCGAGCGGCGTGCGGAGCCCGCGGACGAGCACGGCCGGTCGGCGTGTGCCGCGGCGGATCGCGACGAGCGAGCCGCCGGTCTGGGTCACGTAGATGCGGCCGTCCGGCCCGTACGCCATCGCGGTCGGCTGCGAGAGGCCGCGCGCGAAGGTCTCGACGCGAAAACCTCGGGGGACCGTGATCCCGAGCGGCGCGCCGGCAGCCGGGACAGCCAGCGTCGCTCCCGCCACGATGACCGCCACCACGGTCTTCCTCGCCGTCGCCATCGCCCTATCCTTGCTGCGCATGAAGGGGCTCCGCCATTTCTTCCGGAACTTCACCGCCCTCGCCGTCAAGGAGCACCTGCGCTCGCAGATCGAAGACGCAGGGAGCGGCGCCAAGCTGACGCCGAACGAGATCGAGCTCGTGCGCTTCGCGGCGGACCGCTCGGCTCAGCTGAGCGAGTTGGCGAACAAGTCCCGGCGCTAGTTCGCGTCCCAGAGCAGGAGATCCCACCCGCAGCTGGTGCAGCGGAAGTGGTGGATCGTGCTGTCCCACGTCTCACCCTCGCGCGGGGCGTGCGGTGGGACCATGTCGAGCGTGATCGGCGGCTCTCCGCCGTGGACGTCGTGCTCCTGGAGGAACGACTCCAGGTCGCCCTCGGCCATGGCGTCTAGCTCACGCTCGCCGACCTCGCCGACATACGTCGCGGGCACGCCACAGTGCTCGGGCCAGTCGTGGTCTTGCCACGACTCGAACCGCTCCCCTCCGGGGTAGTCGGCGTACTCGCTCACGAGCGCCAGCTACCCGTCACGCGTGACGCAGAACCCGAACTCGAGGAAAGCGGCCACCCTAGGCCGACGGCCCTAGACTCGGGCCATGAAAGGACTTGTTGCACTTGGCATCGTCGTGGGTGGAGCGGTAGCGGTGTTCGCGGTCTACACCCTTTCCTGGCACGACGATGACAGCAGTCGTCGAGCCACTCCGGCGGGCGAACGAGTTCGCCACGTCTACACCCTCGGCCAGGGAGACGCAGTGCGGGTTCCGGCGGCGGCGGCTCGCTGCGAGGTCGGCTCCGAAGGCGGCGTCCCGAATCTGTTCTGCGTCCACACCGGACGAACGAGGTACCAGGTCATCCTCTGGAAGGACCAGGCCGATCTCTACGACCTGGCGCGTCACGGTGAGCCGATGGTGCCGACCTACAGCGTGCCGGGCCTCCGGAAGGAGAGGTAGGGCCTCGACCTAGGGTCAGCGAAGGGCTTCCTCGAAACGCGGGTCGTCGCGGACTGTGGCGAGGTCGTCGTCCTCACGCGCCTGCTCCCGGAAGGGCGGAAACAGCTCGACCGAGCGCTTGAGGTGCCCGAACGTCTCGTCGTCGGTCTCGCCCGCGAGCGTCGCGAAGCACGCGTAGTTGTAGTTGAGGCCCGGCTGGTCCGGGAAGTGCTCGAGCCCGCGGCGGACGGCGTCGAGTGCGTCGGCATAACGCTGCTCGCCGTAGGCGGTCATCGACTCGCTGTGAAGCGGCCACGCCTCGCCCCAGTCGAGCGCCCGGTACGGCTGACCCTCGGTCGCGCCGACGGCAAGGACGGTTCCTTCCCCGGTTGCCTTCCGGCGCGAGTCCGGCCCCACAAACACGTACGTCCCTGCAGGTGCGTCGAACGTCTCGCCGTCGACCTCGAAGGTCGCGTTCCCGTCGAGGACGATGTACAGCTCCTCCTGGCCCGACCCCGATTCGGTGTGCTCGTTGATCAGCGTGCCGTCGTCGCCCGGTGTGTAGGCGTTGACTCCGAACGCGTGGATCCCGAGGTGCTCGCGCACCGGGATGCTCCTACCGCGCCGCCCGATGTCGTCGAGGCGCGAGACCTGCATCTTCGGGTTGTCGTTCATCCGATTCACCTCCGTGCAGAGCTGGACGTTGCGGATCCCGATCGTAGCCGCGGCTAACGTCCACCCGCGTGAAGGTCTTGAACCTCCACGGCGACGGCCGGTGACGACGTGAGCCGCCGGCTGAAGATCGGGGTGATGCTGCACGCCGGCGCCGACGGGAGAGCGGCTGACACGCCCGAGCAGGCCAAGCACGCCGAGCGTCTCGGCCTCGACGGCATCTTCGTCGGCGACCACCTCAGGCCGGCCGGCCCGTATCCGGAGAGCGTGGTCGTACTCGCGGCCGCGGCCGGCGTGACCGAGCGCATCCAGCTCGGCTTCGGGGTGATGATCCTCGCCCTGCGCCATCCCGCCTGGGCCGCCAAGCAGGTCGCGGCGTTGCAACACGTCTCGGGCGGCCGGGTCGTGCTCGGCGTCGGCACGGGCGGGGTCATGCACGGCACCGAGGCCTGGGAGGCCGTCGGCGTCCCCTGGGGCGAGCGCGGCCGCCGCACCGACGAGGCGCTCGCGCTCCTGCCCGGGCTGATCAGCGGCGAGACGGTCGAGCTGCCCTCGGGCGCGTCGATCACCCTCTCTCCCGGCGCCGAGGTCCCGCCGATCCTCGTCGCCGGCAACTCGCCTGCCGCGCTGCGCCGGGCGATCCGCCACGGCGTGGGCTGGTTCACCTCCATGCCCACACCCGAGCAGATCGCGGACGGTGCCCGACAGCTACCCGAGACTGCCCCGATCGCCGTGCGCGCCGTCGCCCCGCTCGACGACGAGACACCGGCGCAGGCAGCCAAACGGTTCGCGGCCCACGCCGAGGCCGGCGCGACCTGGCTCGTCCTGTCGACGACGGGCGACGACTGGCATTCACAGTGGGAGCTGATCGCCGAAGCCGCCACGCTGCTGCCGCGTATTGACGAGTAGTTTCAGGCGGCGCCTGGCATATACGTCTGTACAGATGAGCCGGCACGGCGAGAGGACGCGAATGTGGCGTCTCCGGCCGATCGTGAACCGCTACCTCAACCGGTTCACGCGGCCCATGGCCAGGAGACTCCCCGGCTTCGCCATCCTGACGCACCGTGGACGCTCGACCGGACGTACCTACCAGACGCCGATCAACGTCTTCCGCCGCGGCGACGACTACTTCTTCTTCCTCACGTACGGGTCGGACGCGCAGTGGGTGAAGAACGTCCTCGCCGTCGGGTCCTGCTCGATCGAGACACGCGGTCGGACTGTCGAGCTGACCGAGCCGAAGCTCATCACCGATCCTGACCTTCGACCCGCTCCACCGCCTGTCCGCTTCATCGAGCGGCGGATTGCCGGTGTTACGCAGTACCTGCGCATGCGAGCAGTGGTGGGACACTAGCCCGGTGCGAAAGGGGCTGACTCCACACGACTTGGGCGACCTGCTTGAACTGCCGCTCCTGGCCGTCCTCGCGACGTACCGGCGGGACGGCACGGTTCTCCTCTCGCCGGTGTGGCACGAGTGGCGCGACAACGGCTTCAACGTCGTGACCCGATCGAGTGACGTGAAGGCAGGGCACCTGCGTCGGGATCCGCGCGCGAGCATCGTCGTTTGTGAGCAGGGCCCTCCTTACCGCGGCCTAGAGCTTCACGCGTCGGCGCGCCTCAGCGCGACGGAAGACCGATCGATCGTCCGCCGGATAGCCGCGCGCTACCTCGGCCCGGAATTCGGTGAGCAGTACGCCGAGACCGACGCCGACGACCTGCTCATCCGCCTGGAGCCGGGCGAGCTGCGCGGCTGGGACTTCGCCGACGACTTCGCCTGAGCCTTCGTCGGGACGCGCCTAGCTGTTGGACCTCGCTACGATTTCCCGCGTGGATCCGGCGACGAGGTAGCGGCTAGGCGCGGCTGAGGCCGCGTGTTTTCAGCAGCGTGTCGAGCTGGGCTGTCAGGCTCTCGCCGCTGCACGCCACCGCTACTTCGGAGGACCACGATGACACGGCAGAACCTTTTCTCCGACCTCTGGGACGGAGAGAACGAAGAGGAACGAACGCGGCGTCGGGTGTTCTGGCGGCCGGACGACGCTCGGATGGGGGCAACGCTCTACGAGCTGGCGCCCGGCGCGCCGGAGAGCTACATGCACATGCATTACGGAGCCGAGGAGATGTTCTTCGTCCTCCGCGGCCGTCCACTGTTCCGGAACCCGGACGGCGAAGAGTCGCTCGCCCCCGGAGACTTCGTCTTCTGCCCGGAGGGACGAGCCGGGCTGCACACCTTCAGCAATCCGACCGACAAACCAGCTGAGCTCCTCGCGATCAGCGCCGGGAGCTTCCCCGACGTGGTCGCCTACCCGGAGCACGGATACGCGTGGGTGGCGACTCGCGATCCCGATCCCGACCTCCTCGCGAAGGGAGGCGATCCCGGGATCATCGCCCGGTTCGAGATCCCGATCGAGTAGACGGCTCGCATCGGTCCGCAGTTCTGGCCCGCACCCACTCCTGTCTCGAGAGCGCGTACTCGACGTCGCCCTCCTCCTCACCCTCGATGGAGTCCGGCCATGGCTGGTGAAAGACCCGTACGAATCGCAGACCCGACTTCTCCATCACGCGTCTCGAGGCGACGTTTACCACCATCGTGGAGGCGACAACACGCTCGACTCCAAACTCGGTGAACCCTTTGTCGATCAACGCTCGCGAGCCTTCCGTGGCGTAGCCCTTTCCCCAGGCGGATCTGCCTAGGCGGTACCCGAGCTCGACTTCGCCGGCTGGAGCTCCGTCGGCCGGCCGGAAGTGGAACCAACCGAGGAATCTCTGCGTCGACTTCTCCACCGCGGCCCAGAAGCCGTAGCCGGCATAGCGTTCGTAGTGGTCGAGGAAAGTTGGCAGGATCTCGTTCTCTACCTCCTCGCGCGGCGTTGCCCGGCCGCCGGTGATGAAGCGCATCACCTCCGGATCGCTATCCAGCTCGACGAGGTTCTCGAGGTCGTCCTCGGTGAACCGTCGCAGCAGCAGACGCTCGGTCTCCAGAAAGACCTGCATCGCACGATTGTGATGCACGAACACGGGACACTTGGCTCCACCGCTCGTGCATGCTCCGAGCCCAGGCGATGCCGAACTACGGACACCAGCTCGACCCCCTCGCCTCCGAGACGGAGTTCTCGGGCGTCGTCCAGGTCGACCGAGGCGACGAGGTCGAGCTGGCGCGGGCATACGGCTTCGCGCATCGCGGCTTCGAGATCCCCAACGAGGTCGACACGCGGTTCGGGATCGCCAGCGGGGCGAAAGGCTTCACCGCGCTCGCCGTCGTGAGCCTGATCGAGGAAGGCGTGCTCGAGCTCTCGACACCGGCCCGCTCGGTGCTCGGCCGCGACCTGCCGCTGATCGACGACCGCGTGACGGTCGAGCACCTCCTGTCGCACCGGTCGGGCATCGGCGACTACCTCGACGAGGAGGCGGTCGAGCTCGAGGACTACGTGATGCCCGTCCCCGTGCACGAGCTCGCGACGACCGAGGACTACCTCGCGGTGCTCGACGGCCACTCGAGCACCGTCGCGCCGGGTGAGCGCTTCGCCTACTGCAACGGCGGCTTCGTCGTGCTGGCGCTCATCGCCGAGCGGGCGGGCGGAGTGTCCTTCCACGAGCTGGTCGAGAGGCGTGTGTGCCGGCCGGCCGGCCTGGTCGACACGGAGTTCCTGCGCTCGGACGAGCTTCCAGCCCGCACCGCCACCGGCTACCTCGAGGTCGACGGCGCGCGGAGGACGAACGTCTTCCATCTCCCCGTTCGGGGAAGCGGCGACGGCGGGATCTACTCCACCGCCGCCGACATCAGCTCGCTCTGGCGGGCGTTCTTCGCCGGCCGGATCGTCTCCACGGCCTGGGTCGCAGAGATGGTGCGCCCCCGCAGCGACGCGCCGGCCCACTCGAAGCGCTACGGCCTGGGCTTCTGGCTCCACTCGTCGAGCGACGCCGTGATCCTGGAAGGCTGCGACGCCGGAGTCTCGTTCCGCTCCGTGCACAACCCGCACGCGCGGGCGACGTTCACGGTGATCTCGAACACCGCGGACGGTGCGTGGCCGATCGCTCGCTTCCTCGAGGATGAGGCGGGCGTGCTCTAGGGCTCGAAAAGTGCGCCGCAGGCAACGAGATGAATACCAGCAAGGAGGCATGAATTGGCCAGGATCAGTTACGACGAGCCGACCGCTGCGGCGTACAAGGCGGTTCGCGAGATCCCGCGCGACGGGCTCGCGGACTGGCGCGAGGCGGTACGACGCCACCTGCGCCCGACTCCGGGAATGACTCTGGTGGACATCGGCGCGGGAACCGGTGCGTTCGCCGCCGCCTTCAGCGACTGGTTCGACCTCAGCGTCCTCGCAGTCGAGCCGTCGGCCGCGATGCGGGATCAGATCCCGCGGACACCGAGCATCCAGGTGTTCGAGGGAAATGCGAGCGCCTTTCCGCTGCCGGCTGAATCGGCAGACGCCGCCTGGCTCTCCAATGTCATTCAGCACATCCCGGACCTCGAAGCCGCCGCACGCGAGATCCGCCGCGTTCTCCGCCCCGGAGCCCCCGTCCTCATCCGAGCGGGCATGAGCCGTCAGGGCTTTCCGGACAGATACGACGGGGTCGAAAACGTCCGGTGGTTCCCCGAGACCGCTCGGACGGTCGACACCTTCCCTTCCGTCGAGGAGACGTGCAAGGCGTTCGCGGCCGCGGGATTCCACCGAGACGCTCACGAGCAGGTTCGTGAGACGTACGCGGCCAGTCTCGCGGACTTCCTCGACCAGGTGGACACTCTCCGCCAGGCCGATACCACCATGCGGGGTCTCACCGAGGACGAATTTCTCCGCGGAAAAGAACGCCTCCGCCGTGGCGTACGCCGTGAGGATGACACCGCGAGCCCGGAAACCAGAAGCAACTCACTGGACCTCTTGGTTCTGCGCTGACCGACCGTGGGAGCCGGACTCTCAGCCTCGCCGGGCGCTCAGCAGGAGACTTCGCCGGGCGGCATGAGGTTCTTGTTGTAGCCAGGCGTCCCGAATCTGCCGAGCGGCCAATAGGTGAGGATTGCGCGAGCGAAGATCGTGTTGCGTGGCACTGGCCCGAAGGCGCGGCTGTGCTGTGAGGCACTGCGGTTGTCGCCAAGAACGAAGTACTGATTCGGTCCGAGATGAGTCCGGAGGAACGGCGCAGTCGGGATGTCATCGGCCTTCTTGCCGTTGACGAAGACGCGGTTGTCGCGATGGCCCACGGTGTCGCCGGGGACACCGATCACACGCTTGGTCAAGTTGAGATCGCGGGAGTGCGGGTCAGGGGTGATCTGGCCGCCGATCTCGCCGCGCGCATCGAGTAGGTCGGTGGCCACTAGCACCGCAAAGACGACGACGAGGCCGGCGATTGTCGCGATCGGGATCAGAACGCGCTTGCGGCGGAGGCGCGAGCCGACCATCGGCTCGTATCATCTGCCGCGATAACTCGGCTGTCCACGCGTGCCTGGGCAGCGTGCCAGGATCGAGCCCGAAGCGGAGCGAGGCCGAGCCATACGGCTCGAGCCTCGACTACCCGGAGACGGGTTCCTGCGACCGGCGAGAAACCGATGAGTTACGGGTCGCCGAGCGGTCTACCCCGGAACACACCATCCACCGGCAACCACTGGAGGCAGCATGAGGCTTCTTCTCACGTCCGCTGGCATCAAGAACACGAGCATCCACGACGCGCTGGTGGAGCTACTCGGCAAACCGATTGCCGACTCCAGCGCCCTCTGCATCCCCACCGGGTCGTACGCGCACCCCATGGCCGGCCCCGGCAGGGCATGGGAGTTCATCGCCGGACAGGAACCCAGTACCCCCATGTGCGAACTCGGTTGGAAGTCCCTGGGAGTACTGGAGCTCACCGCGCTGCCCAGCATCGAAAAAGAACGCTGGATCCCGTGGGTCCGAGAGACAGACGTCCTGCTGGTGGGTGGCGGCGACGCCCTGTACCTGTGCCACTGGATGCGGGAGTCCGGGCTGGCGGACCTCCTGCCGTCCGTGGACCAGGTGGTCTGGGTGGGACTGAGCGCCGGGAGCATGGTGATGACTCCGAGGATCGGGGAGGACTTCGTCCAGTGGAGACCGCCGACCGGTGACGACAGCACGTTGGGCATCGTCGACTTCTCGATCTGTCCACACTTGGCTCAGGAGGGCATGCCGGGCAACTCCATGGCCGAGGCGGAATATTGGGCCGCCGGCATCTCCGGTCCGGCGTACGCGATGGACGACGAGACAGCCATCAAGGTGGTCGATGGCACCGTCGAGGTCGTCTCCGAGGGGCACTGGAAACTGTTCACAGGGAACGAGCGCCGCGAAGACCTCGCTTCGACCAGCGTTCGGGAATGACGCCATAGGATCACGCCGTGCCGTTCACGCTCAGCAACATCAAGGAGGATCTGGAGGACCTCGGTCCTAGGTTCGACGGCGCGCCGGACCTGGAGTTCCGCGCTGCGACCAAGGCGCTCCAGCTCGAGAGCTCCGCCCTGAGCTACCAGCGCGTCCCGCCCGGCTATCGCTTCCCGTACGGCCACACGCACATGAAGCAAGAGGAGGTGTACGTGGTCGTGCGCGGGAGCGGGCGGATGAAGGTCGACGACGAGATCGTCGAGCTCAAGGAATGGGACGCGGTGCGCGTCCCGCCCGGCACGTGGCGAGGCTACGAGGCCGGGCCGGCGGGCCTGGAGATCCTCGTCGTCGGCGCACCCAATCTCGGCGAGGATCCGCGCGAAGACGTCGATGGCCAGCGCGATTGGTGGGCTGACTAGCGTTCGGGATCGGGAATGTCCCCCTGACTTGTCGCTACCGCTCAGGCCTCAATCCAGCGGCGCGCAGGCTGCCGCGGTCGTCACGACCTCCGCGAACTCGTCCTGGAGGTTGATGCCGGTGATGCGCGCGATCTCGGCGGCCGGCACCACCTCGCCATCCGGCGCCGCGATGTCGAACGTGTGGGTCGCGTCGAGGACGAACCACACGTCGTACCCAAGGTCGGAGCCGATGCGAGCGGTCGTCTCACAGCAAAAGTTCGTCTGAATCCCGCACACCGCGATCGCGCCGATCCCGCGCTCGCGCAGCCATGCGTCGAGATCGACATCTCCGTGAAACGACGAGTGCACTGTCTTGACGATCCGCAGATCGGGCTCGCCGGCGACGGCCTCTTTCAGCTCGAAGCCGGGCGTGCCGCGCTCGAGCGGTCCGCCTTCCCAATCGTGCTGAACGACCACGATCGGGTCGCCGCGTCGGCGCCACGCGGCAATCAGCTTGGCGACGTTCTCCTCGGCCTGGGGATTGTCGCGGGCTCCGAGCGCTGGATCCTCGAAGCCGCGCTGAACGTCGACCACAAGCAGCGCACGCCGCCCGCTCATGCGTCTGACCCTACCGAAATCGCGGTTCCTGGCTTGTAGGCACGTGAGGTTGCTCGCGAGGATCGCGCCGCCTTTGCCAGACTGCGGAGGATGGAGCTCGACGGTTACGTGTGGATCACGACGCGGAAGCTCAAGCCCGGCTCCCGGGAGGAGTTCAGCCGCTCCTGGCAGCCGAGCGAGTTCCCCGAGGGGATGCTGAAGGCGTACGAGCTCTACTCGCCGGACGGTAACGAGGTGGTCGGGATCTCGGTCTGGGATTCGATCGAGTCCCGCGACCGCTACCGCCTGTCGGAGGTGGAGTCGCAGCGCCGGCGTGCAATGGCCCCGTACGTGCTCGAGGAGGTCTCAGGCTTCTATCTCGGCCGGGAGCTCAAGATCCCTCGCGGTTGAGCTGCGCGAGACCGCGGGCGACCCCAGCCGCCGCCTGGGCGAGCTCGGCCGCGGCCCGGGCATCTCCAGCCACGCTCGTGCTCAGCCGCTCGGTTGCGCGCTGCGCGAGTGCGGAAACCTCGTCGGCCTGCCGGGCGATCTCCTCCGGGATGCGGACGATCTCGGCGCGGGTCTCTGCGTTCCGATCCTCCATGAACGCGACGTAGGCCACCGCGTCCAAGTCCCCAAGCTCGACGAGCTCGGTGGCGAGCATGTGAGCACGTTCCGCGTCGTCCTCGTCACCTGCGTAGCGGGCGGAGAGCTCGGCGAGGGCGGCCGCGAGCGCGGCCGTCAGGGCCGTCGCCGTGCCGCTCGCGGGCGCCGCTGTTCGCTCGCCGATGGCGGCGAGCAGCTCGTCGACTCGGAGCTCGCTCAACATGCCGTGCCTAGAAGAGCCCGACCGTCCTTCCATCCTCATCGATATCAATTGCGTGCGCGGCAGGCGTCCGGCCGTAGCCGGGCATCTGCTGCATGTCGCCGCAGAGCGCGACCAACCAGCCGGCGCCCGTGTAGGGACGGATGTCGCGTACGGTGACGGTGAAGCCGGTCGGCGCGTTGGCGAGTGTCGGATCGTGCGAGAGCGAAAGATGTGTCTTCGCCATGCAGATGGGCAGCCGGTCGAAGCCCATCCGCTCGAGCTCGGTGATCTTCTGGCGCGCAGCCGGCTGGAGCAGAATCCCGTCCGCCCCGTAAACGTGGGTCGCGATCGCCTCGATCTTGCGCTCGATCGTCTCCTCCAGCTCGTAGACGGGCGCGAAGCTCCGCGGCTCTTCCGTCGCTGCGACGACCGCCCTGGCAAGTGCCTGCGCGCCCTCGCCTCCGCGGAGGACGGCCTCGTTCGCCTCGGCCGCGAAGGCCCCGTTGGCGAGCGAGATGCGCCGAACCTGCTCGATCTCCTCGTCCGTGTCTGCGGGGAAACGGTTAACTGCCACGACCGCGTCGAGCCCGAACTCGCGAACGATGCCGAGGTGACGGACGAGATTCGCAGAGCCCGCCTCGATCACCTCGGCGCCTCCCTCGGGGTTGCCCCCGTGGTGCTTGAGCGCCTTCACCGTGACGACGAGTACCACGGCGCTCGGCGTCAGGCCGCCGACACGGCAGACGATGTCGAAGAACTTCTCCATACCCATGTCTGCGCCGAAGCCCGATTCGGTGACGACGATGTCGCCGAGCTTGAGCGCGACCTGGTCGGCGACGAGCGAGCTGTTGCCGTGCGCGATGTTCGCGAATGGACCGCAGTGGACGAAGACCGGCTGGCCCTCGAGGGTCTGGACGAGGTTCGGCTTGATCGCTTCCTTCAGCAACACAGTCATCGCGCCCGCCGCCTTCAGCTGCTCGGCGGTCACCGGTTCGCCGTCATACGTTGAACCGACGGTGATGCTGCCGAGCCGCGCACGAAGATCATGGAGGTCGCGAGCGACGGCGACGATCGCCATCACCTCGGACGCGGCTGTGATGTCGAAACCGGTCTGACGCGGATAGCCGTTTGCGCGCCCGCCGAGGCCGACGACGACGTCGCGAAGCGATCGGTCGTTGATGTCCACGCAGCGTCGCCACGTGATCGAGAGCGGGTCGATGCCCAACTCGTTGCCGTGAAGTAGGTGCGCCTCGAGCAGAGCTGCGAGCAGGTTGTTGGCTGCGCCGATGGCGTGGATGTCGCCGGTGAAGTGGAGGTTCATGTCCTCCATCGGCACGACCTGCGCGTAACCGGCGCCGGCCGCCCCGCCCTTGATCCCGAAGACCGGGCCCAGCGAGGCCTCGCGCAAGCAGAGCACCGGCTTGCGGCCGATGGCGCCCAACCCTTGCGTGAGCGAGACCGCGGTCGTCGTCTTGCCCTCCCCGAACTTCGTCGGCGTGATCGCGGTCACGCAGACGAGCTTCCCGTCGGTGCGGATGGCCAGCCGGTCGAGCACGGAGAGCGAGACCTTGGCTTTGTACGTGCCGTAGAGGTCGAGCTCGGTGGGCTCGAGCCCAGCCTCGGCCGCGATCTCGGCGATCGGGCGGAGCGGGGCCTCTTGCGCGATCTCGAGCGAGGTTGTCGTCGTCACGCCAAGTGGCTTTCTACATCACTCGGCTCAGACCGAAGAGGGGTTAACTCCGGCTTGGCCAGTGTTCCGTAATGTCACCTGAGCAGGACGGCGCGGTTCCTCCGCCGCCGAGCGGCGAGCACCTGGCGCTGAACCGCCGGCCGGAGCGAGGTCAGAATGAAGAAGATTCAGAAGAGGCCGAGCGGGTCTATCGGTCCTCCTCTCGAGAGAGGCCCGCCCCCGTGCCGGCGTCCGCAAGCGCCGGCTCGTCGCCCACGGAGCTCGCGTAAGCCGCCTCGCGGACGACCTCGCGCGACTCGAGCCCCGCGCCCAGCCCCCCGGCAACGGTCGCGAACGAGGAGGAGAACCACGCCAGCGCCAGATAGTCGGTGGTCACCGCCGGATGGCCGAGCGCCGACGCAAACACGTCCGGCCCGATCAGCAGTTCGGCAACCCCTAGGATCAGCGCGAACAGCACCACATAGAGGCAGAGAATCCCGGTCGCGACGGTCAGAGTCGTCGTCACGTTGAAGAGGGCCACCTGGCCTCGGACGCGCGGGTCGGGCGCGCGCTCCCAGAGCCCGTGTGCTCCGATAATCGCGGCCACCGTGCCCGTGATCGAGACGACGCAGATGATCAGGAGCCGCCACCAACCGGTGGAGCCGGCGAGCCGCCAGACGTCGGAGGTCACGACACTGTAGGCCCCTACGGCAAGCGCCGCCA
>Ga0207428_10001608_pt1 | contig 23460 bp, 17 predicted proteins | sample RhiMethybrSRZTD1_FD_187600 | JGI IMG/M metagenome (GOLD analysis project Ga0207428, IMG submission 187600) | Populus rhizosphere microbial communities from Tennessee, USA - Rhizosphere MetaG P. TD hybrid SRZTD1 (SPAdes) (version 3) | ecosystem: Host-associated > Plants > Roots > Rhizosphere >...
CGACACGCGGTACAGCGGGAGCTTCTGCTCCACCACGGACATCAGTCCTTCGCTCAGTCCTGACGGGGCATCGAGATTGAACACGACGTGCAGCGCCGGGCGCCGGAAGTCGCCGTCGATGAGCAGGACCGTGCGCTTGTAGGACTCGCTGAACGTCAGCGCGAGATTCGACGCCGTGAGCGTCTTCCCCTCGCCGACGACGGCGCTGGCAATCATCACGACCTTCAGCCCCGAATCCTGCTGGGCATGGTGCAGCGTCGCGGCGAGCCGGCGGTACTGCTCGCGCGACACCGGCATGATGTTCTGATCGACGACGATCTTCTGCGCGAGCGTCACATCCAGCCGCTCGAACAGCTCGGATGACGGCTGCGGCGCCATCCGAGGTTCGTCGACCTGAATCGCCGGCGCCGGACTCTCGGGCTCGACTGCCGGCATCTCCGGTGCGACCTCGACCTCCTCATCCGTGGCGCCCATCACGACGCCGTGAGGCACCGCCGGGCTGGACGGGATCATGACGGCCGACCCTGCGGGATCGGACGGTTCGCCCTCCGGGAACTCGGACAGTTCGTTCCCCAACTCGATCGGGAACAGATCGTCGGTCGCGCCAGCCGGATCCGTGCTTACCGCGGCGTCGGCTTCAATGGGGTGCCCTTTGCTCGCCACATCGGCGGCACGACGCATCGCCTCGGTCAACCGTCCCATCAGGATCGCTCCTCAGCTCCGAAAGAAAGAAAGCAGTTTCCGTCTCGCGCCGGCGGCTCCCGCGACGCTCTGCGAGCCGGACCTGGCTGCCCGCGGCGTCGCTTGGGGCGCGTAGCGCAACCGGTGCTCCAGATCCAGAAGCGACTGCTCAGGGGTCGCGGCCGACGCAGGTCTCGCGCCGTCGCCGGCGGAAACGGCCTCGTCTTCCACCCGAGGCTGCATCGGCGCCACGATTTCGTCCGGCGGCGAGACCATCCGCGACATGGCTGCGGATTGCGGCGACAGATCGAAATCGCGGCAGATTTCGCGGACGAGGTCGCTGCCGACGGGCCGCTGCCCCGCGGCGAAGCCGCCGACCAGCGCGTTGTCGGAAATCACGCTGATGGTGCGCGGAATGCCGCCAGACCGCTCGTGAATGAGCGCCACTGCTTCACGGGTGAACACCTTCGCCCCCGTGCCTCCGGCGGCTCTGATCCGTCCCGCGATGTACGCGGCCGTTTCCTGCGGCGAGAGCGGCCGCAGCGCGCATCGCAAGGCGATGCGCTGCTTGAGCTGCCGCAGGGACTGATCGTTCAGCCGCTCGGCCAGCTCCGGCTGGCCGGCGATGATCAGCGTCATCAGCTTCTCGTCGTTGGTCTCGATGTTGGCGAGCAGCCGAATCTCCTCGAGCAGCTCGCCCGGAAGACTCTGCGCTTCGTCGACGACCAGCACGGTCTGCTCGTTGCTCGCGCGGCGCGACCGCAGCAGCGACTCCAGCTCGATCAGCATGGCCGCCTTCGACTGCGACGCTTCCTTGGAGAGCTTGAACCTGGCCGCGAGCATTTCGTTGAATTCGTCGCGGGACAGCGTCGGATTGTGCAGGTGCACGCAGTGCACCCGCGCCGGTAGTTTCTCGACGGCGGCCCGAATCATCGTCGTCTTGCCGGATCCGGCTTCGCCGACGATGAGCGTGATCCCTTTCTTGCTGCCGATCCCGTACTCGAGATTGGCGAGCGCCTCCCGGTGCGATTCCGTCAGAACCAGGAATCGCGGGTTGGGCGTCAGGTCGAACGGTCGCTCTCGCAGTCCAAAGTATTGTTCGTACATCGCAGGCTCAGCGGACAAATGTGTAGACGACAACGGCGAGACAGCCCAGCACCGTGCCGACCAGCCCCACGCTCGTGATCAGCTTTCGCCTGGCGAGCCGCTGGCGGTCCTCGTTCGACTGCATGAGCGGTACCACCGCCAGCACCGGCAGCGTCAGCACGTTCGACACTTCGTCGTCGGTCTTGAAACTGGAATCGCGCCATTCGAGCAGGCCGACGAGGGCAATGCCGATGCCCATGCCCGCGGCCATCCCAACCATGTTGATGATGACGCGATTCGGGCTGGTCGGCCGCTCGGGGAACTTCGCCGGATCGACCAGCTTGAACTGCTCGCCGATCGCGCGTGCCTCGAGGTTGGCCGACACCTTCGACTCTTCCTTCTTGGCCAGCAAGCTCGAGTAGAGGCCCTGCAGCGTGGCGTAGTCGCGCGTCAGCTCGACCAGTTCCGACGCCCGCGCGGGCGCCATGTCGGCCTTGAACTGGTAGCCGTCGCTCATCGCTCGAAGCCTTTTCTCCTCGGCCGTCTTGGCTTCGATGCGCTTATTGATCGTCTCGAGCTCGTCGTTCAGGGCTTCCAGCTGCTTCTGGTTCGCGTACTCCGCCGGCGTGATCGCTTTTGACTGGCCCTTTGTATCCAGCGGCTGGTTGAGCGCCTCATCGTCCACTTGTTTTTGCAGCTGTTGGATCAGTTTCTTGAGCCTTTTGACCTCCGGATGCTCGTCCGTGTACTTCTGCGCGTAGAAGGCTGCCAACTGCGCTTTGGCCGCGTTCAGACGCTGCAAGGCGGTACCCAGGGCGACATTGGGCGTACCGACCTGTACGGGCGTGGGATCCACCGGCGGAAACAGCCGGATCTGGGTCTGCAGATTCGTAATGTCGCGCTCGACGGCGCGGCGCCGATCCTGGTCGGCGGAGATCTGGTTCAGGACCGCCTGGATCTGCATCTGGAGATTCGAGATGGCCTGAAGGTTCGACGGCTGCTGCGTCGGCAGCTCACCCGAGTGCGCCTGGTTGTAGGCCTGGAGCTTCTGTTCCTGCTCGAGCAGCCGGCGGCGCGCAACCTCGAGCTGCGTCTCGAGGAACTGATTGGTCTCCTCCGCCAGAGTCGTGCGGTCCTTCAGGTTCTGGTTGATGAACGAGTTCGTCAGGTACTCGGTCACCCGCATGACCGTGCCGGGATCGCGGCCGGTGTAGCTGATCCGGAACGCGTCGCCGAGCTTGATGGGCTCGATCATGATGGCGGACCGCATCTTGCCGACGATGTCTTCCATGATCGCGCCCGCCTTGCGCTCGTCCGGATAGAGATTGAATCTCTTGATCGTCTCCTCGAGCACGGTCCGGCTCAGGATCTGCTGCTTGATCGCCTGGATGCGATCCTCGATCCGCATCGTGATCGTGCTGCGGACGTAGGTCTCGGGAATGCGCTGCGGCACGACGAGAATCAACGTGTCGGCCTTGTACGTGTCCGGAAGTTTGCGCGCGACGACCGCCGTCCCTGCCGCGATGATCGCAAACGGCACCAGTACCAGCCAGATCCGCCGTCGCGCGATGCGCAGGACGTCTTCAACCGTGTAGGTTTTGCCCGGAAGCATCAGGGTCTCCTCGTCCGAGTGTAGAGGGGGAGCCAGGAAGATAGATAGACGTTCACGCCGTGGCGATCGGTCACATTTATCAGATCGATGGGCAGCACGACGCCGTTGTCGAAGGTGTACCGCGAGTACAAGTAGCGGGCACCGGCGTTCATGTAACGGTTGATCGCGATGCCGATGCCGCTGGTGACATAGAACGTGTTGTAGCCGTTCGACGGACCGCCGAATCCCACCTTGCCGTACGTCAGATACACGCCGCCGTCGTATCGCAGCCGGCGGCTGAACAACCCGCTCACGGTACCTGACACGGTGTCCGAGAAGACCGGCTGCAGAAACGTCTCCACGAACTGCGCGTCGCGCGAGTAGTTCGCGGACGCCTGCCACGTCCGGCCCAGCTCGCGCGTGAGTTGGACGTTGCCGGTGATCGAATACTGCGTCCGGCTGCCGTCCGACACGGCCGACGTCCCTGTGCCGAAACTCAGATACGTGTGCCGCGTGAGCGACAACGCCTTGGCGAAATTGAGCCCGACGTCGAAGTTGTGCGTGTGGTACCCCAGCAAACCGAGCTCGTGCGGGAACCGGTGCGTCGCGAACCGGTAGCCCGTGTAGAGGGCCACATCCCGCGTCAGCCCCATCGTCACCCGCCCCGACAACTCGGTCGTGCTCGAATTGTGGAAGCGATCCGGGGCGACGATCCGCCAGCCGCCTCCGCCGAACGAGAACCCCAGCCGCTTGCCGGCCCGGTAGAAGAAGTCGGCGTGGCCGTTCTCGCTGCGGTAGGTCTCCCCCTGGCCGCCAACGGTGTTGTCGAACGGGTTGCCCGGACCGAGCGAGGGATCGAGATTCGGATCGAGGGCGCCTCCCAGCGCGCCTCCCGGCAGCGACACCAGGTGCTGGATGGGCCGGAAGGTGATCGAATAGCTGCCGCTCAGCTGGGTGTTCGTCGACGTCTTCCAGCTTCCGCCAGTGTCGGCGAAGTACCGGTGGACGAAATTATTGGAGATGAGCACGGGATAGTACGCCACACCGCCGCCGCCGGATCCCCAGAACGAGACCGACCCGCGATTGAACGAGTAGTTGAGGTTCGCCGAGCCCGCGGCGAATCCGCTGTTCGAACGGACGAACACCAAAGGCGCCGTCGGATCCCGATGGCTGTCGATTAACACGCTCGAGTCGTACCCGCCGCCGCCATTCATTCCGAGCGTGAGCAGGTGTTCCGTCTCGCCGATTCCCCCGCCGAACAACCCGCGATACGGCCGGTTGGACTGAGGCCGGCCCAGCCACAGGCCGAGCCCGCCCTGACCCTGGCCTTGTCCCTGACCAGTCTGGCCCTGGCCCTGATCCGGCGGCTTCGGCGGCGGCGGAGTCTGGTTCTGATCCGGAGCGGCAGACACCGGCCGCGCCGTGACCAGCGCCAGCATGACGACGAGAACCGAGGAGGAGAATATGCGCACGATGTGACTAACGGACGACGACCTGGTCTCCGGGCTTCAACTGCGGAATCTTGTCGAGCTTCTTCGGATCGAACAGGTTGTTGTAGTTGAACTCCGTGATGTCCGGCTTGCCGTTCTGCAGCGGCTGCTTGCGGACGAGCACGATGTGTTCCTTGTCCGCGAACTCCTGCAGGCCGCCGGCAAGCGTGAGCAGTTGGAGCAGATTCATCGGCTCGAGCAGGTCGTACGACCCCGGCTTCAACACCATGCCCGTGATGAAGACCTTCCGGCTATTGATCTGCTTCGGCAGCACGACGATCGTCGGATCGTCAAAGAACTTTGCATAGGCTTCTGTGAGCTTGACGCGCAACTGCTCGAGGGTCAGTCCGCCCACCTGAATCTCGTTGATCATCAGCCTCGAGATCCGGCCGTCCGGCCCGACGATGGCATCGCCCGAGAGCATCGGGTCCTGCGCGTAGAACAGGATCGTGAGGATGTCCGAGGGTCCGATGAGGTAGTCCGAGGGCACGGGGACCGCCGCCGCAGCCGGCGCGCCCGGCTTGGGCGTCTCCGGTTGCCCGTTCGGCTTGGACGTTGCCGACTGCGTCGGCTTCGACGCCTGAGCGGCCGACGTCGTCGCGGTCAACGCGATCGCGACGGCTGCCGCGCCAATGGAAACAGAAACCCTCTGAATCGTCCGATACATTGTCGTTGGCTCCCGCTTAGCGATAGTCCTTGAACGGAAGCTGGCACTCGTGCTTCCGCAGGAAGTTCAGAAATCGCTTGTAATCGGTCATTTCCATGTTGAAGAGCCGCAGCACGATCTTGTAGTTGCCGCGCGCTTCTTCGAGCCCCTTGTGCACGAGATCGCGCACGTTGGCCTTCGTGATTTCGCGATTCATGTAGAGCGGATAGACCGCCGTCCAGAACGATTCCCGCTCGTCGATCAGCTTCTTGAACAAATCGTCGGCGATGGTCCGGCGCCGCTCACGTGCCGGACGGGCGTTGACCCCGGTGGACGTCCGGATTTCCGGCGACAGATCGTCGACCTGCACCATCTCGCGGCGTCCGGTAACGACCATCCGCTCGATGACGTTCTCGACCTGGCGCACGTTGCCGGGCCAGGTGTAATTGCAGAGCACCGCGATCGCTTCCGGCGAGATCGCGCGCACCGGGCTGTGCGGATTGCCGTTGCTCGCGTTGCCGTTCGTCGACGTGAACTTCTTCAGGAAGTGATCGATCAGCAGCGGAATGTCCTCGCGGCGCTCGCGCAGCGGCGGCACCACGAGGTGGATGACGTTGATGCGGTAGAAGAGATCCTCACGAAACAGCCCCTGCCCGATCAGGTCCTTGAGGTTCTTGTTGGTCGCCGCCATGACGCGCACGTCGGTGGCCTTGGCCATCCGCTCGGCGCCGACCTTCTGGATTTCCCCCGTCTCGAGGAAACGCAGCAGGAGCCCCTGCATGCGGAGCGTCATCTCGCCGATCTCGTCGAGGAAGATGGTGCCGTGATCGGCCATCTCGAGCTTGCCCGGCTTGTCGCGGTAGGCGCCGGTGAAGCTGCCTTTGACGTGGCCGAACAGCTCCGACTCGAGCAGGGTTTCCGGGATGCCTGCGCAGTTGACCGGCACGAAGGTCTGGGCGCGGCCGCTCGCGTCGTTGATGGCGCGAGCGACAACCTCCTTACCGGACCCGCTCTCTCCGGTAATGAGTACTTTGGCATCTGACCGAGCGACTCGCTCGACTTCCGATTTCAAGTCGGTAATCGCCTGGCTTGTCCCTATCAGCTGAACGTTTCCGTTGTTCCTCATCGATGCAGCCTGCCTGGCAGCGAAGGGTGCTCATCCTTGCAAACGGGCCACCGCCCGGACAGGTGGCGTGGGGTATCGGGCTATTTCGTTGATACGATGCCGCTTGTACGTTAGCGGGCCGTGGTGCAGGTCGAAACTAGTCACCCCGAAAGTGCGCCCCAGGGTGACTTAGGGCGAAGAAAGTCTCAGCCTTGCGAGACTTTTTAGCTCCGGCAGGAAGTTGAAAGGTTCCGTAGTCCGACGCGATTACGGGATTGAAACTGCGTAAGTCCCTGAGCCTCAGAGTATTGCGGGCTCGTTACAAGACTCGTCATTGACGGGCTCGCCCGATCCCTGTAGTATCGCGTGCCTCAGATTTTAGTCGCCTTCGGGCTCGACTGACCGATATATCAAGAGAGGAAAGTCTATTTTGTCGGTTCCCGTGAGACACCCGGAAGTGCGCCTCATTGGTCGCAGCGATGCAATCCGCACACTCGAGACCGATCTCGAATGCGCGGCGCGGTCGGACGCCAAGGTGCTCATCACCGGAGAGACGGGTGTCGGCAAGGAAGTCGTGGCGCGCTTGATTCATCAGCGCAGCGCCCGCGCGTCGGCGCCTCTCGTCACGCTCAACTGCGCCGGCCTGCCCGATTCACTGCTCGAGTCGGAGTTGTTCGGCCACGTCCGCGGCAGCTTCACCGGCGCCTACCGCGACAAGCCCGGTCTCCTCGAATCGGCTCCAAACGGCACCGTCTTTCTCGACGAGGTCGGCGAGATGAGCACGCGCATGCAGGTCGTGCTCCTGCGCTTCCTCGAATCGGGCGAAATCCAGCGTATCGGCGCCGACCGGTCGCACACGCGCGTCAATGTCCGCCTGATCACCGCGACCAACTCGGATCTCGCGGCGGCCATTGCGTCGGGCGCGTTCCGTGAAGACCTGTATTTCCGGCTCAATGTCATTCGCCTGATCATCCCGCCGCTGCGCGAGCGGACCGAGGACATCCCGCTCCTCGTGAATTATTACCTGAACTACTACTGCCGTCAGCACAAGGTGAACGCGTCCGAGGTCTCCTCCGACGCCTTGGATGCTTTGATCGCCTACCGCTGGCCCGGCAACATTCGCGAGCTCAAGAACGTCGTCGAGCGCATGGTCCTGAAGACCGGCGGCCAGCTCATCAGACACGCCGATCTGCCGTCCGACGTCGTGCGGTCGGTCGCGGTCCAGGCGGCGCACGCCGCCAACGGCAACGGCGACGGCGTGACGCGAAACACCCGCGCCGAAGAGCTGGCGACGATGATGCTCGAGCACGGCGAATCGTTCTGGTCCGTCGTGTTTCCGATCTTCATGTCGCGCGATCTCACGCGCACCGATCTCCGCCGCATCATTCAGATGGGGCTCGAGAGCACGAACGGCAATTACCGGCTGCTCGTCCAGCAGTTCAACATGCCGTCCGAGGATTACAAGCGGTTTCTGAGCTTTCTCCGCAAGCACGACTGCCACCTGCCGTTCCAGCGATTCCGCGCGGCGCCGGCGCGCCTGCACAGCTCACACGCGCGGCCGCTCGTCAACGCGAAATAACGCGGTCACCTGCGCCACATCGTGGCGAAATAGTCCGTACTTGTACGTCACATCCCGTTGACCTCGCTACCAACTTTCTGGCGTCGCTTGCCGTATTGCGTCCGTTGCCTGCATGGATGATCGCGAACGCGTGCAAGGCGGCTGGGCACGACAGTTGCACGTCTCAAGGAGACTTTCACCGGCGTCTGTGGTCCTAGTGTCGTCGGTCTAGCTCGGTGCCGCCCGGAGGCCTCCTGATCGTGTCCGTACCTCTTCCAGCAACACTTGATCGTCCTATGCGTCTCATTGGCCGCAGCGAGTCGATGCGTGCCCTCGAAGCCGACCTCGAATGCGCGGCGAGGTCAGATGCCAAGGTGCTGATTACCGGCGAGACAGGCGTCGGCAAAGAAGTCGTCGCCAGGCTCATCCACGAGCGCAGCGCGCGGATCCGCGGCGCCCTCGTGGCGCTCAACTGCGCCGGTTTGCCCGATTCGCTGCTCGAATCGGAGCTCTTCGGTCACGTCCGCGGCAGTTTCACCGGCGCCTACAAGGACAAGCCCGGCCTCCTCGAGTCGGCGTCGTCCGGCACGGTGTTTCTCGACGAGGTGGGCGAAATGAGCCCGCGGATGCAGGTGGTGCTCCTCCGATTCCTCGAATCGGGGGAAATCCAGCGGGTGGGCGCCGATCGGTCGCACCGGCGGGTCGACGTCCGGCTCATCACGGCCACGAACCGGCACCTCGAGACGCACGTCGCGTCGGGCGCCTTCCGCGAGGATCTGTATTTCCGGTTGAACGTGATCCGGCTGGTGATCCCGCCGCTTCGCGAGCGGGCCGACGACATCCCGCTCCTCGTGTCGTACTACCTGGAGCGGTACAGTCAGATCCATCACCTCGACGCGCCGGAAGTGTCGACCGACGCGATGGCGACGCTCGCCGACTATCGATGGCCGGGGAACGTCCGCGAGCTGAAGAACGTCATGGAGCGGCTGGTGCTGAAGTCGGCGGGCCGGCTGGTCACCAGCCAGGATCTGCCGCTCGAAGTGGTCCGAGGCGACCTGCGCGCCGCGCGGTCTCGACCGGGACAACCCAATCGCGGCGACGCGTCCGAGCCGTCTCGTGCGGAGGAGCTGGCGGCGCTGATGCTCCGTGACGGCGAATCATTCTGGTCGGCCGTCTTCCCCGTGTTCAAGTCGCGGGACCTGACCCGCGCCGATCTGCGCCGCATCGTGCAGCTCGGCCTCGAAAGCGCCAACGGCAACTATCGCCTGCTCGTGCGGCTGTTCAACATGCCGAACGAAGACTACAAGCGATTCCTGAGCTTCCTGCGCAAGCATGACTGCCAGCTGCCGTATCAGCGTTTCCGTGCCGCGCGCATGACCGACCACACGACCCCTCATTCCGTCCGGCCGGCCGTCTAAGACGCGCGCTGCAGAGCGTGCTAACCGGCTGCGGGTCACAAAGCACACATGAAGGGCAGCGCCGTTGGCGCGTGCTCCTGGATTCAGATCTCATCGTCAGCGATCGATCCATTCGCCTCCGACTCGCTGCCTGATTTTCGGCGGCGCGGACGAATGTCGTAGCGCTTGATCATTTCGTTCAGCGTGGTGGGCTTGATGTGGAGAAGCTCGGCGGCCTTCTTCTGGACGCCGCCGGCCGCTTCGAGCGCGGCTTCGATGTAGCGGCGTTCGTGGCCGATGATGACCTCGCGGAAATGGATCCCGTCGGCCGGAATCACGACCTCGGGAACCTCGAAGACCGGATTGGCGCTCACGTTGTCGGGAATCAGATCCGGGCCGATCTCCCGATCACCCGACAGCACGACGGCACGCTCGATGACGTTCTCGAGCTCACGCACGTTGCCGGGCCAGTCGTATGACATCAGCCGATCCATGGCCCCCGGCGTGAGGATCAAGCCGTCCTTGCGGCTCTCCTGGCCGTACTTTTCGAGGAAGTGCTGGACGAGCAGCGGGATGTCCTCCTTGCGCTCGCGCAGCGACGGCAGCTGCAGCGTGATGACGTTCAGCCGATAGAACAGATCCTCGCGGAATCTGTTCTCTTCCATCATCGCGCGCAGGTTGACGTTGGTCGCCGCGATGATTCGCACGTCCACCTTGATCATCTCGACGCCGCCGAGCCGCATGAACTCGCGTTCCTGGATGACGCGGAGCAGCTTGGCCTGCGTGTCGTGCGGGATGTTCCCGATCTCGTCGAAAAAAATCGTGCCTTTGTCGGCCAGCTCGAACAGCCCCTTTTTCGGGTAGACCGCGCCCGTGAACGCGCCTTTCACGTGGCCGAACAGGTTGGACTCGAGCAGATCCGGCGGCAGACTACCCGAGTTGACGGTGATGAACGGCTTGTCGGCGCGCGCCGAACGGCGGTGAAACGAACGCGCCACCAACTCCTTGCCCGTGCCGCTACCTCCCTGCACGAGGACCGTCGTCCGGCTCGGCGCCGCGCGCGAGATGAGGTCGTACACCGCTTTCATCTTGGGACTGCCGCCGATGATCTCGTCGAACCGGTGCGAATTGGATCGCAGCCGATCGCGCAGCTCCCGGTTCTCGTGCACGAGCCGCCGGCGCTCGATGGCGTTGCGGAGCACCGCGAGTACCTCGTCGTTCTTGAAGGGTTTGGCGACGTAGTGGAACGCGCCCTGCTTCATCGCCGCGATCGCGCCTTCGATCGTCCCGTACGCCGTGACCATCACGATCGGCAGCTCGTCGTCCAGCCGGCGGATGTCGTCGAGCACGTCGAGGCCGTTGCGATCGGGCAGCATGAGATCGAGCAGGACGGCGTCGATCTGGCGGGCGCTGAGCGAATCGAGGCCCTGCTCGGCCGTCGCGGCCGTCGCAACCTGGTAGCCCTCGACCACCAGGAGCGCCTCGAGCGCCTCGCGGATGATTTCCTCGTCGTCGATGACGAGGATTCTGCCCTTCATAGCTGTCCTCCGACGATCGCCGGCTGCATCAGCGGCAGCACGAGACGAAAACGCGTCCCCTGACCGACGTCGCTGTCGCACGAGAGCCGGCCGCCGTGTTCCTGGACGATGCCGTACGTGACGGCGAGACCGAGGCCGGTGCCTCCGCCGTCGGGTTTGGTGGTGAAGAACGGATCGTAAATGCGCGCCAGGTGCTCGGACGGAATCCCGGCGCCGGTGTCGCCGACCTCGACGAGCGCCTCGCAGCCGTCGACGCGCGTCGACACCGAGACCCAGCCGCCCTTCGGCATGGCATCGCGCGCGTTGAGAAAGAGATTCAGAAAAACCTGCTGAAGTTTGTACTCGACGCCGCGGACCACGACGGGCGCGCCGCTGAGATCCCGCCGCAGCTGGATCTTGCTCATCTTGAACTGATGTTCGAGCAGCGACAGCACGTCGCCGATGACGACGTTCACGTCGACCGGACCCGTTTCGCCGCCCGACGGGCGCGCGAGATTGAGCAGGCTGTTGACGATTTTCGCCGCGCGGAAGGTCTGCCGCTCGATCTTCTCGAGCAGCTCCGTCCGCGGATCCCCGGGCTCGGAGCGCTCGAGCAGCAGCTGCGTAAAGCTCGAGATGCCGGTGAGCGGCGTGTTGACCTCGTGCGCGACGCCCGCGGCGAGCAGCCCAATCGCGGCCATTTTCTCCGAGAGCCGGAGCTGCTCTTCGAGATTCGCGCGGTCGGTGACGTCCTCGAGCACGATGATCCACCCGGCCTGCGCGCCGTCGGCGGTCTGGAACGGGGCGACGGCGAGATTGACCAGCAGCTCGCGCTTCCCGTCTCCCTGGCCGGTCGCGAGCGGCACGCGATACAGCTGCGTGCCGCCGGGCGCGTCACGGCGCACAGCCGCGAGCGTGTCGACGAACGGCCGGCTGAACAGCGCCGCCAGCCGCCGTCCGATCGCGCGATGCCGCTCGACACCGAACAGCAATTCAACGCGGCGGTTCCATCGCAGCACGCGATCGTCGAAGTCGACGACCACCAGGCCGTCCGACAGCGATTCGACGACGCTGTCGCTGAACTGACGGAGCCGCTCGATCTCTTCGGCCTTGCCGCGGAGCTCGCCGTAGAGGCGCGCGTTCTCGATCGCCGTCGCCGCCTGTCCCGCGACGGCATTCACGAGCACGAGATCCTCGCTGTTGAGCGGCTCGCCGTGCTGACGCCGGCCGGCCGCGAGCACGGCGATCGTGGCGTCCTTGGCGACGCACGGCACAAAGCAGTACAGGCCCACCTCGCGCCAGGCCGCGGACTCGTCGCCCAGCAGGCGCCGCATCGGCAGCGGATCGTCAATGACGACGGGCAGCCCGTCGAAGAGCCTCGCGCCCAGCGTCGACCCGCCTTCGATCCCCGGCACACCCGACGTGAATCCAGTCGAGGCGATTGCCGTGAACCGCCGCGCCACCGCGCGGGGATCGAGCATGTACAACGCCATGTGCTCGACGCCCAGCGTTTCAGAGACCCGCTCCACCAGCCGCGAGGTCAATCGATCGAGATCGAGATCGCTGTTGAGATCGCGCGCGAAACTCATGAGCGCGCGGCGGTAGTCGTAGCGGTCGCGGTAGTAGAGCCGATCGAGGCCGGCCTGGATCGCGTTCTTCAGCCACGGCGCCACGAGCGCGACGATGAGGGTCGCGAGCATCGCCCAGAACTGGCTCCGGTTCTGGTCGGCGCCCGGCAGATAGCCGACCAGGCGAAGCGTCAGCGCGTAGATCGAGATGAGGACCATCACGACCGTCGAGACGACCAGCGCCTTCTTGATGATCACCTCGATGTCCATCAGCCGGTACCGGACGATGGCCGAGGCGAACGCGAGCGGGACGCACCCGAGCAGTACCGCGGTGTACTCGGAGAACGACAGCGACCAGCCGAAGAGGAACGGAATGAGGTAGAGGGTCACGAACGGCAGCGCGCCGACCGACATGCCCCACACGATCCACCGCAGCTGACGGCGCGCCGTAACCGAGCGCAGCCGTGTGAGCGTGCGCAGCATCAGCGCCAGTCCGCCCAGGAGACACAGCGCGAGATAAATCAGCGAAGCGGACTCGATGCGCTGGAGCAAGACCGAAGACTGCGACCCGTGCAACCCGTCGGCAAACGCGACGATCCGTCCGCCGAGGAGCAGCAACGCCGGCAGGTAGAACGAGGGGATGACCGCGCGGCCAGCCTCGCTCTTGGCCCACGGATTCGGCCGATCGGGAAAGACGAACGCGAAATGCAGAAAGAGCGGCGGCAGCAGGAACCGCGCAATCGCGTCCGCCCAGTCGAAGAAGTAGTCCAGCCGATCGTAGCGGCCGCTCGGCGTGAACGCGAGGACGCCGAAGAACGCCACGGTGAGCCAGAAGAAATGCAGCGTCGCCGGATCGTTCGGCCGGCGGAGCCTGACGGAAGAGCCGACGATGATCGAGAGCACGCCGACCAGCGCCAGGGAGTAGTACAGCCCCTGGCGGACGGTGGGCATCGGCTGGAGCTCGACGGCGATGACGTTCTCAGCGCCTTGCCGCATCAGCACGTATTTGAAGGAACGGCCGACTGACGCGCCATGCAGCGCCGCCTCGACTTGCTCAGCCTTGAGAACAGGATCCTCGTTCAGCGTCAGCAGCACGTCGTTCCGGCGAATCCCGGCGCGGTCCGCCGATGATCCCGGCGCGATGTCCGACGCGATGACGTCCGTTCCTCTCGAAGTCCACAGCACGCCGTCCTCGGCCTCGCCGGGCCACGTCTTGACCAGCGCCATGTTGAGGACCGCGAGGCAGACGAGGACCACCGCGACCACCACGGGCAAGGCGACTTGAAAGAGCGGACGAAGCTGGCGAGCAGCGGCAGCGTGCATCAGCCTCTGCCAATACGTTGACTCTGCACTTCGGTCCTCTGAATATACACTTCAATCGAATGGATGGCTTCGATTTGTCGCGTTAGAACCGGACCTGCACACCGCTCAGGAGCCGCTTCGGCGGCGCGACTGTGAGCAGTTCGTCGTAGAACGAACCCGGATCGCGAGAATCGCGGAAGAGACTCTGCAGCGCGAAGACCGCTTCGATTTTTCCGCCGCGGATCGGCTGGAACGGCAGCCCCTGGTGGACCTGGACGTCGAAGCGCCCTGCCGCGACCGGACTCGAGACGCCGGGGTCGGGCGTGCTGAATCCGGAGTTGAACCGGTACACCGCCGAGAGCCGGGTCGAGGTTTCGGGGAACGCGGCGTCGACGGACGTGACGAGGTCGTGCAGCCGCTCGCGGTCCGGGCGGACGACCGACGGGGCATGTTGCCGGATGACCCAGGCGCCCCGGCGCTGGTCCCACGCGCCGACGCCGCTCGAGTAGTCGATCGACGTCGAGACGCGCCGCGTGAATTGCGTCGAGAGCCGCACGCCCCAGCCGTCGAAATCGACGTTGCCCGGTGACGCGACGTAGTAATGCCCGATGTCGCTTGTCTCGTCCATGCCGAACAGCGTCGCGACCTGGTTGGTCACCGCGTGCCGGAAGCGCCGGACGGAGATGGTTCGAACGGCGTCGATCTGGCCGAAGCTCCGCTCGATCCCAATCTCGAAGTGAGAAACCTGCTCGGCCTTGAGCGGTTTTCCGGAGATGAGCGATGAGAAGGTCCGCTCCGGCGGGAGCCAGAGCCCCGTCGACGCCGGCGGGAGGAACTCATCGGCGCCGGGCGCGACCGTCCGGCTCGACGCGACGGTGATCAGGTCCGTGTTCTTGAAGAGCGTGACGCGCGCGCCGGCGCGAGGGCTGATGAACCGAGACGCGACGTAATCGTAGCGATCGAAGCGGACGCCGTAGTCGAGCGTGAGCCCCGGCCGGATTCGCCAGAGATCGAAGCCGTAAATGCCGCCGACGTTGCGCATATCCGCCGCCGGCACGGAGAGCGCCGCGCTCTGACGCGCGATGGTTGCCTGCGAGCTGTACGACATCCCCAGGCGAAAGGCGTGTGAGAGGCTTTCGTTTGCCTCGTACTCGCCGAGGAGCACCCACGACGACAGATCGCTGGCGTTCACGGCGCCGTGCACGGACCACTCGCCGTGCGTGCCGACCGGCGCGCCGACTGCGACGGACGCGACGCCGCGCGGCCATTCCACCGGCAGCCAGCCGTGCGTGGCGTCGACGGCGCTGGTCGTCAGGAAATTCACCTGCCCCTTGAAATCGGTGCCTGCAAAGAACGACGTCGACGCATGCGCCGTCCGTCCCAGCGTGTTGTCGAACATCGATCGTTTCGGCTGGTCCGTCCCGTCCCCGATCAAATCGGTGCCCGGCCCGGAGCCATCACGCAACACCGATCGCGGCAGATGCCGCAGGCGCCAGGCGGCCTCGCTGTGAGAGTGATCGCCGGCGGCCACGATCTCCGCCTCATCCGGCGGCAGCGCGATCGCCCCGCCGACGCTCGCCGTCGCGACCGTACGCTCGATCGTGCGCACACCTTGCCTGAGCAGCGTGATGTTGCGTTCGAGCTGGGCGCTGGTCTGCACGCGCACGGCTTCGCGATACGTCGAGACGTAGCCGTCACGCGTCGCGCGCAGGATGTAATCGCCGGCCGGCAGCGCCAGCGCGAAATGGCCCTGGGCGTCGCTCCGCGCAAGCGCCAGCGTCCGTCCCATCGCCAGCACGCTGACGTCGCCGACGCCTCGACCGACATCGTCGCGCACGACGCCGTGAATGCGGCCGCCGAGCGCCGCGGCCTGAATCGCGATCGGATCGGCCGGTCGGCCCATCGGCGGCGATTGAGCAGAGACGTGATCGACCGTAAGAACCGTGAAAGTGATCGCGACGAAGACGGACAGGTGCCGGGGCATACACCCTCGTTATCGTGCGCCGGGGGACGGGCTTCGAGAATCGTAGCGCAAAGACAGGGTGAAAGGCTAAGAAGCTATGAGGCAGCGCCTGCGGCCCGCGCGAGGATAGCGAGTCTTCGAGCGCCGGAGCGCGCGCGAGCGGGGGTGGGGCCCCGCGAGCACCTAGAGAAGAAGACAAGACAAACGCGAGTAAGATCCTCCGGCGTGAAGATTCGCAGCCTTGAAGCGCGCGAGATCCTCGACTCGCGCGGCAATCCGACGGTCGAAGTCGACGTCGTGCTCGAGTCGGGAGCACGCGGCCGCGCCGCCGTTCCATCGGGCGCCTCGACCGGTACGCGGGAAGCGCTCGAGCTCCGCGACGGCGACACGCGCCGGTATGGCGGCAAAGGGGTCGAGAAGGCGGTCGGTCATGTGAACGGCGAGATCGCCCGCGCCCTCAGGGGACAGGACGCCGGACAGAGCGCGGTGGACGCGGCGCTCGTCAAGCTCGACGGCACCCCGAACCTGGGACGCCTTGGCGCGAACGCCGTGCTCGGCGTGTCCATGGCGGTCGCTCATGCCGGGGCGGCGCAGGCCGGCCAGCCGTTGTATGAGCACCTCGCTTCGCTCGTTCCGCAAGCCGGCCGATCGTCGCCTCTCCTGCCCGTGCCGATGATGAACGTCCTCAACGGCGGGGCGCACGCGGACACGAACGTGGATTTCCAGGAATTCATGGTCATGCCGCTGGGCCTGCCGTCGTTTGCCGAAGCGCTGCGCGCCGGAGCCGAGACGTTCCATGCGCTGCGCGGGCTGCTCAAAAAGCGCGGTCTCGCGACCGGCGTCGGCGACGAGGGCGGGTTCGCGCCGAATCTGTCGTCCAATCGGCAGGCGGTCGAGCTGGTCCTCGAAGCCGTGCAGTCCGCCGGCTACAAACCCGGACACGACATCTATCTCGCGCTCGACGTCGCCTCAAGCGAGTTCTGGGACGACACATCGAAGAGTTACGTCCTGAGGAAATCGGGCGAAGGCACCAAGTCCTCCGACGAGATGATTGCGCTGTACGAAGACTGGCTGCGTCAGTATCCGATCGTCTCGATCGAGGATGGCCTGAGCGAAGGAGACTGGCCGGGCTGGACGCGTCTCACCGCCGCCCTCGGAGCGCGCGTACAGCTCGTCGGCGACGATGTGTTCGTCACGAACCCGGCGATTCTGAAAAAAGGGATCGCGCAGGGCGTCGCCAACGCGCTGCTCGTGAAGCTCAACCAGATCGGCACCGTGACCGAAACCATCGCCGCGATGGAAACCGCCCGCCAGGCGGGCTACGCGCGCGTGGTGTCGCACCGATCCGGGGAGACCGAAGACACGACGATTGCAGATTTGGCAGTGGCCACCGGCGCCGGTCAGATCAAGACCGGCTCGGCCAGCCGCTCGGACAGGACGGCTAAGTACAACCAGCTCTTACGGATCGAGGCTGCGCTCGGACCCGCGGCGCGGTTTGCGGGGCGCGGGGCAATCGGCCGAACCTAGGCCGAACCTAAAGGTTCGGCCGTCCACCACTCAGATCGAAACTCGCCGAGCAGCCGGGGAGAGCCCCCACGCTACCGGTGGAGGGGCGAACCTTTAGGTTCGCCCGCTCTTAGACGAGACTAGACCTATCTATGCGCGTCGTCCTTCTCCGCCACGGCGAAAGCACCTGGAACAAAGAGAATCGCTTCACGGGGTGGACGGATGTCGACCTCAGCGACAAGGGGCGCGAGGAGGCGCGCGAGGCCGGACGTCTGCTCGCCGGGCAGCAGATGCGCTTCGACATTGCCTACACCTCCGTGCTGACGCGCGCGATTCGCACCTGCTGGATCGTCCTCGACGAGCTCGACCTGCTCTGGATCCCGATGGAAAAGGACTGGCGGCTCAACGAGCGCCACTACGGCGCGCTGCAGGGGTTGAACAAGGCCGAGACGGCGGCGCGGCACGGTGAGGAGCAGACGAAAATCTGGCGGCGCAGCTACGACATTCCCCCGCCGCCGCTCTCGCCCGACGACGAGCGTCATCCGTCGCGCGACCCGCGATACGCCTCACTCTCGACGCAGGAGCTTCCGTCGACCGAGTCGCTCAAGGACACGGTCGCCAGGTTTCTTCCGTACTGGACAGAGACGATTGCGCCGGCGATTCGTGGCGGGAGGCGCGTCCTGATCACCGCGCACGGCAACAGTCTGCGCGCGCTCGTGAAGTATCTCGATCGGATCTCGGACGAAGACATCGTCGCGCTGAACATTCCGACCGGGATTCCGCTGGTGTACGAACTGGATGCGTCACTGAGGCCGGAGCGACACTACTACCTGGGCGATCCGGAGGCGGCGCAGCGCGCCGCCGACGCGGTCGCGAAGCAAGGCAGCCGTGGTCCGGGGTGAGACCGCCGACGTTACTCGACTTCTTTTTCCGTCGGCTCTTCCGACGAGATGCGGAGCGACTTCAGAAACCGGCGATCGTTCGCGCTCATCTCGAAAGTCTGCCGGGCGGCGACTTTTCGAGCGCCGGTGCCTTTTTGCGTCGCGCCCTTTTCGCGATCGACGAAGCCGATGACGGCCTCGAGAGAGATCCGCATTTCCAATCCGGCCGCCCGCGCTTTTTCACGGCAGGCCTCGACGCGCGCATCATCGCCGACGGCGGCAGAGATCGCTTCCGTGAGTTCGCGTGCCAACTGGTTCACGAGCGAATCCATGCGGACCTCCAGACGCTGCCGGGCCGGGCGACCGGCGCAGAGACCAGCCAGACGAAGCGAAGCTTCGGGCGAAGTTTCGAATCGCGCGAGCCGGGGATTGAGTCGACCATTGCGGAGCCGGTGTCGGGGAAAAACTGCGGCAATTGTAGACAGGCACCTGTGACGTGTCAAACGTCATTCCTGTCGATGCGTACGATCAACCGCGGCCTGCGCCGCTCGCGCGACGCGGCGGCGCACGAAATTCGCGAGATCCACGAATGCGTAAGTGCGCAAATGTGAGAAACACATCGCTCGGCTAGAATTCAGCGACATGAGTCAACCTTTTGCAGGACCTTTCGACGCGCCGCACGCCGACGACGACGAAAATGTTCTGCCCGGCGTGTTTCCCTACACGCGCGGCATCCAGCCCACGATGTACCGCGGGCGGCTGTGGACGATGCGTCAGTACGCGGGGTTCGGCACCGCCGCGGAATCGAACGCGCGCTATCGCTATCTGCTGTCGCACGGCGTGAGCGGACTGAGCGTCGCGTTCGATCTGCCGACGCAGATGGGATACGACTCCGATCATCAGCTCGCGGCCGGCGAAGTCGGCCGCGTCGGCGTCGCGATCGATTCGATCGAAGACATGGACGCGCTCTTCGACGCGATCCCGCTCGATCGCGTCTCGACGTCGATGACGATCAACGCGACGGCGATCATTCTCCTCGCGCTCTACGTCGGCGTCGCGCGGCGCCGGAACATTCCGCTCGACCGGTTGAGCGGCACGATCCAGAACGACATTCTCAAAGAGTACGTCGCGCGCGGCACCTACATCTACCCGCCGCGGCACTCGCTGCGCATCGTCACCGACATCTTCTCCTGGTGCGACCGCGAGCTGCCGAACTGGAACACGATTTCGATCAGCGGGTACCACATCCGCGAAGCGGGATCGACGGCGGTGCAGGAGGTCGCGTTCACGCTGGCGAACGCGATCGCCTACGTCGAGGCGGCGCGGGCGGCCGGGCTCGACGCCGATCGGCTCGGCCAGCGGCTCTCGTTCTTCTTCGCCGCGCACAACGATCTGCTCGAGGAAGTCGCCAAGTTCCGGGCGGCACGGCGCCTGTGGGCGTTCATCATGCGCGACCGCTTCGGCGCCCGCAGCGACCGCGCGATGCAGCTGCGCTTCCATACGCAGACGGCGGGGAGCACGCTCGCCGCCCGTCAGCCCGATAACAACATCGTGCGGGTCGCGATTCAGGCGCTGGCGGCGGTGCTCGGCGGCACGCAATCGCTGCACTGCAACGGCCGTGACGAGGCGCTGGCCCTCCCCACCGAGGAATCGGCCCGGATTGCGCTGCGGACCCAGCAGATCATCGCGGCCGAAACCGGCGTCGCCAACACCGTCGACCCGGTCGGCGGCGCGTGGGCCATCGAAACGCGCACGGCGGAGATCGAGCGCGAGGCCCGGGCGCTCATCGAGGCGATCGATGCCGCCGGCGGCACGCTCGAAGCCATCGAAGGGGGCCGCATCCAGCGGCAGATCCAGGAGTCGGCGTACGCGGATCAACAGGCGATCGAGCGCGGTGAACGCGTCGTCGTCGGCGTCAACCGGTTCGTCACGGAGGAGCCGAACACGATCCCGCTGCTGCGGATCGATCCGGAGAGCGAACGGCGCCAGATCGCCGCGGTGCAGGAAGTCCGGCGGACCAGGGACGCCGCAGGCTGGAAGGCGTCGCTCGAGGCGATCGATCGCGCGGCGCGGGAGGGATCCAACCTGGTCCCTCCAATCATCGACGCGGTGATGGCGCGCGCGACGCTTGGCGAGGTGGCCGACGCGCTTCGCGGGGTGTTTGGCGAGCATCGTGAGATCCACACCTGAGCCGCTCCTTCGCGTCGAGCACCTGCGGACAGTGTTTCAGCTCGCCGGCCGGGGTGAAGCGGCGGCGGTCGACGATGTCTCGTTCGAAGTGGGCCACGGCGAGACGCTCGGCCTGGTCGGGGAATCCGGCAGCGGCAAATCGGTCACGGCGCTGTCGATCATCCGCCTCGTCCTGCCGCCGGGACGGATCACCGGCGGCCGGGTCGAGCTCGAGGGGCGGAATCTGCTCGATCTCGACGAGCCCGCCATGCGTCACATTCGCGGCCGGCGCATCGGCTTCATTTTTCAGGAGCCGATGGTGGCGCTGGATCCCGTGTACACGATCGGCTTCCAGATCGCCGAGACGCTGACGGTCCACGACCTGGCTCGCGGCGAGGCCGCGAAGAAGCGGGCGGTGGAGCTGCTCGATGCGGTACGCATCCCCGATCCGTCGCGGCGCGCGCGAGAGTACCCCCATCAATTGAGCGGAGGATTGCGGCAGCGCGCGATGATCGCCCTGGCGCTCGCGGCCGAGCCGGCGCTCGTCATCGCCGACGAACCGACGACCGCGCTCGACGTCACGGTCCAGGCGGAGGTCCTCGACCTCCTCCGCGAGATGCGGCGGACATTTCACTTGTCGCTGCTGCTCATCACCCACGATCTCGGCGTCATCGCGGAGATGGCCGACCGCGTCGCGGTCATGTACGCGGGGCGAATCGTCGAGCAGGCGACGGTCGATCGGATCTTCGCGTCGCCGTCGCATCCGTACACGCGCGGCCTGTTGGCGTCCATTCCAGGCGGCGAGCCCGGTTCCCGGCTGTCGGCGATTCCGGGTACGGTGCCGGTACTTGGTCAGCTTCCGCCGGGCTGCGCGTTCGCGCCGCGCTGCCCGAATCGCTTCGAGCCGTGCGACAAGCTTCCACCCGGCGTGACGATGATCGAAGCCGATCACGCCGTGCGCTGTTATCTGTACGGTCCGGCAACAGACGACACGGCCGAAAAAGACCGAGATGCGACAGATGGAGCGCCGGGCCTTCCGCCTTCGCTGAAAGCTACGGCGGACCACCGTAGCCTTGGCGAAGGTGGTCAGGTCCGGCGACGGGCATGACGCCTCTGGTCGACGTGCGGAATCTCGTCAAGGAATATCCCGGGCGCGGCGGCCTGTTCCAGCGGACGCCTCCCGTCCGCGCGGTCGACGACGTCAGCTTCTCGATTGCGCCCGGCGAGACATTCGGTCTCGTCGGCGAATCCGGATGCGGCAAGACGACGACCGGACGATGTTTGCTGCGGCTCATTGAGCCAACGTCAGGTGAGATTCGCGTCAAGGACATGGACGTCCGCGCGCTTTCCTCCAGCGCGCTACGTCGAGCGCGGCGGCACTTTCAAATCGTCTTTCAGGATCCCTACTCGTCGCTCAATCCGCGCATGCGCGTCGGCGACATCGTCGAAGAGCCGCTCATCATTCACAAGCTGGGCAGCCGCGAGGAGCGCCGGGCACGGGTGCAGCAGCTCTTCGAGTTGGTCGGCCTCGATCCGTCGGCCATGGCGAAGTATCCGCACGAGTTCAGCGGCGGGCAGCGTCAGCGCATCGGCCTTGCCCGCGCGCTCGCCCTCGAGCCGTCGCTGGTCGTCGCCGACGAGCCGGTCTCGGCGCTCGACGTGTCGGTGCAGGCGCAGGTCGTCAACCTGCTCCTGGATATGCAGAAGCGGCTGGGCCTCACCTACCTCTTCATCGCGCACGATCTCCGGCTGGTCCGGCAAGTCTGCAATCGCGTGGCGGTGATGTATCGCGGAAGGCTGGTCGAAGTCGCGCCTGCTGAACGAGTCTTCGCGGCACCTGCGCATCCGTATACGGTCGCGCTACTGTCAGCGATTCCGAAGCTGCAGCCGGGTCAGAAGCTGGAAAGGATTCCGTTCGATGCAGCGAGCTTCAGGCCTCTACCGCTCAGAGAAGTCGAGTCCGGGCACTGGGCAGCAGTGCAAATCTGACGTGTGCTTGGCTTTTTGACAAGCGCTCTTACGCCGCTCTCGAGACGTCCTTTTCGACCTGCCCATCTCTGAGATAGATGACGCGATGTGCGTGCGCGGCGATGTCCGCCTCGTGCGTGACGAGGATGATCGTGTTCCCGCCCTCGTGCAGGCGCGCGAAGAGGCTCATGATCTCGACGCCCGTCTTCGTGTCGAGGTTGCCGGTCGGCTCGTCGGCGAGAAGGATGGACGGGTTGTTGACGAGCGCGCGCGCGATCGCGACGCGCTGACGCTGGCCGCCCGAGAGCTGGTTGGGCCGATGCGACATGCGATCGGCCAGCTCGACTTTCTGCAGCGCCTGGGTCGCCCGGTCGGCGCGGGTCTTGCCGCTGACGCCGGCATAGATCAGCGGCAGCTCGACGTTGTGGAGCGCCGTCGCGCGCGGCAGCAGGTTGAACGTCTGGAACACGAACCCGATCTCTTCGTTCCGGATCCGCGCCAGCTCATCGTCGTTCATCTGACTCACCTGCTTGCCATTCAGGAGGTAACTGCCCTTCGTCGGCGTATCGAGGCATCCGATGAGGTTCATGAGCGTCGACTTACCCGACCCCGACGGTCCCATGATCGCCACGTACTCGCCGCGCTCGATCTGAATGGACACGCCGCTGAGCGCGTGGACCTGTTCGGCGCCCATTTCGTAGGTTTTCCAGAGATCCGCGGTTTCGATGAGAGCCATATGACTGAGGCTATGAGGTTATGAGGCGATGAGGCGATGAGGCAAGTCGGCTTGATGGACTAAGGAACATACGACGCTCTTCGATTTGACGTTCCCTGCCGGGCGGCTGAAGCCCGCGCTTACGGTTTTGGCCCATCTCCCAGCCTCCGCGCCTCCGCGACTCCCGGCCTCCTATCCCTCATCCGCCTCGTAATCTTCCTTCAACCGCGCAATCACCTTGGGATCCGCAAGCGTCGTCGTGTCGCCCAGCGTCTTCCCTTCGGCGACGTCGCGCAGGAGGCGGCGCATGATTTTCC